>Ga0210044_10007529_pt1 | contig 13857 bp, 18 predicted proteins | sample CryGey13umfilter_2_FD_183959 | JGI IMG/M metagenome (GOLD analysis project Ga0210044, IMG submission 183959) | Groundwater microbial communities from aquifer in Utah, USA - Crystal Geyser 4/9/14 3 um filter (SPAdes) (version 2) | ecosystem: Environmental > Aquatic > Deep subsurface >... | reverse complement strand
GTGATGACTTCGATATATTTTTTCTTGTCCGGTAGATTGGCAATACTTTTTCTGATTCTGACAAATGGATGGACCATAGAGCATATTGTACTGCTTTTCATGGACGAAGGCAAGTATTCCAGCTCCTCAGCTCCTCAGCCACTCAGCCACTGAACTGTTGAGTATTTTTGTTACAATAGATATTCTTATGAAACGCGAGATGATCCCCTTATTGCTTTTGAGTTTTGTCAACACACTCAATTTTTCGATTCTTATCCCCATACTTCCTTTTATCATCAAGGCATATGGCGGAGGAACGGTCATGTATGGGGTGATTCTTTCGACGTATCCATTTTTTCAATTTTTTGCTGCTCCAATACTAGGGTCACTCAGCGATCGATACGGACGAAGGCCGATACTCCTTATTTCTCAAGCGGGAACGATGCTGAGTTGGGTGATTTTTGCAGTTTCTTATTTTGTGCCACATATATCGATTGGGGCTCTCTCAGTGCCAGCTCTTGTCATAATCTTGGCTCGGATAGCAGATGGTGTGACAGGAGGGAACAATGCGGTCGCAAATGCGTATTTATCAGATATCACGACTCGTGAGGAGAAAACCAAGGCGTTTGGTCTCGTGGGTGGAGTTGTAGGGCTTGGGTTTATTGTAGGACCTGCGCTTGGTGGGCTCACAATGTCTTCATCTCTTGGATATCTGGCTCCGATCTTGTTGACGCTCGGCGTCTCAATAGTCACACTCATTGTGATGATGCAGTATTTACCAGAATCACTTCCACCAGAGAAGCGAGTTGCCCATGTCAAAATCAACCTGAAAGATGAGTTTCAGTTTTTTTCCAAGCTCAAAGAATATAGTAAAAATCGCCAGATAAAATATCTTTTTTTCTTGCGTACGATGTTTCTTTTTGTATTTAGTTCGTTTTCTTCGATCTTTGTACTTTTTATGATTGATACATTCAAATTTGATGCCTCAAAGATCGGCATGTTTTTTGTCCTAGTTGGAATATTTTTGATTTTCAATCAGGCCTTTCTTGCGGGATTTATTTCGAAAAAATTGGGTGATCTGAAGACGTTTATATTTGGACAAATTGCGCTTGTGGTATCACAGTTTCTTTATGTGTTTATCACAAACTTTTGGATGTTTTTGCCCCTTGCGTATCTGAATAATTTTGGGTTATCTATCTCTATGCCGACATTCAAATCACTTCTATCAAAGTCTGTCGACGAGTCACAGCAAGGAGAAATCATGGGGATCGATGAGTCGTTTTTTTCTGCTTCATCTGCAATATCACCACTTATCGCGACGTGGATATATGCGACCATCGGAAAATACGTCTTCTTGGTTCAGGCGATAGTTCTTCTCGGGTCGATCGCATTTTTTGAGATGAAAAAGGGGTGGAAGAGTGCGATCTAATATCTCCCATAGCAATCTTCTTCTGCGTTAGTATTTTCGTAGATCAATAGGAAAAAATTGCATATTCAATGCATATTGTACAAATGTGGAATTCGTCCCATAATACTAACTCAGTTTAGAATCCTGCACTATTTGCATGTGTAGACCATTTTGAATTGGATATTCGTGTTTGTCACAAAAGTCCAAAAACAGCATTTTGACTTGGGGTGACATTCGCACTTTGACATCTTTGCCAGAGCCTTGCTCTGGCTTCAAGGAGGCTAATACAATTCGGCGCGGTCGTACTTCGTGTACGGCCCTCTTTTCCATTCCCGCTTTTTAGGGGGAGAACGGAAGAAGAGCCCATGCGTCCTTCAAACAACCGATATGTACCTCAAACCCCGCCCTCATGATGTGATATCAGAGGGGCGGGGCTTTTTCATGGGAAGAAATCATGATATAATCTGAAATATGGTTCAAACAGTCATTCAAGTACCAGTCCCATCCTCAGTCATGCGCAAAGCAGAAACAAAAGCCCAGGAAATGGGTTTTGATTCTGTGGTCGATATGCTTACCAAATTTGTACTCAAAATCAGTACAAATAAGCCAAGAAAAGAAGATGTTACTCAGCTTTCCAAAAAAGCCATATCCCGATATGACAGAATGGAAGAGGATATCAAAAATGGAAAAAACACATACAAATTCGAAAATGTAGACGATGCATTAGAATTTCTCATTCACGATGAGAGATGAAAATAAAGCTTCACAAAGTATTCGTAAAGCATTTCGATAAACGCATAAAACCAAACAGTAATCTTCTTAACCAGTTTCAATTACGACTCCAAACCTTCATGAGCGACACGTCACATCCGATATTACATGATCATAAACTCTCTGGTCAGAAGCAAAATTATCGTGCTTTTTCTATCACTGGAGATATCCGCGTTGTATATATAATTAAGGGAAATACTGCTCATTTCTTAGATATAGGAAGTCATAATCAAGTATATTGATTGTAGCTATTTCAAAAACACACTCCACACAAAGAGCGCGGCAACATAGACTATTCCGGTCCAATATATGCCAAATGCATTTTTCATCCACTTCCCAGAATCGACATGAAAAGCTCGGGAGATTGCAAAGTTTGGAAGATTTGCGGGAATCATGAGGAATCCTCCGTAAAGCGCTCCATATATGACTGCAATTGCCAAAAGATTTGCTGCTGCTTCACCCAGAGTGCTCATGAATGATAGTGCGACAACAATAAAGACGCGGGACGCAAGAGCGTTGTCAGCAAAGTGAGAAACTGCTGCGGTGATATAAAAAAGAAAGAGTGCGGTCAAAAGAAGAGGCCAGCTTTCAGGAATAGACTGGGCAATGATTTCAATAAACGGTTCTGCCACGTGTCCGATCACCTCAAGGGAAAGGAGGAGGAAAGAAAGAAGCATTGGTTGAAATGTCGCAGAGAATGCTTTTTCTGAAAGTTCCTCATATTCATGATCTGTTCGTCTATCTTCATCAGTTTTAAATTTCTTTTCTTTCACGAGTTGTGAGATTTTGTCGCCGTACAAACTTGCAAGAGTGAATGATACGTTGATCCCGATAATAGCATCAATCAGCCAAAGATATGGTCCATGGACAAAGATATGTGCAAGAACAAGAAGTGCCAAGAATCCAAAAGTCATAAGAGCTGTTGGAAGATGTGACGTCGTAAGTTCTTCTTCAGGATCCTTGATATATTTTGTTGCAAATATGGAGACTACCATCGCATGAGTGATGCACCCAAGTCCGATAAACATCATGAGATTTACGATACTCCATCCAAAATCATGGGAAAGAATTCCCCAAATGATAAGAATTGGAGGTGCTGCAAAGGGAAGCCATCCGCCACCTGATCCGATTGATCCTGCGATTGCGGTTGCAAGCTTTGGTCGATTTTCTGGTGTGACACGATTTCCAAGATATTCAGAGAGAAATACTGCAGCAGCTGGTTCTCCGGTGACTGCAGAGAGAAGTGAGCCCGAAAACACTACGCCAAACTTGCCGGTATATTTTTCAACTATTGTCATTACCGTCACCATATGATGTACTGTCCAGTTTGCAAAAGACATGATCCCGTAGAGTGTGAAGGCTTCACCGATTGGCCAGTGAATTTTTTCAAGATCGGTGCTATTGGTGAGCCCGACAACAATAAGTGCGAGAACGCCGACAAAAATACCCGCCATCTCTCCCTCAGAGTTGATGAAATGAAGAGCCTTCAAAGTCGGGTGTTTTTTCCACCAGGTTGGTGTTCGGTGTGCAAGAACGATATCAGTTTGTGTGAGACCATTCATTGCCATTACTGCAGTTATGATGATGAAAAATCCTGAAAAAGTATATTGGTGTGTACTATAAAAGAAAATAAATGCAATAAATGCAAACCATGCGCCCCATGATCTTTGGAGAAGAAACGATAAGATTCCAAATCTGTGTTTGAAATTTTCAGGTTTGAATGAGTCTAGAAAAAAGCTGAATGGAGAAGTTGGTGTTCCCATGAAATTTTGGTATTAATAGTAAAAATATATTACAGCGTGCCTGTTTGAGGCTTTTCAAAAACAAAAAAATCCCTAATGCAATAGGAAGTATGGGTTTATTATAGTACCGAAACAATTAGATTCAAGATGCATCTGTTACATATCTACATTTATTTTTCCATATCGTCTTCAATAAGCTTTCTGAGATATACCGACTTGGGGAGTTTTCCCCTTTTGGCGATTGTATCCAGAAACGAGGCGATTTTCGGAGTGATGAAAAAAGTGAATCGCAAGTCAGATTTTGAATCTACATATCCGAGAAAATCATGCAAAATCCCTGAAAGAGTTTGTAGTGAATATTTTTCACACAGGAGTTTTTCGTCACGATGGTGAGCAAGAAGACTCGGTGGCTCGCCCTCGCTGTAGAGTACAAGTACAGGCTTTCCTACGCGAAGTGCAAGTGAAATTTCGTACCCGACGCTGATACTTGGGAACGATGTTTCTGCGATCACAGCGTCGCTCGAATGAATCCATTCTTCTATTTTAGTATGAAACTTCAGGCGCTCCTCACGAGTTTTGAGGCCGATCTCTTTTTCGGAAACACTCAGAATATGATCTGCAATGATTGTATGTCCACTTTCTCGGATGAGCTGGATGATTTTGTTGTAGTTTTCGCGGTACTGATCGCGAGCTGCGATGGAGCCGGTGAAGTATAGTTTGAGCTTCTTGGTTGCCATGTTCTATTATACTATAGTTCGTGTAGCGCAGTTCGCGTATCGCAAAACGTATAATATAATACGTTACACGTAAGAGTTCACGCTCTTTGACAAAACTACATCATAGTATGTCATTCTCGAGGAGTGACAACGACGAAGCAATCTCTAAATAATTAGATTGCCGCGCTCCATTTCATTCCGCTCGGGAATGACATCTCTGTCAAGACTTGTGAAGTGTTACATGTTACACAAAATGAGAAATAAGGTATAATAATAAGTGATTACAAATTTGAATTTATACTTATGGCAAAATCAAAAATTGGTCTGACTTTAGCACTTGGCGCGCTTCTTGGAGGAGCGGCAGCATTTTTTCTTTCACCAAAAAGTGGAAAAGAAAATCGTGAAATGGCTAAAAAGAAATGGGCGAGTCTCCACACTGCTCTTCAAACCAAAAGCAAAGAAGAGATTGTGAAGGAAATTTTTGGATCAGCTTCAAACGAGGGAAAAAAACTCTATGAAATGGCTCAAAAAGAGATGAATACTCGACTTGATGAGCTCAAAACGAAGTATCCAGACATAGACAAGGGAAAGTACATGGAAGTGGTGAAGGAAGTTATTGGTAGGCTTAAGGATGAAAAAGAAGCGACAAAAGAACGCATGTCTGATCTGGGAGAGTTCCTTAAATCTCGATGGGAGTTTATCTCAGAAGAAGGCAAGAAAGATCTGAAGAAGGCAAAAGCACCCGCAAAAAAGAAAGCTGTTAATAAATAAAGATGTTGTCATTTCGGACTTGATCCGGAATCCAGTTATAAATAGATCCTGAGTCCCTCCAAGGCCGGCGGGCAATTTCAGGATGACTCTGATTTATTACTCAATAATTATGGATTTACAAAACATTTTTTATCTCTTTGCGATTGTTATGCTTTCATTGGGAATAATATTTTTTGTTGTTGCGATTGCAGTGCTCTGGAAGTTGTACGACACCGCACGCTCAATTCCTCAAAAAATTGAAGGAAAGATCGCTGAAATTGTCGAATCAAAAGGAGCATTATTTCTCGGATCGGTAGGTATTCCATTGATCTCACTGTTTGTCAAAAAAATGAAGGATCGGTTTCGGAAGGATGAGTAAGTGTCATCCCCGCGCAGGCGGGGATCTTTATTGAGAAAATGCATCATATAAATCATTCCATGAGGAATTCATCTCGTTAATTAATCTCTCCTTCCACTGACGGTTCCATTTTTTTAAGCGTTTTTCACGGAGAATTGCAGTTGAAACATCTTCAAAGACTTCATAATACACAAGCATGTTTACATTATATTTTTCGGTAAATCCTTCGACCACTTTATTTTTATGTTGCCATATTCTTTTGAGGAGATTACCAGTAATGCCAGTATATAAGACGGTATGAAGCTTATTTGTCAGAATATATACATAATACTGTTTGTTCATGTGTGAGATTCCCGCCTTCGCGGGAATGACCGAGAGCTGAATTATTTCTATCTTCGAGATTCCCGCCTTCGCGGGAATGACAAGAATTTAGTAGCTGCTGATCATAAAATACTACTTCTTCCGTCCGTATCTCTCCTTTGAAAGGCGAACGATCTTCTCGCGGTTTGAGTTCTTGAGCGCAGGTGGCGGGAGAGTTTTTGCAGGGAAGGGGAGTGACGTCATCTCATCGATGGACATTTTTATGACGGTTTCGTATTTTCCCAAAGTCACCAGATCATTTTGTGTATACATCTCCGAAAATTCCTTGCTCAAAAATTCTGCATCTCGCGCGCCTACGACAAATGAGACAATACTTCCTACATTGCCAAATATTGCTGTCATCACATCCTCTTCGATCTGCTCAATGTATTGATTGGCCAGTGTGAGTGCAAGTCGATATTTTCGCGCTTCAGAAAGAATTTTGATAAAAGATGATGTTGCAAAATTCTGAAACTCATCTACATAGAGGAAGAAATCTCGACGATCCTTTTCTTTTTGAAAAGACCTGTTCATTGCGGCAAGTTGGATCTGAGTGATGATCATGGCTCCAAGAAGGGCTGCATTGTCCTCGCCGAGCTTTCCTTGCGACAGATTCATGATCAAGATTTTCCCCGAATTCATTATCTCCTCAAGGTCTATTGTAGACTTCGGGTGCCCGATGATGTTTCGGATCATTTTGGAAGAGACAAACTGTCCGACTTTATTTTGGATCGGTGAAATTGCCTCGACGCGTAGTCTGTCGGTCATCATATCAAATTCACGAGTCCAGAAATTTGCAAGAACTTGGTCTTTGACGTGATGCATATTTGCCTTGCGATATTTTGGATCAGCAAGAAGTGGAAGCGCATCGGCGAGAGTGGAGTTTGGGATCTCTAGGAGAGTCAATATGACATTTCTCAAAATATACTCAAGTCGAGGCCCCCACGAATCTCCATAAATTTTGTAGAAAATTCCGACGATTCCTGATGCGACAAGATCGCGGTGTGTCTGATCTTTGATCTCAAGAACATTGAGTGCAAATGGCCGCTCGGTGTCAAACGGTTCAAGATACACGACGTCGTTCATGCGACGTTTGGGGATATAATCGAGAATGGCTTCCGAAAGATCTCCATGTGGATCAATGATACCAACACCTCGACCACGACGGATGTCATCGATTGCCATATTGGCAATAAGCGTCGATTTTCCTGCTCCTGTTTTTCCGATGATGTAGACATGTTTTCGACGGTCTGCCGATTTGATTCCAAAAATAGAGTCCTTGTTTTTGTATTCTGCTTTTCCAAAAAAATTCACATCATTTTTCTCATCCTCACTGATATTGTCTGTTGTGGGGAGATTTGCCGGTGGTTCTCCCGCAAGTGTTTTTCCCCATGCGATATTTTTGATACCCTTAAGCTGAATTCCTGGCGGATGCCAAAGTGTTGCAAGCTCTTGAGCGTTTAAGATCTGCGTACGATGTTCAAGCCATGTAAACCTACGCACTTTCATACGGTCAATATAATCTTTCTTGCCAAAATGCTTCGTTTGCAGATCAAATTTATTTCCTTCCCCCAAGGAAAATGTACCATAAGTACCGGCTACATTTTGAAGGAGCGTATCGGGATTTTGGGATTTTTCCTTTGACGTTGCAAGAATGCGAATTGCGGTACGCCCTCCTTGGAACAGGACTTTTTTTGCGATATATGAGCTATTGTCGCCTGATTTTTCAGATTTTGCTTCTCCGGTCACGGGGTCTACTTTTGAGATATCACGTGAGTTTAGTGTGTCTCCTTGCCAGTAAAATGATGGAGGAGTGACGAGTATCTGGATTGCAAGCCTGTACCATGGTGGTTGTTTGGAAAGGAGACCAATCAGTGACGAGAGTGGGTCAACGTCTGAAAATTCGGTATACGTTTTGAGAGGGAGTTTGTACGGATACTGGAGTCGAAGGTCTCCGATTGCTTGAAATGGATTTTGCAAAACTATATCCATTGGGTCACTGGTCCGTTGAATAAATGATTGTGGATAAGATGCTGAAATCAGGCTATGGACGAGTGATTCGCGCGGAGTTGGGACGGTGACATAATAATAAATAGATTGACCAGTGAGGTAGATTTCAAATGAGAAACAGTCCACTTCCTTGAATAGTCGCACAAATACGCTGTGTTTTTTGGACAAAAGAGACGAGAAGATCTGAGTTGCGGCCTCTGGCGCCGTCTCGTCTTCATTTGGATTTCGTATTTGAAGGTGGGAGAGTTGCATGGTTAATTGTTTTCTTTTTCGAGGAACTTGAGAATGTAACTACAGTATTTGGGATAGTGCTCCAGAGCAGATTGTATAGAATCAAAAATGATTTTCGGATCCATATCGTCATAATTGTGAGCAAGCATATTTCGAAAACCTGCACTTTTTGCAATCTCATCAGCAAATGCTTTGTCATAGATTTTTAGATTGGAGAGTGCAATAAATGTTTCAAAGTATTCAATCGGATTTGTAATTTCAGGTTGTATTTCCATGAGAATGATGTGTTGATTGATATCCAGTGCCCGGTTTACAATCCGTTCAAGAAATCGTTCGATTGTAGCCTGTATCATCTGATCGTCAGAATATTCTTGAAAGGAAATATCTTTGTAGCTACTAAGTCGTGCAAGATCTTGGATGATGTAGTCAATTTTGGTTTTTATAAGATCAGCATTAAGCATACAGTTGTTGTAATTGAATATTCTTTTTTCCCAGACATTTCTCTCGTAGATCTAGAAGAGGCTTAATATCACGATAACGATTGAGTATATTTATAATAAAATCGTTATAGCAAGCCTCATCTCCATACAAAAGCTGCCCGTCTTTTATCACTTCAAATAAAAATAGTGGGTTTTTTCTGTGGAGAGTTTTGAAATCGATTTCATCCCCAAATAGTTCAAGAAACTTCGAATGAAGTTTCGTGTATTCTGAAGTCTCAAATCCGCCTTTTCGATATATCGCAATATCAGTGTCTGATTCGGGATTGATCGACCTGCCTGTCACTTTTGAACCATGCAAAATGACGAAGTCAAGATTGTGACTTTTGCCTATCAGTTCAATTTGTTTCAGAATTTTTGAGTCCATAACCATATTGTAACATATTGACCAGAAGGGGTTTATGGGGTTTTGTGCAGAATGACCTCATCCTCACCCGGATTTCGAATTTGAAGGTGGGAAAGTGTGGGCATGGATTTATTATAGCATTATTGATATGGAGAGGTATGAGTAGATGTATATGTATATGGTAGGAGGGTACAAAGAAGTGGTGGTTCAAAATGAATGATGCATCTTTTTGGACAAGCCTTTCGTACTTCCCGAGAGTCTTTTAATTAAGTAGCTATCTTGTCAATCTGTTTTTTGAGAAGAGGAATATCTTTTTGTATTGTTTTCCAAACGCGCAAAATATTGAGATCAGCGTAGTCATGTATAGCTACATCTCTCATACCCGCCATTTTCTTCCATGGGATTTCACTATATTTTTCACGGATATCCATGGGGACGTATTTTGTCGCTTCAAGTATATGGTTGATTTGATCCTGAATATCTTGGATACGTTCTGGAGCTGTCCGCCTCATGATATGATAGGAACTTGTGAAGAGAGTATGTCTTTCTTCAGTCTCTCTTTGATAGAGGTATATTCCACAAGATCCACCTTTCTTCCGATATATTCTTCGAGTTCAATCTTAACTCCAAGCATATCGTACAGACTATATTCTTCCGGTAATTCTACAAGCACGTCTATATCACTATCTTTATGGTAGTTGCCATGAACGATAGATCCGAAGAGAGAAGCGCGCTGGATATTGTGTCTGCGGAGTATTGGAACGATTTCCTGTTTTATTTTCGCTATGGTTGGTTGTATAGATATCATTATACCAGATCACTTGCTATCCTCTGTTATTGCTTTGGTACCCTCGAGAAGTACGAAGGCCATTGGGAAATCGTAAAGTTTGCACTTCCGAAGAGTGAACAGAGATATGCTATAATAACGTTGTTATGGCGACCTCTACAATTCCGATACTTTTTGATAAAACGCATCTCACATCTATTGGTGAAAGATTGTACACCCAAAGTCTCGACCTGGTCCGAGAACTTGTCGCGAATGCCTATGATGCGGATGCAACACGCGTCAATATTGTCGCCGAAACGGATAGAATTGTGGTTGAGGATAATGGAACGGGCATGGATCGCGCTGGCATTGAACAGTATTTCACAATCGGATCGCGCTTCAAAAAGTCATATCCAACGAGCCGTACGTATCATCGGACACGAATAGGGGAGTTTGGCATCGGGAAATTTGCAGTACTCTCATTATGCGATCGTTTTGAGCTCTACACTCGCACAGAAACCTATGCAGCAACCGTCATTTTTGATAAGGAGGATTTTGAGAAACGAGAAAAATGGGAAGTTCCCATCATTGAACATGAGATTGGTGGAAGTTCAAAGGAGACGGGAACACGAGTGGTACTGTATGACATAAAAAAACGACTGGAAGTATACGATATGGATCGTTATTTGACCTCAACATTTCCTCTCACAGAGCCTGATTTTTCTCTCTTTTTGAATGAACGCAAACTTGAGCCAAAATACATCGTCGGCGAACGAGTTACTATCAATCACTCTTCAACGTTTGGAAAGATGAAAGGTGAGATCATTCTTGCCTCACTCACCATTCCACGTGAACTGACTGGGATCGGAGTGAGAGTCAAAGGGATTCTGGTACAGAGGAGCACATTTGAGCTGGATCAAAAACACGAGCTCATGATGAGAAAAATCACCGGAGAGATTCGGGCTGATTTTCTCCCTATTACGACAGATAGGGGAGGGTTCATCAAAGATTCACCAGAATATCAATACTTCATGTCATTTATGCAGAAGAAGCTCCAGCAGGTGATAAAAAAGCTGGAAAAGCGCTCACTTGCATACTCTGATACAAAATCAGAAAAACTCTTGTCAGATGTCCTCTCAAAGCTGCGTAATTCTCTTCAGAGAAACAATGATATTTTTGGATCAGCCGACTTGCCTCTTTTTACAAAAAAGAATAAAAAGAATATTGCAGAGCCTGAAATCGCAGGTGGGATCATCGGCAAACAGTTGTTAAAAAAATCCAAGAAACACTCAGAATCTTCGGTATTTTCGCCCGAAGAGGAGATGAAAAAAGCCTTAAAAAATGCAGTTGATCAGCTGAGACCAAAGATGAGAAAACATGTCAAAACAGTTCTCAAAGATGAGAGGAGGATTGTCAAAAAGATCACAATCGGAGGATCGGAGCTCCTTGTCTCATTTGCTCATCTTGGTGTCGAAGATCGAGAAAGTTTTGTCGATGGAGGGATCATTTTTATAAATCGCGATCATTCGCTTTACAAAAAAATTGAGAAGAAATCGGAGCTTGCGGCATACCACCTCATGCGACTCGTATCACAGGAGCTTATCAAATTTGCCCATCCTCGCAATCTTGACACTGCCTTCGACTGGCAGGGGAAGCTTCTGGCAGATGCATATAAAGAGTGATCTTATATTCTGTTCTGTGCCAAAAAGATGGTTTTTCCCGTATTACGGATGCTTGTGAGAGTTATTGAATCAGTCTTATTCTCATACTCGTCCACATTTAGTCCGATAACATGTAGCTGATGTTTGGAGTTTAGATCACAATATGTTTCGTACAACGCTCGTGTTGGATCATTAATTTGGTTTGTTTTAAAATCTCCCAACACAAGCAGATCGATATCACTATCATCCCGACCACTATTTTTTGCAAAAGACCCAAATAGAATAATGTGACGTATTGGTAGATTTCTCGTGACGCGTGAAATAAATCTATTTAGCTCTGTAGCAATTGCTTTTTGGTCCATAGGAAAAACTCTTGCGCAAAATTGATAATCTTGAGTATTTTATCTTTATGAGCGTAATACGTTTGGTCAAGATCCGGATAGCGAAGTCGTACATAGGAAAGCGAAAGATCCTTGAGGCTATTAAGGTCAATCTCATCACGATTCAGCTTTGCACAATCGAGGAGATTGAGAAGATCGTGGCTTTTGGGTGGAATGTCTCCCGTGTTGATAAAGCAGTGGGCTTTTAATATTTTTTCAACGGCTTGTTGAAAATGAAAAAGAGCCCCCGAATATCGCTTGCTATCGAGAAGCACTATACCATCTTGAAAGTCGCTTTCTGCGATCTCGATCCATTTTTTGATAGCTATATCCATACGACTATTATAGCAAATGCACGAATACTATTATTCAATGATATTTGGGTCGTAGTACCCTGTGGTACCCTCGGGAAATACGATCTTTTCAAATAACCCACAATCATATAGAAGCTTTGTAATTCACCTTACGCATCCACCCTTGTCATTCCCAAGAAAATGGGAATCTATTTCCTGGATTCCCGCCTGCGCGGGAATGACACTGCGTAACATGAGTTTGTAATTCAAAATGCAGACTATCAGCAAACTCTTGAACATATCAAGTATACCTACCAATGGTGAGTAGTATGTTTTAGATTGTCATGAAGGTCTTCGTACTTTCCGAGAGTTGAGGAGTATAAAAATACCTCACGACTTTATTGCAATCCCGTGAGATTTGATTTCCCAAACGAGAGGATTCCATTCGGATTTCATATCAGATGGAGAAAGAGGATGAGGCTCAATTTCAAGACTAATTGACCTTCTCAAATTCAAGAGCTTGGTTCGTTCATAAATACGATCCTTTCCAAAACGAGGAGATACTATGGAAATATCTATATCACTTCCCTCATGAGCCGTACCTTTTGCATACGATCCAAAAAGATATGCATGAGTCACGGGAATGTCATTATTTTTGAGAAAAGCAATGTATTGTTTTGCAATTTTCTTTGCTCTTTCAAGGTTCATAATTCTGCTTTAATCCTATTAACTAATTTTTTAGAAATGTTTACCCATCGCGTTGTGTATTCTTTTGTAGCTTTTCGATAAAACTCATATTTTATCTCATCATATAGAGCCTCGATATTATATGTAGTAATCTCATTGAGTTGGTCGAGTTCTTCCTGTGTAAACTCAATCTTGGCTTCACGAGCGAGTCGCTCAAGATCATGTACCAGTGGATACCGTATTCCCTTTTTGACTAGTAATGCCTTCAGAGAGCGCTCGATGACTAAGTGCCAAATAAAAAGACACCAGTCGAATCGCTTGGCATGGAGAAGATCATCTGCAGTTGCCATATCAGATTCAATACGTTTGAGCATATTTTGAAAGAGTTGATCCTGTGTCATAGAGATAGTATATCATCCAAAGCTCGTCTGGAGAGGTGAGAGAACTCTGCACGTAATAGTTGTTGCGAGGTTGCTAGGTAACAGGTCACGTATACCTATAAATGGTGAGCAGTGTATTTTAGATTGTCATGAAGGTCTTCGTACTTCCCGAGAGTGAGAGTATTAATTCTTTGGTAATTGTTGTTTTATCCATAGGTATAAGCCTTCGGCGAAATGAATAAGTTTTAGAACCTTATCTTTATCTGAATCTGCGATCTCAATCCATTTTTTGATACCGATATCCATACGACTATTATAGCAAATGCACGAATACTATTATTCTATTATCATGAAGTGTAACAGTTCACAGTCTTTGACAAAACTATATCATAAGCGATCAATGTCATTCTGATCCGCCAGTTGGCGGAGAAGAATCCAGTTATCAGATATTGTTTATGAATGGATCCTTCGGTCTCCGCCAGCTGGCGGATCTCTCAGGATGACAATTATTGTGTCAAGGAG
>Ga0210044_10007527_pt1 | contig 13859 bp, 9 predicted proteins | sample CryGey13umfilter_2_FD_183959 | JGI IMG/M metagenome (GOLD analysis project Ga0210044, IMG submission 183959) | Groundwater microbial communities from aquifer in Utah, USA - Crystal Geyser 4/9/14 3 um filter (SPAdes) (version 2) | ecosystem: Environmental > Aquatic > Deep subsurface > Groundwater... | reverse complement strand
TGCTTTGTGGTCGTCGCTACGGAAGTATTTGTCGCGGATGTTTTCGAGGTTGTCTTTGTGGAGGCGCTGGAGGGCGTTTCGGTAGGACTCCCAGAACCGCGATTCGCCGACGTTTTCGCGGAGTGCGGAGGCGTATGCGATGGTGTAGAGGAGGGCGGGATCTTTGTTGACGGCGGAGACGAGAGAGGCCGGGAGGGGTTCACCGAGTTGCCAGGCGAGACGGCGGAGGGTTGACCGGCCGTCCGTGTTTGAGAATTTCTTATTGTATATTTTGGTGAGCCAGAATCCGAGGGCCTGACCTGCGCCTTTGGGGAAACGCCAGAGGTGGGGGGTGAGATAAGCGGCACGGGGGTCGATGAGTAGTGAATACTGGAACGGGACTCGTGCTTCGGCGCCGGGCATTTTGCGAGCGGCGTCCATGAGTTCCTGCGCGACGGTGAGGAATGCGGGGTGGTCGGGGTCGGTGAGGTCGGGGGCGTAGAAGGCGACGACGACGTGTTCCTTCTTGCTCGGGAGTTGATCGACGATGACGCGGCGGCGGCGTTCGCGGCCGGTTTCTGGTTGGACAGTTATTTTGAGATCGGGCGTGTGATCGACGGCTAAAGCGATCGAGCCAAATGTTTTCCGGATGTTGTTATCAATATCGGGGAAGCTGCTCTCGGAGACGTCGCCACACAGGAAGAGTCGGATGTTTCGGGGGTTGGTTCGCGTTTGCCATTCGGTGCGCAGGCGATCGGTTGAAAGTTTGGCAAGTTTGTCGGGCGAGATCCCGTAGCGTGGGTGGGAGACGTGTCGAAATGCTTTTACGGTGACCCACGACATGGGGGTGAGTTGGGCTTCTTTGCGAAAGCGTCGGTCGATGTCTTCGCGCATTCGCTGGAGCGAGGCGGCGATCGCCTGGTCGGTGAATTCGGTTTTGGTGATTCGGGTGAAAGCGAGGTTTATTTGTTCGTTGAGTTGTGATGAAGCGACGACGTAGGCGAGGACGGCGTGGTCGGGGTGGGATTGTGCGTTCCAGCCGAGCGGGTATTTTTCGTTGAGTGATGCGGTTGAGTTGGCGGAGTTTTCGATGTTGTCGATTGGCGCGGTTGCGGCGAGATCGATGAGCAGTTGCGAAAGCCCAGGGGCGTCGGCGGGGTCGGAGTTATCGCCGGTTTTGAGTTGGACGATGAGTACGACGTATTCCACTCCGGGGATTGATTGTGTTTTAACTTCGACACCGTTGGCAAGGGTGCGCGAGATGATGGTCTGGGGGATGGATGCGGGTTCGGGTTGGGGGGGGTTAGGTTGGGGCGAGGTCTGGTTTTGCGCGTAGGTGATGAGCGCGGGAGTGAGGAACATTGCGAACATCATCAGCATCGGTACGAGGGAGCGCGGGGCGCTGGATGATTGATGCGGGTACTGGTCATTCATGGTGGGTATGTTCTGGAATTGGGTTGGTGGGTGATTCGCTTATTTCATTGATCGGATGGTCACGGTCACGGTGGTTGCTTTTCATCACCGGGGTGCGGTGCGCCCTTCGGGGCTGACCCGGGTACCCGGACGCGCTCAGGGGGTGCGCGCGGAAACGGGCGGCCCTTCTTTTTCCGGGTTCCAATATTGAACCAGATGCAATTGAAGGGGGGCGTTGGCAGGTTTTCTTGTTTAACGATGATTGATTGTGGTGGTGTCGCGGCGGTTGACGAGCGCGCGGAGGAGGGGGCGGATTGCCTAATTTCCGGAGTCGTCGTCGGAATCCTCCTCGGAATCGGAGGATTCCGCGACCTCGCTGGACGATACCGGGATTTCGACATCTTGCGACCAATCATCGGGAGCCGCGATCACGGGAAGGGTTTTGCGGGTGATGTCGAGTTTGGTGAGCCAATTGAGCATTTCTTCGGGGCCGACGTAGCCGACCAGTCGATCGAGTTCGCGATTTCGTTTGGGATCGACGGCAATGATGGTGGGGAGGAATTGCGTCTGAAACTGGCGTGCGAGGCCGGACTCTTTATCGACATCGATCTGGTAGGTGGCGGCATTTGCAGTGATCCATGATTCAACATTGGAATCAACCCAGGTGGAGCGTTCCATTTCGCGGCACGGGGGGCACCATGTTGCCGAAAGGTCGATGATGAGTATCTGGTCGTTGTCTGTTGCGGCTTGAATCGCGGATTCGATATTTTCGTGGGTGGCGAAGAGTGTGGGATGGGACTTGGCGAAAAGGCCGAGATCAACGGCGATGAGGCCGCACGAGGCGAGGATTGCGAGGAGGAGGAGGGCTATGACTACTTTGCGGCCGCTCATTGGTTGTCGGTGCTCCGAGGTGGTGATGATGCAGGAAAGTGTGTTCGGGTGGCGGTGGTCGGGGTTGAGATGTTGTTACGCGAGAACGGGTGGTTGAGTTGGAAGAAAGGAGCGAATGTTGGTAATTTCCTGCGTGTTGGGGTGTGGTGATGTTAATTAGGGGGTTATTCGGCCGTTGCGGTTAGAAGTCGGCGGATTTGGGGGCGCGGGGAAATGGGATGATGTCGCGGATGTTCTGCATGCCGGTTGCGAACTGGACGAGTCGGCCGAACCCGACGCCGAAGCCGGCATGGGGTACGGTTCCGTAGCGGCGGAGGTCGCGGTACCACCAGTATGGTTCGGGGTCGAGCCCTGTTTCTACGATGCGTTTATCGAGGACGTCGAGTCGTTCTTCGCGTTGTGATCCGCCGATGAGTTCGCCGATGCGTGGGATGAGTACGTCCATGGCGGCGACGGTTTTTTCGTCGTCGTTGAGGCGCATGTAAAAGGCCTTGATCTCCTTGGGGAAGTCGGTGACGACGACGGGTTTTTTGTGGATGACCTCGGTGAGGTGGCGTTCGTGTTCGGACTGGAGGTCAGCGCCCCAGACGATCGGGTACTCGAATTTCTTGCCTGATGATTGAAGTTGTTGGACGGCTTCGGTGTAGGTGATGCGGACGAAGTCGGATTCGACGACGTGTTCGAGGTTTTCGATGAGTCCTTTTTCGATGCGGTCGTTGAAGAACTTCATGTCGTCAACGTGTTCGGTAAGGGCGCGGCGGATGACGTATTTGGTGTAATCGACGGCGAGGTCGATGTTGTCGGTGAGGTCGGCGAAGGCGATTTCGGGTTCGATCATCCAGAATTCGGCGAGGTGTCGGGAGGTGTTTGAGTTCTCAGCACGGAATGTCGGGCCGAACGTGTAGACGTTTGAGAGCGCGCTGCAGTAGGTTTCGACGTTGAGTTGTCCGGAGACGGTTAGGAATGCTTCCTTTCCGAAGAAGTCCTGCGAGAAATCGACGGCGGAACCGTCCTCGGTGAGGGGTCGGTTGACGAGGTCGAGGGTGCTGACGCGGAACATTTCGCCTGCGCCTTCGCAGTCGGAAGCGGTGATGATGGGAGTGTGGACCCAGTAGAAGTTTCGCTCGTCGAAGAATTCGTGGGTGGCGAAGGCGAGGAGGTGTCGGGTTCGTGCGACGGCACCGAAGGTGTTGGTGCGCGGGCGGAGGTGGGCGACCGTGCGGAGGAATTCGAAGGTGTGCCCCTTTTTGGCGACGGGGTATTCATCAGGTTTATCGACGGTGCCGACGAGGGTGATTGCTTCGGCCTGTATTTCGACGGATTGACCTTTCCCCTGGCTGGGGACGAGTTTGCCATCGACGATGATGGATGAGCCGGCGGAGACATGTTTGAGGATTTCGGACTCGTAGTTGGGGAGGGTGTTGGGGGCGACAATTTGGATGTTGTCAAAGCATGATCCGTCGTTTAGGTGGATGAAGGAGATGCCTGCTTTGGAATCGCGGCGTGTGCGGACCCAGCCGGCTACGCGGATATCTTGTTCCGAATCGGGGTGAACGGTGGTGGTGAGCGCGTGTTTGATGAGGGTTCGTTTTGGCTGTTCCTGCTGTTGTGTGGTCATGGAAATTAGTTTTCTGCGGTCAAAATTCTCTTCGTGATGAAATTGGTCGAATAGCGAGGTCGAATTCTTGCAGGGTAGGAGAGAAAGGCGAACGAGGCGGCAGAAGGGGCGGTTGATACGGAGAAAAGGTGGGGGGCATGTATGAGGCGTGCGGTATGCCCCGCAGCTACTTTTCTCGAGTTGAAGGAATGACGTCTCAGGTTGTTTGGTGTCGAGTCGTAGGAATAACAATCGCTTGTCGTCACTTGCGGCTAAACGTGAGGCATGTTTCTTTCAGAGATGCGGGGGTTATTGAGAATTCGCGGGTAACTGGTTGGCGTGGGCGCCGCCTCAACCCGTCCCTGCGAGTGAAAGAGAAGGGAGTGAGAGTTGTTTGCGGCGGCGGGCTGGACTTTGTTATGCGACGCGGCGGGGGGTTGTGGTGTTGTTGGATTGGGTGGCCTGTCGAAGGTTGATGTATCGCTCGAGTTGTTCGGCGATGAATTTTTCGTGTGATTTGTTTCGGCTGAAGTCGAAGGCGAGGCCGGCGTAGGTTCGCTGGGCGGAATCGATGTGGGTGTGCACGAGTTTGGCGGTAACGGCGAGGGGGACGGGGATTTCGGGGGGGAAGGCGAACTGAAGGTAGAAGATTCGGTTGGAGGCGAGGGAAGAGGCGGAGTCGGATTCGACGACGAGGCCGATGCCACCCCCACCGATGTTTGCGAGTACGGCATCGAAGGGTGGTCCGACTTCGGGGAGGGAGAGTTGTTCGATGAAGTTGTCATCGTCGGGATTTGTGATGCACTCTGAAACGGAGGGTGATGTTAATAATGATGATGCTTTTTCATTGAAGCGACGAACGAGTTCCTCGTTTGCATGTTCGGCGACGGCGGCGGAGGCGGGGTCGATCAGGGACCAGCAGCGCACTTTGGGTAGGGTGAGTTCGGTGGTGGAGACGCGATAGGAATTTCGTCGGCCGCAACGTTCGACTTTTGGGGGGAGGTGAAGCCGGATGGCGGAGACGTGTTTGTGCTGATGGATTTTGTGTTTGGTGTGGCCGAGGATGGTTGAATTGAACATCCAGCGGTTTTGCCCGATGACGATTGCGACGACGAGTTGGATGCCGTCATCGAGGTGTATTGATTTTCCGAGCGCGCATGGTGATTCGACGAGAATTTCATCGTCTTTGATTCCGAGGATACGGACGCGCCAGATGAGGTTGGAGGCGTTTGCGAGAGTGGCGGTGGAATTATCGTTCTTGTTGTCGGGGGTATCGATTGGGAGGGAGATTTCGAGCGCGCCGTTGCGTTCGAAGATCTGCCAGAGACATTTGAGCCAATTTTCGGTACGTTGTCTTGACGCCGGCATCGACGTTCCCCCTGTTTGTCATTCATCGACGAGTGGTTTGTCTGCTGTCTCGCGCTATGGCGGCGCAGAGGCAGTGCATGAACACGGATAATCGGAATGGATATCGGCTGCGGGAAGTGGCCGGGTAAGGAGAAAGGGGGTCGGCGCGGATGAGACGGTGACGCAGGGCGGAATATTCGGATTGGGAGAGGGTTCGGGTGGGTTTTCGGACGGTGTTTGGGGGAGGGGTTGGTTTTGCGGAGAGGGCGGCTTGGTTGGTTGTTGCAAGGGAGGTGCGATCAGGGGAACAGGCGATTACAGGTTCGGATGATAAGTGCTCCTTATCATCAATCGCGGCTAAACATAAGAACGTATCGTATTTGGATTGGCTGTGGCAAAATGGGGTGCGAACCGGCTTGAGACAAGCCAGCTCTGTCTGTGTGTGTCGCGCTGCGCTGGTGTTACGGGATCGATTTCGTCAGTCTGTCTTTGATGGTATTTGTGTTTCCGAATCTGCCTTGGTGAGTGGTGCAAACGGTTTGAACAGGTCGGGCGCGATTTCTTTTGCGCGTTTGATGAGGGCGATGAATTCAGCGCGGTCGGCTTGTGAATTATGATCATCGGGAGCACTTGAGATACCACCTTGGGCGAGGTCGAGGAGTTGTTCGGCGGTCATCGTTCCGCGGTAGGGTGATTGTCGGAGGATCATGCCGAACTCGGCGACGGCGGCGGCGAAGCGGAAGTCGGCGGATGCGTTTGCGAGGGATCCACCTGCATCTTTCACGGGGATCGTCCAGAGGGTGCTGACGTCAGCGTCCGGTTGTTTATAGCGGAGCCGGACGGTGAAGAGTTCGCCTGACTCTTTTGCGCGTTCGGTGGGTTCGGTTTTGACGTAGACGGAATCATCGACATCGCTCGGTGGCACGAGTTCGGAGCCGGCGGGGATGATTTCGTAGAGTGCGGTTACGGTGTGACCTGCTCCGATTTCGCCTGCGTCTTTGGTGTCGTCGTTGAAGTCACGGGCGGCCATGACCCGGTTTTCGTAGCCGATGAGTCGGTACGAGGCGACGGCGGCGGGATTGAAATCGAGTTGGAGTTTAACATCCTTGGCGATGGTGACGAGCGTGCCCGCCATGCGATCGACCAGGACTTTTCGAGCTTCGTCGTAGTGGTCGATATAGGCGTAGTTGCCGTTCCCTTTATCGGCGAGGGTTTCGAGTTTGTTGTCTTTATAGTTTCCCATGCCGAATCCGAGCACGGAGAGGAATACGCCGGTTTTGCGTTTGTTTTCGATGAGTTTCATGAGGCCGTCGTTGTCGGAGACTCCGACGTTGAAGTCTCCGTCGGTGCAGAGGATGACGCGGTTGACGCCCTCTTTGATGAAGTTTTCGGTGGCGACCTTATAGGCCTGTGTGATTCCGCCGGCGCCGTTGGTTGAACCGCCTGCCCCGAGGGTGTTAATGGCGTCGATGATTTTCTGTTTGTCGTGGACGGAAGTTGAATCGAGCACGAGTCGGGATGAGCCGGCGTAGGTGACGATTGCGATGCGATCATCGACGGTGAGGTTGTCGATCATCTCAATGAGTGATTTACGGATAAGGGGGAGTTTGTTTTCCGGTCGCATCGAGCCGGACGAATCGATAAGGAAGACGAGATTGGTTGCGGGTCGATCATCGCGGGGGACTTCATAACCCTTGAGGCCGATTTTCACGAGGCGATGTTCGGGGTTCCAGGGGCAATCCGCGATTTCGGAGTGGACTGCGAAGGGGTGTTCGGCGTCTTTGGATGGTGCGGCATATGAGTAATCGAAATTGTTGATGAGTTCTTCGATGCGCACGGCGTCCGCAGGCGGGACGGTGGCGTTTTGATTAATGAAGCGACGAACATTTGCGTAGGATGCCGTATCGACATCGACGGAAAAGGTGGAAAGCGGTTGATCGGAAACGGCGTGGAAGGGGTTGTCGGTGATGCGCGCGTATTCTTCGTTTGCGATTTGTTGTTTAACTTCTCGTGGTGTTGCGCGGTAGATGAGTTTTTGTACGGCGATCCCTGCGGGGTCGTCGGGTCTGATGGTGCGCAATTCGTGGATTTTCTGGAGTGATTTGCGGTAGTCATGACTTTCGTAGAGTTCGCGCACTTCGGTGAGCAGTTTGTTTGCCTGCTGAAGTTTTTCTTTTTCGAGTTCGGTGCGTTTGCTTAGGTTTTCGACGGCTTTTGCGAGTTGCTTGTTTACTTCGTCGGAGGCCTTGAGATTTTTCAGCGCTGACTCGACGGCCGCGGTGATGGCGGCGAGGTCGGTCGCCCGGGTTTGCGGCGCCTCGACTTCGGTTTGTGATTCTGCGTCACGGGTGTTTGGGTTACTGTTACTTCTTTCGAAGAGTGTTTGTGCTTCGGCAATGTATTTTTGTGCGACTTGGACCTTGTTTTTGGTCAGGTTCTGGTTTGCGGCGTTGAGGTATGCATCGATGGTTGTTTGCGGGTTGACGTACAGCGTTCGGCCGAGCGTAATGGCTGCGTCGATGGTTTCGGGAGTGATTTTGTCTGGCGAATATTGCGCCTCGCGCATGAGTTTGGCGGCTTTGGTGAGGGGTTGATCGGCCTTCGAGAAATCCAGGTCTTCGACTGATGACCAATCGGCCCCCCACGTTTGTTCGGCTGCGTTTTTGTAGAGTTCGTATGAATCGGCGTTGAGGCCTGGTTCGTTTTCGGCCGGTCTGTCTTCGCCGTTGCTGTTCGCGGTTGTTTTTGGTAATTCATCCGCTTCTTCAATGAGATCGAAGAGGGAGAGGTATTGGCGGCCGGAGTCATTGTTTTGTGTTTGATCGCCTTCGATGAAGAGGTCGTAGGGGGGGAGATCGAGTTGTTCTTGTTCGGCTCGGCCGTTGAATGCCTCGCCGAGTAGCGGGACATCGCCGAGTGCGGGGGTTTCGCTGTCTGTGACGGCATCGTCGAGAAGGAACCCCGTGATTTCACCTTCGCCGGCCGAGGATGCGGGTGCCTTGGTTTTATCTTTGGACTGGAATCGGTAACGCGCGTCCTGCGTCTCTGCGAGTCTGATCGAGGATCGACCACGGCGTGCGGGCGCCGTTTTTTCTTGGGGTAATGTTGAGGGCGTGTTCAATGGGGTCTGGGGTTCGGAACTTGGTGCTATTGAATATGCATTGCCACCGCCTTCGCTGGCGATGGCCTGGCCGTCTGAGGCCAAGCCAAGCGAAATCTTGGCTGCGTTTTCACCGGCAGCGGGTTTGTTCGCTCCTTTCTTGCCGGCGATGGCCGCGAGGCGGTCAACGGCTTTGCCGTATTCGGCTTCGGCGTGTGCAGCTTTGGTTTCTGCGGTGGTTGGCGCACCGTGGGCGAGGGTGGATTCGGATGCAAGAGATTCTGTATTGTTCTGTTTCTTATTATTATCGTTGTTGTCGGCGCGCGCGGCTTGCATTCGGCCTGCGTTTGAGGGCGGGACACTTTTGCGGACGGTGTTTTGGAGTTCGTCTGCGGTCGTGGAAGTGGAGGTTGAGTCGTTGACTGCGAGTTGCCGGGATCTTTCGTTCACCTGATTTTGTTGAATGACGACCGCTGCGGTGACGGTGATAACGGCGACGGCGGCGAGGCCCGCGCTCAGTTTGAACCACCGGGTGTGAATGAGGGGGAAGAGGTACGGGCCGGGCTGGTGACTTGTCTGTCTTACTGATTCGGCGACGGCATGCGATGCAATAGCGTTTTCATCGTCAGTGGACAACGCGGGGGCGGACTCATTCTTGAGTTCGCCGGCGAGGAGGTCTGCGGTGGAACGGACTTCCTCGACGAAACGGCGAGCGTCGTCGTTCGAGGCGACCAGGCCTTCGATCCGCTTGAATTCCTCGATCGTGCTTTCACCATCGAGTTCGCCGAGCGCGTAAGCGGTGAGTGCGGGGTCGTCGAGGATGTTTTGACTTTGGTCCTGGCTCGTGTTGTTCTTGTTGTTCTTCATGGGAATGCTCCCGTGCTTGATTTGTTTGATGATGAAATGATCAGACGTTGCCGTCCGTGTTATTTGCGAATAATCGGTTTGGTTCGTTGACGACGGTTTGGGGCGTCGGCTGGGCATTGGGATTGATGTTGTTTGCGAATTGATCCCGAAGTGATTTGAGTGCGGTGTGAATGAGGAAGCCGACGTTGGAGACGGAGAGGTCGGTCGCACGAGCGATTTCCTTGTAGGAGAGCCCGGCCTGGAACTTGAGACGGAGAACGTCTTTCTGGTTGGTGGGGAGGTTGTCGAGCGCGCGGAGGATGTTTGAGGTTATTTCGGGTCTGGCAGCGGCTTCCGCGGGTGAATCGCCGGACGGTCCTGCGGTGTTTCGTTGTAATGATAATTTGTTTGCGTCGTCGAAGATTCGTTCTGCGGGGCCGGCGTCGGACGGGTGTATGGATGAGATGGTGTTCATTCGTTCTTCCTTTCGGAGGATGTCAAACGCGCGATTTCGGCAGACGGTATAGAGCCATTCGGCGAGGTGGTCTTCGATTTCGGCGCGGTCGACTCGACAGAGTTTGACGAACGTATCCTGGACGACATCGCGGGCGGACTCGGTACACCGAGGCGCGAGGAGTCGGACGGCGTAGCGGAGGAGCGAACTGCCGTGTTCATGGACGGCCTCGCGGATCCATGCTTCGCGTACATCCGCCTCGCTCAGTTCGGCGGGCGAGTCGGGCGAGTCGGGCGAGTCGGGCGCGTCGGTCGCGTCGGGATCGGGCGAGTTCCCTGGTTGGTTTTGATCAGCCATTCAGACTCCGTTTCCCACACAGGCGTCCGTCTTCCGACTGTCGAGTTTGGTTGTTCTTCCTTCCGCAAGGTGAGACGAATGAGGTGGTGTGTTCTTAGGTTTTCATTCGACAAAAAACGAAAAAGGGCGATTCCGGCCCGATGATCGGTAATCGTCGTCGATTCATCTGCTCCATACAGGAGGATATCGGGCGGGGGCGGGTAGTAAGAGTTCCCAACAGAATGTTGTCTGGCTGGAGTCGGCCGGCTGCGATTTTGCGTTTCTTTGTCGAATTCCATCGACGCTGCTTTTGGCGTTGCCTACTTCATTCTCCGCAACCTGCTCGCCTCGCTCGGCCTTGATCCGACGACCCCATTCTGTTATAGGAACTCTAAGAAAAACGCCCCAGACGTGTTGGGGTCCGGGGCGGTGGTAGGGTTTTTGTATGATCGATCGGCCGGAGCAATTTAGAAGAAGGTGAAGACGATGGAATTACTCTTGCGGCAGGTTGCGCGTTCGCCGGCCTGGAGCTGTACGGGGATTCCGCCGATTTTGCGGGGAACGAAGAACTTGAGGGACGCATCACCGTTTGTGTCGGCGACGGCGGTTCCGATGATCTTCGGGTTTTTGATATTGATAACCAAACCGGGGCAACCGCTTACGTTCGTGGTGCCGGGCTGAAGGCCGTATACGAACGCAACGCGTTCGCCGGGTGTACCGTTGGCGGCCGTGATGGTATTGGTCTTTCGTATTCGGCCGGGTACGGGGTCGGAGATTCGGAGTCCGGGCGTTCCGCTGGTTGTGATTGAATGGGCGAAGATGTCCGAATCGCCGTTCTGTGTTGAGAGGTAGCATGGGTAAACCTTGTTCTCGCCGACGCCGAGTCCGAGGTAGTCGCCGATGAACTGTGAAGAGCCGCGATCGAGTCCGTCGTTGATGCTGTTGAAGGGATTGGGCGTGAGTTTGGCTTCGGACCATGTTGCCCCGCCGTCTTCGCTGTACATGTAGTAAGCGTCGAACATTCCGTTGGGCGTGTTGTCGTTCTGTATAGTGTTTCGACTGTCGTAGTAGACCATGTGGAGGGTGCCGACGTTATCGACTTCGAGCCAGGAGAAGAACTGGTCGCCGGGGGTTGCGTTATCCTGATTGATGACGCGGGGGGTCGACCAGGTCGTCCCGTTGTTAGTTGACACGGTGAAATAGAGGTCGACGTTTCGGCCGTTTGACTGTGTGTCGGTGGTATCGGGATAGACAACGTAGATGGTCCCGTCGTTGGGGTCGATCGCCATGGTGTTCATGGACGGCACGCGGAAGAGACCGGGGAAGCGTGAGCCATCCTGTGTTCCCCAAACATCCATTCTGGTTGCGATACGAGTGGGCGAACTGAATGAAACACCACCGTTGGTGCTGCGCGTGATCCAATGTCCGCTGCCGAAGTCCCACCACGAGACGAAGAGGTCGCCGTTGGGCGCGACGCGCGGGAGGAAACCGATACCAGAGCCGATGGAGACGGGCCCCTGCCAGGTTTTTCCCATGTCGGCGGAGCGCCAGACGCCTTCGTTGTAGGCGATGTAGACCATCGTGGCATTGGGGTTTCCGGGCGCGGGTCCGGCAGCCATCCAGCATTTATCGGCGAATGATCGTTGTCCGACTTGGACAGATGGCTCGAAGGATGTTGAGCCGGGTATTTTCTTGGCGACGTAGAGCCCGCCGTTACTGGCAAATGAGATGGCTCCGACCCAGAGTGTTCCGGTCCGATTGTCGTAGGCGGTCATTGGATCGCCTTCTACGCCGGACTGGTTTTGTGCGGGAGGACGAACGAGGAAGTCAGTCCAAGTGGTTCCGCCGTCGAGAGAGACGGCAACGCCCATGTTGATGACTTCGGAGCTGGTGCTTCTGCGCCAATCGTTCCAGACGGCGACGATTTCGTCGGGGGTGAGATCGGTGGAGGCGCAGGAGGTTTCGTTTGCGGCTTTGGTTCCGCCCCCCACGTCGACACGGACTTGCGGGCCGATGTCCGGTTGGGCGAATGCGGTGCCGACGAGGATGATTGAGGATGCGATGAGGCCGGTGGCTCCGGCGATTGATTTCTTCAATGTTGAATTCTTATATTTCGAACGGTACATCGTTGCGTCTCCGCTACTTATTTATTCGTTTTCTGCTTTTGTTACGATCCGTTGTTTTGTGCGGCTATTGATTACCTACCGGCCGGCATGTGAGGCGAGGAGCGGTCGGAACTGCGGCGGGATGCCGTCGTAGCCGAGCCGATCTGCCTGTTCAAGGTGTTCTTGAGAAAGGGCGTAGTTGTTCTGGTAGTAGTAGGCGAGGGCGAGTCGGCCGTGCGCTTCGCCGTTATTCGGATCGAGGCTGACAACGAGGTTCCATTCGTCGATGGCGTTTTGGTATTTGCCTGCGGCATAGAGGTTGGCGGCGAGAAGTGCGTGCGCTTCGACGAGTTCGGGGTTGAGATCGAGCGCGGTACGGTAAGCGGCTTCGGCTTGTTCGGGGCGCCCTTTGTATTCGAGCGCTTTTCCGAGGCCGAGGTAGAAGGTTGGTTCATCGGGTTTGATGATGACGGCATCGGAGAATTTTCGGATGGCGCCGAGGAAGTTGTTGTAGTATGCGAGGTCAAATTCACCCTGTCGGTATTTGGCGCGGGCGGCTTCGAGGGTACCGACCCCCTCAAGATTGCGCGGGTGATCGGAGTCGATTCGGACCCGACCGGTGTCGTAGCGCAGGCCTTGCATTGCTTCGCGCAGCACTTTCTGTTTGTATTGTTGGATGGGGTTTGTGGGGGAGGCGTCGGCGGTTGCGGTTTGCGGCGCGTGCTCGACGTTGGGATCAGCGGTTCGTTTGTCAACCGAGGTGATCGAGGTTGACTGGCAACCGGCGAGGAGGCCGACCAGCGCGGCGGCGGCCAAACCCACGGAGGCGAGCATTCTGTTACGATTCATCGCGATCATTTCACTTCGCTCCTTTACTGAATGTGATGATGACTGACGTTCCAGCCCCCGTTCTCTTCTTCTTATTGTATTGGTCGTCGATTGGTCGTCGATTGGTCGTCGAGTCCCTCGTTTCGACCGATTGGCTGCGAATCGAGCCGGTTCCGGGCTGCGGCTCATCTTTCGAGCGTGCGGAATCGTCCCACCGTGATATGTCGTTAACCCCCGGCGTCTTCAACATCATCCGTGAAAATTGCATGTTTTGCAAGAAAATTATGGTGAAATTGGCCGCCATGGTGGGTGTTTGGGGGAGGAAGACGCCGAGCGATTGAATGCGATGTTCGGGAGACTATTCTGCGAATCTCGGCAGAATCGAGGTAAGAGCGGTTTTGGTGATGGTCGTGAATAACACAAACATGAAGATGCTTTTGATGATTGAAATGATCCCCGATTCCATTCTCGGCCAGGCAGCGGGTATTGCGACTTCGATGTTGTGGGTGGCGACTTCGATGTTTTTCACGGCGGCGGGGCGGAGGATAGGGCCGACGGTGGTTAATACGGTTCGTATTTTCATTGCGATCGTCTTGCTGGGGGTGATGAATCGGCTGATGTTCGGGGCGTGGTTTCCGAGCATTCCGGGGCAGCAGATATGGTATCTGGCGCTTTCTGGGATGATCGGCCTGTCGATCGGCGATCAGGCGCTGTTTGTTTCGTTCGTGTACATCGGGCCGAGGTTGGCGATTCTGATTATGAGTACGTCCCCGTTGTGGGCGGTGTTTTTCGGTTGGGTGGTATTGGGAGAACGGCTGGAGATGTTTGCCTTTGCAGGTATTGCGCTGACGGTGGGTGGCGTTTGCTGGGTTGTGATGGGGCGGGGAAGCGGAGGGGGGCGTGAAAGGGGAACGATCAAAAGCGCGGAAAGACCAAGGTGGTATTTCCGGGGGGTGGTTCTTG
>Ga0210044_10007526_pt1 | contig 13860 bp, 6 predicted proteins | sample CryGey13umfilter_2_FD_183959 | JGI IMG/M metagenome (GOLD analysis project Ga0210044, IMG submission 183959) | Groundwater microbial communities from aquifer in Utah, USA - Crystal Geyser 4/9/14 3 um filter (SPAdes) (version 2) | ecosystem: Environmental > Aquatic > Deep subsurface > Groundwater... | reverse complement strand
CCTGAAAAGTGTTTAAATCGTACTATGTAGTATGGAAACAATTTTATGTAGTATGGAAACTTGAAATTTTATGTTGGGTTTAAATCGTACTATGTAGTATGGAAACTATCCTTGGATATTGTTATTGTTGTATATTCACTAGGTTTAAATCGTACTATGTAGTATGGAAACCCTCATCTTTTCCGTCATCAATTTCTTTCCATTCCTGTTTAAATCGTACTATGTAGTATGGAAACGAATTATCGTGAACATAAATAGCTGTTAGGCAATCCGTTTAAATCGTACTATGTAGTATGGAAACTCAAGTTTTCAAGGAAATAAAATAGGCGATGGCTGGGTTTAAATCGTACTATGTAGTATGGAAACTTATATTTTTATTATTCATCTTTTGTAAGTTTAAAGGTTTAAATCGTACTATGTAGTATGGAAACTTCTTTTTTGTATTACCGTTGCAAGTGTCGGGGGTGGTTTAAATCGTACTATGTAGTATGGAAACTTAATATCTATCCACTATTTTATTGATACAGAGGACAAGTTTAAATCGTACTATGTAGTATGGAAACCTTCTTCAGTTTGTTTTTTTCCCCGCGTGAGAACTTGTTTAAATCGTACTATGTAGTATGGAAACCCGATTGTTTTTGTGCCTCCGCTTATTTCTGCGTCGTTTAAATCGTACTATGTAGTATGGAAACTTGCAAGTTCAATAAGAACTGTATCCACATATGTATCGTTTAAATCGTACTATGTAGTATGGAAACCGCAACGCCTATCTCGATTGATATCTGAAAAAATAAGTTTAAATCGTACTATGTAGTATGGAAACTGGTTTTTTCATAGCACATATCTTGCTCGATATTTTCGTTTAAATCGTACTATGTAGTATGGAAACTCTAGCTGAAAAAACATATGCTTCGTCAAACCTGTTGTTTAAATCGTACTATGTAGTATGGAAACAGATTTTCAAAGAGGACATAAACCTCAAATGCTGCCGTTTAAATCGTACTATGTAGTATGGAAACTGGGCTGTTCCTCGTCTTTTTTTCAACGAATGTGTTAGTTTAAATCGTACTATGTAGTATGGAAACGTGGCGGGGTAGTGGGGTCGGTCGACATATATTTCCGTTTAAATCGTACTATGTAGTATGGAAACTTTTCCATTTTGCACACAATAACGCAATCGTTTGTTTAAATCGTACTATGTAGTATGGAAACTGCCGTGAGCGATTACGAACGCAAATAATTCTTTCGGTTTAAATCGTACTATGTAGTATGGAAACCGAGAAAACAATCGGTGTATAAAAAAAACATAATAAAAAGTTTAAATCGTACTATGTAGTATGGAAACCTGTGTTGTACACTTCCAGCCCAATCTTTCCAGCTCTGTTTAAATCGTACTATGTAGTATGGAAACGAAGTATTTGCAATGCCCTTGTGTGCGGGAGATATTGTTTAAATCGTACTATGTAGTATGGAAACAACACCAAATAGTGGGGGGTAGTATAAGATATCAAGGGTTTAAATCGTACTATGTAGTATGGAAACTGTAAAGATTTGTGATATATTTTCCGACTGTGCTCGTTTAAATCGTACTATGTAGTATGGAAACTTCCGAAGAGACCTATCGCTGTTATTATCGGATTTTTGTTTAAATCGTACTATGTAGTATGGAAACTTTTTTCTTTTTCGGCGGTAGTATACGACTGAATCGGTTTAAATCGTACTATGTAGTATGGAAACTTTTTTTTTTTATTTCGATTATCTCTTTCTCATCAACGTTTAAATCGTACTATGTAGTATGGAAACTGTTTATTATGTTACGGATATGAATAGTATGGTGGGGTTTAAATCGTACTATGTAGTATGGAAACTGATAGTGATGTGGTTTACAGCGAAGAGGTAGACGAGTTTAAATCGTACTATGTAGTATGGAAACCTACATGTACATCCCTTATAATGAGCGATTCACCTGGTTTAAATCGTACTATGTAGTATGGAAACCCGCCACTTAAAATTTATACGGATATAGCCTTCTATGTTTAAATCGTACTATGTAGTATGGAAACTGTTTTCGCTCCATGGGGGTATTCTTTTTTTTATATCGTTTAAATCGTACTATGTAGTATGGAAACCTCAATCACCTCCCATTCCGTGTTCAACACTATTTTTGTTTAAATCGTACTATGTAGTATGGAAACTTTTTTTTTTCACCACCCGCTTCAAAAAGCACATAAAAGTTTAAATCGTACTATGTAGTATGGAAACGGGTTCGGGCAACGCCCACAATCCCAAATCTTTCAAGTTTAAATCGTACTATGTAGTATGGAAACCCAAAGAAAAAGATATTTTCATATATATTTTTCGGCTGTTTAAATCGTACTATGTAGTATGGAAACCACCCCTTTTTTTCGATATGTATTTGAAATGAATGTAGTTTAAATCGTACTATGTAGTATGGAAACTCGCGCATTTCTTCATATTCTTTGTTTTTTTCTTCGGTTTAAATCGTACTATGTAGTATGGAAACGAGAATTTTTTTTCCGAAAAAACATCATAACTGATGAGTTTAAATCGTACTATGTAGTATGGAAACATACAATCTTTTTATTCCCCGCAGATATCTGTTGGGTGTTTAAATCGTACTATGTAGTATGGAAACGCGTTCATTTCCGTTTCATCATCCTTGAAGACAGGGATGTTTAAATCGTACTATGTAGTATGGAAACCTTTTTTTTGAGTGCATATGTTTTACGCCCAATTTCATGTTTAAATCGTACTATGTAGTATGGAAACTGATGAGCCAATCGATTTCATCTTTTCCCTCGTCGATGTTTAAATCGTACTATGTAGTATGGAAACTTATATATGACATATATGACGCTGGGGATATAACTAAGTTTAAATCGTACTATGTAGTATGGAAACATATATTAATAATAAGACATTAAGTTATTAATATTGTTTAAATCGTACTATGTAGTATGGAAACCACTTGGCAGTTCGGGTTTTCTCGCAGGTAGAACAGTTTAAATCGTACTATGTAGTATGGAAACCTTTTGAAATTCTGCTTTTGATGTTCTCGATGTCAAGTTTAAATCGTACTATGTAGTATGGAAACTGTCCGAATTGTTCAAAGCCCAAATATTCCCTTGAAGTTTAAATCGTACTATGTAGTATGGAAACTTCTTCCCTACATATTGTTTTTTTCATTCGATTTTGTTTAAATCGTACTATGTAGTATGGAAACCCCCAACGGCTATTGGAATTATTCGACCTAGATGCAGTTTAAATCGTACTATGTAGTATGGAAACTATATAATCATAAAATTATATAATAAGAAAATAAAAAGTTTAAATCGTACTATGTAGTATGGAAACCACCAATCAGACATGCCCACACACTCTTGCACAGGTTGTTTAAATCGTACTATGTAGTATGGAAACCACATCATGACAGGTAGTCGGTGCGAGAGCGTGAGAGTTTAAATCGTACTATGTAGTATGGAAACTCTTTTTTTTCTTGCTATAAAGCCGATTTATGGTGGTTTAAATCGTACTATGTAGTATGGAAACCTCACCCGCTTTTTTGTTTTCCATCTTGTTTGTTTTGTTTAAATCGTACTATGTAGTATGGAAACCTTCTCTTGGTGGTCGTTCCAAGTGGCGAACTATGCGTTTAAATCGTACTATGTAGTATGGAAACTACTCACAGCCTCTCCAATGTTTTTCATTGTGTTTTAGTTTAAATCGTACTATGTAGTATGGAAACTTACGACAATAACATAATTATTGGCGATATTTTTTTCGTTTAAATCGTACTATGTAGTATGGAAACATATAAGTATGCATACTCAAATAATCTCTGGAAGAATAGTTTAAATCGTACTATGTAGTATGGAAACCATCTCCGATTACTTTGCCCTGTGCGTTTTCACACCGTTTAAATCGTACTATGTAGTATGGAAACTCTCGAATACATCGCCTTTTCGGAATTTCGATAGCAGGTTTAAATCGTACTATGTAGTATGGAAACCGTATTGATAATCTTGTAAACATACAAGAAATTATTGTTTAAATCGTACTATGTAGTATGGAAACTTTTCCGTATTATTCTTCCAGAGATTATTTGAGTATGTTTAAATCGTACTATGTAGTATGGAAACCTTCTTCTTCTACTTCTTTTTCCTGTGTGGATTTTGGTTTAAATCGTACTATGTAGTATGGAAACTCTCGAAGGTATCGCCTTTTTGAAATTTCGATAGCATGTTTAAATCGTACTATGTAGTATGGAAACCGACATGTTGGAACAAACAGACAGAAAGGTGAGAGAGTTTAAATCGTACTATGTAGTATGGAAACTGTAAAGCAGTCTCTCACACTCACGCACCGTTTGCCGTTTAAATCGTACTATGTAGTATGGAAACCACTTTGGATGTTTTTACGAGACATATCGATGTTGGGTTTAAATCGTACTATGTAGTATGGAAACTGCTTTCCTTCTCGTATTATTTTTTCTGTGCTATTAGTTTAAATCGTACTATGTAGTATGGAAACAGGCTTCGGCATAAAAGGCGTTCTGCTTTTTTTTGAGTGTTTAAATCGTACTATGTAGTATGGAAACCGGGGTGGTCGGAGCATGAGAAAAAAGCAGCCGAGGGTTTAAATCGTACTATGTAGTATGGAAACAGTTCAATCTCGAACACATCGTCCTTCATAAGTTTCGTTTAAATCGTACTATGTAGTATGGAAACCACATGTTGGTGCCTCTCTGGTCGGTGCATCAGACCAGTTTAAATCGTACTATGTAGTATGGAAACTACGAAGTATTCAAAATGTGTTTTCCTTGTCGTTTCGTTTAAATCGTACTATGTAGTATGGAAACTCTCTTTTTGAGAATATATGACACCATTATGTGTTCCGTTTAAATCGTACTATGTAGTATGGAAACTTATGAAACACCTATTTCAGGAAGTTGTTATGTAGAAGTTTAAATCGTACTATGTAGTATGGAAACAGCGACAGAAATTTTGTTGAACGCATAAGCTTGCGAGTTTAAATCGTACTATGTAGTATGGAAACATGGAGAGCATAGCGAAACGAAAGAGAAATATACGCGTTTAAATCGTACTATGTAGTATGGAAACTGCTCTCCTTCTCGTATTATTTTTTCCCTGGTAGTAGTTTAAATCGTACTATGTAGTATGGAAACCATCTCCGATTACTTCACCGTGAGAGTTTTCACACGTTTAAATCGTACTATGTAGTATGGAAACTCCTTTTGCGTTTTCGCACCATTCTCCTACGGCGGATAGTTTAAATCGTACTATGTAGTATGGAAACTTTTTTATTTCCGTCGAACCCGATGATTTCTGTCCTGTTTAAATCGTACTATGTAGTATGGAAACCTTCTTTTTTTTCCTGCGTGGATTTTGTGTCCACGCTGTTTAAATCGTACTATGTAGTATGGAAACTTGATTGCATTTGTATATACTTTTTCTCCTCGTGCGTGTTTAAATCGTACTATGTAGTATGGAAACCGTTTAGCTTTTCCATCCTCTCATGTTTATCATCTCGTTTAAATCGTACTATGTAGTATGGAAACCTGATGAGGCTATAAGGCAAATATATGGTCTCGTAAGGTTTAAATCGTACTATGTAGTATGGAAACTCAATAAAATTGGTGATGGAAATATGGATACTTCAAGTTTAAATCGTACTATGTAGTATGGAAACACGCTTCGGCATAAAAGGCGTTCTCCTTTTTTTTGAGGTTTAAATCGTACTATGTAGTATGGAAACCATTTTTTGTTACGTATGTCGGATTTATGGTTATTAGTGTTTAAATCGTACTATGTAGTATGGAAACATTATATCAAACACTTTGTTGACGAAAACAAATAAAAGTTTAAATCGTACTATGTAGTATGGAAACGTTGTTGAAGTGATGTTTTTCAGTTTCTTGAGTATTGTTTAAATCGTACTATGTAGTATGGAAACTTTATTGCATATTTATATTTTCTTTCCCCTCGTGCGTGTTTAAATCGTACTATGTAGTATGGAAACATAATGTAAAATGTGAAGCTAATAGTAAGCTGCATGTAGTTTAAATCGTACTATGTAGTATGGAAACATCTAAATACTGTGGAAAGAAACAATATAAATAGTTGTTTAAATCGTACTATGTAGTATGGAAACCAATAGTTATAATTTCACTGTAAAGAATATTTCATTGTTTAAATCGTACTATGTAGTATGGAAACGTAATCTAATTTATATATATCTTTATATTAGATATAAGTTTAAATCGTACTATGTAGTATGGAAACTGTTTTCAAAGACGCGGAAGAACACACGTTGAAAAGGTTTAAATCGTACTATGTAGTATGGAAACGGTGTAGGGTATATTGACTCGTCAGGGATGTATCATGTTTAAATCGTACTATGTAGTATGGAAACCACAAGTAGGTTGTGAAGATACAATGTCCTCACAAAGAGTTTAAATCGTACTATGTAGTATGGAAACCGCCATAGGAGAACAAGCTATCTTCGAATATACTGAGTTTAAATCGTACTATGTAGTATGGAAACGCATTTACTGCGTCTTGAAATGTTACCGCTATTTCAGTTTAAATCGTACTATGTAGTATGGAAACCACAAGGATATTTCAGAACGAGCTTAGACGGACTTGGTTTAAATCGTACTATGTAGTATGGAAACCTTCCTTTTGTACCTGTGAGAAACGCCACAAATGGTGTGTTTAAATCGTACTATGTAGTATGGAAACTCGGAGGTTGTCCATTTATTGTATTTTTTATTGCACGTTTAAATCGTACTATGTAGTATGGAAACCGGTGTCCTTCGTGTTGATATCGTGGATAATAAGGTGGTTTAAATCGTACTATGTAGTATGGAAACATAGGACATAATTCTATATATTGTGGAGGTTTAGGTGTTTAAATCGTACTATGTAGTATGGAAACTTTTTTGTGCTGTTGCTTTTTTCAGTGCCGCTTTTTTGTTTAAATCGTACTATGTAGTATGGAAACCTCACTTTCTGAAAATACGCTTTCACCGACCAATATCGTTTAAATCGTACTATGTAGTATGGAAACTTGGGCAGGGTATAAAATATGCCTCGGCAGTAAGGAGTTTAAATCGTACTATGTAGTATGGAAACTGTTTCTACTTATGAGGTTACCCAAGCAAACGACGGGCGAGTTTAAATCGTACTATGTAGTATGGAAACTACTACTGAAAGATGTGCTGTTTTTCAGTATTTGTGGGGTTTAAATCGTACTATGTAGTATGGAAACTCGTTTGGCGACCCGATGTTTTATTCTTATTACACCTGTTTAAATCGTACTATGTAGTATGGAAACATATCATTTTTTCATTCTTCTTCATTTTCGGAGAGTGTTTAAATCGTACTATGTAGTATGGAAACCCGATTATTTTCGGATTTTTTGCGACGAAGCGTGCGAGTTTAAATCGTACTATGTAGTATGGAAACTCACATCCTTTAACAGATATTGTTCTTTTTCATCCAGTTTAAATCGTACTATGTAGTATGGAAACTCGACGGCGTCCCACACACTCTCGCACCGCCGACCCGGTTTAAATCGTACTATGTAGTATGGAAACGGGGTTGTAAATTAATTACTGATATCGCCATATTCGTTTAAATCGTACTATGTAGTATGGAAACTTCTTTCTCGCATATCGTTTTTTTCATCCGACACTCGAGTTTAAATCGTACTATGTAGTATGGAAACTGACATCCTTTAAGAGGTATATTTCTTTTTCACCTAGTTTAAATCGTACTATGTAGTATGGAAACGAAAGGTATATGCATTCGTCGTTGAATTTTGGGTGTTGTTTAAATCGTACTATGTAGTATGGAAACTGTCATTTGACCATGCTCATTGCCCTTCATTTTATGTCGTTTAAATCGTACTATGTAGTATGGAAACCGCTGACTATTTCTCATACAAAAAATACAGATTATAGTTTAAATCGTACTATGTAGTATGGAAACTATCATTTGACCATACTCATTGCTCCTCATTTTATACGTTTAAATCGTACTATGTAGTATGGAAACTACTACTGCCCGACGGAAATGTATATGTGGTCGAGTCGTTTAAATCGTACTATGTAGTATGGAAACCCGTTTCCCTCGTGTTGATCGCATGGATAATGAGGTGGTTTAAATCGTACTATGTAGTATGGAAACGATATCCCCCTGAAATAGTCCTCTGCCTCTCGACTCGTTTAAATCGTACTATGTAGTATGGAAACCCCAATCTTTGGCACCCACAAGAGAGGCACCTACATGGTTTAAATCGTACTATGTAGTATGGAAACTTTTTTTCCACTTTGCGGATAACAAAGATATTGTTTGTTTAAATCGTACTATGTAGTATGGAAACTCACGCATTGTTTCATATTCTTTGTTTTTTTCTTCGTGTTTAAATCGTACTATGTAGTATGGAAACTCACATATACCTCAACGGAAATACTCGTATAATATTGTTTAAATCGTACTATGTAGTATGGAAACTTTTCCTTTTTCATGCGAGCCGAATAATCCCTATAGGTTTAAATCGTACTATGTAGTATGGAAACTTGCTCCCGCAATAAGTATATTTTTATAGTTTTTCACGTTTAAATCGTACTATGTAGTATGGAAACCCGCCGATATTTGATACTCTGGTGCCTCCAAAAGGAGTTTAAATCGTACTATGTAGTATGGAAACTCAGCTGGGAAAGGCGCTGAGACATTGTGTATGCTTTGTTTAAATCGTACTATGTAGTATGGAAACTTTTTTGAAATATATTTGAAGTGGATGTATTGACTATGTTTAAATCGTACTATGTAGTATGGAAACCATATGACGCACCCAGCACTATGGCGGGATATGACGCCGTTTAAATCGTACTATGTAGTATGGAAACCCCAGTAACGGAAAACGGAAATCTTCGGAGTTTTTTCGTTTAAATCGTACTATGTAGTATGGAAACCACAGCAAACCTCTCATGGCGATCGCAGCATTTCAAGTTTAAATCGTACTATGTAGTATGGAAACTTATATCTTTGACTATTCTTCTGGCCTCCTGCATTGGTTTAAATCGTACTATGTAGTATGGAAACTATCTTTTTGCGGTTTCGAATAATCAAAAAGTGTTGGTTTAAATCGTACTATGTAGTATGGAAACTGCTTTTCATCTTGTTTGTTTTATTTATTTTTCTATTGTTTAAATCGTACTATGTAGTATGGAAACCCACTTACACGCTTCCAGCGGGAAGTGGCATAGGCGGTTTAAATCGTACTATGTAGTATGGAAACTAATATATAATAAAATAATAAAATGGCTCTTCCTCTGTTTAAATCGTACTATGTAGTATGGAAACTGAGTTCACCCGCTGTGTTTTCATACCATTTCCCTAGTTTAAATCGTACTATGTAGTATGGAAACTTATATTTCATTTCATTATGTTTTATATCCGTATCCGTTTAAATCGTACTATGTAGTATGGAAACCCTACGGGAAAACCCTGAATATCAAATATCAGCTGTGGGTTTAAATCGTACTATGTAGTATGGAAACTCAATCCGAGGCACAAAAAGCCCTTCAAAATGCCGAAAGTTTAAATCGTACTATGTAGTATGGAAACTTTTTTTTTAAGGGAGAAAGAAGAAAAAAAAGAAAAAGTTTAAATCGTACTATGTAGTATGGAAACTTCTTTGAAGCCCTTTGAGTTTCTGCTTTGCAGAGAGTTTAAATCGTACTATGTAGTATGGAAACCATCATCTCCTTCTTCTTCTTCCTCTTCTCCTTCTTCGTTTAAATCGTACTATGTAGTATGGAAACTCGGGTTTTGAAGGATATTTGATATCCCCCCCCTTGCGTTTAAATCGTACTATGTAGTATGGAAACGTGGTATCCCTGAGTTTCTCCTTACAGGTGATACAAGTTTAAATCGTACTATGTAGTATGGAAACCAATAAAATTTCTTTCACTGGATAAAAGAAAGGAATGTGGTTTAAATCGTACTATGTAGTATGGAAACTCCTTCCACATTTCTTTCTTAAATTTTATCATGATAGTTTAAATCGTACTATGTAGTATGGAAACCACTTATTTATGTCGTTTGGCCATACTCATCACTCCGTTTAAATCGTACTATGTAGTATGGAAACTTTATTGCATTTGTATATACTTTTTCTCCCCGTGCGTGTTTAAATCGTACTATGTAGTATGGAAACTTTTCCTACCGTGCTAAGATTTTCAAACAACACATAAAGTTTAAATCGTACTATGTAGTATGGAAACAAAAGTGCTGTGCCTACCCCTGCAACTATCGGAAGTAGTTTAAATCGTACTATGTAGTATGGAAACTTCTTGATTTTGGTTTAGTAGATGTTATTGCCACTCTGTTTAAATCGTACTATGTAGTATGGAAACGAGAGACGCTGGGTCATAATCGGAAATATCATATCCAGTTTAAATCGTACTATGTAGTATGGAAACCTTATGAAGTTACGACGGCGAACGACGGGCGATATCAGTTTAAATCGTACTATGTAGTATGGAAACAACAACTCAGACACAGATTTAACCTTTGCCATAACAGGTTTAAATCGTACTATGTAGTATGGAAACTACAAGTCATATCGGAGTTGTGGATTTTCTTTTCCTAGTTTAAATCGTACTATGTAGTATGGAAACTTTTCGTTTTTCTTTTGCACAGCTTGTTGACTATGTCTCTGGTTTAAATCGTACTATGTAGTATGGAAACTCTCCGAGAATACCCAAACTGCCAGATATCTGGAGTGGTTTAAATCGTACTATGTAGTATGGAAACTGTCATTTCACCATGCTCATTACACCTCAATGCTTGTCGTTTAAATCGTACTATGTAGTATGGAAACTTCTCACAGGCCGACGGTGCGAGAGTGTGAGAGACGTTTAAATCGTACTATGTAGTATGGAAACCCCATATTTGCGATAAAAAATAAAGGAAGAACCATGTTTAAATCGTACTATGTAGTATGGAAACTGTTCTCCCCCCCATAATACTAATAAAATAATAAACAGTTTAAATCGTACTATGTAGTATGGAAACTTATAGGATTTTGAAGGAAGTTTGACGCTCCGAATAGTTTAAATCGTACTATGTAGTATGGAAACTGGCGTAGAACGAAACCGTATATGTACACATTGCGTGGTTTAAATCGTACTATGTAGTATGGAAACTCTTCTATGTCTCGACGAATATCTGCCCAAGAAGATAGTTTAAATCGTACTATGTAGTATGGAAACTTTTGTCTTCAAATTTTTCCGCTACTGTGGAACCATGTTTAAATCGTACTATGTAGTATGGAAACTCATAGTAGTCATCTTCGAAGTCAGACACCACTTCGGGTTTAAATCGTACTATGTAGTATGGAAACACACTTATTGCGGGTGCAGGTGAATCGTTCATGGTAAGTTTAAATCGTACTATGTAGTATGGAAACTGATTATCTATAAATCAGACAAGGAAGCCTTTGAAGAGTTTAAATCGTACTATGTAGTATGGAAACCATCATATTTTTTCCCCGCTTTATAGAGGAAAAAATAGTTTAAATCGTACTATGTAGTATGGAAACTTATCAATAAGGATAACTGTGCACTTCTCGAAAACACGTTTAAATCGTACTATGTAGTATGGAAACTCATAGACGACTACACACACACTATTGAATTTGATGCGTTTAAATCGTACTATGTAGTATGGAAACATAATGTAAAATGTGAAGCCAATAATAAGCTGCATGGTTTAAATCGTACTATGTAGTATGGAAACTATTAATAATATATTAATAATAATGTAAAAGAATATTAGTTTAAATCGTACTATGTAGTATGGAAACTCATTTCACCAGCTGTATTTTCACGCCATACTCCTAGGTTTAAATCGTACTATGTAGTATGGAAACCCTCCGAGAAGACCCAAACTGCCAGATATCGGCAGTGTTTAAATCGTACTATGTAGTATGGAAACTTGACGGAAAAAAGGCGTCTTTTTTTCGGGAAACAAGTTTAAATCGTACTATGTAGTATGGAAACACAATTTCTCACGCAGCAAACACAGATTATGTAGAAGTTTAAATCGTACTATGTAGTATGGAAACTCGGCACACCTTTAATAAGGGAACTAGCACAGTCGTGTTTAAATCGTACTATGTAGTATGGAAACTTTACTTTTTTGCGAAGGAGCTGAAAAATATGCATGGTTTAAATCGTACTATGTAGTATGGAAACTAAATTCTGCACGGCGTGATTTTTTTAGGGCTTCGGCGTTTAAATCGTACTATGTAGTATGGAAACTTATGTTGTTATTATATTATTATTAGTTACTTTTTTGTTTAAATCGTACTATGTAGTATGGAAACTTATTCTCTTTTTCGGTGTTACATGTGGTTTCCACTTGTTTAAATCGTACTATGTAGTATGGAAACTATATTTCATTATATAAGAAAAAATGTTGACATTTCGAGTTTAAATCGTACTATGTAGTATGGAAACTAAACAGAGAAAACGCAAAAACAGAAAAAGAAAAAAGTTTAAATCGTACTATGTAGTATGGAAACAATTGGATGGAATACTACAACACCTCCGAAGATGTCAGTTTAAATCGTACTATGTAGTATGGAAACTCTTGGGTATCAGACAAATTTGCTAGAGGCGTAATTGTTTAAATCGTACTATGTAGTATGGAAACTTTTTCTCCTTCCCAGTATCCCTTTCATCATCTTCAGTTTAAATCGTACTATGTAGTATGGAAACTAGTAACTTAATAATAACAAATATAAACATAATAGTATGTTTAAATCGTACTATGTAGTATGGAAACTTCCCTTCACTGAAAAAAGAAGAACCGTTGTGAGATTGTTTAAATCGTACTATGTAGTATGGAAACTATTTTTTTTTATTACTCGCTTAAAAAAATGAATAAGTTTAAATCGTACTATGTAGTATGGAAACACTACTGATTTAGGTGCTACCCAAAAATACAACCTCGTGTTTAAATCGTACTATGTAGTATGGAAACTGTTTTTCATCCTGTTTTATTTTATTTTTATCATATTGTTTAAATCGTACTATGTAGTATGGAAACTAAAATTTTCAAAGATTTATACCTAAAACCAAAAATAAGTTTAAATCGTACTATGTAGTATGGAAACTACGCTCCCAGCGGGCACTGGTGTAGGTGAAAAAGAAAGTTTAAATCGTACTATGTAGTATGGAAACCTTCTTCCACTTGTTTTTTTTCCTGTGTGAGAACTTGTTTAAATCGTACTATGTAGTATGGAAACTTATTTTTTCTGACATCAAACGAGAGAGGTGCTGAGACGTTTAAATCGTACTATGTAGTATGGAAACTGGCCGACGCACGGCAGAAGAAAAAAGAGGATGATAGTGTTTAAATCGTACTATGTAGTATGGAAACCTGCTACCACTATCGGAAATATTCGACCAGCATGAAAAGTTTAAATCGTACTATGTAGTATGGAAACTTATGGAGAGAGAACATAGCAACTCCCTCCAGATATGTTTAAATCGTACTATGTAGTATGGAAACTCTCCGAGAGAACCCGAAGTGTCAGATATGTGCGGTAGGTTTAAATCGTACTATGTAGTATGGAAACGTATTTCCGTTGAGGTATACGTGATCGATATAGATGACGTTTAAATCGTACTATGTAGTATGGAAACTGTATTTCATTTTGTGTTATGTTTAGATTTATATTGTTTAAATCGTACTATGTAGTATGGAAACTCCAGCAGCCGTTGATACTGCGATTTGAGAATAG
>Ga0210044_10007525_pt1 | contig 13861 bp, 16 predicted proteins | sample CryGey13umfilter_2_FD_183959 | JGI IMG/M metagenome (GOLD analysis project Ga0210044, IMG submission 183959) | Groundwater microbial communities from aquifer in Utah, USA - Crystal Geyser 4/9/14 3 um filter (SPAdes) (version 2) | ecosystem: Environmental > Aquatic > Deep subsurface >... | reverse complement strand
GCAGACTTCAGTCTGCCCCGCACTACGGACCAAAGTCCGCGTTCCAGCTTTAACGGAATGCAGACTTCAGTCTGCCCTGCATTGCGGACTAAAGTCCGCGTTCCAGAGGTTTTCGGATAGACACTAAAGTTGTCACTACGAGGAATGGAGAAGAAAATGACTCGTGAAGTAAAAATTGGCAATCGCATGGTTGGCGACGGCCATCCGACTTACATTGTCGCCGAGATTGGCGTCAACCACAATGGCGACCTCGAAATCGCCAAACAGATGATTGACGCCGCCGTTCACGCGGGTGTGGAGGCGGTCAAGTTCCAGAAGCGCACGCCGGAACTTTCTACTCCAGATGAGCAAAAGAACCAAATGCGCGAGACGCCCTGGGGCTACATTACCTACCTCGAATATCGGCGCAAAGTCGAGTTCGGCGAGGCCGAATACCGCGAAATTGACCGGTACTGCAAGAAGCGCAATGTACCCTGGTTTGCATCTGTCTGGGATGAGCCCTCGGTGGACTTTCTCGAACGGTTCCACACACCAGCCTATAAAATCCCTTCCGCTGCGCTGACCGATCACAATTTGCTCCGTCACCTGCGCAAGACCCATAAGCCGCTCATCCTCTCGACCGGCATGTCCACCCTCGAGCAGATCAAGGTCGCTGTGGATGTGCTCGGCACGGAGGATCTGGTCATTACCCATGCCACCAGCACCTATCCCTGCGAGCCGGAGGAACTCAACCTGCGCATGATCGCGACCCTGCGCGAGACCTTCCCGTGCCCAATCGGCTACTCCGGCCACGAGGTGGGACTTGTCCCCTCGGCGGTGGCTGTCGCGCTGGGCGCGTGCCTGGTCGAGCGGCACATCACCCTCGACCGCGCCATGTGGGGCAGCGACCAGTCTGCCTCGGTCGAGCCAGGTGGTTTCGAGCGGCTGGTCAAGTATATCCGCGTCACCGAGTCCGCGCTGGGCGATGGCGAGAAGAAAGTTTACGAGAGCGAAATGTCTTCGCTCAACAGGCTTAGAAGAGTAAAGGGATAATCTTGGCAGGCAGGTTCTCTCCGGGAACGTTGGCAGACTACGGCCAACGAAAAATATCCCGCATGAAGGATGTTCTTCGCCTCGTCCGGCTGGCGCGACAGGTCTCCCGTCAGGCGCGACCCGATCCTGGCCAGAGACCGGTCGTCTTTTTCAACGCCTCCACGCGCTTGAGCGGCTTGAGCCTGAACGCGGCTTTCTCATTGGTCACATCCTGGGCAGTCCGGCTGGCAGGCGCGCCAGTGGTGCATTTCGTCTGCAGGGCAGGGATGAGCCGCTGCGTCCTCGGCACCGACCGCGACGATTTCAGCCAGCCCCCGCCGTGCGAAATGTGCCTGCGCCAATCGCGCTTCAACTACGCTCATGCTGGCGTGCAATGGTTCGCATTTCAGCGCGATGACAGGTTAGCCGAAGCGCTTGCGGGATTGAGCCTCGCTGATCTGATGAGCTTCCAGTTCCCAGTGACCGGTCACCAATCAGATACAGTTCACTCGTCACTCGTCACTCGTCACATACCTCTGGGCGCGCTGGTGCTGCCATCTATCCGCTGGCGGCTGCGGCTGCATAATCTTGTGGATGACGAACCGACGCGCTTTCTGTATCGTGAATACATCCTTTCTGCCTGGAATGCTGCCAGCGAATTCAATGCCCTATTAGAGCGCAACAACCCGCAAACTGTCGTCGTTTTTAACGGCCAGTTCTTCCCTGAGGCAACCGCGGCCTGGCTGGCGCGGCAGCGCGGCATCCGCGTGCTCACGCACGAGGTCGGCTTCCAACCGTTGAGCGGCTACTTCACCACCGGCGAGGCCACCATCTATCCCATCACCATCCCTGACGACTTCGAATTGAACGCGGAGCAAAATGCCCGTCTGGATGCCTACCTCGAAAAGCGATTCCAGGGCAAATTCAGCATGGCGGGCATCCGCTTCTGGCCGGAGATGAAGGGATTGAGCCAGGAATTTTTACAAAAGGCAGCCGGATTCGAGCAAATCGTGCCGGTCTTTACCAACGTTATCTTCGATACCAGCCAGCCGCATTCCAACGTGGTTTTCCCCACCATGTTTGCCTGGCTGGACCTGGTGCTGGAAGTCGCCAGAAAACATCCCGAAACGCTGTTTGTCATCCGCGCTCACCCGGACGAGGCGCGCCCCGGCAAGGCCAGCCGTGAGAGCGTGGCGGCCTGGATCGAACAGAGTCGGGCGACCGATTTGCCCAACGTGGTGTTCGTCCCGCCGGATGAATTCATAAGCTCATACGAATTGATCCAACGCGCAAAGTTCGTGATGATCTATAACTCGACCATCGGGTTGGAGGCTACGATCATGGGCACGTCAGTCCTGTGCGCCGGCAAGGCGCGCTTTACGCAGTATCCGACGGTCTTCTTTCCGCAGACGCAGGCGGAATTCCGCAGAACGTTCGAAAAGTTCCTTGCCGCACAGGAAGTGGCTGCGCCGTCGGAACATCGCCGGAACGCCCGGCGCTTCCTGTATTATCAGTTGTTCCGCTCCTCACTGCCTTTCGATGCCTGGCTGGAAGCGACCGAAACCCGCGGCTATGTGCGCTTCAGGAAGTTCGCCTGGCAATCGCTGCTGCCCGCTGCCTCGCCGACTGTCCGTGCGCTGCTGGATGGCATTTTGGGTGAGGGCGACTTTTTGTTGGAAGCACAGCCGGAGTCCAACGTCTCCCGACGTTGGTCATGAATAATCCGAAGTCTGGAGACTTCGGACTCCGTAGGTATTTTTGATGGAAACAATAACAAAAAACGTACAAAACCTTATCGCCGAAGCCCTGCAAGTCACTATTGATGAAATCCCACCCAATCTGGCCTTCGGCGGGATCAAGCAATGGGATTCGATGGGTCACATGGGCATCCTGCTGCTGCTCGAAGAACGCTTCGGCGTGCCTATCGACGCGGATGTGATCGCCACGCTGACCAGCATCCCAGCCATTTGCACCTATCTGGCAGAGCAGGAACCCGTTTTCTCGGAGAAAACGGGTTCCTGAAAGCCAAGGAGTAGAGAATGACGAACCAACTGAAAATCACCCCCGCGGCGACCATCCCCGAACACCTGACCGGCGAGGTGCAGTCCAAATTGGCTTATGTGGACGAGGCCATCCTGCGGGCGCGCGTCGCCGCGGACGGGATAACGCTCGAGTTGCGCGAGCCGGTTGAGGGTCCGCGCCGGGGCGAACTGGAGGGAAAAGTCCAGCGCGTGGTGACGATGATGGTGCAGGGCGCGTTCAGACCCAAGGTCCAAGTCCTCGAAGATTTCTCCAGCCGCCCCGTCCCCTGTTCCGCTGACCCGAACAGCGAACTGCTGGCGCGCGGCGAGATATTCCAGGAAGCCAGCGGGATTTACACGCTCGGCCCACTGGTGACGCGGCTGATTGCTTTCTTCGAGGGACAGTTCGTCAAACTGGCCGATTCCTTCGGCGCCGCGCCGTACCGCTTCCCGACCCTCATCCCGGCGCGCTATCTGGAGCGGGTCAATTACTTCCGCGCCTTTCCCCACTCGCTGACCTTCGTCACGCACCTGCGCGAAGACCTGGAGGCGATTGACGATTTTGCGCAGCACGCCGCCTGCGACGAGGGCGGCCTGAACATGCCGCGGGAGTCGTTCTCGCAAATCCAGACGCTGCTCTCGCCCGCTGTGTGCTACCACCTGTATTTCTCGCTGGCCGACAAACCGCTGCCCGGCGGCGGATTGGCGGCGACCGCGGTGGGCAACTGCTTCCGCTACGAATCCATCAACCTGGCCTCGCTGGAGCGGATGTGGAACTTCACCATGCGCGAGGTGATTTTTGTCGGGCCAAAGGATTTCGTCCTGCAAAACCGCGAGATCGGCCGTGAGCGGATGCGCGCCTTCTTCGAGCAGATCGGCCTGGCCTATCGCGTGGAGAACGCCAATGACCCGTTCTTCATCGGCGAGTTCAAGAAGCAGGCCGCCTTCCAGAGCGCGTTCCAGTTGAAGTTCGAGATCCGCGCCCGCCTGCCGTTCAAGGATGGCACGCTGGCGGTCGGCTCGTACAACTACCACCAGGATTTCTTCGGGCGCAGCCTGAACATCACCCTGCCGGATGGCTCCCCGGCGCACACCGGCTGCATCGCCTTCGGGCTGGAGCGCATGGCGTTCGCTTTCCTGGCGCAGTTTGGGCTGGATGCGGAGAGGTGGCCGGAGGTGGTGAGGAAGAGCGTGATGCGTGGTGCGTGATGCGTGATGATTGAGGAGTGATGGATGGTTGGCGATACCGCGCCGCCTTCCAGAAGTCATCAGTAGTCGCAAGTCAGGTATAATGCGAATGAAAGGAGTTCGAGATGACGAAACTTCTCGAGAAAGTGTTTGTCGAAGCATCCAAACTGCCTCAACAAGAGCAGGACGCGTTTGCTTCTTGGATGCTCGAAGAACTTGCTTCCGAGCGGCGCTGGGCCGAACTCTTTGCCAAATCCACTCACGCGCTCGAGCAGTTGGCAGATGAAGCGCTTGCTGAGTACCGAGCGGGACGAACCCAGGTGCTGGATCCGGACAATCTATGATCTCACATACTACAGGGCGGTTTCGTAAAGCATTGAAGCAATTACCGCAGCAAATCCAGCGCCAGGCCCGACAAGCATATAGACTCTTCAAACAAAACCCGTATCACCCGAGTTTGCATTTCAAGCAAGTTCATCCAACCAAACCAATCTACTCGGCGCGCATCAGCCTGGATTATCGCGCGGTTGGGATTCGTGAAGAAGATGTGGTGATCTGGTTTTGGATAGGTATCCATGGGGAGTATGAAAAGTTGATTGCTCAATTCTAACGGGGTGTTACACAACCGCGTAGATTACGCCATGTCCGAGAGCGATGTAATAGAAGTGACAGATGTTGAAGGTTAATCGTGAACAAGTTATTAGTGCATTAGAGTCCATCGGCCTGAAAAAGGGCGACGGCGTGATGGTGCACTCGGCGCTGCAATTCCTCGGACTTCCGGAAGGCGGCATGGAGATTTATTACGGCGCCATCTGCGCCGTGCTGGGCATCGGCGAAGGGATTGGCACGCTGGTCGTGCCGACCTTCAACTTTGGCTTTGCGCGCGGTGAACCGTTCGATCAGGCTGCCACTCCTGCCGAGGAGATGGGCGTCTTCCCCGAATATGTCCGTCAGCAGCCGGGTGTGCGCCGTTCGCCCCACCCGATGCAGTCCATCGCCGCGATTGGCCGTCACGCTGATGACTTGTGCGCGCGGGATACCTCCTCGGCCTTCGACCCCGGCTCGGCTTTCGAGCGCATGATCGTCCTGGATTTCAAACTGCTCCTACTCGGCGCGGACGTGCGCTTCACCTCGCTGGTGCATTACCCCGAACAGCGCGCGAAAGTCCCTTATCGTTATTGGAAAGAGTTTACCGGTCAGGTGCGATTGATTGGAAAGCCGCCAGAAGTCCGCACTAACCGCATGTTCGCCCGCGACCTGACCATAGACCCGGATGTCAACTGCGCGCCGGTGCGGGATTTGCTGCAAGCGCGGGGGCTGTGGTCGTCGGTGAGGCTCAATTACGGCAAAGTCGAAGCGTGCCGCTTCCGTGATTTCGTGGCTGCCGAGGAGGAACTGCTGGCGAAAGACCCCTGGGCGCTGGTGACGAACAGGCCAACCTAACCCCCGTTCCCCCTTCCCTTTACCCCCTTCGGGGGTGCTGCGCGGGGGAAGGGGGGCGAAGGGGGGATAGGTTTTACATTTTCTCGGCAGTCAAAATCCACTCGGCGTGGCAATCGTATGGCGGCGTCAGTTCTTCCATGAATTCCACGTGCCGCAGCCCGGTCACCTTCCAGCCCGCGCCGAACATGCCCAGGATCTCGCCCTTGCCGTAGAATCGCACCGGCCCGATACCGGTCAGCGTGCCGCCGGAGATGTCCACTGTCAGGCCATCCGGGCCGGGCTTGCCCGAAACGTGGCTGCTGTGACGGTCGCTGTACGGGTTGAAGAAGAACTTGCCGCCGGGCAGCAGCACGCGGCGCACCTCGGCAATCGTCTTTGCTGCATCGCTCGTCGTGGAGCAGGTCAGGGCGGCGCGGTCAATGACGAAGTCGAAAGTATCATCTTCGTAAGGCAGTTTGATGAAATCGGCGACGCGCAGATCGCCTTTCAGCCCCTCCTCGGCGAAGCGTTTCTGGGCATACTGGATGGCGCTCGGGCTGCCGTCAATGCCGAACACGGTGAAGCCCTCCCGCGCCGCGAACCACAGGTTGTTGCCCGCCCCGCAGCCGATCTCGAGGATTTTGGTCTCAGCGCGCGGCTTGGCGCGCGAATAATTGCGATAGATGAATTGCACCACATTGTCGAACGGATAGCGGTTCAGCGCCCGGCCTTCGCTGTAGATGCCTTCCCAGGTAGGGCCGACCGCCGAGGCCGGTTGTTTTTTATTGCTCATGAGAACTCTCCTCATTACCGGATTGTCATTGCGAGAAGCGAACGCTTCGACTGCGCTCAGCGCAGGCTCCGTGAGCGACGAAGCAATCCTCACGCGAGGAGATTGCTTCGCACAGTGCGCTCGCAATGACATAACGGCGGCAAGTATAACATCCAATCCGGTATAATGACACCGGACGGAGTCACGAAATGATTGATCCTCAACCTGACTGGAAAGCCCTGACCACTCAAGCCAATGACCTGCTGAGGCGACTCTTTCCCATCTGCCGCAGCATAACCGGGGCGGGCCTGCGCGCGACCCTGGGCTTGCTGCGAAAAACCTCGGACTTTTCCCTCACCGAAGTCCCCTCCGGCGCGGTCTGCTACGACTGGATCGTTCCCGATGAGTGGAACGTGCGCGACGCCTACGTCGCGGATGCCAAAGGCTGCCGCGTGATTGATTTTCAGGCCAACAACGTCCACCTCGTCAATTACAGCATCCCCTTTGATGGGATGCTGACCTTCGACGAACTCGCTCCGCACCTGCACACTCTTCCCGACCTGCCGAACGCCATTCCCTATCGCACGACCTATTACAACCGGACATGGGGCTTCTGCCTGGCGCACGAGCAATTCCAGACACTGGATAAGAAAGAAAAGTATCACGTTGTCGTGGATGCCACGCTTGCGCCGGGCAGCCTCACCTATGGCGAGACGCTGCTGCCCGGTAAATCAGGCCAGGAATATCTTATCTCTACTTATGTCTGCCACCCCTCGCTGGCCAACGACAACCTGTCCGGCGTGGTGCTGTGGACGCTGCTGTTGGCCGAACTGCGTAAAAGGGAACTGTATCATTCATATCGTTTTGTGATTGCCCCGGAGACCATCGGCGCGCTGGCCTACATCGCCCGCAACGAGGACGCCGTCAGAGCGCTGGCAGGCGGATTCGTCGCCACGACGGTTGCAGGTCCGGGATGCTTCGGCTACAAATCCACCTGGCGCGGCGACTCGGTCATTGATCGCGCCGTCCGCCTGACGTTCAAGGAACTCAGTCTCGATTATGTCGAATACCCCTTCGATGTCAACGGCAGCGACGAGCGCCAGTACTCCACGCCTGGGCTGCGCGTGCCGGTCGGGACGATCTGCAAAGACAAGTACTACGAGTATGCTTGCTACCACACCTCGTTGGACAATCTGGATTTCATCAGCGCCGGGAACTTGGTGGCGACGCTGAAGTTGTACCTGCTGGCGATCGAGAAACTGGAGCAGAATAGAACCTATCGCTCACTCAGCCCCATCGGTGAGCCGATGCTCGGCAAACGCGGACTGTATCCACAAACCGGCGGGGCCATCAAACAGAAGGCCGCGGATACCGCCACCGCACACAGCGAGCGCCGCTATGCGGCGGAGGCTGGCAATATTCTCTATGGCAATGAACTGGACGCCATCCGCTGGGTGCTCTTTTACGCTGACGGCGCGACGCCGCTGCTGGAGGTTGCCGAGCAGACCGGCCTGCCGATGAAGCAGTTGCACGAGGTGGCGGAGAAGTTAGCGGCGGCTGGATTGCTGGAGGAAGTTGGATGAGATGTTCCATTGTCATCCGCGCCTACAACGAGGAGCAACATATCGGGCGTTTGCTGGAAGGGATTTCTCACCAAACGCTCAAGGACGTGGAAGCCATCCTGGTTGATTCTGGCTCGACAGATGCAACTACTGCTATTGCCGCGCATTACGGGGCGAGGGTTGTTCGTATCCAGCCTGGGGAATTCACCTTTGGCTGTTCGCTGAACAAAGGCATCGCCGCAGCCTCCGGTGAGTTCATCGTAATCGCCAGCGCGCATGTCTACCCGGTCTATCCCGACTGGCTGGAGAGGCTGCTCGAACCTTTCGCAGACCCGCAGGTCGCCCTGACCTACGGCAAGCAGCGCGGGGACGAGGATTCCAAATTCTCCGAGCAGCAGATTTTTGCCCGCTGGTATCCCGACCAGTCGGACTTGCATCAGAGCCATTCCTTCTGCAACAACGCCAACGCCGCCATCCGGAGGTCGGTTTGGGAGAAACATCCTTACGATGAAACTCTGACCGGTTTGGAAGATCTGGCCTGGGCGAAGGAAGTGGGAAGTGCGAAGTGGGCAATTTCGTACGTTGCCGAGGCGGAGGTGGTTCATGTCCATGATGAGACGCCGCGCGGCGTGTACAATCGTTACCGGCGTGAGGCGATGGCCTTCAAGCAAATCTACCCCGAGGCGCATTTCAGCCTGTACGATTTCGTGCGCAATGTCACTGCCAGCATCAGTTTCGACTTGCTTCACGCAGCCCGCGCCAATGTTTTCTGGCGCAGCCTGGGCAGCATCTTCTGGTTCCGCTGGATGCAGTTTTGGGGTACGTACCAGGGCTACCGTCAGTCCAGCCTGCTGACGCCCGAACTGCGCCAGACATTCTACTACCACGTTGGCTGGGAGAAGGAGAAATCGAAAGCCGCGCCGCGCGAGGTAGAACCGATTAGGTATAATGAGTGAAAATCCATCGTCTGTTGCTTTGTGTTGGAGGAGATAGTTATGTTCACACAACAAAAGTACTATGGTACACGACGATATGATCTCGTTTGCACGAAGTTAAAATCTATTGTAAACGAACATGGAGAGCCCATAGGCTATGCAGTTGTTTTTAAGATAATGGGATTGAGGCCAGGCGACCATGCAGCAAAAGAAGCGGGGCAACTTTTAGGCGAAATCTCTGATCAAATGCACCGACAGGGGAAGCCAATGCTCAGCGCACTTGTAATTAACCAACAGGAGAAAATGCCCGGAAAGGGTTTCTTTGAGTTAGCGATCTCATTAGGGAAATTGCGTTTTGGGGCATCTGATTCGGAAAAGAAGGCTTTTTGGAAATCTGAACTAACAGAGGTGTATTCGACAACGTGGTAAGTCTCATTCTAGAGATATAACCAAAATTACCATTCTAGCCCTCATCTCTGGATCAGTGAAAGTTCAAAAGAAGGAGTGATGTTATGATACCCGCCAAAGGTTTGATTGAACTAATCAAGAGCCTCCCGGAAGATATCTGGGTCTATGGCTATGAAGGAGAAATAGTGGGCCTCGTTTTCGTCACACCTGATCATACGGAACTCGGCTACATCCCAACCAGAGGCTCGGGTTTCGATGACATCCAGTTTGTAAAGAATGAAAGCCATCCCTGGTACAGTAAAAAGCAAAGGTGACAACGATGGTAACCCAAACGCAATCCTTCGTGTCGCCCGACTTGGAAACCGTCCGCAAGATTGTCCGCGGACAGTTGATGGGCTACAAGGCCAAAGTATATCTGTTCGGCTCGCGCGCTGTGGGAAAGGCGCACCGATTCTCCGACATTGACGTGGCTGTCCTTCCGCTCCAGCCAGTGCCGGCCCGGGTATTCGCAGAAATACGCGAGGCGTTGGAAGAAAGCGACGTGATCTACTCCGTGGATCTTGTGAATCTGTCCGAAACGGACGATCAATTCCAGCAGCGAGTTTTGAAGGAAGGTGTCCTATGGAGCGAGTAAGAGAACGCCTGGATGAAGCCTTGAAAGCATTGGCGACGCTGGATAAACTGGTTGGCCTGCCTAAGCCGACCGACATCGAGCGTGATGCGGCCATTCAGCGATTCGAATACACTTTCGAAATGACGTGGAAAGCCGCGCAGGCCTACATAACCGATCAGGGCCTCCTAGAGGCATCTTCGCCGAAGAATGTCATCCGTGCATCCTTCAAGGCCGGCCTCTTCGACGAAGAAACAGCCGAAAAATTCATGCGACTGGTGAACGACCGCAATTCGACCGTTCATACATACAAGGAAGAATTCGCGATCCAACTCTACACACGTCTTGCCGGTCATGCTGCGTTATTGCGTCTGTGGCTGGTGGAAATCCAAATGCGCATCGAATAGCATGACCACCATCTCAGCCCTCGTTCCCATGCGACATCACAGCCAGCGCGTGCCCGGCAAGAACTACCGTCCGCTGGCGGGCAAGCCGCTCTACCAGCACATCATCGCGACCCTGCTGGCCATGCCAGAAATCGCCGAGGTGATCGTGGATACCGACTCCGAGCCGGTGATGGATGGATTACGCCGCGACTTCCCGCAGGTGCGCGTCCTGCCGCGCCCGGAGCATCTGCGCGCCGACGCCGTCCCGATGAACGAGATTCTGCTGTATGACACCTCGCAGGTGGAGGCCGATTTCTACCTGCAAACCCACAGCACCAACCCGCTGCTTAAGTCCGCGACCATCTCGCGCGCCATCCAAACCTTTTTAGCGGATTATCCTGCCCACGACTCGCTCTTCTCGGTGACGCGCCTCCAGACCCGCTTGTGGGACGCGAACGGTCACGCCATCAACCACGACCCCAACATCCTGCTCCAGACCCAGGACCTGCCGCCGGTCTATGAGGAGAATTCGTGCCTCTACATCTTCACCCGTGAGAACCTCGCCGCCCGGCGCCACCGGCTGGGTGAGAAGCCGCTGATGTTCGAGATTCCACGCCTGGAAGCGGTGGATATTGACGAAGAAGCCGATTTCCAAATGGCCGAGGCCCTCATGCAAATGCAGACAGGCCAATAAGCCGTAATATGGCTGCAACGCTGATCCAACTCAAAGCAATACGAGAAACTGCCAGACCATCCGACGATCAGACTAACTGACTATCCGACTATCAGACCACCCATGCCCACCGTCCTCCTCTCCGCCCCTTACATAATCCCCTCCCTCGATCGCTTCAAGCCACTCTTCGAGAAATATGGCATTGACCTCATCGTGCCAGAAGTTCACGAGCGGCTGGATGAAAAGGAATTGCTCAAGTATGCCAGTCAGTTCGACGGCGCCATCTGCGGCGACGACCAGTACACCGCCCGCGTGCTCGAAGCCTGTGCTCCGCGCCTCAAAGTCATCTCCAAGTGGGGCACGGGGATAGACTCGATTGATTCGGAAGCCGCGACCAGGCTCGGGGTGCGTGTGTGCCGCACGCCGAACGCGTTCACCCTGCCGGTCGCCGATACGGTCATCGGTTACATGCTGGCCTTCGCCCGCCGCCTGCCATGGATGGACGCCGAGGTGAAATCCGGCCGCTGGGCGAAACTGCCTGCCAGGGCGCTGCATGAATGTACCCTGGGCGTGGTCGGCGTGGGCAACGTCGGCAAGGCTGTCATCCGCCGGGCGCGCGCCTTCGGCATGAAGATTTTGGGCAATGATATTATCGAAATAGATCATGTTTTTCTCGCCGAAACTGGCGTCGAAATGACCACCCTCGACTCTCTTCTCTCTACTGCCGACTTTATTTCCCTGAACTGCGACCTGAACCCGACCAGTTTCCACCTGATTAACGCCCGGACCCTGAACCTGATGCGGCCGACTGCCGTGCTCATCAACACCGCCCGCGGCCCTGTGGTGGATGAACCGGCCCTCGTCGCGGCCCTGCTAGCGGGTACAATTGGCGGCGCAGCGCTGGACGTGTTCGAGGTCGAGCCGCTGCCCGATGATAGTCCGCTCATGAAGATGGATAACGTTCTGCTTGCCCCGCACAATGCCAACTCCAGCCCAGCGGCATGGGAGCGGGTACATTGGAATACTATTCACAACTTGCTAAGCGGGCTCGGCATTCCTGATATCAATCTTATGACTCCCCAACCATGAGTCTGGCCCGGAGCGCACGATGAAAAGAATTTCGCCTCCCCAATGGATGAAGGATATCGAAACTTGGGTTTCATTAGGATTGCTTACAGTTATCTCTGTTTTGACACATTTGCCTCTGATTGGTCAATTGGGTTACTACAGGAATGATTGGTATCCGATCTGGGCTGGCCGGACGCAAACCCTTAGCACCATGGTTTCGATGTTTTCGATTGATCGCCCAATTTTAGGTTACATCTATACGCGAACATACTTGCTGCTCGGCGATAACCCGTTGGGCTGGCAGGTTTTTGCATATTTGTTCCGCCTTGCGGGGATCATTGGCGTCTTTTGGCTGTTGCGGTTGATATGGCCGAAAATGCGGCTGTTCACCACCAGCGCGACGATTTTATTCGTCGTATACCCAGGCTTCCTGGAAGGGCCGGCTGCGATCACCTTCAGCAACCATCTGATCGCATACGCCCTGGCAATCTACTCGATCCTGTTTACCGTGATTTCCATCCGCTCTCACAACAAATATGTAGCAATCCTGGCGACCGGGCTTGCCCTGCTCTGTCTAATTGGCTATCCCTTCATCTACGAATACATGATCGGGCTGGAAGGCCTTCGCCTGATTCTCGTCTGGTACCTGACCGCTGAGACAGTAAAACCATTAAAGGCCAAATTAGCCAAAGTGTTTTTGCGTTGGGCCGCTTACCTTCCCATCCTTGCCGGTTTTCTGTACTGGCGCGTCTTTGTTTTCAAGAGCGCCCGTCCTACCACGGATGTTTTACGATTACTCGGCCTGTACACTTCCTCGACTTTTGCGATGACGCAAAAAGTCGTGCTGGGCGCGTTGAAGGATTTTCTCAATGCGACTTTCTTCGCTTGGGTAGTCCCGCCCTATCAACTCATTACTATAACGCGTAATCGTGATCTGCTAGTAGGACTGATTCTAGCTGTTCTTGCCAGCGGCTTGTTTTGGATGTACTTTCAATGGACCAAAAAGAAAGGGGCGACTGTCACTGAAGAAACAGGCGTTTTTCGGAGCATCGCTGGGATCGGCCTTGTTACTGTATTCTGCGCGATCATCCCCGTGGCGGTTTCCAACCGACACATTTCTTTTTCCACCTGGCTCGACCGTTACACGCTGCATACGACGGTTGGGGTGGTTCTACTTGTCACAGGGGGGATCTTCTTGATGATAAAAAACCAGGGACGGCTCTGGCTCCTATTGAGCTTGCTGTTCCTATCGGTATTGACCCATTACAGCAACCAGGCGAGCTTTCGCAATGCCTGGGAGATACAAAAACAGCTATGGTGGCAATTATCATGGCGCGCGCCCCAGCTCGAAGATGGAACTGTTCTCATGGTGAACCTTCCCAGTGACATCTACGGTTACGAAGAAGATTACGAGGTTTGGATGCCCGCCAACATTATCTACAATGACGTGCCAAACACCGTGCGAATATACTCGGAGGTTTTATATCCGGGGTCAGTAATTCAGGTATTTCGGGGAGCAACAGAACATCGTTTCATCCGGAATATTGAGTTCGACCGGGACTACAACCACGCGCTGATCGTATCCATGCCAGGCACAGCGTCTTGTGTACATGTTATTGATGGGGAGAGACCCGAACTCTCACTAAATGAGCCTCCCATTGTTGATTGGGTGACGCCTTATTCCCACATCCAACAGATCGAGACAGACGTTACCCCATCACAACCCCCGGAGATCATCTTCGGAAAGGAACCCCCCCATACCTGGTGTTATTCTTACCAGAAGATGACCTTAGCCCGGCAACGTG
>Ga0210044_10007519_pt1 | contig 13868 bp, 12 predicted proteins | sample CryGey13umfilter_2_FD_183959 | JGI IMG/M metagenome (GOLD analysis project Ga0210044, IMG submission 183959) | Groundwater microbial communities from aquifer in Utah, USA - Crystal Geyser 4/9/14 3 um filter (SPAdes) (version 2) | ecosystem: Environmental > Aquatic > Deep subsurface >... | reverse complement strand
CACTCCGACCCCTTATATTGGGATCTTATTACTTGTCATTTGTTACGGATATCGAGAAGTGCGGATTCGATTTTTGCTGTTATTTGTTCGTCGTGGCTTTCAGCCAAAGCAGTTGAAAGTGGAACGGTGGTCGTGATGATTCCTTCTCTCGTACGCACTTGTGCCTGAATAACAAAATCCCCGTAGGAAGTTAAATCCTCTTCAAACTTATTTGCTTTGTCTCGAGCCTCTCGTACCGGCTCATAATATGATTCATGAAGTGTATATGTGACGGCATATGTGTCTTCAGGAGCATTCTCAAGGTTAAGGCGAATGCGATAATGGTTGAGATCACCGCGCTTAATAGCTACTGGATCCCCATGGTCATCCAGCTCAAACGTAGCTTTGATTTCTGGTCTTAGCTTCATGCCCGTACCCCCTGAAGGTCAATTCCATTCGTATCGACCGGAGCCCAGTCACTTTCATAACGCTGACAGAGTTTATCAAGCATATTGCTTATTTCATCGTCACAATCAGGAGCGAAGGGCAGCCATGGCCAAGCCCCTTCTACAAGCGCTCTGTCAGCAGGTTGCCTGATCTGTTTTTCTAATAGTTCAATCAAATCTGGCATGGGGTTAGGTTGAGACAGTACTTTGTGTAATTTCGCTTCTGCCACATCAAGAGACTTTAAGCAGCTCTTCGCAAGTACGGCTCGCTTTTGTCCATCCTCTTTAGAAAAGATGACCCGAAGCACTACCCAAGCGATAAAGATGAGTACAACAGGGACGAATAATGAACTTGGCACTTGTAGAAGTGCCGATTGAATTTTCTCTGGTTTCGCATCGGCATTTATTATATCAAATATTGGGGCTCCAATACCAACGGCGGCAAAAGAAGCGACAATATCTGTCGTGTAGCCAAACACATAATGCAATTGGTAGAACCACTGTTTCCTCAAGTTACGACCGCTGACAATGTAAGGAATAACATCGCGCTCTAGGGCACGCTTCACAGGATGGATAGGCATTCGTTCCTCCCAATCACCAAAGCAGATTTCAGTCGTAAACTGTTTATGTAATCAGGGTTAGGCCTTGAATGTTGAGCATCACACCTCTCCCACGCTTTATGATTTTGATAACTAGAGAGTAGTACACATTAGAGGGTTCCGCAATTTCGGGCGGTTGATGGGGGCAGGCATGAGTTGTTTGTATGACTCGTCTGCTGAGCCATTACCTATAAGGGGGCAGAGCCGTTTTCTGGAAGCCCCTTTCAACCTGAAAGTTGCCTGTAGTGATATTATTTGCAGACGATTATTTGTTCTGTGACATGGAGCAGGTATCGTGTTTCTTAACAGTTTTCGAATGCAGGGCTTCTGAATTTCCTGGGTGAAATTTTTCCATTTGTTGATCGGATTGTGTTGATCGACAGGTGCAATAATCGTACTCGGCAGTTATGCTCGCTGGATGCGTTTTGCTCCATTTGCCCACCTGCATAACCACTCGGATTTTTCCCTGCTGGGTTCCACCCTGCGGGTGGGAGATATGCTGAAAAAGGCTGCCGAGTTCAAGCAGCCGGCGATTGCGCTGACCGATTACGGCAATCTTTTCGGCGCGATTGAGTTCTATTCCAAAGCCATGCAGATGGGCATCAAGCCGATTCTCGGTTGCGAGGTTTATCTCTGTGATGACCACAATGTACGCGTCTCTGAGGGGCCGCGCGGACCGCGGTTTCCGCAGCTGGTGCTGCTGGCGCGCAATAACCAGGGCTGGCGCAACCTGTTAAAGCTTGTCTCGGTCTCCTATCTGGAAGGTTTTTACTATAAGCCGCGTGTCGGCAAGCCGTTTTTAGCCGAACATGCCGACGGCATTATCGCACTCTCTTCGGGCCTGAACGGGGAAGTGGAGCAGTTGCTGCAAAAGGGTGACCGGCAAGGCGCTAAAGCCGCCGCGCTGGCCTATAAAGCCATGTTCCATGAACACTGCTTTTTCCTTGAACTGCAGCGTCACGGCTCGGCCGGGCAGGAGGAGCTTAACCGTCAGGTGATTGAGCTGGCGCATGAGCTGGATATTCCGCTGGTGGCCAGCAATAACGCCCACTTCCTTGAACGCGAAGAGTTCAACTCCTTTGAAGCGCTGCTCGCCCTGCAGCAGAATCGTACGCTCAACGATGAAGTTTCAGGCCACTTTACGCCGGAATATTATCTGAAGTCCTATGAGGAGATGGAGGAGCTGTTCTCCGACATCCCCGAAGCGCTGGAAAACACCATCCATATCGCCAACCGCTGTAATGTGGATCTGCGCTTCGGCAACTATCAGCTGCCGGATTTCATGCCGCCTGACGATATGGATCTGAACGGTTATATGCGTTCACAGTCGCGCGATGGGCTGGATTTGCGCTGGCCGACCATTCTTGCCGGTGACCCGGGAGCCGACCGTGAGGTCTATGATAAACGGCTTGAGTTCGAGCTGGAAATTATTGAAAAAATGGGCTTCCCCGGTTATTTCCTGATCGTATCGGACTTTATCCTGTGGGCCAAAAACCATGATATTCCGGTCGGTCCCGGACGTGGTTCCGGTGCGGGCTCCCTTGTGGCCTATGTGCTGAAGATTACCGACCTCGACCCGATCAAATACGGCCTGCTGTTCGAACGATTCCTGAATCCGGAACGTGTATCGATGCCCGACTTCGATATCGATTTCTGCATGAGCCGCCGCGAAGAGGTGATCCGCTACGTCACCGAGAAATACGGTGAGTCGAAAGTGGCTCAGATTATCACCTTCGGCAAAATGAAAGCCAAAGCCGTGGTGCGTGATGTCGGACGAGTGCTGGGCATGGACCTGGCCAAGGTCAACCTGATTGCCAAGCTGATTCCCAACGATCTGAAAATGACGCTGCAAAAAGCACTGGTGGAAGAGCCCAAGCTATCACTGATGATCGACAGTGATCCCGAGGTGGCTCGCCTGTTTGAACTGGCCGACCGTTTGGAAGGCTGTCACCGCAATGCCGGCAAACATGCCGCCGGTGTAATTATCGGACGCCAGGATCTGGATGAGACAGCGCCGCTGTTCAAGGTCGCCGGTGAAGAGGGCAAAGTGGTCCAGTGGGACATGGGCAACAGCGAAAAGATGGGGCTGATCAAGTTCGACTTTCTCGGCCTGAAAACGCTGACGGTGATCCATATCGCCTGCAAACTGATCAAGAAGTACGACAAGAGTCCCGCTGCCCAGAACTTTAATATCGATCTTATTCCGATGGACGATGAAGCCACCTTCAAACTGATGCAGCGCGGCCAGACCGGCGCGGTATTTCAGGTGGAGTCCTCGGGCATGCGCGATCTGCTTACGCGACTGCGCCCGGACTGCTTTGAAGACATTATCGCACTGGTGGCGCTGTATCGTCCCGGCCCGCTGGAGTCGGGCATGGTGGACACCTATATCGAGTGTAAACACGGGCGTCAGGAGATCGTATACCTGTTGCCGCAGCTCAAGGGTATTCTGCAGGAGACCAACGGTGTGATCCTGTATCAGGAGCAGGTGATGCAGATCGCCCAGGTGCTCGGCGGCTATACACTCGGTCAGGCCGATATGCTGCGTCGTGCCATGGGTAAAAAGAAACCGGAAGAGATGGCCGTACAGCGCAAGATCTTTATGGAAGGCGCTGAAAAGCAGAAGGTGGATCTCAACAAGGCCGAGCAGATCTTCGACCTGATGGAGAAGTTCGCCGGCTACGGCTTCAACAAGTCGCACTCTGCTGCTTATGCCCTGATCTCCTACCAGACCGCTTTCCTGAAAACGCATTATCCGCATGCATTTATGGCCGCCACATTCACCTGTGATATGGGCAATACCGACAAGGTGGCGGCACTGGTGACGGACTGCCGCAATATGGGCATTGAGGTGCTCGCCCCGCATGTCAACGAGTCGGACTGGGAATTCAAGCCTGAGGACGGGGGTATCCGTTACGGCCTCGGCGCGATCAAGGGAGTGGGTGAAGCCGCCATTCAGGAGCTGGTCAAAGAGCGCCATAGAAACGGCCACTTTGAAAACTTTGAAGCTGTCATCATGCGCTCTGAAGGGCGTACGCTGAACAAACGCGTGCTCGAAGCGCTGATCAAGGCGGGAGCCCTGGAGGGCTTGATTCCGCATCAGCGGGCGGCTCTGGAAGGGCTGACCGAAGTGGTGGAGATGCTCGGTCGCAAACGCAAGGAGTATGCCTCCAATCAGTCCGCCCTGTTTGAAGTGGCCGAGCCTGAGGCGGGTGAGGGCGGTTTTCCCGATGTGGCGCTCTGGAATCCGGGGGAATGTTTGCAGGCCGAGCGCGAAGTGCTGGGTTTCTACCTGACCGGCCATCCGCTGGAGGCATTTTTGAAGCGCACGCAGGGCCTCGGTGACTGTAATCTGTCGGAGCTGGCTCAGCGCGAGCAGGACGCGGCGATTGTCATTGCGGTTGGCGTTTCCAGCATCAAGACCTACAACGGTCGCAGCGGCACCATGGCCTTTGTGCAGGTGGAAGATCTGCACGGGCAGGCTGAGATGATCTGTTTTGCCAAGCTTTATGCCGAAGTGTCGGAGCTGCTGCTCGGCGATGATCCGATTCTCGTTGCTGCGCGCGTGGACAGATCAAAAGATGAGCCGGTACTGATCGCCGAAGCGATCACATCGCTCGACGGTATTCTGCCGGAGCTGGTGCAGGAGATTCAGATTACAGCAGGCAGTATCGCCTGGGATGAGATGACTTTGGCACGGTTGAAATCAATGGCGACGGGGGGAGATGCAAGGCTCTCATTCCATGTACGCCTTCCCGACGCTAGTCTTGCGCAATTGATCACCGGTCCGTGCATCGGCTGGAACGATGCGGTGAAAACACAGCTGGATGCCAGATTCGGCCCGGATGCAGTGTTGTTGCGCTGTAAATCATGGCAACCACCACGGAAACAGCAGGCACGTCGCGGATAAAAGCGGCACACGAGGAGAGGAAAGTGGCATATAGTTATCTTGAGTTTGAACGTCCGATTGCAGAATTGACCTCGAAAATTGAAGAGTTGTCCGGTATGGGCAAAAGCTCCGGCATGAATATCGCCGAAGAGGTTGATAATCTCAGTCAGAAACGCGACAAGTTGATCAAGCAGATTTACAGCAAGGCAACACGCGCCCAGATCTGCCAGCTGTCCCGTCATCCCGATCGTCCTTTTATTCTTGATTATGTGCCCTATATGTTTGAGGACTTTCAGGAGCTGCATGGTGACCGTGCCTTTGCTGAAGATGGCGCCATTGTCGGCGGTCTGGCCAGTTTCTGTGGCAAAAGCGTGATGATTATCGGCCACCAGAAGGGGCGCGATACCAAAGAGAAATTACGCCGCAATTTCGGCATGCCAAGGCCTGAGGGATATCGCAAGGCGCTGCGTCTGCTCCGGCTGGCAGAGCGCTTTGAAATTCCTGTGTTGACCTTTATCGATACGGCCGGTGCATGGCCGGGCATTGACGCTGAAGAGCGCGGCCAGAGTGAGGCGATTGCGCGCAATTTGCAGGAACTCGCGGCGTTGAAAGTGCCGGTGATCTGTACGGTCATCGGAGAAGGCGGCTCCGGCGGCGCGCTGGCTATCGGTGTGGGGGATCGCATGTATATGCAGCAGTTCTCCACCTACTCGGTGATCTCGCCGGAAGGCTGTGCCGCCATTCTCTGGCGCGACCGTTCCCATGCTGATGAAGCGGCTGAGGCGTTGAAGCCTACAGCCAAAGATCTGCAGGAACTCGGGCTGATTGACGGCATTATTGCCGAGCCGAATGAAGGCGCACACCGCAATATCAAGGAAGCGGCCAGACTGATGTCGGAGACGCTGGAGAAGGCACTCAAGGAGCTGCTGGCGCAACCGGTGGACAAACTGCTTGCCCAGCGCACCAAACGCCTGCGTAACCTGGGGCAATTCGGCGGCTGATTGACCCTTCTGGGCCTGTAGCAACCTGAAAACCGTTAAGGTTGCCTCGCTTTCCCTGCGCAGGGAGCATGCGGCAATATCGCGAGGTTGCTTATGGTAAACAGGCTGATCAACTTTCTGGGTATTGAACTCAGTGCAGCAAGCCACACCGAAAAGCTGGTGTCCGGCGTTGGCGGATTTCTTGCGATTTTTCTGATTTTCGTAGTCAGCCACCTGTTTCTGGGGGACGATGCCTACCTGATCGTAACATCCATGGGCGCTGCCGCCGTTCTTCTGTTTGCCGTCCCTCATGGTCCGTTATCGCAGCCCTGGCCGTTATTTGGCGGCAACCTGATTTCCGCCCTGATTGGTGTGAGTTGTGCCAAACTGCTGCCCGACCTGTTTATCGCTGCCGCCCTTGCTGTCGGTATTTCGATTACAGTGATGTATTATCTCAAGTGTGTGCATCCACCGGGTGGCGCCACTGCCCTTGCCGCAGTAATTGGCGGGCCTGCCGTTGAAAAACTGGGTTATATGTTTGTTGTGACCCCGGTACTGCTCAATGTGCTGCTTATTTTCACGGTTGCATTCAGTTTCAATTATTTCTTCAAATGGCGGCGTTATCCGGCAGCACTGGCTGCACGGGTGGTCGTCAAACCACCTTCGTCGATGTTCTCGCATGAAGGGCTCGAACATGCGTTGAAACAGATGGACTCTTTTGTCGATGCCAGCGAAGAGGATTTGAAACGTATCTATGAGCTGGCGCGTGATTTTGATAAACAGCAGTCCCGCCAGGGCAACGTGCCTATGAGGTGAAGTAAGCCTTTGAGTTGGTGAGCAGTTCATAAACGAGAAAGGCGCTGATCATCAGCCAGCAGGTGATCCAGACTGCCGTTGCGACGATTGCGCCGCCCCGGTGACGCAGGCAAAAAGCCGCGAGCTTGCCGGGTTGATATCCATGCTCGTCCGGCTGTGGGTTTTCCTTCAGGAATTTGAAGAACTCGGTACCGAACAGAATACCGGCTGCACAAATTAAACTGGTAAAAATGATCAGACCCAAAGCGGCCTCCTGTTGATGTGATGTTATATGGGGTGATGATGACAAATCCTGATGTTAAAATCAGGTCAAAAAAAAACACCCCGCCGAAGCGAGGTGTTTTTAATTCGTCTGGATGGTTTACTGTGGGTAAACGTTGCGGGCCTGTGGGCCTTTCTGTCCGTCTTCTACTTCAAACTCAACCTTCTGACCTTCTACCAGGGACTTGAAGCCGTCGCCCTGAATAGCTGAGAAGTGAACGAATACGTCGTCGCCGCCGTCGTCCTGAGCAATAAAGCCGAAGCCTTTAGTATCGTTAAACCACTTAACTGTTCCTGTTGCCATGTTAAAATGTACCTCTTGTTAGTTATCTAAATATTAATCTGCATTCATGCTTCAGACGAGCATTTAGTGGCAAAAAACAAGGAGCGAGCCCTACAATTTTTCCATTAAAACCATCAATAATCATGTTCTGCGACCCGCACTGTATGTCAGTTTCAAACAATACACCAGCACTAAATCAGCAGGTGTGCGCTTTACCTTCAACTTGTCACCGGCACCTACTTGCCGAACAGCCCCTTTACCGTGTTGCCAATCCCCTCAACAGCATTGCCTGCAGCGCTGCCGATCTTGGAGCCGACGGCGGCCCCGACCGGCCCTGCGATCGTACTTCCGATGGTGCCGCCAATCAGGGATGAGGGGGCAGGGTAGAGGCGTGGCGTATCGGTCGTGCCGCTGACCAGCAGCGTGGCGCCGGACAGGCCTGCCGTACCTGAAGTCTGGATCTCGCCATCCAGCTTCTGATTGGCTGCAATATGAACATGGCCGGTTGCATTCAGATGTGATGATTGTAACACGATGCTGTTAAGCCACCTGTTATAGCCGCGCACCTTCAACTGAAACTGCATGACATCGTAAAGAACAGGGCCGCCAGCCAGTTTACCATGCACCAGTGCTACAGCCGGGCCTTCCAGCCCCATACCCGAAATGGCGCCATTGGCCAGCTTAACCGGGCCGTCGACTGTCAGATTGTGTCGCATGGCCGGCACAGTGTCGCCATCGGTGGTCATAACGAGTTTGCTGGAGAGTGTGCCGGTCAGGTTGCCCTTGCCGCTGGCAGCCATAAGCAGAGGATGGATTTGAACGCCTTCAGCGGTCAAATCCGCTTTCAGTGTGCGCTTGTCCCCGTTCAGTGGAGCAAGGCGTGCATTCATGATGACTGTGCCGTGATAGAGCTGTACCTGCCAGTTCGGCATATCCAGTTGATCGGCTGTCAGACGCACTGAGCCGGTAACGTTGTCGATGTGCACGACATGTACACGGCTGCCTGTTGCATGTTCGGAAATCCGCAAATCAATGTCGTTGAAGCTGATGGCTTGCAGTTCAACCTGCTTCTCGAGCAGCGGTGCTGTTGCCACAGACAATGTGCCCGAGGCAATGACCGCCCTGGCTACGCCACCGGGCACATCATGCACTGTTACATTGGATAGACTCAATCCCGGTGTCGGCAGCAGTGTTAGCGACATGGCGCCAATTTTGACTTCCAAACCCGTGGCTTCGCTGGCTTTTTCTTCAACGGTCTGACGGATGCTGTCGACCGGAATAAGGAAGGGGGTGACCATGAGCAGGGTGAGCAGTGCTGCCAGTGAAATCAGTGCGTATTTGAAAACGTTTCCCATACCTGCTCCTTATGTCGCCCGGATTTTCAAACAAAAGAGCCCGGCACTTGGCCGGGCTCTTTCAACAGTGCTAATACCTGTTCATGCGGTTACTGGATATCCTTGTCAGGAATAACCAGCATTTCAACACGACGGTTCAGCTGGCGACCGGCTTCGGTATCATTGGTTGCCCTTGGCTGTGATTCGCCACGGCCTTCGGTAATGATTCTGCTTGAATCAACACCACGATCAGAGAGGTAGTAACCCACTGACTGGGCACGCTGCAGAGAGAGCTGCTGGTTGTACTCGGTAGAACCGCGGCTGTCGGTATGGCCGGTGATCCGGATGGAGCTGCGCGGGTAACGTGTCAGGATGTCCGCTACTTTATCCAGGCTGTTCTGGAAGGAGTGCGTCAACTGGGCAGAATTATAATCGAATGAAATTTCCGAGTTCATGGTGATCTTCAGGTTTTCATTCTGCAGTCGCTCAATTTCCATCTGGTTGGTGCGACGCTCTTCTGCCAGTACGCGGTTAAATTCCGCCTGCTGCTTGTCCATATACATGCCGACACCGGCACCGAGCGCGCCACCGGCAGCTGCACCAATTAATGCGCCGCGCAGTGCGCCACCGGAGCGATCGCTCTGATGGCCAATAACAGCGCCGGCGATCGCGCCGATGGTTGCACCGGCTGCTGCACCCTGCTTGGTTTTCTGATTCGGATCATCCGGACCCGTTACGCAGCCTGCCAGGGTCAATCCCAATGCTGCTGCAACTATGATCATTCGTTTCATTTTTCATCCTCCATCAAAACAGTGGCTTCATCTCATCCGCGATGAGTCGTGCCTTTTTCCATACGTGCACAAGTATAGCAAAAAAAGCAATGCCATGCCTCTGCGGCAAAGCGACATCGTAGGCAGGCTCAGATTACGCACTGTGATGAGTATCACCAAGGGTAATTTACACACCATGCGTGCAGCAAATGCAGCGCCGACGTTTTCCTTCTGCCGCTTTTCATACAGCATGGTGGCATGGATGAATCAACCATCAGGCTCGGCTTTTTTTTCGGCATTCTTGCGCTTATGGCGCTGGCGGAAGCTGTGGCGCCGCGCAGGGCGTTGACGCAGGGGCGCAAACGCTGGCCGGCCAATCTCGGTATCGTGGTACTCAATTCGGTCATGGCCCGCATGCTTGTACCTGCCGGAGCCACAGGTGCTGCCGTCTGGGCTGCTGAGCAGCAGTTCGGCCTGTTGCACTGGATTGATCTGCCTGGGCAGGTTGCGGTGATTGTTGCAGTCATTCTGCTCGACCTGATTATTTACGCCCAGCACCTGCTGTTTCATGCGCTGCCGATACTCTGGCGTCTGCACATGGTTCATCACGCTGATCGAGACATTGATGTCACCACCGGGCTGCGTTTTCACCCCGTCGAAATTGTGCTTTCGATGCTGATTAAAATCTGCTGTGTGGTGCTGCTCGGAGCACCTGTACTGGCAGTGATTATTTTTGAAGTGCTGCTTAACGGCATGGCCATGTTCAACCATGCCAATGTAAAACTGCCGGAGCGTCTGGATGTCCTGCTGCGGTTGCTGCTGGTAACGCCGGATGTGCACAGAGTCCACCACTCCATTATCAGGCAGGAAACCAACAGCAATTACGGTTTTAATCTATCGGTATGGGATCGGCTGTTCGGCACCTATCGGCCCCAACCTGCAAAAGGGCACCTGAACATGACGATCGGGCTCGAACAGCTGCAACAGCAGCCGACGCATGCGCTTGGTTATATGTTGCGCTTGCCGTTTCGCAAGCCGTTGGGCCAGTATCCGATCCTGCAATCGAAAAAAGATGATCAGGAGAACCCGCATGTGTGATGAGAAGGTCAACCGCTGTGAGTGCATCAACAAGACCTTTGAACAGCTCAAAGTCTTTCCGGACTTTGAACAGGCTCAGGCCAAAACCGGCTGCGGACTGGAGTGCGAAGGCTGTGTGCCGTATGTAAAACTGATGTTTGCTACGGGCGAAACCGCCTTTGATATTGATGACCCGCGCCTCTCCAGCTATCAATGACATATGGAAACCCAGTCCGGTCATAACGTTCTGATTACCGCAGCAGCTTTTGTTGTGGTTGTGGCCGGCATGCAGGCTGCCACCTCCATGCTGGTGCCGTTTCTGCTGGCCGCATTTATTGCCATTATCTGCCTGCCACCACTGAAATGGCTGACGGATAGAGGTTTGTCTGCCGCGCTGTCGGTATTGATCATTACGCTGGTGCTGGTGCTGGCGGGCAGTCTGATCGGCGCCTTTGTCGGTGCTTCAGTGGCGGAGTTCTCCAGTAATCTGCCGACCTATCAGGCGCGGCTGCATCAGCAGACTGCCGACCTGATCACCTGGCTATCGGGGTTGGGTATCAAGCTTAATGCCCAGCTGTTGCGTGAGAATCTGGATCCCTCTGTCGCCATGGGCATGGCCGGCAACCTGTTATCCGGCCTGGGTAATGCGCTGACCAACACCTTTTTGATCATCTTGACGGTGATTTTTCTGCTCATCGAAGCCACAGCCATTCCTCATAAGTGGGCGGCGATGGGTGAGCAGGCGCCGTCAACCGGCGCATTCGAAAAGTTTGCCAGCACGGTCAGCTCTTATTTCGCCATCAAGACATGGGTCAGTCTTGCGACCGGTCTCTGCATCACGCTCTGGCTCTCTCTGCTCGGGGTGGATCACGCGCTGCTCTGGGGCTTGGTGGCATTCCTGTTTAATTTCGTACCCAATATCGGCTCCATCATTGCAGCGATACCGGCAGTGTTGCTGGCACTGGTGCAACTCGGTGTCGGTGACGCGCTGCTGACCGCGCTCGGCTTCGTGGTGGTCAACATTGTCATGGGTAATGTGATCGAGCCGCGTTTTATGGGCAAAGGTGTTGGCCTCTCCACGCTGGTCGTGTTTCTGTCGCTGGTCTTCTGGGGCTGGATTCTCGGGCCGGTCGGTATGCTTTTGTCCGTACCGTTGACCATGGTGGTCAAGCTGGCGCTGGAGGAAAGAGAGGCTACGAAATGGATTGCAGTCCTGCTCGGCCCTGATATCGAACCCGAAGAGCAAAACCGGCGATAGAAAAATCACACGTTTGCCTTTGCGTGCTGAAAAGCTACCAGAGGTGCAACGTTTCAGATGTTCCCTGTTTTTCTCTGCTCAGGGACACTTTCACTTTTCAAACATATCAAAAAAATACCCGGGTTGAGCAGCTGCTCAACCCGGGTATTAGCATCAGGCCCGACTGGTTCTTAAAGTTTGACGGTCATGCCGACATAAACCGAACGGCCCATACCGGGAACCGGGACACCCCAGGGGACATCGGCACCGGACATGGTTTTGCCCTGACCTGTATAAGCCCCGCCGAGCGGATCATTATAGAACTTGTTGAGCAGGTTCTCTGCACCCACATCAATACGTACCTGTTTCCACTCATAGCTGCTGCGCAGATGAAGCAGGCTGTACCCGCCGGTTTTAACTTCGTTTCTGATCTGTGAAACCTTCGTCTTGGCACCGGCCATTTCGACTTCCAGAGCATTGGTCCAGCCGCTCAGGCGGTGTGTAAGACCAACCCTGCCGTTCAATGGCATGATGTTGTAGAGATTATCGTTCGTGGTTCTGTTCTTGCCACGCACGTAATTCAGGATGCCGCTGGCTGATAGGCTGCCAAAGTCACTGTCTTTGACCATCGTGAATTGGCCGGAGACATCAACACCATGGATTTCAGCCGACTTGTTGGCAAACTGCAGATAAACAAATCCTGTCGTCGCAGTCGTGTTAGCCGGGTTAGACGCGATACAATTGGCTGTGGAGCAGCGGTTTACATCAATATAGTCTTTAATACGGCTATAGTATGGCGTTACCTTGATGCCCCATGTCTCCTGCTCGGCATCATGGAAATCGAAAGTGGCACTGATGGTATGGGCTTTCTCCGGGTTCAGGTTGAGGTTGCCCACATAACCGTTGCCGTCACCGGCCATATTGATCATGCGCATAGCCATGCCACCGGTTGACCAGGTATAACGCTCGTAAAGATTCGGCGAACGGGTTTTCATGGCATAACCGAACTCGATCGTCTGTGTATCAGTTGGCGTGAAACGTACCAGTGCCGTCACATCAATATTGTTATCGGTTTTCTTGCGGTTAGCGGCATTGAATACAGCAGCTTCAGCCGCATAGGTAGGGTTATAGCCCTGTACCGTACCGGTATCCATCGCAACACGCTCGTAACGCAGTCCCAGCTGTGTTAGCCATTGTGCATTCAACTGCGACTCCCATTCACCAAATGCCGCCAAACGGTCGCGTTTACCGCCGTTGATGTTCCAGAACGTGTTGGGCCACATGCCTTTGCCGGACGGATCCCACCAATCATGCAGACGGTACTGCTGGGTCTCTGCACCCACTCTGAGCAGCTCTCCTGCCGAGAGTGCGATATTCGCCTTGAGTGTGCCACCGATGTTCAGGCCCTCGGTATCCATCGGCATGCCGGCTGCACAACCCATCATGCCGGCAGAAGGCGTACAAGGAACTCCGTCATTTGGAGCTGCAGGCATCGGGTTACCATACCAGAACAGCTTATCATCACCGAACTGCATGGCGTGCTTGGTGTTTTCATAATAAGCGCGCGCTTCCAGCTCACCCCAACCGTATTGCCCTTCATAACGCAGATTGGCCTGCTTGCTGTCGTTGCCGGTCATATCCATACGCTGATTCGCCCAGCCCTGATAAGGGATGTCCTGCAGTCCCAACTTCACATCAAACTGATGATTACTATTAAGTACGGCCATGGCGATCGACTGATTGTTCGATTTATACATGGTGGAGCCAACCTCATCGGCAGCCAGCCAGCCCCGGCCTGCTGCTGCAAGCCCCGCCGGCTTGAAATCGCCGCCGGCTTTGTAGTCCTCAGCCTTGGCTGTTGAACCACGATAGCTCAGACTTGCATTCTCACTGGCCACTGTCGCAGACACGTTGCCACCCTGAACATTGCCGTTGCTGCGATAGAATGCGCCAATTTCACCTTTGCTGAGAATTCCCTCGCCGGGCTTGGCGAATTCCGAATCCTCGGAGTCGACCAGAATGGTGCCGCCGATGCTGTCGCCGCCAACGCTGACCGGTGTGATGCCGGCAAAGACTGCTGCACTGCCGACATTGCTCGGATCCACATAGGAGAGCGCGGGATTCATGTGGTTACCACAGGCGGAGATCAGATCCATACCGTCAACTTTGATACGCAGGCGGTCATCGGCCATGCCAT
>Ga0210044_10007516_pt1 | contig 13875 bp, 11 predicted proteins | sample CryGey13umfilter_2_FD_183959 | JGI IMG/M metagenome (GOLD analysis project Ga0210044, IMG submission 183959) | Groundwater microbial communities from aquifer in Utah, USA - Crystal Geyser 4/9/14 3 um filter (SPAdes) (version 2) | ecosystem: Environmental > Aquatic > Deep subsurface >... | reverse complement strand
GAAGCTGCCCACCTCGCCAAACGAACCCGCACGTCTTCCTCCAAGCTCTGCGCCAATCGCTTGGCAGGCGTCCTCGATAATGGCGAGGTTGTGTTCTTTTGCTAGGCTCATAAGCTCATCCATAGCAGCCAGCTGGCCGAAGATGTGGACGGGTAGAAGCGCTTTTGTTCTAGGTGTTATTACTTGTGCTACGGCTTGCGGATCGAGGCAGAAGGTCACCGGATCGATGTCAACGAAGACCGGTTTGGCTCCAACTTGGGCGATCACCTCTGCGGTGGCGATAAAGGTAAAAGGCGTGGTTATCACCTCATCACCCGGGCCAATGTCGAGTGCCTTGAGTGCCAGGAACAGTGCATCAGTTCCGGAGTTTACACCAAGGGCGGCGGCAACATTGTGGGAGTCGGCGAACTCCCGCTCAAACTCTTTTAATTCATCACCGTTAATGAAGTCGCCTTTCCTCAAAATCGCCGTGATCTTTTCAATAATCTCAGTTTCGAGTGGGGCGTGCTGGAGTTGGAGGTTGAGGAAGTCCATGGGCTAGGATGTGGTGAGTTGTTTCTGGCAGGATTCAAGAACTTCTAAGACGCGCAGACCTTCCGCGCCATCGGTTATTGGTTGCGTGTGGTTTTCGATACAGTCAATGAAGTGTTGGATCTGGTTGCGGAGGGGCTCGCCGGGCTCAAGCTCAACTGTTCGTTGCCCATTTTTTTGTGCGATGGGACTCCCGCCTTCCCATAAGACGGTATTGTCGTAGAGGGTGAGTTTTTCTTCCGCCTGATCATCAAAGACGGCCATCTTTTTGTCGCCGATTAAAACAAACTTTTGCTCTTTGTAGGGGTGGAGCCAGGAGGTGAAGATGTGGGCTTTGCGTCCTGCGTCAAATTCGAAAGAAGCAGTCGTTATATCCGGGATTGCGTCTTGGACAAAGGCCGCTCCACTAATGTTGATGCTCGTTGGTGAGCCACCGAAGAAGGAGAGGAGGAGCGAGATGTCGTGCGGTGCAAACGACCAGAGAACATTTTCTTCAGTTCTTATTTTCCCAAAGTTGAGGCGGTGGGCGGCAATGTAGCGGAGCTCGCCGAGCTCTCCATCGGCAACGAGTTTTTTAAGGGTTTGAATGGCGGGGTGATAGTGCAGCAGGTGTCCCACCATGAGGAGTCGTCCTTGCTGCTGGGCGTATTCTACGAGTCTACGGCCATCATCGGAGGAGAGCGAAAGTGGCTTTTCTACGAGCACATCTTTTCCCGCTTTTAGGCACTCCTCGGCGATTTTTTTGTGTGTCGCAGCGGGAGTCGCTACGCAGATGCCGTTAACTTCCGGCAGAGCGAGAAGTTCTTGAAGGTCAGCGAAGCAGAGTGTATCGGGATGGTCGCGTTTAATCGCCTCCCGAAGTTCGGGATTGAGCTCACAGACAGCGTAAAACCTGCCCATCGTGGCCAGAGTGCGCACATAGTTTTTCCCCCAGGCACCGGCGCCGATAAGTGCAAGACGAGTTGGCTGTTCGCTGGGGCTCATTGGCGAAATACTACCATAGCTCCCGACCGGAGACGAGCTCGATCTAGCGTCGTAGGATTCCCCGAATTAAGGGGTCTTTTAGAAGGTAGAGAGAGCCTCCGTAAACTATGGCTCCTGCCATAACTACTAACCAGAGTGGCACTCCCGCATTCTGAAGGTAAAAAGTTCCCGCGCCCATGACAACCACACTTATGAACGGAATGCCTAAGCGTCCTAGTATCGTGAACGTTACTTCTCGTTGTATGACCCACCAGGACATAATTGTGCTCAGGGCTTGGGTGGTTACCGTGGTGACTGCAGCTCCGACCATGCCCCATTTGGGAATGAGTAAGAGGTTCAGGAGGATATTAAGGATTGCCGCAGTAAGAAGTATTTGTGCCGAGGACTTTTGACGTCCCAACGCGAACATACCGTTATTGAGGACGGCACTCGAGAAGGTAAAGGGGATCATCAGCATGAGGATCATGAGAGGAAGTGTAGCGGCACTGTACTGCTCTCCGAATAGGGTACTGATGAGTCCGCCACTCGTAATGACCCCACCGACGCAGATGGGGAGGGCTAGATACGTCACTACGGTGAGTCCCTTTTGAAAGAGGTGAGCGAAGTCGGCCTTGTCTTCTTTTGCAGCTCGTGAAAGGGCGGGGAAGAGGCTGACCGCCCAAAATCCCGCAAACATTGCGGTAAAGATGATCACGCGCTGTGCCGCTGAGTACCAGCCCACCTCGGTTATTGTTCGGAAGCTGCCGAGCATCAGCGTGTCGGTGCTGAGCAGGATGGTATTGAGAACCATAAGTGCTCCGAAGGGCCAGGCCTCACTTAGGATTGGCCGGAAGAGTTTTTTTTCTATATGCGAAACCCAGCCTTTAAGTTCATGACGAAGGTAGATGGTGAAGATGAGGAGGCCCAGGACCGAAGCTACCGCATAGCCGGTGAGAAGTGCGGTACTCGTTTTTAGGGTGAGCAAAAATCCGCCGGCGATTACAAGGAGAAGTGCGTTTGTAGCTATGCTGAGTCCGGCTTCTGCCTCCATTTTTTCGAATGAGCGGATGATCCCCGTAAAGAAGTCCCGCAAGGTGTCGGCGGCGAAGAGAATGATGATTATCCACCAGGCTTTTGAAAGCTCGTTGAGCGAGTCGGTTGGAAGTAGTTCTATGAGTAGGAAAACGAGGAGACTGCCCAGAACCACGAAGCTTAACTTGAGCGCGAGACTTGTAGCTATATAAAAGGTGCGGCGTTCCGGATCGCGAGCGCTTTCACGCGTTATGAAGGCGGTTAGTCCGAAGTCGGAAAAGGCGGTAAGGAAGCCCGCGACGGCAAGTGCATAGGAAAAGACGCCGTACTCGGTCGCGCCCAGGAGACGTGCGGCATAGATCACAAGCACGAGTCTCAGCAGCCTGCTGCCGATCTGTCCAAACGAAACCCAGAAGGTGTTTTTTACTATTGTCTGGCCACGCGAGGTATTGTGAAGGAGAAGATTGCGAAGCTTTTTAAACATCTCAGTATGGTTAAGTCCGGCCGTTTAAGTCTTTTTCTTCAGTACTCTCTGCTTTTGAAGCGGTGCCCGCATTGGCGAAAGTGCTGAGGAGTTCAAGGAGGCGTTCGACCTCTTCTCTTAGAAGACACGAGGTAGCCGCCGCACCCAGCACCTGGATCTTTTCCAGCAGGGCTGCTTGCTCGTAGGTTGCCTTTTGCTCAGCGACCAAAACTTTCTCCCACTTTGTACTTATGTGATCGTCCCGATCAAAGAGCTCCTCGGTAATCTTCTCACCCGGTCGCGGGCCGGTAAAGGTAATGGGAATATCCTTGTCAGGTTCGAGCCCGCTCAGCCTTATGAGCTCGTGGGCAAGGTCGAGTATGCGAACCGGCTCACCCATATCGAGTGCGAAAATCTCACCGCCCTTGCCCACGGCGCCGGCTTCCATAACGAGCAGTGCGGCTTCCCGGATAGTCATAAAGTAGCGCGTCATTTCGGGGTGAGTGACGGTCACCGGAAGCCGGCGCCTGATCTGGTCCTGAAAAAGAGGTACGACGCTGCCTCGTGAGCCGATGACATTTCCGAATCGTACCGCCACAAACTTTGTCTTCCCCGAGGTATTGAGTGCCTGGACGATGTGTTCGGCCGCTCTCTTCGTCTTTCCCATCACCGAGCGTGGGCGAACGGCTTTGTCCGTGGAGATGAGCACAAAGGTCTCGGCACCCTCTGCCAGTGCCGCCTGAGCGAGCGTCGCCGTTCCCACAACGTTCGTTTTAATGGCCTCTTCCGGGTGATCTTCCATGAGCGGAACGTGCTTATATGCTGCCGCATGAAAGACAATCGCGGGCTTGTATCGGGCAAATATTTTTTCGATGCGGGGTGCGTCGCAGATAGAGGCGATGACCGGAGTCAGTTCAGTATGGAGACTGCCGTTTTTGAGCTCGTGCATCAGATCAAAAATGCCGCTCTCGTTAAAGTCGAGCAGGATCAGCTGCTTCGGGCGGAAGGCGAGGAGCTGTCGACAGAGCTCAGAGCCGATTGAGCCGCACGCTCCGGTAACAAGAACGACTCGGTCTTTAATAAACTCACGCATCTGCTGTGTATCAAGTTGGGCGGGATTTCGCCCCAGCAGATCTTCGAGCTGGACCTCTCTGAGCGAGAGTGGATTAGCCCCACTCTCCAGCATCTCGTAAGTGTCCGGAATAATTCGGATGTTCTGAACACCTCCCTCCCGAGCCCTTTTAACTGCCTCCTGGATCGTACTCGCCTCGGCGGAAGTCAGTGCGATAACCAGGTGAGTTATCCCGTGCTCTTCGACAAGCTCCGGGATATCGGCAATCGCTCCCAGCACCGGTATGCCATGAATGATCACCGACTGTGAGTGCTTGTGGTCGCCCACAAGTCCCACCGGCGTAAAGTCGGGGTTGCGGTGCTTGAGCATCGTTCGAAGGAGCTGTTCCGCCTCGCGGCCCGCTCCCACAATCAACATGCGGTTTACCCCGTCACCCTTTGATGCCTTTCTTACTTCACGCAAAAACCTTTTTGAGATGCGCAGTCCGCCGATCAGGATGAGCGAGAGGAAAAAGTTGATGAATATAACCGACCGTGGGAAGCCGCTGAAAAGGGGAAGCGTTTGGTGCCCCGCGAAGACGAGAAGCCCAAAGAGGCCGTTCGCGATGACAAGTGCCTTTGTGAGAGCGGCCAGTTCGTGCAGCCCAATCAAGTCCCATGAAAACGAGTAGAGACGGTAGTAGCCAAGACTCAAAAGCGTGAGTGCGACTACGAGTATCTCGTAGCTTGCAAACTGCCCCAGATACTCGGCCGGCAGCATCCCGTCAAAGCGTAAGAGAAATGCCAACCAGAAACCACCGGCACAGAGCAGTGCGTCGATGGTCAGAAAAATTCCCAGCTTGTAAGGCCGTAACTTCTTATAGAGAGAAGAAATGACGGATCGTATCGATGACATACTGGGCCTCTTCGTTAGTGAGTTCAGGGAACATGGGGAGTGAGATAACTTCATTGCAGATCGCCTCCGTCTCAGGCAGGTGGATCTGGTTTGGCATCATGACCGGCTGCTTGTACATGGGGAGCGCCCACGAGATGAGCGTCTCCACGTTATTTTTATCCAGGAAGGCGTTGAGCTCGTCGCGGCGCTCTGTGCGGATAACGTAGTTTTGGTAGATGTCGTAAAAGCGCGGATCGTCAAAGTGGGGGAGCTTGAGCTGAGCGAGGTCTTTGAGCCCCTCATAGTAGAGGTTGGCAATCTCTCGGCGCCGCTCAAGCCAGCCGGGGAAGCGTTTCAGTTTTAGGTGAAGAAGAGCTGCCTGGACGTTGTCCAAAAGTGCCGTGTAGCCGTGGTTGTAGAACTTCCGATCGCTTCTGTCTTCGCCGTTGTAGCGCAAGCGTCGGATCCCCTCTGCGAGCTCTTCGTCGTTTGTAGTCACCATACCTCCGTCGCCAAATCCTCCAAGAACTTTGAACGGGTACATGCTGAAGCAGCCGGCCAGGCCGATCGAGCCAGCCATCTTCCACTCCCCATTTATCTGCATTTTGGAGCCGAGAGCCTGTGCGGCATCTTCAATAACGAGCAGGTTGTGTTTCTCGGCAATCTTCATAATCGCCTCCATCTCGCTCATGCGTCCATTCAGGTGAACCGGCTCGATGGCCTTTGTCTTAGGGGTGATTGCAGCCTCGAGCTGACTCACATCCATATTAAAATCAGGTTTCACATCGATAAGAACCGCCTCAGCTCCTTGGTGGTAGATTGCGGAGATACTCGACATAAACGTGTGCCCGACGGTGATAACCTCGTCGCCTGGCCCGATACCGGCCGCCTCCATTACCAAGGATAGAGCATCCGTGCCCGAGTTGACGCCGATCGCATACTTAACTCCAACGAACTCTGCAACCGCCTCTTCAAACTCAGTAAGATCTTTTCGGTTAATAAGGTCGCCGCGCGAGAAGACGTCGTCGACCGTCTTGAGAATTTCGTCACGCATGTCACTGTACTGCTTTTGTGGATTTACGAACCGCACACCGTTGATTTTTTCTTCCATTACGTGGACTGTGTTAGTGGTAGTTTGATAGGCCGAGTGTAGCATATTCGATCTGAAACCATGTATACTCCTGTGCGTATGCGGAAAGAGAAAGGAATTATACTTGAAAGTATTATTAAGAGCTTGCTGGTCATCAGCTTCCTGGCGACAATTTTTGTTACCCGTACGGCCTTCTTCCCCTTCCTTTTTGGTAAAATGATTTTTTACCGCGTCCTGATCGAGGGTGCCTTGGCACTCAGTCTCATCTACTTTTGGCGCTTTCCCGATGAGGTGCGTGCGCTGCCCGGCTATCAAGCACTGCGCTGGAAGAGCAAGGATCCGCTTTGGCTAGCTCTGCTTCTCTTTTTTGTCTCTATGGTGATCTCGACGATTTGGGCTTTCAATCCCGAGACGGCCTTTTTCGGCTCAATTGAGCGCGGAGAGGGACTCTTTGCAATGCTTCACTACCTGGCCTTTCTCGTGATGACCGTGATCTTCTTCAACAAAAACGACTGGAAAATCTACTTTGCCGGCTTAGTGGCCACAGGCGTGATCTCCTCACTTATGGCTTGGGGTCAGTATTTCGGTTTGAGTTTCAGCTTCCCGGTGAACCTTACGCCGGCGAGTCAGCCCAGCTCCCTGATAGGAAATCCCGCCTACATGGCCGGCTTCCTGATCATTCTCCTTGCACCCCTCGTCTTGCTCTGGGAGTTCTCGTCAAGCCGCCTCTCTCGGTGGTTACTGGCCGCAATCGGCGTGCTCTTTCTTCTCACAACCGTTTTAACCGGCATCCGAGGGGCTCTCATAGCTATCTTTATGGGGGCCTTCGTCCTTACCCTCTACTACGTCTTTAGGCCCACCGCTTCCAGGCGGACAAAAAAAGGTGCGGTTCTGCTTCTTGTGGCGGGCGTAGTCTTCTGGGGCATTTTCTTTGCCACTAAAAATGATCCCTTTTGGGACAAGCTTCCCGCCTTTGGACGGCTTTCCAACCTTACCACTCACTCGAACTCCTTTCAGACTCGCTGGTTTGAGTATGTCACCGGTTGGGAGGCCTTTAAGGAGAAGCCCGTTCTTGGATGGGGTGTGGAAAACTACTTTGATGCCCATAACCTTTATCGTGATCCCAGGGTCTCAACCTACTCCGAGGCCTGGGTTGACCGCTCGCACAACCGTTTACTTGATATCGCTGTCATGCAGGGAGCTGTGGGGCTGGGGGCTTACCTTCTCTTTCTGGCAGCCCTTTTTTATAAAGCCCGCAAGCGCCCCGTTCTTGTTGCCGTTCTGGTCGCCTATGTTATCCAGTATCTCTTCCTGTTTGATACGATGATGACTTTTGTTGTGGCCTTCTCCCTGTTTGCTTTTCTCATAAACGAGACTGCTCGAAGGCATCCCGTTGAGGCTTTAGTTTCTCACTTTAGAGGTCGTCGCCGCCTGGCCCCTTCGCTTCTTATGCTCGTCGGTCTTCCCGTACTTTGTGTGATCTTCTATCTGTGGCTCTTCATTCCCGTGCGGCAGCAACTGGCCTTCCAGAAGATAACCCGCAACCTTGCGAATTACGATCTTGTACGAGAGACGCTCCCCGCCGCTTACTATCCTTATAATTTTTATCAGTACACCGTTCGTTACTTCGCTTACGAGGTCTTCTCCTACAAATATAAAAGATTTGGAGAGCTCTATCTGCCTCTTTTAAAAGATATGGCGGCCGGCTTGGAAGAAGCTCGAGAACATAATCCACACGATCCTCGCCTGCACACTCGCTTGATCCAAATATACAAGGATATTGCTCGTTATGATGAGAGCTACCGTACACGTATAGCTGACGGGTTGCGTACGGGAATCGAGGAGGCTCCCAATGCACAGAAACTCTATTACGCCCTTATCCTGGATTTGGTGGGTAGCCGAGATGTTGATGGGGCGCTGACGATAGGTGAGGAGGTTTTGAGGCTTAATCCTACGACTGCGCGATCGCATCTTTATTACGCCATCGCGCTCATGCAGAAATCGGATGCCCTCAGGAATGAGGGGGAGATCGACGAGGCCGACAAGTACAAATCTAAAGTTTTTGACGAGCTTGAAGAAACCGACGCGATTGCGCGCACCTACCGCGGCACGGATCGGCAGTATCTTACCAAAGAAGATAATATTACAGATACACAGTACAGTCTTTTCCCGACACAAGATTTTATTAATATGGCAGCACTCTATACTCAGTTTGAGGCGTATAAAGAAATCGTTCGCACACTTGAAGTGGGGCACGTTCTCTTTCCCACGAATCCGCGTTTAACACAAGATCTTTTCTGGGGGGCCGTCATTATCGAGGATGCGGAGAAATTTGAGGAGTACTCGGAGCTTGTTCTCAAGCTTAACCCCTCTTGGAAGGAAGATATTGAGAGCCTCCGCCCTTTGGTCAAAGAGGGCCAGTGGGCTCGTATCAAGGCTGATCCTTGGGTCCACGAAATGACCGGTGGTATAAAGTAGGTTTCAACTTTGAGAGGTTTTGAGAGGGAAAGTTGTGCTATAGTTGCGCCTGTGTCGCAACCTCGTATCCTCTCTTATGATCTGGCCATTAATGAGGCGTTCCATCAGCTTATGGAATCTGATGAGCGGGTCTTTGTTATAGGTCAGGGGGTGAAGAGCCCCTGGTATGTTGGGAATACTACTCGAGATCTATTTAAGCGTTTTGGCCCCCGTCGGGTGATCGACACCCCCGTCTCAGAAAATACAATGACGGGCGCTGCTGTCGGCGCCTCGATTGTGGGAATGCGCCCCATTGTTATCCATCCCCGGATGGATTTTATGGTCTACGCCGTAGACCAGATTATCAACGAGGCGGCCAACTGGCACTACATGTTTGGTGGACGATCCAAGGCGCCGATGGTTGTTAGAGCCATAATTAACCGCGGAGGTGAACAGGGAGCCCAGCACTCCCAGGCCCTGCAAGCTTGGTTCGCACATATTCCCGGGTTAAAAGTTGTCATGCCCGCTTCGCCCCGAGACGCGAAGGGGCTCTTGATCGCGGCCGTCCGCGATGACGCACCGGTTGTGTTTATTGATGACCGCTGGCTTTACGGCCTCGAGGAAGATGTCCCCGAAGAGCTTTTTGAAACTGAGATCGGGAAGGCGTTAGTGAGACGTGAAGGCTCGGATATAACCATCGTGGCTCTCTCGTATATGGTGAAGGTGGCCCTCGAAGTGGCAGAGCGGCTTAGCATGAAAGGCATTAGCGTTGAAGTCGTAGACGTCCGTACACTGAAGCCTCTCGACGCCGTGACTATAGCGACTTCGGTCAAAAAGACGGGGAAGGTTGTCGTTGCTGAGGCCGCCTGGAGAAGCGGTGGCTTCGCAGGTGAGATCGTCGCTCGCATTGCCGAAGAGGCCTTCGACTCACTTGTCTGCCCTCCGGCGCGTCTTACTCTGCCGGATGTTCCCGCCCCGACGAGTGCTCCTTTGGAGGAGTCTTACTATAGTGCGATTAGCGTAGAGGCGCTTATGGATAAGGTTGAGCTGTTGTGTCTGGAAAAAAAGGGAAAAATATGATAGAATGACCAGAAATAAAAACTAAATTACATAAAAGTATGTTCTATAGCAGACCCCTACGTACGAAGCTTGTCACTCTTCTCTTGGTGGTTTTCACCGGCTCGGTCTTCCTTCCGGCGACAACTTTTGCAATAGGAGTGAGCCCGGGTACCCTAAATCTTGATGATGTCTTGCCGGGTAGTCGCGTTCCTGTGAGAACAACGGTGACACGTTTTTCAGCCGAAGAGGATGAGGTTATCTCTCTGACGCCCACCGGTGAGCTGAAGGATCATATCGAGCTTCCTGAAGGCACGGTCTTCACCATGAAAAAAGGAGTTCATCAGCTCGGAATAACCATTTATTTCAACGCGGGGGATCTTGCAACAGGGGAGTACACGTCGCATGTGCGTATCGCCCAGACTAAGCCTTCTAACAATACTGATAATACCCAAAAGCTTGCGAAACGAGTGCGTCGTACTGTCGATAGTGCCCCTGTTGAACCGGTTCAAACGGGGATCCCTGTAGGTAGTGCCGGTTCAACTAACCTCTCTGCCGCTCAGCTTGATATTAATGTACATATCACCAACAATGTTGTGAGCAAGTGGCGCGTAGAGTCCGTTGAGATTAGGGATCTGGAAGAAGATACTCCTCTGGTCTTCACCTACAACCTGGAGAACCAGGGCAACTCGACGATCAAGCCGCACAAGATAAAACTTAGTGTTACAGTCAAGGGAGATCCGGATTTCCTCTACCAGCAAGAGTATACCCAAGAACAGCTCGAGTTCACCAAGGCCTTTGAAAGAGGGCAGTACAACCTGCTCACCGATCTCAGTCCAAAGAAGGGTCTTTATTATGGACTTATTACCTTCTACGATGATGAAGGGAATGAAGTCTATACCAGTCAGCAGCTCACCTTTCGTGTTGTTGAAGAGGGGACGCTCGCACAGTTGGCACAAATAACAGCGGTCGGATTTGATCGTGAGGGGGAGCCGGCCCTCTATCAGCCGGGAGAGACGGTTATCGCGCACTCAACCCTGCAGAATACCGGTGAGGCCGGCCTTAAGTCTCAGGGAACGTTTGAGATCTATAAGGACGGGGTCCGTCTTGAAATCCTCAAGTCGAATGAGGCCTTCTTACCCATAGGGCAGTCGGCTGACTTTGAAGTAACCTACTCTCCGGCCCAGCCCGGAACCTACACGGTGAAGTCCTACTACATTTACGGCATTAAGCGGACCGAGACCTTACAGGCCGATTTTAAGGTCGCCGGTCTCGAAGAAGATACCGTCCTCTACCTCCTTATTGGTGGAAGCTTCCTCCTCCTGCTCATCATTATTCTCTTCCTCCTCTTCCGTCGGAAGAAGTCGGATCCGCTGATGCCCCTCTTCTGTCCTTGGCCGCCGGTAAGTCCAATAGCCCCAGCGCCGAACACATTGGCGCTGCCGGTCCAGCAGGTTGTATCGGCACCGACTCCGGTGGTTACACCGGCTGCCCCGGTTCCGGCTCCACAGCCGGCCGAAACCCTTATATCACCGCCTCCGGCTCCTCAACAAATTCAGCCTTCTCAAATACCGTCTTCTCAGACTCTACCGGCACTACCTCCAACTCCAGAGACTCCGATTCCTCCCACGCCGCCGGTTCCGCCAGCGGCCTAGAAAAAGTTGTAAAAGAAGACGCCGATAACGATGGCCACCGCCACTCCCATGAGAAGAACGCCGCGTCTCACTCGGCGGTACTCGTGACCAAAGATGTGAATTGAGCGGTGCTCAGGATGTGAGGTGTCTCCAGGATTCAGCTGCTTATATGACTCCTCAAGTGATCGTGTAATCATGGTGGGAATAGTCCGAGGACGTTCCGTGATAACTAGAACATGTACGATGGTTGAGATCAAAAAACCCAGCGCGAAGCCCCAAACCATCCTACTGTTCAATAGAGAGGTCAGTGTAAATGAAATATTGTGACCAACATTTTGTACGCCAAAGAGGACATTATTCATTGCAGCCTCATTATTACTCACTTTCTACAATACGCCAATGTTTGATGGCACACCGCGTTCTTATCTGAAGAGTACACTGCACTTCCTCATAATAGTTATTATTGTGGTGGCTCTGGTGAGACTTTTCGTAGTGGTGCCGGGGCGTGTCGACGGAGTCTCCATGGAGCCTACTTTTTATGATGGCCAGGCTTTTCTTGTCAGTCGTCTCGACTACTTTTTTCGCACTCCGGAGAGGCACGATATAGTCCAACTTATTGATCCAACGGCCGATCAGAAGCTTCTTATCAAACGTATTATCGCCTTGCCGGGCGAGACCCTTGAGTTCGAAAATAATCAGATTACGATCACCCCCATCGAAGGTGAACCCTTCGTACTTGATGAACCCTACCTTAAGCCAACTACCCTGACGCGTCGGGGCGCCTATGAAGGCATCAAGGTACCTATCTCCGATGACAGTTACTTTGTTATGGGCGATAACCGTCTTTCAAGCAAAGATTCACGCGAGTTTGGCGCTATCCACAGGCAGTTTCTTAACGGGAAGGTCTATACGATAGAGAGCGTGCTTGCCCGCTAAGGTTCGGTCTTACTTAGGGGCCAGAGGGGTTCCGGTCGCCGTCATGAGTGGGAGCTCATCATTGAAGAAGACTCCCGAGTGTTTCTTTGCCAGTACGTCCACCAGGTAGAGTTCTTTTTCAGTTTTAACCAGCAGGTGGTCACGGTCTCCTAAATAGCTGACGTCACTTCCCGGGCGTACTTTTAGGTATCTCCTGCCTTCCGAGGAGTGTGCGACAACAAGCGATCCAAGCTGGTATGGTCTCTCTTTTGGCTGTTCCTTCCTTTTGAATAAACCGACAAATTTTTCGTAGTCAGCAGCAGCGTCTTGTTGGTAAATCTGGTGTGGAGTCGCCTCACTCGGGAACTGCCAGCTGAAGAGGGCACCGTCGGAATTAAGAAAGACGAGGTGATCTATTTTTTCCGGATCCCAAAGGGCTATAGAGTCAGCAAACTGTACTGAAAAATTTGAGCATAGTGTGCTGCCTTCGCCAACCTCGCTAACCGGTTCCGATATGCAGTAAGAGTCGAGCTCTCCATCTCTGCTTTTTAGTGCCAGACGTTTGCTGCGAGGATCGACGATAACTTCATTTATTGAGGTTTCTTCGTCCTTGATGGCCACATGTTGTATCTCCTGCTTGTCGTTAACTATATAGAGCTCTTGATCGTGAAAGAGATAGAGGTCTTTGTCCGCAAACGTACTCTGCCACTCGCCGGGAATGAACTGTCCCACTTGGTCTGATGGGCGGATAAGGAGCACGCCCTTAACGCCGTTATTATTAATCGGGTTGATCATCACGATGGGGACCGAGCCCTTCCACTCTATTTCTGATGGGTTTACCGGAATCGTCTCGATGAGTAGTGAGTAGAAGATAAGGCCCAGTGCAGTGATGCAGCCCGCCACTACCGAAAAGCCAATAAGAAGGGTCTTATTTGGGTGTAGGAATGTGCGTAAGGATTTGGACATCAGCTTGCAATATAGAAGAAATAATAGTACAATTAGAGTAAGCTATTTTGAAAATAAATAAAAGCTAAACACAACAACGGGCTGGATCCAGGGGATGAAACGCTATTATTGCAATATTACTCGAAGGAAATTCTTGCAAATATGCAAGATGTACAATAATTTTATACGAAGTAATACATCCCTAATTCTATCTCTTCTATGAAGACCTATTCAGTCCTTGCTGCTGTTGTGGCGCTCGCGATGACGGTTGCTCTCATGATGCAACTCGCTGGCGGTGCCGCCCCTTCCAAGCGTGCCCTTAGTTCACGCCCACAGGCTCAGTATACGCCGAGCAACAGGAAGGCTCTCCAGACGGTGACCATTAAGGCCCCGACCGCTGTAGAGCAAAGCGTCAATGTGCGTTCGAACTAGACCCATTCCTCTATCCATTATTTTTTATTTTTCTATCTCCTATGAGTATGTCAAATTTATTTCGTCTCCGTCGTGGAGATTCGCAAAGCCATGTGGTTTATGCCGTAAGCTTCACGATCATTGCAGTTGTAGCCTTAGTTGGCCTTATCATGGTTAACTCTCAGGCTGATGATTTTCAGACGCAGACAACCACCATTACGAATACGGCTCCTACTGTGACATCTTTGTCATTCAGTACAGCCTCGAACAGTTCCATCTCAGCTCTGACCCTCACCGAGGGGGGGGAGGTAGCTACTTATTTCTCCGGAGTTGCAGCTGATGACAACGGTTGTGATGATATTGATAACCCCACATCTAACTGGAGTGGTGCCATCTACCGCACAAATGTTAGTGGAGGGGAGGCATGTTCTCA
>Ga0210044_10007513_pt1 | contig 13876 bp, 12 predicted proteins | sample CryGey13umfilter_2_FD_183959 | JGI IMG/M metagenome (GOLD analysis project Ga0210044, IMG submission 183959) | Groundwater microbial communities from aquifer in Utah, USA - Crystal Geyser 4/9/14 3 um filter (SPAdes) (version 2) | ecosystem: Environmental > Aquatic > Deep subsurface >... | reverse complement strand
AACTCATTGGTGCGCCTCCTGGCTATGTGGGTTATGAGGATGGTAACTTGGGTGGCGGCATACTTATTAGTGAGCTTGAAAAACACCCCAACTCAATCATCTTGTTTGATGAGATTGAAAAGGCTCACCCTGATGTCACTAACATCTTGCTGTCGTTGATGGACGAGGGGGTAGTTACCTCAAGCAATGGTAAAAAGGCTGATGCGCGAAACACTATCGTTATTTTAACATCCAACTTGGGTGCTGCTGACAACGAGCGTAATACAATTGGGTTTGGTCGTGACTTACAAAAATTTGGTGAGGACGACAAGGCTATTAAAGAGTTCTTCAAGCCAGAGTTTAGAAACCGACTCGACGGAATCTGTAAGTTTAATAGCTTGTCACCAGAAAGCATTAGAAAAGTCGTGTTCAAGTTCATGGCTGAAGTTGATGAATTGTTGCTTGACAAGAAGATTACTCTCAAGTTGACGGATGCTGTAGTAGACAAGTTGGCTAAGGAAGGGTTCGACTCTAAAATGGGCGCCCGTCCAATGGCACGAACTATTAGTAGCTTAATCAAAGTGCCGCTGAGCAAGAAGATTTTGTTTGAAAATATCCCTGCTAACTCTGTTATAACTGCTGATCTAGTAGACGATAAGATCACGTTCGCTGTATCGACGCTGATTGTAGTCCCTGAAACTTTTGCGTTGGGCGTTGATGCTGGAGTTGGCGCGGATGGGGTTATTCGTGTTTAAAAAATACGAAAGTGAGGGTAAAATCCTCCCTACTACTAAACTATTTTACGACAAGTATCCGTTTAAAGTAAGAGTGGGTTCGGGCATTTCACTGAGCTCGTATAAATGGTTATATAAGAGATGTACCAATGATCAATTCGTTGAAAGTATCAAACAGTTGTATCAGGCTAGATATAATAACACCCATGGCATTCCCTCAGATGAAATAATAGCAGATACTTATGACTTACTGAAGTTTGTTTACACTAAAGATAAGAAATTCAAAGTGAGATTAGAAGGGCAAACTGTTGACATATACACTGAAACCGCAGCATGCCTAATCGAAGTCATTGACAATTTATCCAAGTTAACCTCTGTAAAAATAGTATCTGTATGGAAACCGGTTACTACTATAGAAAAAGGTATTATGCTGGTTAAGGGAACTCCAAAATTCCTTCATAAGGCAACAACAAAGGCCCACACAAAATTCAGCATTGAGGAAAAAGAAGCAGTATTTAAATATTTGACTAACTTTCCTGAATCCGAGGTTAAACTGACTAAGTCAATGACCCGATCACTACAGCGGTCAAATCATTATTCTGACGGATATTTCTATTTCAATGATCTGTCCATTATTACTTTCATAACACTAATGTCACCTTCGTTTGTCAACAAAATTTTCGACTTGGTCGAAATAAAAGGCTAAATACTCCATAACATAGGATTACAAGAGTATGGCTAAAATTATCCAAGAAGATATCGTGATCAAACTTAGTAGATTGGCTAAGAACAGTGAAAGCGACCAAGGTTCTCTCATTACAGACGAGCTAGTAACAACACTTGAATCTGTTGCCCAAGAGTTACTTGGTGACAGTGTAGTAGTAGAAGTAAATCCAGAAGAATAATGATCTCATCAATCGTATTTCCATCATTGGCAGTGTCCCCTACGCGGGTTTACCCGTATGTTAGTGACGCGGTTAAGGGAAGGGGTTACTACAGCACAGGCGGAATGCATGCTGCTCAAGTGTCGACTTCAAACGGATTCATTGGAAGTGTAAAACTTCAAGCAACTCTTGCCGCAAAACCAACTGAAACAGATTGGTTTGATGTTGATGGCAGCGTAGTAGGGGACGGTGCGACCGCAGTTCCTGATCAAGCGTTGATTATCAACTTCAAAGGCAACTTTGTTTGGGTAAGAGCGGTTATTACCCAATTCACAGCAGGCGAACTCAACCGAGTGTTATTCCAAATCTAACTAAATCAAAATATCATAATGGCTAAAAAACATAACTTTGCTAAAAAAACAGCCGCGGCTGAAAAACCTGGTTCAAATATTCAACTTGACGGTAATGCCAAAACACATACTGATGTAATCAAGCAAATACAAGAGATTCAAGCTCAACAGGCTAAAGATAATCCCCCAGCACAAGGGGTAGCATACGATTTTTCCAAAGTTCATCTACACATTGGCCTACCTTGCTACGGTGGTCTGGTATTAGAATCAACAATGACCAGTTTCATCAAGTTTATTCTAATGTGCGGTAAGGTTGGACTAAATTGGTCACTTGACACTATGACAAATGAGTCACTCATTACTCGTGGTAGAAACAACTTGATGGCCAAACTTATGACCAATACCGCAGCAACACATTTTATGTTTATTGACGCAGATATTGAGTTTCAGCCAGAGGCTATATTCCAAATGATGGCTGCTGATGTTGACATCATTTCTGGCCCTTATCCGAAAAAAGCGTATCCTATCGCGTATAATGTAAATCTTAAACCGCAAACAAAGATTCGTGGTCCGTTATATACAGTTGACACCGCAGCTACTGGTTTTTTGATGTTCAAGCGTGGGGTATATGAAAAACTTATTGAAGCGCACCCAACTACTAAATATGTGGACGATGTTGGACTTGGTAAGCAATATGAGCCTTTTATGTATGCCATCTTTGACTGTTATATTGACGAAAACGGGCACTACTTGAGTGAAGATTGGGCGTTCTGTCGTAGAGCGGCCGCACTTGGTTACGATATATGGTGTGATAGCAGAGTATTGCTCAATCATACAGGAACTCATACCTTTCGTGGAGATTTGTCGTTAGTCGCTGGGCCAAAAGTTCAGTAATGAATGAAAATCAACTACTTGTAACGAGTTGATTACCCCAGTGACTGGGGAAGCAGTAATAGAATCTATCTACTTTGGGCCAAGGTGTAGGCCAACATCTTGGTTTGATTGACCGCGCATAAATACATAATATTCAACGGAGTTTTATGTTTTTAGGCAGTTTATTTGAGAATAAGACACAGCGTCCGGTTAAAGTGATCTATCCTGGACGGTTTCAGCCGTTTCACAAAGGACACGCCGCTGTCTATCAGCACCTTGTCAAGAACTATGGCTCTGACAATGTGTTTATTGTGACTAGCAACAAAACAGACTCTGACAGATCTCCATTCTCGTTTGATGAGAAGAGACAGATGATGGTGCTAACTGGGATAAATGCGTCCAAAGTGGTTCAATCAACTCAGCCATATCGAGCAATGGAGATTGTTTCAACTTTATCCCCTGACACTGTGCTACTGTTCGCAGTTAGTGCTAAGGATATGGCTGAAGACCCTCGCTTTAGTTTTGCTCCAAAGAAAGATGGCTCGCCTAGCTATTTTCAACCCTTCAAGGATCTTGCGTCTTGTCAAGGGTTAGACAAGGCAGCATACATGATCACCGTCCCTACCTTCGAGTTCACTGTGCTGGGCAAGCCAGCAACCAGTGCGTCACAGATTCGTGCCCAGTTTGCGGCTGCTGATGAAAACACACAGAAAAAGATCGTATCCGATTTGTTTGGCAAGTTTGACAACAGTGTTTACTCCATTATGCGTTCCAAGTTAGGGCAAAATACTGTAACTGAGAGTAAAGCAAGTAAAGCAAGTAAAGTAAGTAAAGTATTTGAAACTCGTAAAATAACTAAAAGCAAAGAGTTAGTAGAGAATGTTAAACTATTGACACAAGATATGCGGAAGCACGGTGTAGTTATTGATCAGGATGTGAACGGGTATAGAAAAATCGCATCAAGATTGCTAACACCAGAAGCGTACCTACACGAAAACTTGTCAATATTACGCCGTCAATTCATTTACAGATTAGACTCTCTTGATGAGTTGTCAACTATGAAACTATCAGTTGGCACATCCGTATCCATTATAAATGCTCAACTAATAGGAAGTTATATAGAAATATGGGGTAATATCCAGCCAAAGGCTATTACGAAAATACACCATGCGCCTTCTGGAAAAATAAAGCAGATAGAATTCAATAATGACCCAGATGATGTATGGCCCAGAGCAGAGTTAGCAACATACCATGGTGAAGAAGTTAATCACTCAGCATTTTTTAAATCTGCTCAAACAGCAGAGCAGGCGTTGTCAATGCTCTTGCTTGCTACGGCAGATAAGTTACAAATTCGCAACTACATTCAAGAATCCAAGAGCGTAATTGAGACTGTAGACGATGCGTTACATTTTGCTACAACCGCCCACTCTGGGCAAACAAGGTCGGGTGGCGACCCTTATATAACACATCCAGTCAGCGTAGCAGATTCAGTTAAAAAATATAAAAGATCACAGAAACTAGATGCGTTGATCCAAGCAGCATTATTACATGATACGATTGAAGATACAAACACTACATATGAAGATTTGGAAACATTGTTTGGCGGCTTAGTTGCTTCTTTAGTTAAAGAACTAACAAGTGATTCAGAGCAGATACAAAAAATGGGCAAGGCAAATTACTTAGCACATAAAATGGCGAATATGAGCAGTTATGCGTTGGTGATTAAACTAGCAGACAGACTAGACAACATTAAAGATATTGCCACTGCCAAAACACCAGCATGGCGTGAAAAATATAAAAATGAAACATTACACATATTAGATCACATTGAAAGAAATCGAAAGTTGTCTAAGACGCATCGTGTATTTATTGACCTAATTCGCAAAAAACTTAGTGAGCTTACATCGTCACCAGTTACGGAGAGTAAACTTATTAAAGATGAGTTTACTGTAGCTGATTTTAAAATAGCACGGTTTGAGTCATGGGCTGATTACACTAGATTCTTGTCTAGCCCAAAGTCATCTAAACGAGACACTGTTTGGAGTTGGCCATCTGGTGTTGCCAAGTTACTATCTCCAAGTAAAAGTGGATTGTTGTCGGAATCTAAAATCACAAAAAATGATCGTTCGCTTGCTCGGCAGTTTTCTACTAGATTTAAACAACTAGATCGTCGTGACGCAGTAGTTATTAAAAAAGGTAACTCAATAAGTGTGTTATCATCAATATTAGATCTAGATAAAAAATCAGTTGAAATACGTGGATTTGTTACCCCTAAAAAAATAGCAGCAATCAACACAAATAATGATGGCTCTATAGATGTAATCGAGTTTGACGATGGATCTCAATTTCCAGAGCGCAACGAACTTACTAATGTAATGGGTGTAGATATTACTAACACAATATTTTTTGATAGCGAGAATGAATCTACTAAAGCATACACTGAAATGTGGATGATGGCAGCAAGTATGGAAGGTAGTGGTTGGGAAATAAATAATCAGCTGTCAGAATCTGAGATAACTGATACAACACAAGGAAAAACTATGACAAAAAATCTTAAAGAATACGCTAACGATGCTGAATATTATGAATCGTTCGAGCAATGGCAAAAAGATGTTCGCCGATTTGGTGGCGACTACGAGCATGGTGGCGACGGATGCTACTATGCTCATGGCATCGACGGTGAAGGTATTGGCCGCTGGGACGAGCGCACTGGTGAGGGATGGATTGATGCCAGCGGCGATCATGAATACATGGGTAGCAATGATTCGTTGGGCGAAGAAAGTGTTGATGAAGGTCGTTTTGTTAAAGGCCCAGGTGGTGTTCCGTTGGATCGTCGAGGTAATGTCATTCCTCCAAAAGTAGATGCACCAAAAGCACCACGTGTGCCAGCAGGTCCACGTCGTGACAGCAATGGGTTGACCAAAGACGACTACAGCAAAGTATGGCGCAAGATTGAAGATGTAGTGGGCAATATCTTCCCAGACGGTGATCCTATCGATTGGCTTGCTCCTTGGTTAAAGAAGTCAGGTATTCAAGATTACCATGTTGGCGAAGTATTAGACAAAGCATGCAGGATGAACGGCTACAAAGACATGTATGAGTATTACAACTCGTTTAAAACTGCTGACTATGGTTATAATGAAAGTGTTGGTGAAAGTTTAGGCGGTGTTCCGTGGGGATCACCGCAAACGCCCACCTCTGCCCATCAGAAAGAAATCGCACGTAAGCGTATGGAGTATGAAAAATCACTTAACCAGCAGCAAGCCAAACGTGGAGAAACTTACCATAGCGGCAATGCGGTAGTTACAAAACCTCCAGTTGAAGAGGATTGTGCGTTAAATGGTGAAAAATGTAACTATGAAGTTACTTATGACATTTACGGAAGTAACCGTGACACCCCATTGTATACAAAAACAAGAAAAATCAAAGCCAGCTCAGAGAAAGAGGCGGAAGCTATAATGCGTAAGTTAGTTGGCGGATCTAACTACAGAGTAAAATCGCTTGAAGAAGAACAAGTGAACGAACTTAGTGTTGATTCTCTTAAAAACTACGCATCAGCAGCGAATAGGAATCGCACAAAAGTTACTCAGCAGCAGCAAGGCAAGTATGATCCAAGAATGGTTGACAAGATGGATCGTCGCGCAGAGTTCGCTATGAGAGCTTACAATAAAGCAGGGTTAGATAAGTTGCTCGCCAAAACAGAATCGTTAGTCGCTAACCTCAAACAGCATACCGCTAACGGTGATCGTGTTGCAGTTGCTGAATGTTTGACTCAGTTGAAACCACTATTCAACAAGTTAAACGAATCACAGAAACAAGTAGTGTCAGAATCATTAAAGAAAATTTAACATGTCTGAATCATTGCTGACCTTTACAACTACCTTAGACATTACTGCTGATGTAACTGGAAGCAAGCAAGGAGAAAACTACAGGCTCTATATTAACAATGTGTTGATGACTGAGAGAACTTTTAAGTGGGAGGTAGATAAGCAGTTTATCACTGAAAATATGTCCATTATTGTCCCGCCTGGTGAGTATAGTATATATGTTACACCATCAAGTTTTTTTAAACTAAGCAATGTTAAAATCAACGGCGCGGAATCAACACCAACCTTTAAAATTGACTAAATACAGATTATAGTGGGATAACACATGAAATCAACAGAATTTTTAAACTATCAGAAAAATAAAGAAAATAAGCCAATCACTTCAGAAGATTCCTCTGGCGGTGCAAGTTGCTCATCATCAGTTGCCGCAGGCCCAGCTGGGAGTTTGTTCGCTCCAATTAAAAGAACTACTACAACTACTAAAAAGAAAGTAAAAAATGCGTAAACTACTTGAAAGTCTCGACACTATTGTCGACGGAAACCCTGTTAAAACTGGTAGCAAGATTGAAAAACCCAAGTCTGATGAAAAGTTCTTGGGTAGTCCTTACCACCGTAGAGACAAACCCAAGTCCAAATCTCCAGAAGATTTATCTGCTCAGTTTGAAGATTATGTTAAAAATAAAGCAGTTCCCGATTCAAAGAAAGAGTATCGTGTAGTTAAAAAAGGCGATGCGCTCGCAGTAGTACTTGATGAAAAAGGAGTCGAGGTAACTTCAGGCACTAAGTCCGACTGCGAAAGTTATATTCGCAAAAAGAAAGCTGAGTTAAACGACGCTAAACTTGCTGAGGGGTCAAGTTCTAAGGAAAAACAAAAGCGTCCATACAAAACTATGGCGCAGCATGTAGAAGCAGGCAAAGCATATAGAGCAATGGTAGCAGCAGACAAAAAGGCGAAAGAAGCAGAGCAGATTGGTAAAAAGAAGACAACCGAATCAGCAGGTAGCTGGATTGTATATCGCAGTGCTACAGATTTTAAAAAGTTTCCTACTTATAAAGCAGCATGCTCATTCCAAAGTAAGTGGAGTGAACGCGGGTATAAAGTAGCGAGTGCTGAGTGGTTTTACGATAAGATGGCACACAATGATCAGTCTGGCAAGGCAGGAGATATTACCGAAGCACGAAATGATACGATTGAAGCACACGGTATTCGCGGGATGGATCGCAAACCTTGGCGCCGCACGTTTAAAAATGTAGAGCAGATGGAAGCCTGGTGTGAAAAATACGACGCTGAAGTGTATGCTACCCGTGACACTGACGCTGCAGCGCAGGGCAAACTTACTCCTGCGATGAGTGGGAAGACTGTTGATGAATCGGGCACTGGTCGTAAGAGTGAGAATAGACAACTATGGGATAAGATTAACAGCAAGGGTGTAGTGCCAAGTATTGACCGTGAACGCTATACTGACCTGTCAGGGGAAGGATTGGAAGGACCATTCCGTGGTAAAAACGGGCAAGTTCTTTACTATGACCCAAGGGCTGGCAAATACTACAGTCGTGATAGCGATATGTATGTTGACCATGGATTGGACGAAGGCTTGTCTGATGTCGTAAAGCGTGGAGTTAAAAGCGTTAAACGCGGATTACAAGGGTGGGGTAATAATATGCCCGACGGTGGTCCCGCAGATATAGCAAAGCGAAACAAAAGTTATTCTGACAGCACAATTAAAACATTGAGTCATTATGATAAACCAGCTGGATCAACCGAAAAATATCCGGAACATAGCCCACGCGGATTACAAAAACGTGTATTAGATCGTGAAATGAAGAAACGCGGCCTGACAACAGAAGAAACTACTGATGAAAGCGCAACATCCCCAGAATGGGATGAAAAACGTGTTAGACAGTTTACAAACAAAAAGGGTCCCAACATTAAAAAAAGTGGCAATACTTCTCCAGAATGGGATGAAAAACGTGTTAGACAGTTTACAAACAAAAAGGGTCCCAACATTAAAAAAAGTGGCAATACTTCTCCAGAATGGGATGAAAAACGTGTAAAACAATTCACTGGGAAGAAAATTGAAGAAGAAGTTGAATCTCTTGACGAAGCCAAAACACACGAAGTAAGATTAGAATTCGGTCATCAACCAGGTGATTCTATTACTTATAAGGTAAGTGCCAAAGATTCAGCCGATGCTAGAAAGAAAGCAATAAGTCTGCATCGTAAAAGTTACCCTTATCATTCAGTGGGTATGTTAGATGCTAACGCTTATGTATCTAATATTAAAGAAGAAGTTGAATCCTTAGATGAAGCATTTAAAATGCCAGAACGTGCTACTTGGGAAAAGGTAAATGCTCATAGCAACAGAACAATCAAAGCAGAGAAACTTGCCAAAACTGATCCTACGCCAGAAAATAAGCAATCTGCTAAAGATCACAGAGCTCACTTAAATAAACTAGAGGCATTACGCAATAAACAACTCAAAAATGGTACCTTAAAAACGGGGTATAGTGTAATGCACGGGGGTAATATCTCTGAGAGTTCACTGACACGTTCTGAAAAAATCGCTAGACTTAAAGAAGCTATGGAAAATGTAGCAGAGCAGTTAAAGCAGACTCGTAGGCATGTGACGCGTTCAGTCAAGGCTGTTGATGAGGATACACCTCCACCAGCAGGGGTTCAAACTACAATGCCACCACAGCCAAAGCCAGTGGTGCAAACTGCTAACCCAGTTAAACCTGCTCAGCAAGCACTAGCACCTGGACAACAAGTGTCAACTACACAGCAAGCACCAGCACCAGCTGGAACTCCCGCAGCGGCACCTCAACCTGGTCAACCGACCACTCCTGCAGCTGGTCAAGCTGGTGGAACACCAGTGGCACCGGCAACACCTGGCGATATGGTTAAAGGGTTAGTTCAAACATTAGCACAAAATCCAGCTGCAGCCAAACAGTTAGGAACAAAACTATCTACTATTAGATAATTTATGTTCATATCAGACTTATTTGATGTAAAATCTTCGCCGCCTAAGGGTAAGTTTGTATGGGAAGATTTTGAGGACTTACCAATGGAGGCAAGATTATCGCTGGCCGAGGCTTGGCTTAGTGGAAGTTCTTCTACTTTGCTAGAGTCAAATGATCCCACCAATAATGATTATTTTTTAAATATGGTTTCAGACTCTCCGAAGCTTGGTAAAAAATATATAGTGACTCTGTTGGCATTAGTAAATAATCGTGTCGTTGTTCTCCATCAACCAGAAATAGGCAAAGTTATCAAAAAAATATCTGACACATTTACTATAGAGTTTGCCCCAGAAAAATCAGTTAACTTTCCGTATGATTCTGTTAAAAATGAAACGACCGTTAAAACATTTTTCTTTAAGAATACCTCAACATTTAACGAGTTTAGGTCACAACTTAAAATGAAGTTTGATACAGATCTTCAACCCAGTAAATCAAGTGTTACCGAAGCAACAAAACTTTCTACCAAAGAAAGAATATTACGCCCTGACATCAAAGTAGGTGACACTGTTTACATCAAAGCACCAGGGTATGAGTATGTTGTCAGAACTGCCAAGTTACTTCGTATCGGACCATCGGGGTTAGCTACGGTTAAACTCAGTGCCCCGTTGGGCGATAACTCAAATGTCCCTGATTATTTTAAGGGTGCGACCACTCTTGCAGTGCCGCCAGCCTGGCTTCATGCTGATGTTGATTCAGCTTGGCCCAAACCTGAGTGGATGAAAAGAAAAGAGCAGCGTAAGAAGGGTGAAGCATACACTAATTATTTAGAGTTAAAACGGGCATTTGACTCGCAAGAATAATGTTAGTTAAAGAAATATTAGCAGAGTCCTCTATTTTTGGGAAAAACAAAAATAAAGTTTACACATTACTTCTCTCCACTATTGATGCCGGACCATTTGATGGTGGATGTGTGGTTGTAGCTCAGGCCCTGCAAATGGCTTACGGTGGCGAGATTGTAGTGTTAGTTGGCTCTCCAAGAAAAGAGTTGGCAAATCGGAATGAAGCCCAACATGCTGCAGTATTTTTGAATGGCATGCTAATAGATGGCGATGGCCCACTGCCCCCAAAACAGTTTGTTGAACGATTTGCTCGTAATGAAATGGAATACGCTGGTGGATTCATCACTGGGGTCAGACCGATCCGGCCCAGAGATTTAACAGAAGCGCCTCGTAATGAGGTCTTAGCTAAAAAAATCGCAGCATTACTAAGGCCAGTTAAATACTAGACAACGCTTAGGACCGTGGTAGTTACTACCATGCAAGGCGTCGGGTGGCTACTACCCTGGGACGGCCGATTCGCTACCGGAATCCCTAAAGTGTAGCACTTTATTCACTCATACCCGTTGCGTTTGAGTAACAATTCATCTAAAATACTATTTTAAGGAAAAATATATGGCGTCAAAAATGTTCAGTGCTGATCAAAAGGCGAAGTTAAATCAACTGTTCAATGAGGGGGTTGCGACGATGCAGGAATGTGAGGATTTGATGGGCGGACTGTCAGACACTATTGCTGCTGTAGCGGAAGAGTTAGAGGTGAAGCCAGGCATTTTGAAGAAGGCACTCAAAATCGCGCAAAAATCAAAGTGGACGGACACTAACGCTGATCACGAAACTTTGACTGATATTTTGGAAACTGTTAATCGAACCTTGTGATCCAAATCATTACAGTTTTCACTATCTGTATGTTAAAATAGTGAACAAGATGTAAGGTCTGCCGGCCACAAGCGGTGTATAAAGGGTATCTATGAGTTATGTTGACGGTCTATTAGACAAGACTAAGGATAGAGTTTACATTGTAGAACGAGACAAAGACGGAAATCGTGTCTACCGCGATTACCCCGCAGAATATGTGCTATATTATGATGACCCAAAGGGTAAGCACCAAACAATCTACCGCACACCAGTAACCAAGTTTAGCTCACAATCTAACGCAGAGTTCCGTAAGGAGATGAAGATCCACAGCAACAAGAAACTGTGGGAGCAGGATGTCAACCCAATCTTCCGCTGCTTGGAAAAAAACTATCTTGGAACAGACGCGCCCAACCTGCACCTATGCTTCATTGACATTGAGAGTGACTTTGACGAAGAGAAGGGGTATGCGCCTATTGATGATCCCTTCAACGAGATCACTGCTGTGACAGTCTACTTGGCTTGGCTGGACAAACTGATCACAGTAGCAGTTCCGCCAAAATCCTTGACATGGGAGAGCGCTTCTGCTATAGCGGAGCGGTTTGAAGACACATTCCTCTTCCATACCGAGGCTGAAATGCTCGACGCGCTTCTTGACATGATAGACGACGCCGATGTCATTTCAGGTTGGAACAGTGAAGGCTATGATATCCCATACATTGTTGGCCGTGTTGCCCGTGCGTTGGCGAAGGATGATTTGCGCAGACTGTGTCTCTGGAACCAGATGCCCAAGAGGCGAGATTTCGAGCGGTATGGTAAGAAGAGTATGACCTACGATATTGTTGGGCGTGTCCACCTTGACTACATGCAGTTGTATCGTAAATACACCTACGAGGAGCGTCACAGCTACGCACTGAACGCGATTGGTGAATACGAACTAGGTGAACAGAAGATAGAGTATGAAGGCACGTTGGATCAGCTTTACAAGCAAGATTTTTACAAGTTCTTAGACTACAACCGTCAAGATGTGCGCCTACTAGCTAACCTTGACGCCAAGCTGAAGTTTATTGATCTAGCTAACGAACTAGCTCATGACAACACTGTGCTACTGCCAACTACAATGGGCGCGGTTGCTATTACAGATCAAGCTATTATCAACGCTGCTCACAAGCAAGGGTTGGTAGTGCCAGGCAAGAAACCATACTCCAAAGAATCTGTAGACATTATGGGTGAAGATGACGATGACGGTAGAGCAGCAGGAGCGTATGTTGCTCACCCTAAAGTTGGCATTCACAAATACATTGGGGCGATTGACATCAACTCACTGTATCCCTCTACTATCCGTGCGCTGAATATGGGTCCTGAAACCATTGTTGGACAGATTCGCCCCATCATGACAGATCGCTACATTGCTGAAAAGATGAAAGACCGCCTTGTTGGTAAACGCATGATGAAGGGGCCAAGTTTTTCCGCTGCTTGGGAAGGATTGTTTGGCAGCTTGGAGTATTCCGCAGTAATGAACATGGAGCGTGGCACAGAGCTTACTATTGACTGGGAAGGAGTGGAGGAGCCGACGGTCCATACTGCTGACGAAGTTTGGAGACTTGTATTTGAAAGTGGGCAAAAATGGATGCTCAGTGCTAACGGCACTATATTCAGATACGATTTTGAAGGCATTATTCCTGGTCTGTTAGCATACTGGTATGCTGAACGAAAAGTATTACAAAAAAAGAAAAAAGAAGCGACTACTAAAGAAGATATTGCGTTCTGGGATAAACGCCAGTTAGTGAAAAAAATTAATCTTAATTCCTTGTACGGGGCATTATTAAATCCAGGTTGTAGGTTCCACGATTTTCGTATTGGGCAATCTACTACACTTACTGGTAGGACTATCGCCAAACACATGGACTCTTTTGTTAACCAGTGTATTACTGGAAAATACAAGTATGACGGTGAAGCAGTAGTATATGGGGATACCGATAGTATTTCTTCTAACTCAATTATTCGAACTACAAAAGGTAATATGACTGTAGAAGATCTGTTTAGCCTGGGAAATATCACCTGGGGAGAAGGCGGAAAAGAATACTCAAGAAATGATGATATTCAAGTATGCCATTTAAACACTGAGCGGAATGCTGCCGAATACACAAACTATAACTATGTGTATCGGCATAAAGTTAGCAAGAAAAAATATAAAGTTACTGATTCCGATGGGCACGAAGTGCTAGTAACTGAAGATCATAGTATTATGGTTGAGCAGGATGGTAAACTAATAAGCAAAAAACCATCTGAGTTAGTAGTAGGTGATGTAGTGATTTCATTATGACTGCCAGCCAACTCAAAAAAGATAACCCTGATTTATATGACAAAATTATCGTGTCATATGGTGGTCGTGAAAAAATATTTGACATAACTGCTGCTATCAATTTATATAATGCCAATCTTCCGATCCCACACAGCAAAGTTAAAATTATCTGCAAAAAACACGGTGAATTTTGGCAGCGTCCAGGAGATCATTTGAATAACGGAAACGGTTGCCCACAGTGTGGGATAGAAAAAACTACTTTTAAATCTGCAGCC
>Ga0210044_10007510_pt1 | contig 13879 bp, 6 predicted proteins | sample CryGey13umfilter_2_FD_183959 | JGI IMG/M metagenome (GOLD analysis project Ga0210044, IMG submission 183959) | Groundwater microbial communities from aquifer in Utah, USA - Crystal Geyser 4/9/14 3 um filter (SPAdes) (version 2) | ecosystem: Environmental > Aquatic > Deep subsurface > Groundwater... | reverse complement strand
CGACTACCGAATAAAGGGGCTCTCAAGGAAATAAAAAAGCGTCCCCAACGGGAGTCGAACCCGTGTCGCCGCCGTGAAAGGGCGGTGTCCTAGGCCACTAGACGATAGGGACGAATTCTGATTTGAAATGTATTTGAGCCGCGGAAAGCCAGCACAAATTAATAAACCATAAGCTATTTAAGGGTGGGTGATGGGATTTGAACCCACGGCCACCAGGGCCACAACCTGGTGCTCTAACCAGCTGAGCCACACCCACCGTGTCATTCCCGCCCAAGCTCATGAGCCAAACAAGATAATTAATTTATACGGCGTGAGAAGTCAATATTTTTCTGTCGAATTGCGATTATTTTAGCTATCTGCCGAGAATAAGGCCAGTTAATGAATAGACACAGCGGCGTCTTTCTGCTTATACTGATCCAGGACGCGCCGGAGGGTTCTGCTAAAATCTGTGAGATTGAGAGGTTTGGAGATATATCCGGCAATCCCCAGTTGCTCAGCTTGTTTGGATGTGATCAATTCGCTGAATCCCGTCATAAAAATGATGGGGATATCCGGCCTGATATTCATCGCCTCTTTTGCCAGAGTAAGGCCAGTCATCTTCGGCATGGTGATGTTGGTGATAATCAGGTCGAAATCGTCGGGATTGGTTCGGAAGGTTTCCATAGCGTCCATACTGCTTGTCGTGGCAGTCGCCTGATAACCAAGTTTCCCCAGCATCCGTTTTCCCAACTCAACTACCTGTTCCTCATCATCAACTAATAGTATTCTTTCATTTCCATACGAAGTTGGTTCAGGGGGCTGATCGTTGGTCTCCGTTTCTCGGGATATGACAGGAAAATATACGCTGAAGGTCGCTCCCTTTTGCGGTTCGCTGTAAACAGTTATGATGCCACCGTGTTTTTTCACTATCCCATGCACAGTTGACAATCCCATGCCCGTTCCCTGTCCAGCTTTCTTGGTAGTGAAGAAGGGCTCGAATATACGTTCCATTGTGGCTTGATCCATTCCATGCCCCGTGTCACTCACGGTTAGCTGCAGATGTTTACCTTCTTTCAAATCTTGATGGGCCGCAACGAAATTGGCATCGACTTCGATGACCTTCAGTTCGATTGCGAGATTTCCACCGGTTTCCTGCATTGCATGATAGGCGTTGGTGCAGAGGTTCATCAAAATCTGGTGAATTTGGGTGGGATCGGCCAGAATCGATTCGCCATTTGTATTTATATGTTGCTGGAATGATATCGTTGTAGGCAGGGTGGCCCGAAGCAATTTCAGAGCTTCCTTAACAACGGGTCGTATATCAATCGGCTGTAGGGAAATCTCGTCGCGGTGGCTGAAAGTGAGAATCTGTTGCACCAGGTTTTTTGCGCGATTGGCGGCCTTCATAACCTCATCTAAATCATTAAGAGTATCCGAATCGCCATGCGAGCTGTCCCGCGCAAATTCCGTATAGCCAATAATCGCAGTAAGGATATTGTTGAAATCATGAGCAATGCCTCCGGCAAGAGTGCCAATGGCTTCCATTTTTTGGGTTTGGTGAAGCTGGGCTTCGAGCTGGGACTTCTCTTTCTCGGCCAGCTTGTGTTCAGTGATGTCTTGAACCGTACCATAAAGACGAACTACACGGCCGGATTCATCCTTTATGGCCTCACCCCTCGTATTGGTATAACGTATCTCCCCGTCAGGACGCACCATATCCAGTTCTATTTCATAAGGCATACCTTTGCTAATTGCCCTTTCCACCGCTTGCCTAAGGGTTTCCCAGCTCTCTTTTGTGTATAAAAAAGCAAGGCCAGCATATGTGGGAGAAAATAATTGCGGATTTTCCCCGGTTATTTCATAAAGCTCTTTAGACCATCTCACTTCATCAGTTTCCACAATCCATGACCAGCTTCCTATATGGGCAAGTCGCTGGGCGTCATTGAGCGATTTTTCGCTCTCCCGCAGGGCCTCCTCAGCCTCCACACGTTCTGTAACATCTTTCATTGTTCCCAGCATGCGGTAAGCTGTTCCATGCCTATCCTTCAAACAGGTTCCATTATCTTCAATGTAGATGTACTTCCCATCCTTGCGTTTCAATCGATACTTGGCGAAGAAATTAGTCCCGTTTCGAATGGCTTTTTCGAGGAGCGATACAGCTTGGGGGATGTCATCTTTGTGGAGTAAATCCTTCCATCTACCGATAGTTACCTGGTTATATTCATCATCAGTATAACCGGTGATCTCTTCGATGGCTCCGGTGCGGCTGATTTCGCCTGTTCTGATGTTGAAATCATAAACAATCTGACCAGTATTTTTGGTCATGACCATATAGCGCTCTTCGCTTTCCCGCAACGCCTCTTCTGTTCGTTTGTGACTGGCGATTTCCTGCAATAGGTCTGCGATCCTTTTTTCTATTCTTAGCTCAAGCTCCGTATTTAAGAGCTTGAGCTCACCATTGGCTGATTCCAGGTTGTTGACCATTGGATTGAACGAATTTGCCAAATTGCCAATCTCATCCTTGGTGGAAATAGAAACACGGCGGCTTAGATCGCCCTCTGAGATATGCTTTGCTGTCTCTGTTATTTTCCTTAATGGTCTTGTCAAAATGGAACTTAGGGCATAGGAAGCCAGCGCTCCCAGAATTAATATCGAAATGCTGATGATCATAATAATCATCATGTTCTCAGCAACCTCTTTATCTACCTCTTGTAATGTGTGACCAAGATAAAGTTTTCCGATATTAATTCCTTCGTAATTGATTTGGGCTACGCAGTGGTAATTGGAATTGTCCTCTGAAATATAATTATCGTCCCGAAGCTTGGCAGAATCTGGAAGTCGTTTGTTGTCTTTATAATACTCGCCCAGCTCATTACCGAGGGTATCAACTACTATCAGGTAGTTAATTTCGTCATAGTTCTCTATGCCTCGGAGAATTTCCTGGATGGTCTTGATGTCATTAGAGCGGAGGGCGAAACTCAGAGCATTAGCGTCCACCCGGGCTGTGTTCTCCGATTCCTGCATTTCCCATTCGGTTAGCTGTTTCCGCTGATAAGCAGGAAAGAATAGAAAAATGAAAATGGAAATGATGGCAACGGGAAGACTCAAAGCTACGGCGAGCTTCGTGCCGAGCGTGGAAATGCGCACCAATGAAAATAATTTCGTTAACCGTGTCACAGCTTTATCTTTTCATCCTCTTCGGCGATTTTGGTCCAATTCAGGGAGCGCGAATTGAAAGCCGGTGTTTCGGATTTGGACCGGACTTGATTCAAGAATAATCAAGGGCCTTCCCCCTTCTGACGACATCAGATTAATCATGCCCTTTCATCATTAGCTTTTGGATCATTAGTCTCATTGCAATAGAGCTTTCACCAAAATACAGGCCTTTGCCATTTCTGTCCGTCTGCCTATATTGCCGAATCAAACACGGTCAACTTCCTCAAGGTCAATTCGGAGTTTCATAGCCCTCTTTAGTCGAATTTCATATTAATTACTATTATTTCAATAATACCACTATGATGATCCATAATGATTTGGCTTTATTGAATTATCGGCATTTAATGTATTCTTATTATTCTCAAAGAGAATTATTCCGAAATGCCGCAGGAAAATAAAAACTCAATTTGGGAATTGAAGTAAAAAAAATGGGCTGAATAAACCATTCAGCCCATTGGGAATTCGTTCTGAAATGTTTATTTGACCAGAGTCATTCGTTTGGTGTTGATCTTGTTTCCAGCCGATAACTTATAAAAATAAATTCCTGATGAGAGATTTGAAGCATCCCAATTAACCGCATATTCGCCTTTATTTTGGGTCGCATTTTGCAACAATCCGACGCGTTGGCCCAAAAGGTTGAAAACTTCCAATTTAACATCAGTTCTTTTTGGCAGAGTATAACGAATTTCAGTCTGAGCATTAAAAGGATTCGGGTAATTCTGAAGCAAAGAAAGCCGTTGTGGCACTTCGTCCTGATCGCCAACCGCCTGTTCTCCGACATTCATAATGATCGGGATTTTGAAGTACACATTATTGGGGTCATTATTATAGACTTCCAATTCACCCCGGTAGATACCGTCAGGATGACTGGTGGCTGAACAGGTGAGATTGATATCTTGGAATTCCGCCGGGTGAATGACGCCATGGCTGACATCAGCCTCGAGCCAATCAAATTCTCCAGGCGGTGGCCCCAGATAAAATTGCACTGCCTTTTGTCCCGTTGTGAATTCCTCTTCATAGCATATTTCCAAGCCAACTGTGCCAGTGCCATTTTCCATACCGATCGATCCCTGATTCGTTCCGCCCGGACCCATCGAATTGTATTGATAAATGATCGTATATGGCGCCACCAGAATTATCTGAAAGGTAAAAATCCCGTCTCCAACATTATTAGGAACCTCAACCCAGGATATGACCGCCGAATCCGAATTATTGGAATAGAAATAAACACCACCGCTATCGCCAGGATTCAGGCTCGCCCAGAATGGCGCCAAGAGATCATTCGGTAGGGATGTGTGTGGGATATTCCGATTAAAGCTGGTGGTTGAAGTGCTGTCCGTAAAAGATGCCCATCCTTTGGAACATACGCAGATGCTGTTAAACAGATTTCCGTAGTAATTGAATTCAAATCCCAAATCCAGATGCCCGGAGTTGCTGTAATTGGGATTTCCAGGGAACTCAATCGCATTTCCGATGGAGGTGATATCAATCCAGCTGTAATCGGGTCCTACGAGATTTTCGGATTCAAGCCAATAATATCCGAATGAATCCACATTGGAAGCGGCAGATGAAAGGATACGATAATATAAATCTCCCACGCCCACATTCCCAATCTGAAGAGTATCGCTGGCCTGTCCTCCCGACGGAACCAAGACGTCGATTTGCTCATGATCGCAGGTCAACTCCGGCAGATGGCTGGTATATAGCGGACGTTGGGTGTAATGACCGATACCGCAGGAATTATATGGGATGTAGAAAAAGCCGTTATCCCCCCAGTTTACGCCCCAGCTGTTCTTGACAATCCACCCCCCTTGGCCTCCGCAAAGGTTATCATCCCACCCAACGATAACCACGGCATGGTTTGGTGAGGTGTAAACATTATCGTAGCAATCCCAATAAAAGTCGTCAAATACCGTGTATGTCGTCGATACTGGTCCAATCAAAAGCGCATTCTTGATATCAGTGATGTTATTGGGGATATCGGATAAATCCTCCTGCATCACCATCACCACGCAGCTGTCCTGGATACAATCGATGTAATCACTGGCGGCGTATGGCATGCAGTATTCCTCGATTGAGCCATAATACATAAAAAGCTGATAGGCATTATTCATCCACCCTCCGTCGCAACTTGAACCTCCCCAATTGCAGGATAGTACTTGCTGTTCGGATAAATCCCATTCGACCGAATCCGCGATCAACACTGCCGATTCAAATGCGCCCGTTGCGGCAAAATCCCAACAGGAACCGCAATTGCCCTGATCTTTTACAGGTGTCACGCCTCCCAGCTCCCGCCAATCGAAAACATCATCGGGATTAAGCAAAATGGATGGCGGCCGCTTATCTAATTCTGCAAATCTCTGTTTTGCTTCCTCCGGGATGATCAGCCCCAGATATTTCATCCGCTTTTGCAGACTCTCATCGATAGGTTTGTTGTCCGCCATAGCTGGCCGGAAAATCATCATCACCGTCAATGAAACTATTACTGTTGTGACGAATCTTCTCATAGTACCTCCGTAATTATATTTCGATAGATTTTATTCAATCACTATTAATTGCAAATCTGAACGCAAACATATTTCAGAAAAAACGGTTTTGAGAATTAAGCTGGCGATGAAACCTATGTTGATATTATCGACTAATACATTATTGCGCTTAAAAAGGCAATATAATTATTTCCGTAGGGAAATCTTTAAGGTTGCCCGAAAAAATGGCGGACAGAGAGGGCTATTTGGAAAAGTAAGGTGGGTCGGCGTTCCGAAGGCGACAAAGTCGCCGGAGAAACCCGACATATCCTAATTTTCAATCCGTCAGGTCTTTCGCCCCCCGATTTTATCGGCGACACCCCGAACTCGACCTATTTTTCGAAAAAGTCAATCTTGGCCGGATATTTTGAGGAGCCAAGCCCTCCAAAAACGACATGTCACTCAACCCTTAATTATTTAAGTCCTGTTGACTTTGAAAATAGAAAATGATAACCTAAATAAGTATGCGAGTATTTTTGAAAATGCCGTAAGGCTTCCGAGTAAGGCAAATTAAAGTTAATATGGCAAGAGGATAATATAATGCACAGTGACCCCTTAGCTCCCATACTTGTGATATGGGTAATCATTTTGGTTTCCGCGAAACTGGGAGGCGAATTATTTGAGCGTTTGGGACAACCCTCGGTCCTAGGCGAGCTGATGGCGGGAGTAATCTTGGGCAACATCATTCTGCTTAATCCTGATTGGACATTTTTCGAGCCGCTGAGAATAGAAGCTCCAACGGAAGGTTGGGCCAATTTCATCGACCTGCTGGCCAGGCTAGGCGTAATTCTGCTTCTATTCGAAGTGGGTCTGGAATCCACCGTGGCCGAAATGAGGGAGGTGGGGAAATCGTCGTTGCTCGTTGCGGCGACCGGCGTAATCGCGCCATTCGTGCTCGGCTTTGGAATAAGCATGGCATTCATCAGGGAGATACCGGCCGGACTGGTCGATAGGCTGCCTGCCGATTTCAATCTGATTAACATCCATATTTTTATCGGGGCTGCGCTGTGCGCGACAAGCGTGGGGATCACGGCCCGTGTATTTAAGGATCTTGGGAAGCTTCAGACGAAGGAAGCTAAGATCATTCTGGGCGCCGCGGTCATTGACGATGTTCTGGGTCTAATTATTTTGGCCGCGGTGGTGGGTATGGTCGGCGCCGCGATGACCGGCCAGGAATTCAGCTTCACCTCTATAGCGAAAATCACATTTATTGCGCTCGGGTCTCTGACCGCGTCTATCGTCCTCGGTACCCTGCTGGCTCCCCGCATAATACGTTTCCTCTGGAAACTACACACCCAGGGTGTTGCGGTAATAACGGCGCTAATTTTCTGCTTCATGCTCTCTTGGCTTGCGGATGAGGCAGGATTGGCGGCTATCGTGGGATCATTTGCGGCCGGCCTGATATTGGAAGAGGTCTATTTCAAGGGATTCAAGGATGAGGTCACGCTTCATCAGCTGATCCGCCCCATCTCGACAATCTTTGTCCCGATTTTCTTTGTCCTCATGGGAATCAGGGTCAGGATCGAGAATTTCGCCAACATTGAGATATTGGGATTGACCCTAAGCGTCACCCTGGCAGCGATAATCGGCAAGCAAGTATGCGGATTGGTGATTGGCGGGCAGGAAATCGATAGGTTGAGCATCGGGGTCGGTATGATTCCGAGGGGCGAGGTTGGCTTGATATTCGCTGGGATAGGTCAGGGGATCGGCATATTCGATGCCTCTCTATTCTCGGCCATGGTCATCATGGTGATCATAACAACATTGATAACCCCGCCAGTCTTAAAGCTGACTTTATCGAGATGGGAAAAGAAAACATCCTGTGCTCAAGACAAATAACTTTATCGTTGCGTATATATATTGGAATATATTCCTAAAGTATTAACATCTCGCCGCTATCCCAGCGACCAGCTTCTGGATCGCCAGCAAAAGACAAATGGTGACGATAAAGCCCACGATGAGGACGATATAATATGCCTTCGGCGCGGCGGTCTTGATGCTAAACGCCGGACCCTCCCGCGGTTGGGCCGATGGCCCTCCCGATTTTCCCGGGACCAGGATGCTAACGAAATAATCCCAACAAAATGTCATCAGGAAACCGATCACGTTCCACCACATCTAAGAAATCAGCTTTTACTTCGAGCGCATCGAAGTCCAGATCCAGGGCGGCTTTCGTCTTGACGAGGAACACCACCGCTCACCGCCGGTGGGTACCTACCAAAGAGCGTCGGAAAGTGTCGGAGAGGGGATCATGTGGATGAGGACTTCGGATTGAAAAATCCAGGCTGGGCTTGAAATCTGTGGCGCACCCACATATTATATACCATATTATTTGAGATGGCCTTTGACACTGGACGGTAACGCACGATGAGAATTTGGAAACAAGGCAATGCCGAAGACCGAGAATGAGGATTCGGCATGGAAGGTCGGGGAGTTGCGTTCCAAGCTGGGCCTGAACCAGGAACAGTTCGCCGCCAAGATCGGGGTCACAATCTCGACCGTGAACCGGTGGGAGAGTGGCAAGAGCAAGCCCTCGCCGTTGGCCATAAGAACATCACTGATGTGATTAATAGTACTTCAAGGACCGATTGATATGTCGCCACGAAGTAAATACTTACAAGCAATTTTGCCGTTTTGACCAACTCGACAGTTCCATGCCTATGCGGCTTGTCACAAATAACCTTATTGACATGATGGGGAAATCGATAGATGAACGAAAGAACGTATAAGGACGAAGAGCAGCCAATAGACCCTGTCTGTGGTATGACCGTATCGGTTGATACGGAACACCACTGCAAATATTCAGGTATCCATTATTATTTTTGTTGTGAACATTGTTTACTCAAATTTAAGGAACATCCAAAGCAGTACATAGCCGAGGAACCCTCTCTGCATCTTGAAATGGTACGAAAGTCAACGACCTACACCTGCCCTATGCATCCTGACATTGTCCAGGATCATCCGGGCAATTGCCCGAAATGCGGGATGGCACTGGAACCGCTTACAGCGGAAGTGGTTGGAGAAAATCCAGAACTCGTCGACATGAGCCGTCGATTTTGGATCAGCGTCGGTTTGGCTGTGCCGGTCTTTATTTTAGCGATGGTAGCTGACTTGACGCCAGAATGGTTGCCATCCTGGCTTTCCATGAAATTGGTTCAATGGATTGAGTTTGTGTTGGCAACGCCTGTTGTGTTGTGGGGAGGATGGCCATTTTTCGCGCGAGGCTGGCAATCCATCCGGACCCGGAATCTTAATATGTTTACTCTGATTGCATTGGGCGTCTCCGTCGCTTGGTCATACAGTGTTGTCGCCTTGCTGTTCCCACAGATGTTTCCGGCAGTCCTGGAAATGGAAGGCGGATTGGTGGATGTATATTTTGAAGCAGCATCTATGATCACGGCATTGGTACTGCTTGGACAAGTACTTGAGTTACGGGCCCGCTCTCGAACCAATGCAGCCATTCAAATGTTGTTGGGTTTGGCTCCGAATAAGGGACGTATTGTCCTAGATGATGGAACAGAACAGGATATCCAACTGGCACAAGTACAGCCTGGTAATACTCTGCGCGTTCGTCCCGGTGAAAAAGTGCCCGTGGATGGTACTGTAATTGAAGGGGTAAGTAACGTTGACGAATCCATGGTCACAGGTGAGCCCCTACCCGTAGAAAAAGCATCCGGAGACAAACTGATTGGAGCAACGGTTAATGGAACGGGCAGTTTGTTAATGCGAGCGGAAAAGGTCGGCTCGGACACCTTGCTGGCCCAGATCGTCAATATGGTGGCTGAAGCTCAACGCACGCGAGCGCCGATTCAAAAGCTCGCCGATGTAGTGGCTGGTTATTTTGTGCCCGCAGTGGTCAGCGTTGCCGCCATAGCATTTGTCATCTGGTGGCTATGGGGGCCGGAGCCAAGGCTTGCCCACGGGGTGGTCAATGCTGTTGCCGTCCTTATCATCGCCTGCCCCTGTGCGCTGGGTCTTGCCACCCCTATTTCCGTTATGGTTGGAACCGGGCGCGGTGCCGTTGCCGGAGTGTTGATAAAAAACGCCGAAGCACTTGAGCTCATGGAACAAGTCGATACTTTGGTTATAGACAAGACCGGCACACTTACCGAAGGCAAGCCGAGGCTGGTTGCAGTGCAGGCTCAAGAGGGTTTTACCGAGGACGAAGTATTACGTCTTGCCGCCTGTCTCGAACGCGCCAGTGAACACCCTTTGGCGGAAGCTATTATCGCTGGAGCCGAAGACAAGGAGATCGCGCTAGTTAAGCCCAATGACTTTCAGTCCATTACAGGTAAAGGTGTCACGGGAACGATTGACGGACATAAGGTAGCCGTAGGCAATATGAAGCTATTGGAAAGCTTAGGGGTCCAGTTAGGAAACTTGCCGAAACACGCAGATCAACAACGCGCCGATGGTAAAACAGTTGTGCTGGTTGCGATAAACGGAAAAGCTGCCGGTCTGGTCGGGGTGGCCGATCCCATCAAAGACTCAACACCGGAAGCGATTCACGATTTGCATTCAGAGGGTATCCAGATCATCATACTCACCGGCGATAGCCGGGCCACTGCCCTCGCCGTTGCGAGCAAACTTGGAATCGACCAAGTACAAGCAGAGGTCTTGCCCGAACAAAAGACTATTGCAGTTAAACAACTTCAAGCTGAAGGACGCGTTGTTGCCATGGCCGGTGACGGCATCAACGACGCTCCCGCGCTGGCACAGGCTAATGTGGGCATAGCAATGGGTACAGGTACCGATGTTGCGATGGAAAGCGCTGGCGTTACCCTGGTCAAGGGAGACTTGCGCGGCATCGTCAGGGCAAGACGATTGAGTAAAGCCACCATGCGTAATATCAGACAGAATTTATTCTTTGCTTTTGTTTATAATACCGTTGGAGTCCCAATCGCCGCCGGCCTCTTGTATCCGTTCTTCGGAATACTGCTATCGCCTATCATAGCCGCAGCGGCGATGAGTTTCAGTTCAGTTTCCGTGATTAGTAATTCGCTCAGACTTAAAAGAGTGAAGCTATAAAGGGTCATATACGGATCTTGCTGCCATTATAATGGCTTCGCGAAACCTTCTGTCTTCCTTGGCGGATTAATTCTAGGCCTGGAAATAAATAGACTCTCGGCCCAAAAGCACCTGGATGAAAACGACAGTTATACTTATTTTTATCGCCTGAATAGTCTTATTCGAACTGGTCCGACCGGGACTAACGTGACAACTGGCCTTTCCCGGCTCAAATACATTTCAAATTAAAATTCGTCCCCATCGTCTAGTGGCCTAGGACACCGCCCTTTCACGGCGGCGGCACGGGTTCGACTCCCGTTGGGGACGCTTTTTATTTCCTTGAGAGCCCCTTTATTCGGTTGTCGAGGGTTCACCCGACGTGGCGGGCTTGCCCCTCGCAAGATGCCATCAATTAATCGGCTTCAAGGGTAGCTTTTCATATCATACCAACAGTTATTATAATTGACAAAGTTCCCAAGTCGAAATATATTCGGATGTGCTATCAGATCGCCGCACCCGGCAGCTCCGAATCAAAAGAACCAATCGTCAGGGGCGGCGCATGCGCTTCTGTATGAACTTGATTACACGCGGCAAATTCGAGCATTGCCTGAAGACCGAGGAGACAACACCGTTGGAGCCAAAGACGAAGGAATGCAAAAGCTATGCCCCCGGCGTTGGGCTGGTGAAGGATGGGGGGATGGTGTTGAAGGTATTTGAATTTAACAGAGAATAGAGGAACTGTCGCGGCTTATACAGAACACCCTACAATTTCCAACTCTTTGTAGTTACTGGTTTGCAATCTTACGGTTGGCAAGCTTCAAAGGTAATGTCATTTTCGGCTTGACATAGATCGTATTTTATTATATTATTAGATAGATGAAGATTCCAATACATTGTGAATATTCACACCGTATCACTCTGGCAAATGCGACGTTTGTAATTGCGCTGATGGTTTCATGCAGCCAAACACCCCCCCCGGCTGATCTGCGTACCTGGTCCGATTCCAATAGACATCTTGAAGTCCTGGTCAATAGTGTGCCCCCTGGGGCAGATATTTATGGGGTTTCGGGGGATGTGGCCGGTGGTTACATCGCGCAGACGCCCCATACCTTCAAATTCTACGGCGGCGGCCCGAAAGATGCATATCGGTTTCAATGTCTTGAATGTGGCGACGACTTGACGCAGGTTCTAGAATTCTCCATGGAAGGAGGAGTACTTCAGCGCACTGTCGCGAGCATCGCATTTGAGTGTCTAGTAATAAAACCTGGCTACCGACCGTATTTGATTCATGAAATCGTCCAGCAGAGCAGATCGTCACTCCTTTATAGCACAGAAGCATACCCTCCGCTCCACGGACGACAGTCCTTCACTGCTATTCTCGTGCCATTGGAGCTTGGAGGAGGTGATGCTCCCAAACAACAGCAGCAACAACAGCAGCAACAACAACAAAACGTCATAATAGGAGATCCGGAAAGGGGATTCGGGAAACTAATCATATCCTGCAATGTGGACGGGGCTGAGATTTCTATAGATGGCATCTTTGTAGGAAATACGCCTGCAACACTAAGGCTAAAAGATGGAATCCACATTGTGGAGGTTAAGAAACCCGGATACTCCCCCTATAGGAAAGAGATCAGGGTGCTGGCGGAATCCGAATTATCACTTCGGATAGAGCTATCTCGTCGCGGCTGAGCCATTTAGCAAATCCCCATCAGCCAAGATAATGAGGTGGGAACCCAGTGTGGTAGCAATATGACGAAAAGAGGTGAAGTGCGAACCGCCGGGTTCGGACCTACGGCTTATTCCTTCGTCGCTAGCGAGATTCCGCCGGAGTTAGCAAAAACGATTATCTATGACTTTATGCGTCCCGATGTTGAGGAATGAGCTCGTCGAGCGGCCTTGGTTACCATGGACAAAGTACCAATGTGAAGGACAGGCGTTTAGGTCTACAGAAAGGTCGCTTCAATCTATGTGCCAGATATGAACACCGATCCCGTACTATTTCTTGGCATATGCCCTGCCATTTTCGGATTGTTGATGCTTCTCCTATTGCCAAGGGATGAATTTCCCCGGCGCCTCGCATCGATGGGTATGTTCGCTCTTGGTATGACCTACACCGCGTACGCTTTCCTAAGTAAGAATCCCGATGTACTGGAAAGTGTAGAAGAGAACATTGCACTCACTTTGATCGGAATGATCATAGCCACGCTATCGGTGATCAGGTTTATAAGAAAGTGACAAGGAGTAGGTCCGGCACGGCGGTTCCGGCGATCAACGAAACAAAAGGAGTCCTGACCGCGGCACCTGTCTGCGGGCAGGCAGGGGTACGACCTACGGAAGCTGAAACTTCGGCAGGTGCTGGCCGGTTTCGAGGATGGTTTTCAGGCCGCTCAGGACCATCGGCCGACCGCGACGCCCGGCTTCGAGATATTAATATGTGTTGTCAAGTCGCCACACTTGACAGCCTTGTTCTGTCGTCAGGTGCGGCGACCTGACGACACACGTGATCTTCACGAGCCGACCAAGAAAAAAGGTCTGAACCCCAGGGTTCAGACCAATTAAATATGGAGGCGGCGGGAATCGAACCCGCGTCCGAAGATAATTCCTGAGCTTCGTCTACACGTTTATCCTATCGTTTAATCTCGCGAATCCGAACGCCGATAGGCAGGCTTTCGAATCCGCCATCCCCTGCGGTTTTAGTCCTGAAGCTCGGGGAGGGCCTCGGGCTTATCCCGCTAAATCGACGCCACATCCGCAAGTTACGGGCTCACCTGCGGCAGACGGGTCGCTTAATATTACTTAAGCGGCCAATGCATAATTATAGTTTGCATTTCTTTTTTTTACCGGTTGATTAGCGAGGTGACCGATAACCTCGACGTGCAAAAACACCATCCTCATCCCCGTCGAAACCAATTCGCCCCCAAAACATAAATCGGTTGTCAAAGAACTATAATTTATACTGGATGGCAAGGGAAATTGTTCCGGAATCATAATTGATGCCGGACAGGCGTCTAAGCCCTCGGCGCGGGTAGATGGTTCCTTGCCCCGTCGGGGGTAAACCCACCGACCTACTAACTGGATTCAGGGCCAAGGGACTTGTTGAAAAGCCTTTCCCACTTGGGTTTGGGGATGAGAGTGTGTAGGCGGGGTGG
>Ga0210044_10007509_pt1 | contig 13880 bp, 10 predicted proteins | sample CryGey13umfilter_2_FD_183959 | JGI IMG/M metagenome (GOLD analysis project Ga0210044, IMG submission 183959) | Groundwater microbial communities from aquifer in Utah, USA - Crystal Geyser 4/9/14 3 um filter (SPAdes) (version 2) | ecosystem: Environmental > Aquatic > Deep subsurface >... | reverse complement strand
CACGGGCCGCCGATCCGGCGGACCTGAACCCGCCTGCCACCCGCCCCTGCTCCTGCGGTGTGGCGTAGAGCGAGACCAGCGCGGAGAGCGCCGGCATCACCAACCCGGAGCCGAGGCCGATCAGCCCCAGCCCCGAGTAGACGGCCACGGGTCCGCGGGCCAGCGACAGCAGCACCACGCCCGTCAGCTCCACCAGCAGGCCAGCGGTGGCCACCCGTCGCTCCTCGACCCGTCGAGCGAGCCAGCGCGAGAGGCCCCCCTGAGTCAGGACCATCACCACGCCGAGAAACAGGAACAGGTAGACGTTCTGCGTCGGCCCGTAGCCCAGGCGCTCCGCGGCGTAGAACGTGAGCGAGAACTCCAGGCCGGAGAGGGCGAGGGTCGTCGCCAGGTTGACCAGCATCGTCCGCCGGATCTCCCGTCGCCCCCGCATCACCTCGGACAGCGTCGCGCGGGGGGCTCCCCCGGACGGGGCGGGCAGCGTCTCGGGCAGGCGAAACACCACCTGCAGCAGGTTGACGCCGGCGAGGAGCGCCGCACACAGCGCGGCCATGGAGAACGGGTTGACCCCGTACGTCGCGAGCCAGGGCAGGTGGTAGGGCAGATCCACCATCGCCGACAGGCCGCCCACCGCCGGGCCGATGATGAAGCCGAGACCGAAGGCCACGCCGATGAGCGCCATCCCGCGCGTGCGGTCCTCGGCCGACGTGCTGTCGGCGATGGCGGCCGAGGCCACCGACAGGTTTCCGCCCATCACGCCGTTGACCACCCGCGCCAGCAGTAGCAACACGAACGATCCGCTGAAGAACCACAGCACATAGCCCAGCAGGTTTCCGGCGACGGTGGCCACCAGCACCGGCCGCCGCCCGACCCGATCCGACAGCCGCCCCAGCAGCGGGGCCGAGAAGAACTGCAGCGCGGAGTAGACCGAGCCGAGCAGCCCACCAAACAGCACGGTGACCAGCAGGTCGGTGTCAGCCGAGGCGGAGTGCGCGAGCCCATGCGTTATCTGCACCACCCGGCCCAGCAGGGACGACGACCCCTCGTGCTCGAAGTAGTACCGCAGCATCGACGGGAGCAGGGGGAAGATGATGGAGAAGCCCACCAGATCGATGAACACGGTGAGGAACAACACGCGCAGCGGGCGGTTGGAGCGGGCCAAGGTGGGACCAAGTATGACCGGATTTGAACACCTCGCCTGGCAAACCTGCAAGGCAGGTGCATCCTCTGGCTCATCCAACCTCCCGGAAGCACACCCATCCATCCAGGCATGCTCCTTGCTTCATCCAGCGCTGGATGAGCTCCGTTCGCGGAATGATCGTCGTCTGCATCCTGGTCCTCGGCGGCATCGAGGGCGCTTGGGCCGAGCCTCGCCCGCGGCCCGCGGACTATCTACGGCCCTACAAGTGGGAACCCAACCTGGGGCTGAGCGCCTCGCATGGCTTCATGCAGCATCACGTGAGCGAGCAGCTCGCGGCACCCCTTTCGCGCCACGCTGCCCGAAGACCGGGGTTTGATCGCCAGCGCTTCGTCACCCGCTACGCCCGACGCCTGGTGCGCGAGGCGGGACACATCGACCCCGAGCTGCTGCCCCGCGACCTGCCGTTGCTGCCAACCACCGCGGATTTGGCGGTGCAGCAGGTGGTGGACCGCGGCAAGGCCCACACCACCACTGTCCGGGGACTGTACGTCTATCTCGAGCGCCAGACCGGTCTGCTCCGGGGCAGCAGCAACGCCGAACAGCGCGCGCTGGCGCAGCAGCTGCAACGCTACCTCGAGGGGTACAAGGAGGGGTGGGCCAGGCCCTGGATCCAGCAGCGCCTGAAGGCCTTCTCCAGCCACGGGCCTCGCTACGATCTGGCCTTCCGACCGGAGGTGTCGGGTGTGGAGCGGCGGCAGATTCGGCGGGCGGTGGGCCGGGCCATGCGCATCCTGCGGCATTCGGTGGCTCCGCGGCTGCTCGCCGCCCTGCCGCCCTTCCGCCTGCGCGTGGGGAACGAATTCCCCAACCCCGGAATCGTCGTCGACCCTGACGGTTGCAAGGTCATCACCCTTCGCCCCGAGACCACGCTGAAGGACATCCTGCACGAGCTGGGTCACGAGGTGGGGTTCCACGGCGGCCTGCGCCCGCTGGCCATGGCCCACGCCATCGTCGGCGGACGTGCCTTCGGCACCCCGGCCCAGCCGCTGCGACACTTGATCCCGAACACGACCTACACCGACCAGCAGACGGCCTACGAGGGAGGCTACCTCAAGCCCTACGTCGGCCGACGGTACGAGGACGGGTTCACCGAGGCGATCAGCGTCGGGCTGGAGCACCTGGAGAGCCCAACGCGGGCGATGGGCCTGTTCCAGCAGGACGGGGAACACTTGCTGCTCTTGCTCAAGGCGCTCCAGCCGGGTCACAGATACCCATAGCGCCGCCGCACGGCCCACTCCAGGCCGAGGATCAGCACACAGAACAGCAGCGACCACCAGTGGCTCCACAGCTCCACGTCCCGGCGCCAGTTGACACGCACCGACTGCGGCGCACGAAACTCGAGATCCGGCAGGCTCGCCGGCTGGCCCAGGTATCGGCCCCCCGTGGCCTGGGCCATCTGCCGCAGCAGGTCGGGCCGGGCGCGCGGCTCGCGCTCCTCCGGTCCCGCGGGCTCCACCAGCACCAGGGCGCTCTCCTCGCTGCTGCGACCTCCCACCACGCCCCGGGCCCTGACGCGGTAGGCACCCACCCGGGTCGGCGTCAGCTCCAGCGCGATCTCGCCCTCGCTGTTGGTGTAGCTCGTCCGGACCTTCACCGGCTTCTTCTCCTGGCTCACCGCGTCGGGCAACAGCTCGACCTCGTGGCTCACGCGCACGCCCGCGGCCGGGGAGTAGTCCGGGTTATAGACCCGGATCGTGGCTCGCACGGCGCTGCCCAGCGCCACCGTGTCGCGCTGGACGATGACCCGCAGATACTTGAGCTCCGGATCGCGGATCAGCCACCGCATGGCGTTGCGCCAGAAGCGGTCGTAGGCCTGCCGTGTTCCGCCGGCACCCACCGAGTGGAAGGCCCAGTGCCACGAGCTGTCGGTGGTCAGCGCCAGCGTTCGCCCCTTGCCCACCTCGCGCGTGGCGAGCACCGGCATCGATTTGCCCGTGGCATCCCGCAGCACGGGGTGGACGGCGAGCACGTTTGCGCCCGGCGCGACGCCACCCACCAGATTGACCCCCGACAGCGGCGGGAGCCCGGCCAGGATCTGCCCCGTCTCCGACGCGGTCCGCCCCACCTGCAGGATCGGGTGATCCCGACCCTGGGGCGTCAGCCGGGGCTTGAAGTCCTCCTCGGACACCAGCCGCTCCGGCACGCCCTCGTCGGGCAGCAGCACAAGCGGCAAGATCTCCCCCACCGGCGTCCCGTGGTAGCCCCCGGAGCTGAAGCTCAGGTTCCCGCCGATCATCGCCAGCCCGCCGCCCTGCTCGACGAAGCGCCGCAGATGAGGCAGATAGACCCCGATGCCGTAGGGCCGGTAGTTGAAGTCCTGCAGCAGCACCAGGTCGAAGCTCCCCAGCTCCTTCTCGAACAGCTCCTCGGTGGGGAACGGGATCAGCGACAGCTCGCTGGTGGGCACCAGCGACAGGTCGGTGGGCGTCCGCAGGATGAAGAACGAGATCAGATCGACGTTGGGATCGCGCTTGAGCAGCTGGCGCAGGAACCGCTCGTCCCAGGAGGGGTGGCCGCAGACCTGAAGCACCCGGATCCGGTCGCGGATCACCTTGAGCACGAAGGAGCGCCGGTTGTTTCCAGGGAGCGCCTCGCCGGCCTGCAGCGGCGTGGAGATGGTGTAGACGAACTTCCCCACCCGCTGGGGCACAAACTCGAAGCGCACCCGGTAGTCCGAGCGCCCCGGCTCCAGCTTCAGCTCGCGCTGCGCCACCACGCTGCCCGCCGTCTCGAGCTGCACCGGCAGCCGCTGCAGATCCATGCCGTGCACCCGGATGTCGGCCTCCAGCTGTACGGCGTTGCGCACGAAGGCGAAGGCGTCGGCGTAGACCTCCGCCACCGCCACGTCGCGAATCGACCTGGAGCCGACCCACGCCGTGTGGACCGGCACGCCCAGCCCCTTCAAAAACCGCCGCGCCCCCTGGGACAGCGGCCCGGTCCCCAGCCGCCCGTTGTCGATCCCGTCGCTCACCAGCACCACCCCGGCCAGATCCTTGCCCTGATACAGCCGACGTATGCGGGCCAGCGCGCTTCGCATCCGCGTCACGGGCAAGGTGGCCTCCACCTGGTCCAGGCGCGAGATCGGCCGCACGGAGCCGCCGAAGCCGTACAGCTGGACCACGCGCTGTTTGCGCCAGCGCTGGAACATGGGCTCCGATCGGGTGAGCAGCGCCAACGCCCGCTGCAGCCGCGTCGGCCCCTGACGCTCCTCGCGCACCATCATCGAACGCGACAGGTCGAGCAGCACCGCCACGTGGTTCGGTATCAGCGTCACGTTGCGCAGCTGTACCGCCGGCTGCAGCACCAGCGCCAGCACGGCCACGGTCGACAGCAGGCGCAGCGCAAGCAGCAGCAGGCGCGTACGCCATCGCTGCTGCCGGCGCAGGCTCCACGCGCTGAGGGCCAGCACCAGACCGACCAGCACCAGCGCCAGGAGGAGACCGAGGCTGCCCCAGGGCGACAGCAGCACGAGCTGCCAGTCGTCAAACGTTCGGGTGCCGAAGGCCTGCGCTCCGTTCACGGCCGTAACATAGCTCAGATGCCGCAGAATCGCATGGTTTGCCGGTGCGGAAATTGGTGCTATGCTGCTCCCATTTCCAGGATGGATCGATAATGACGATACGCGCCATGAGCTTCTACGCGACCTCGGTAGGCAAAAAGACGGTGATGGCCGTCACCGGGGTGCTGCTGGTTCTGTTCATCGTGATACACATGCTGGGCAACCTGCAGATCTTCGGCGGACCGCAGAAGATGAATGCCTACGCCGCCTTCCTGCACTCGATCCAGGGCCCGCTGTGGGTCGTCCGCATCGTGCTCGGACTGGCCGCCCTGGCCCACGTCGTCACGGGGATGCTGCTGGTGCTCCAGGGGCTGCGCAGCCGGCCCTCGCGCTACGTCCGGCGACAGTACCAGGCGGCCACGGCGTCGTCGCGCACGATGCTCATCACCGGACCGCTGCTGCTGGCCTACATCGTCTATCACCTGCTGCACCATACCTTCGGCACGATCTTGCCCGGCTTCGACCCGGCCAACGTGTACGGTAACGTGATCCGTGGCTTCGCCAACAGTCTGTCCTCCACGATCTACCTCACCGCCATGCTGATGCTGGCGCTGCACGTCAAGCATGGTCTGTGGAGCATGTTCCAGAGCGTGGGGCTAAACGCCCCGCGCTACGACGCTTCGATCCGGGCGCTGGGCGTGCTGCTAATGCTCGCCGTGGTGGGAGGATACGTCTCCATCGTGGTGACCGTAATGGCCGGCCTGGTGCAGTGACAGGAGAACCGATGAAGCTCGAATCCAGGGTTCCCGACGGTCCGCTGGAGCAGAAGTGGGACCGCTACAAGTTCCAGCTCAAGCTGGTCAACCCCGCCAACAAGCGCAAGTTCAACGTCATCGTCGTGGGGTCGGGGCTGTCCGGCGCCTCGGCCGCGGCCTCCATGGCGGAGCTGGGGTACAACGTCGACTGCTTCTGCTACCAGGACAGCCCGAGGCGGGCCCACAGCGTGGCGGCCCAGGGTGGAATCAACGCGGCCAAGAACTACCAGAACGACGGTGACAGCGTCTACCGTCTGTTCCACGACACGGTCAAGGGCGGCGACTATCGCAGCCGCGAGGCCAACGTCTACCGCCTGGCGCAGCTGAGCACCAACATCATCGACCAGTGCGTGGCCCAGGGTGTGCCCTTCGCCCGGGAGTACGGCGGGACGCTGGCCAACCGCTCCTTCGGCGGGGCCCAGGTCTCGCGCACGTTCTACGCCCGGGGCCAGACCGGGCAGCAGCTGCTGCTCGGCGCCTACTCCGCGCTGAGCCGGCAGATCGCCGCGGGCAAGGTCAAGATGCACCCGCGCAGCGAGATGCTGGACCTGGTGCTGGTGGACGGACGCGCGGTGGGGATCACGGTGCGCGATCTGCGCACGGGACAGATCAGCGGGCACGCGGGGGACGCCGTGGTGCTGGCCACCGGCGGCTACGCCAACACCTTCTTCCTCTCGACCAACGCCAAGGGCTGCAACGTGACGGCGGCGTACCGCGCCCACAGGCGCGGCGCGCTGTTCGCCAACCCCTGCTTCACCCAGATCCACCCCACGTGTATCCCGGTCAGCGGCGACTACCAGTCCAAGCTCACGTTGATGAGCGAGTCCCTGCGCAACGACGGTCGCATCTGGGTCCCCACAGCCAAGGCGGACAGCCGCAAGCCGGGGCAGATCCCCGACGGTGAACGCGACTACTACCTGGAACGGCGCTACCCCAGCTTCGGCAACCTGGTGCCGCGGGACGTGGCGTCGCGCGCGGCCAAGGGCGTGTGCGACGAGGGGCGCGGCGTGGGGCCCAGCGGGCTTGGGGTGTACCTCGACTTCGCCGACGCCATCGGACGCATGGGGGTGGACACCATCCGGGACAAATACGGGAACCTGTTCGAGATGTACGAGAAGATCACCGGGGAGGACCCGTACCGCGTACCGATGCGCATCTTCCCCGCGCTGCATTACACCATGGGCGGGCTGTGGGTCGACTACAACCTGATGAGCAACGTGCCAGGGCTGTTCGTGCTGGGCGAGGCCAACTTCTCCGACCACGGGGCCAACCGCCTGGGCGCCAGCGCGCTGATGCAGGGCCTGGCCGACGGCTACTTCATCATCCCCTACACCATCGGTGACTACCTGTCGCGGGCCGGCACCTGCCCGGTGGACACGAGCCACGCCGAGTTCAAGGGGTCGGCCGAGGAGGCCACGTCGCGCATCGACCGACTGCTGTCCATCGGCGGCACGCGCACGCCGGACTCGTTCCATCGCGAGCTGGGACGCCTGCTGTGGGATCACTGCGGCATGGCGCGCAACGCGCAAGGGCTGCAGCAGGCGCTGGAGCGCATCCCGGCGCTGCGCCAGGAGTTCCACGCCGATCTGAAGCTCATCGGCGTCGCCTCCGACCTGAACCAGACACTGGAGAAGGCGGGGCGCGTGGCCGACTTCCTCGAGTTCGCCGAGCTGCTGTGCCGCGACGCGCTGACGCGGGACGAGTCCTGCGGCGCGCACTTCCGCGAGGAGCACCAGACGCCTGAGGGCGAGGCGGTGCGCAACGACGAGCAGTACACCCACGTCTCGGCCTGGGAGTTCACCGGCGTGGGCCAGGAGCCCACGCTGCACAAGGAGCAGCTCCAGTTCGACAACGTCTCCCTCAGCACCAGGAGCTACAAGTAATGAACGTGACCCTGGTTGTCTGGCGCCAGCCCAACTCCACGGCCAAGGGCCGGATGGTGTCCTACACCGCCAACGACGTCAGCCCGCACATGTCCTTCCTCGAGATGCTGGACGTGGTCAACGAGAGGCTGATCCACAAGGGGGAGGAGCCCATCGCCTTCGACCACGACTGCCGCGAGGGGATCTGCGGCACGTGCGGCGCGATGGTCAACGGCGTGGCTCACGGTGCGTCGAAGAAAACCACCCTGTGCCAGCTGCACATGCGGAAGTTCCACGACGGCGACACGATCTACATCGAACCGTTCCGCGCGCGGGCCTTCCCGGTGATCAAGGATCTGGTGGTGGACCGCACCGCCTTCGACCGCATCATCCAGGCCGGGGGCTACGTCTCGGTCAACACCGGCAGCGCGCCCGAGGCCAACGCCATCCCCATCGGCAAGCAGCGGGCGGAGCGCGCCTTCGACGCGGCAACCTGCATCGGCTGCGGCGCCTGCGTCGCGGCCTGCCCCAACGCCTCGGCGATGCTGTTCACGGCGGCCAAGATCTCCCAGCTCGCGCTGCTGCCCCAGGGCCAACCCGAACGCCGGGACCGCGTGCGCCGGATGGTGGCCGCCATGGAGCAGGCGGGCTTCGGCCACTGCTCGAACCACGCCGAGTGCGAGGCGGCCTGCCCCAAGGGGATCCAGCTCAGCTTCATCGCCCAGCTCAACCGGGATCTGATCGGCGCGACGCTGAAGGACTAGTCAGCGTCAGGGGCGGGGCCAGCCACCGATGGCCATCCCGATGGTGCCCTCGGCGGTGGACAGATCGGCCACGGCGACCATCAGCGCGCAGCGGCAGTCGCACGACTCCTCGTGGGTGCAGGTCGAGCCATAGACGTAGTCCACGCTCAGGCCATCCCGGGCCAGCTTGCTGCAGATGTCGGCCAGCGCTCCGGGCGTGTTGGGCAGCGGCACCGCCAGCACCTCCTGCTCCGAGAACTGCAGCGACGTCTCGCGTAGTGCCGCACGGGCCCGATCCGGTTGGTCCACCACCACCTTCACCACGCCGGTGGGACCACCGTCGCTGATGGCCAGCGCCTGGATATTGACCTCGGCCCCGGCCAGCACCGTGGCCAGCTTGGCCAGTTCCCCGGCCTTGTTGGCCAACACCAGTGAAAACTGCGTCTTCTTCATCTTCATCGCACCATCCTGTCCAGAGCTGCCGACCCGAGGATTGATTCTTGGGTACCCGGCGCCCCAGGTCAACCTCGTTGTGGAATTGCAGTCCGGTGGGGCCGGTGGGTGGAGCAGACAACGGTACGTGCGGCCATCCACGGCCAGTTCCACCGGCCCCGCGAAGTGCTCCCAGCACCGTGAGGTCGATCATGGTTGCCTCCCGCGCGATCCCATACAACAGTCCAAAGCAGCCGTCCCGAGGAATCACCATGTCCCACACCGCCGCAGCCGACACCGCTGAAGCCGAGGAACTCCACCGCGCCTGCACTGTGGTGGATCTACACGCTGACACGCCCTACCTCATGTGCCTGGGCTACGACATCGCGGCCCGCCACGAGCCGCCGCTGCCCGAGGACTCGCTGGCGTTCCACCTCGACCTGTCCCGGGCCCGGCAGGGCGGTCTGGGGGCACAGTTCTTCGGCCTGATCAGCCCATCCCACCGCTGGATGCGGCCGGCAACCCTGGTGGATTGGCAGCTGAACGCACTGGATCGCGCCGCGGCCCACAGCCCCGACCGCTTCGTGCTGTGTCGGGACGCGACCCAGGTCCGCGAAGCGCGCGCCGCCGGCAAGCTCGCCGGCCTGCGCGGGATCGAGGGCGCTCACGCGCTGCAGGGCGACCTGCTGCGGGTGGAGCACTTCGCCGGGCGCGGGGTGGCCTACCTCGGGCTGCTGCACTTCGTGGACAACGAGGCCGGCGCGCCGGCCCACGGGCGCGGGCGCGACGACGCGCTGGGCCTCACCGGCTTCGGACGGCAACTGGTGGACGAACTCAACCGGCTGCGGGTCATCGTCGACCTGGCGCACATCAACCGCCGCGGGTTCCTCGAGGCCGCGGCCCGCTCGCGGCGACCGGTGATCGTGTCGCACACCGGCGTGCTGGGGGTGCACCGCCACTGGCGCAACATCGACGACGATCAGATCCGCGCCGTGGCCGAAAGCGGCGGCTGCATCGGGATCATCTTCTCCCGCCGCTTCCTGGGCCAGGCGGGGATCGACGGCGTGTGCGCCCACCTGGAGCACGTGATCGACGTGGGCGGGGACGACACGCCGGCCCTGGGCTCGGACTTCGACGGCTTCGTGCGGCCCCCGCTGGGCCTCGCCGACGTGCGCGGCCTGCCGAACCTGACCGCCGCACTCCTGCGTCGGGGCCACCCGATCGAGCGCGTGCAGAGGATCCTGGGGGAGAACGCGCTGCGCGTGCTGCGGGAGGTGCGGGGCGGGTGAGCACCCGGGCTATCAGCCTGGTAACGAATCCGTTCCTGCGCTGCCGCTAGATGGTTGCCCAAAGGGATCTGTGGTACAGAGTACTCGGGCTGGTGGGAGACCCAGGTCGTGAAAGTCGCACTCGGCACGCTCTCGCTTCTTCTTGCATTCGCCGTTGCCTTCTTCGGCTTCGCGCTAAGCCAGGGCGAGCGCGACATACAGTCTTCCTCCTTGACGGTGGCCGGCGTGTTGGGGGGTAGCCGCCTTCGCTCTTTACGGGTGGTCGGCAGTGGCCTGGTGCCAACGGACGAAGGTGAGCGCCGCGATCGGTGGGACCGCTGCGACGGAGCCCATCCCAGGCGCAGTGAGCACGGTGCTGCTCGTTGTAGGTGTCGTGCTCGTCTTTGTCGGTCTGCCGATGCTCATCGATGGCGTGCATCGACTGGCGGGGACTGGCACGTACAGCAGTGCGTATGGCCAGGAACTCCGGTCCAGCGGTTACCCGGTCGCAGAGTGGCCGTGGCTTTTTGCGGTCGGTCTCGCCTTGACCGTATCTGCGCTGGTGTGGAAGGTCCGCCTCCGAAGGGCGCGTCGCAGCCGTGCGAGCTCGGCGTGACCGCCGATGACTCACCGATCTTAGCGAGGACCTGCTCAGGCCCTCGATGCTACTCCAGCCATGCAAGAAGGTCCTTGTCCCGCTTCCACACGGGCACCCGCTTCGGCGGCGCCGGCGCCTCGGTCTTTTCGAGCGCCTGGCGTTTCGGTGTAGTGGTCCGTGGTGACGACGCTGACGTGCCCGAGCCAACTGCGCACGGTCGAGATGTCGTTGCCCGCACGCAAGAGGTGCTGCACCATTTGTCTGCTCCGCCCACCCGCCCCACCGGACGACAATTGCACCACCAGCGCTTGCGGGTAGACCTGGGATTCCCCCGGCCGGGAGCCACTGGCCCTTAAACCCCCGGCCGAGGGGTACCAGGATTTCAGGATTTCGCTATCGGTTGCCAGCGAGCCCCTCGGGGTTCAAGGTCAATCGTCACATTCTCCCAAGTCCCCGTGGACCCACACCGCTAGCCTCTCAGGTCAAATGGAGGTCGTGAACATGATGTCCCGCTCGCTTGTGCTTGTTCTGTGCCTGTGCGCCGCCGCGTGCAGCGATGATGCGTCCACCGCCGACACCGGCCTGGCCGATTCGGTCTCACTCCCCGACGCGGGATCCACGGATGCCCAGCCCCTGACCCGGGGCCGGTGCGAGACCGCCGACTGGCCCGACGGCTATCCTCCCGCTCCCGCCGACCTCAAGTGCTCCACCGTGGCCGCGCCGTGGGACCACGCCGCCCCGGGCGGAAAGACCATCTCACTCCGGATCGCGCGCCAGGTGGCCAAGTCCGGCACCGGCAAGGCGCTGTTCTACTTCGCCGGCGGTCCCGGCGGCACCGCGGTGGGGTCCAGCGGCGCGATCCCGTCGCTGCTGCCCGGCATCGAGCAGCAGTTCGACCTGGTCTACGTCGACCAGCGCGGCACGGGAGGCTCGGGTCGGATGGAGTGCAAGGCGGGGTATCCGCAAACCGCGCAGGAATGGATCGCCTGCGGCAAGGACCACGCCGGCACCGACCTGAGCCACCACCTCACCACCGACGCCGCACACGACGTGGACTGGGTCCGCCGCCGGCTGGGCTACGACAAGATCCACGGGATCATCCCGCTACCGACGAGCATCGTCTCGCCGGAGCTGGAGCGCCGGATGCCGTCGCTGTGGGAGCAACGAGAGGTGGTCCGGGCCAGCGAGCTCGCCGGGTGGGTGGACCAGCTGCTGCGACGGTCGCCGCGCCCGACGCCGCTGCACCTGATCCACAACACGCGCCGCATGCTGGCGGTGAAGCAGCACCTCGATCGGCTGCATCACGCGCCGATCAACCTCGAGGAGCTGGCGCGCCAGCACAACATGGACCGCTACTACCTGGCTCGCGGGTTCAGGCAGAACTTCGGCGTGACGCCCCGGGAGTACCTCCAGTTCCTGCGCATGGAGCACTTTGCCTGGTCCCTGCTTCAACCTCGTGCGGCCGCTCTCACCCGGCTCAGCTCCGACGCTGGCTTCGGCGACTACTCCACCTTCTGCCGCCGCGTCCAGCGCGCGTTCGGCAAGGCGCCCTCGGATCTGATCTCACTTCGCCACGCCTGACCGAATCCGGCCAGGAACGCAACTGGCCAACATCATTGGGCATGAACGTCCCGCCCGGGGTGGACAACCCATGAGTGTCTGGACGGGGGTTTTAGGTGACCTACACGAGCCATACGACACATACTATGATGGTGACGCAGTCCTCCATGCGGCAGGCGGCTCGCAGCACCGGTGAGCTCGTGCTCGACTGCCAGAAGGGCGAACGCTCGGCCCAGGCCGAGTTCTACCGCAAGTACCGCGAGGAGGTGTCACGCATCGCGTACAAGGTGCTGGGCCCCGACGCCGATCTGGAAGACGTGGTGCAAGACGTGTTCGTGGAGGTCTTTCGCAGCATCGACCGGTTCCAGGGCAACGCCAAGATCACCACCTGGCTCTACCGCGTGTGCGTCAACGTCGCGCTGCAGAAGGTGCGCAAGCTGAAGCGGCGGCCCGAGGGGCACACCGTCGAGAAAGACGAGCTGCCCACGTTCGAGACCCCGCTTCGTGCGCTGGAGCGCAAGGACAGCTCGCGTATCGTCTATCGCCTGCTCGAGGATATCGCGCCCAAGAAGCGGGTGGTGTTCATCCTGCACGAGATCGTCGGCATGAACTCTCAGGAGATCTCCAAGGTCGTCGGGGCCAACGTGCTCACGGTGCGGACCCGGCTGCACTACGCGCGCAAGGAGTTCTATCAGAAGGTGCTGGAGACCCAGCTGTTCGCCGGAGGGTCGGCATGAACACGCCGTGCCGCGGCAACGCCGGCCGCCTCATCGCGTTGATCAGCGGATCCCTGCGGCCACGGGCCGCGGATCGACTGCGCCAGCACATGCAGGACTGCGCTGGCTGTCGGGAAGGGTTCGAGCGCCTGACCCGGACGAAGCAGCTGTGCCAGGATCTGGGGCAGCAGGATCCCCCCTCCCTGCCCTGGCGCAAGGTGGAGGCGCAGATCTACTGGCGCCTGGCCCACGACGAGGAAGAGCGACGACGACCGAAGATGGCGCTGCTCCCCGTGGGCACCGCCGCGCTGGGGGCAATGGTCGCCCTGGCCCTCGTGTGGTGGCTGCAGCCCGACTGGGCCGCGCACCCCGCGGCACCGAGGATCTTCACCCGCACCGTGCCCGGTCCGGCGGTGGAGCGAGACCACGAGCTGGCCGCCGTCCCCACGCTGGTCCAGGGAGAGGCGTATGTCGTTTCATCCTCGGGGGCGCGGCTGCCCCTGCGCCTCGACCGGCCGGTGATCCAGGGTTCGCGGGTCGTCACCACGGCCGGCCGGACCGCGCTGCAGTGGTTGAAGGGCAGCGGGTTGCTGCTGGCTCCGGAGTCCGAGATCGAGCTTCGAGAGCTGATGTCCCGGTCCCAGAGAGTGCAGCTGGACCGGGGGACGGTGCAGCTCAAGCTGGCCAGGTTGCCCGTCGGCGGGAGCTTCGCGATGGAGGCCCGCGGGATCCGCGCACGGGTGAAGGGGACGGCGTTCCAGGTGGCCATCGCCCCGGCGACGGTGGACGTCGAGGTGCACGCGGGCGTGGTACGCGTGGAGCCCACGGATGGCAGCTGGGATGGGGTGGATGTGCCGCGGGGGTTTGCGGTGCGTGTGCCGTTCGGCGCCCGGCATGCCCCCCGCCTGGTGGCACTGGGCGGACCACAGGCGCTGGCCGTACACACCGTTCCCTGGCCGGACCTCGCCCGGATGATGGCCACCACGGGCCTGTTGACCCTGCAGACCCATCCGATCGGTGCAAATCTCCTGTTTGATTCCAGTCCCGTGGGCAGCACGAACCTGATGCTTCGGGGGAGCGAGGGCCGGCACCTCGTGGAGCTGTACCGCGATGGCAAGCTGCTGGAGCGGCGGTTTGTCGACCTCACCGGCGGGGAGCCCACGAGCCTCAAGATCCGGCCACAGGA
>Ga0210044_10007508_pt1 | contig 13880 bp, 13 predicted proteins | sample CryGey13umfilter_2_FD_183959 | JGI IMG/M metagenome (GOLD analysis project Ga0210044, IMG submission 183959) | Groundwater microbial communities from aquifer in Utah, USA - Crystal Geyser 4/9/14 3 um filter (SPAdes) (version 2) | ecosystem: Environmental > Aquatic > Deep subsurface >... | reverse complement strand
CTTGTCAATCGATCTTCATGAACGCCTTTACCTTTTGTAAGAAATAATTTCTTAGCAACTAAATCTAGCAATTCTTTTTTGATGAAACGGTTTTATTATTTATACTTTGATTGAAAAATCTAAGACATATTTTCAAAAAAATTAACTGCGATGTTATCAGTATGTCTCAAAATATTTTTCCAGCTCGTTATTTTTGTAAAGTAGAATAAAATGTATTTTTGGAAAAAGAACCATGATTTTATGTCAATATCACACCTAGACGGTTAGGAGAAATCATAACAGGATAAAATCTAGTCAAATAGTCATCGGGAAGCAAGGCAGTCATTAAAAAGACAGGCAAATCCTTGATGAGTTAGATTTTTTACAGAATGCAATAACATTCTGAGTTGTGTTAGAAGATTTTTTTCAGTCAGATACTTTTGTGATTGGGTATTACATTCTAACGGTAGGGGCATCGCTGCTTCTAATTAAAGAGACGAAAAAAAGAATAACCGATCTAAAAATTGGAATTAGTTCAATAAAATATGCGCTAATTCCATTTGGGATTTTATTTGCATATGTTGTTTTTGCTCATGATTTTGTTGAAACAATACCAATTCTAAATTGGAGTTGGTTAGGATATAACATTGCATTTGGTCCATTTGCAGATCAGGGATTTTGGGGCATAATTCCATTTATCCCGTTGTTGGTGTACATGTTTATTCACATTAACTATGTAGAAGAATTGTATTTTAGAAAATCAAAGAAGATGGTAATGGTATGGGCATTAATTCACATTGCAATGGGAGTTAAAGTGCATATGGCGTTGTTACTTTTACCAATAGGATTTTTGTTCAAATATATTTATGACAAAAAGGGAATCAATCATTCATTTGCAATGCATTTTGCAACAAACATCCTAGTTGTCATTGCGCTTTTTCTTTCTTTTATTATCTGATTGTGGCGTCTGATTAAGAAAAATCCAACCGAAAAACCCGCCCAGTGATATATTGATGACTCCCATAAACGTAATCAACAACGATGCCTGAGGAGGTGCAACATACAGACCCACAATAATACCTATAATTCCAGTTACAAAAAACATCATCATTAAGACTTTGAGTCGTAAAGGACTGACGTATTTCATGGATAAATTATTGATAATAATACAGTATTATAATCTGACGTAATAGATTCATCAAATATTTTTAGAAAATCAAAATCAGATCTAAAAGCAAACTCCTGATACGTAGATCTTTAAAGACATTCGGTAACACTTTAAAGATCCAAAATTTTTATGGGATTTTGTGCCAATATAGCTCAGCCTGGTTAGAGCATCAGATTTGTAATCTGAGGGTCGTGGGTTCGGATCCCATTATTGGCTTTTTAATTCTTATAAAAATAATTTCAAAAGAGTAAAAGAAAAAACGACGTTAAGCGTATTTCAGCCTAATATCTTCCTTTATTTTCAGATCTTGGTTTTCTATGTTTTGGTAAACATTCTTTGCAGAATACATCTCTACCTTCTATTGGTTGAAAAGGCACTTGGGATTCTTTTCCGCAATCAGAACATGTACATGGGTACATTTTTCGGTCATCTACTGACATTGCTTGAGATAATTATGAGGGAATATAAGAACTGTTAGAAATAAAAAAAGACAAAAGAGGCAATACGAATAAGTACACAATAATTGAACCAAGCCTAAATGGATTCAGATGTAGAATCAAATCACAGTGGGAAAAAAATCGTTAAAAAATCGGTGTTCAATGTTTTAGTGATTTCAGTAATAGCAGTTAGTTTGATTGCTGTATTTTTTGCAGGCTCATACATTAGTTTGAAATCAGATCAAGTAACAAAATCTGAATTAAAAGATGCAATTGCAAGTCTTGAATCAAAGATTTCAAAAAATCAGATACAAACGCAACTAAACATACAGCCAACCAAAATATCATCTGATGACGACCCTGTCATAGGAAATCAGGATGCTCCGATTACCATAATAGAATTCTCAGATTTTCAATGTCCATTTTGTGCACGATTTCAAACTCAGACACTTCCATTAATTTTAGAACAGTATGTAGAAACAGGCAAAGTAAAATTTGTGTTTAGAGATTTTCCAATACAAAATAGTCATCCTAATGCAATGCCAGCTGCAGTAGCATCAGAATGTGCAGATGAGCAAAACAAGTTTTGGGAATATCATGACATGTTATTTGAAAACCAAGGAACGTGGAATAAAATGGATTTTACATCTGTAATTACAATCTTTAAAGAATTTGCAACAGAGTTAGAGTTGAATCAAGAACAATTCAACTCGTGTCTAGATTCAGGTAAGTATGTCAATGAGATCAATAATGATCTAACTGATGGAAGAAATTATGAGGTAACTGGAACTCCTGGATTTTTCATAGGAAATGAAAATATAGGATTTGTAAAAGTAAATGGAGCCCAACCATTTGAAGTATTTCGTGGCATAATTGATTCTCAGTTAAACTCTTGAGAAATAAGAACAAGCGTTTATTAGACCTAAAAACAGATTCTTTTTATCGGAATAATGACGAGTAGGCAATGAGCTTTTTCGTCATTGCTTAAGAGAAGAAAACAAAATGACAAAATTTCAAGATTTAGGATTAAGAGAAGAATTACTGAAAGGGATTCGTGAAATGGGATTTGATGAAGCATTTCCTATTCAAGAAGCAGTTATCCCAGTTTTGCTTACAGGCAGAGATGTTGTAGGACAAGCTCATACAGGTTCAGGTAAAACAGCAGCATTTGCTTTAGCGATGCTTCAAGAGATACAACCAAAAAAAGGCATACAGGGTTTGGTCATGGCTCCAACAAGAGAGCTTGCAATGCAAATTTCAACAGAGATAAAGAAGTTTGGCAAGTACACCGGAATTAGAGTAGCAACAGTATATGGAGGTCAGGGAATGGGATTACAATTAGATGCATTAGACAGAGGTGTTGAGATAATAGTTGCAACTCCTGGAAGATTAATTGATCATCTTAAACGTGGTTCAATAGAACTTGGAGACATCACTCACATCGTGTTAGATGAGGCAGATACAATGTTAGACATGGGATTTGTTGACGATATTCAATTTATTTTAGATCTCGCTCCAGAAGAGAGAGTAATGTCATTGTTTTCAGCAACAATGCCAACTGAGATTCTAAGATTATCTGAAGACTATCTAAAGAACCCAAAACAGTTCCTGCTTGATGCAGATGATCTTAGCGGAGAGGGTATAGACCAAGCATATTTGGTAATTAAAGACAGAGACAAAATGAAGTACCTAATTGATTTTATCAAACCACTCAAGGGTCAAATCATAGTTTTCTGTTCTACAAAATATAGAACCAGAGATGTAGCAAAATACCTACACCAAGAAAAGTTTGATGCAGTGGCAATCGAAGGAGACATGTCACAGAGCAGAAGAGAGCAATCAATGTCAAAATTCAGAAGTGGCAAAGTAGACATTCTTGTTGCAACAGATGTAGCATCAAGAGGGATAGATGTGCCAAGAGTAGAACTCGTAGTAAATTATGATGTTCCAAATCAAGAGATGGCGTACTTTCACAGAATAGGAAGAACGGCAAGAGCAGGAGCAAAAGGAAGAGCAATCACACTAGTGTCATATTCATCTGTAGGAGATTGGAATTTAATCAAACGTCAAATCAAAGTACCGCTAACAGATTTGAATAAAGAAATGGGAATAGAGATTTCAATTCCGGATCCTCTAAAAAGACAATCTCCATCCAGAAGATTTGGCGGTTCACAGTCAAGATCAGGATATTCCAGAGGTCGAACCGGAGGATATGGAAGATCTGGCAGATATGGAGGTTCTAGCAGAGGGGATGCAAGAGACGACAGAAGTGGTGGAAGAAAAAGGTACAGTGACCGCGGTAGTGGAAATAGCTATGGCGGACGCAGCAGATGGTAGTAGATGTAAAACTTAAAGACAAGTAATAGAACTGTTAATCTAAGAAAAAATGCATATTGGATTTATTTTATTAAATTGTGATCTGGGCGCCGAAGAATATATTGTTGAAGAGTTAAAACGAATGCCCAATGTCAAAAACGCATACCTGACTTATGGAGCATATGATGTGATTACAGAAATAAATACTAAAGAGCAAAAAGAATTTGAAAAAGCAGTGGTAGATATTAGAAAATTATCAAGAGTGGTTAGTACAATGACGCTAAATGTCATAAATTCTTGATAATTGAAAATCAATACAGCGGCAACATTTATGAAATTTTAAACAATTCTTTTGCATTTTTGTACATGAAATTGTCTCTAAACACCTGTTTGATTTTCAGCTTTGCGACAAAGTTAAGATATGAATCCATTGAACTAATTGGCCAATCGGTTCCATAAAGCAAGTATTTTGGCTCACCTGCATAATTAATTAGCTCAGCAACTTTTTCTTTAATCATTTTTTCAAAAAAGTGATCAAAACTGCCTATAACTAAACCAGAAATATCGGCATAGACATTTTTATTTTTATAAATCACTTCCTGGGCATCTTGAATCCATGGATTTCCTAAATGACACATTATCATTTTTAGTTCGGGGTTATCTACTGCAACATCATCAAGATTTAGGGGACGTGCATAGCGAAGTTTTCCTTTTGGACTGTAAGTATCTCCAGTGTGAAACATTGCAGGGATGCCAAATTCTACGCAAGTGTCATAGATTTTTTGATATCTTGCATCATACGGATAATAATGCTCATAGCCTGAATAGATTTTAAGACCTTTGACCAGACCATATTTAATCCATTTTCGGTAATTTTGAAAATCCTCATCAGTGTGATTATCAATTGAAAATCCTGCAATTACACCAAGATTATCATATTCTTTGATTGCATCGATGATCTGTTTTGCAGAAGGTCTATCAGGATTTGTTTTGTATGAGGATAAAATTAGGGCATAATCTACATTGTTATTTGTCATCTCTTTTTGAAGTTCATGAATTCTAGCATCCAAAGAAGGAATGTGTTGTATTAGCTCGTATCGATTAACGTGAACGTGGCAGTCAACAATCATTTTGCTGTATAGTTCGGATTTATCCATTCAATAAAAGTGGCATGGTTTAGTGAACGTGGGTCCTTCATGTAATTATCAAGTATTTTTATAAATTTGAAACCATTTCTTAGTTGAAATTCTAATACAGGTTCTTTGATCTCGTGCTTTTTTACTTTTTGAACATATTCTAAAGGAGTCAATTCTTTTGCGAATTCACAATAGTTGAACAATCTTGCACCGGCAATTATTCTTCTTAAATTGAGTTTTGTTGCAAGTATTTTTCGAGCATTATATAGTTTGGTTGCAACTCCCAATCTTCGATTATCTGGATGTGTTGAGATATCTGCACCATACAAAGAATCACCTTTTGGGTCATGACCTTTAAAGTAACTGTCACCGCAAGCTTCTTTCCAAGAGTGTTCTTTGTATTCAGGGTCAAACTTTACAATTAAACTGCTGCACGAGCCAACAATTTTACCGTTATAATCTGCAACAAACTGACCTTCTGGGAATATCTCAAGATGTGCCTCCAATTGGTCAGGTTTCCAGTAAACACCCTCTGCTGCCATATGTGGAAATGCAGCCTTTTGCAATTCAACTATTTTAGGAATATCATCTTTTGTCATATTTCGAATGATTACTCTACTATGGCGAGTTTGATTTGACATGTATCACTTAAGAGAGGCTAAGGCTATTTAATAGACCTCTTGCATAATTAGAATGCTTTTTGACATTATTTTGGTTTTCAAGTAAATTTGTGCCTAGAATTACAAAATCTTTGGGTTTACTGGGAAAAGTTCTCCTGAATTTCACGCCTAGAAATAATTATGCAAGAGATCTAATGAATCGAAATTATATTGCAGATTCAGAGTCATCAATCTTTGATTTTTTCTCTTTGTGAAAAAATCTAATTTTAATTAAATAAATTGTGCTAAGAACGATTTCAACAAGCATTACTACAATCATAAATGCCGCAATTTGTATGATAAATGACGGTATCTCAGATAATCTTTTGAGAACATCAACCAGCGAATAAAATTGAGGATTGAAAAGGAAAATAGCAAGCAATGCAAATGGAAGTAATTTTGCAATGTCTCGTGAAAGATCTTCTCGGTAATATGCTGAAATTCTAATTGCAATAATCAAAGAGCTAGAAACAAGAAAGATTGTTGCAGTTTCCATGTGTTGTACAAGAAGAAACATAAATGATGAATATCCTAGAAACCACAAAAATATTACAAATGGGAAAACAAAGAAATTAGTAATAATAAAGGTTGCAACTCTAGGTGCGCCAGATGTTTTTTTTCCAGAAGATGTGAAACGTCCTTTAGAAATTTTTTCTATATTAATACAGAACATGTCTCGTTTAGATAAAAATCGATAAAAATGATAAACAAATATACCATAAATAACCATGCCAATAGAAAATCCAACAATATCATAAATTGATGAATCTTTTGCAATTTCAGCAATTAAGCTATTAATATAATCCATAGGAAGTAATTCAGAATTTTCAATATTTTGAAAAATAGAACCAATATCATTAAAAATAGTGCCATCGTCTAGTAATTGCAAAGATGAACCATTTCCATCTTGTAATATGGTGAGTTTAGAGCCATTATCACTTGAAAAATAGAATGAAGACGCAAGCAAAATGCCGGTAAATACAACCGCAAAAACAAAAATCAGGTTTTTATGCATACAACATAATTCATTTCTATCTTTTTGTACCTTTATGTTCTAGATTCTAGTCAAATAGTTTGCATTTTTTAAATAATGTGAAACTCGATAGTTTTCAGTTAGCAACAATCAGTTAATCTCAAATCAATCACAACTATGGTTCCGGTCTAAGAGGGTTCAAACCTTGTACATGTTTGAGTCTCAGAAAAGCAATTGTATGAAAATGAGTCTTATTGGATTCACAATTATTTTATTAAATCGCTTTCATCGGTTCAAATTGATTCCCCCCGCAAAGGCGCAGGAGTATAGACAGAGAGGTGCCATTTGACCTTTTTTAGATTTTTTCCACATTGAGTACTTTTTTATGATGTAAATTGCTACTTTTTAAAATGAAGAAAAAAGAAAACCTTACTGTAAAATCTTCTAATCTCTTACACAAAATTGAAAATCATTTTGCAGAAATTGCTCCCAGATATAGAAAACTCAGGACTACTGACATGGAGCCTATTTTATTTATTGAAAGAGAATTAAATGGTGCTGATCTAATGCATGGTGCAGATATTGGGTGTGGTACAGGACGTTATACTTTAAGACTAGCCAGACAACTAGGAAAAAAATGTCATTTACTATACTGCATTGATAAAAGTGAGCACATGCTGGTACAATTAAAAAATTTCTTTGTAGAGCACAGCATAAATCATTTCAAAATACTTCATGGTGACGCTCACAAAATACCTCTTGAAACTGACTCGCTAGATTTTATTGTCAGCTTTAACGCAGTACATCATTTCGATATGCCAAACTTTCTAAAAGAAACTGCAAGAGTGCTAAAAAGCAAGTCAAGATTATTTGTTTATACTCGATTAAAAAGTCAGAATGAAAGAAATGTGTGGAGTATGCACTTTCCTAATTTTACTGACAAAGAAACTAGGCTTTATGAATTAGACGAGTTAGAACACATGATTGAAAACACTCCAAACATGAATCTAAAATCAATACAATTCTTTGAATACAAAAGAAGTTCAACACTTGCAAGGCTGGAAGAACAAGCAAAAGGATATCATTATTCTACATTTAGACTGTTTTCCAAAAAAGAATTCAACGGCTCTCTTGAGACATTTAAGAAAAACATCATGGATAATTATGATGTAAACAACGTGACTTGGAATGATCAAAATGTACTTTTAGTTATAGAATTATAACATTTGAATGCGATTTTTGCAATCAATTTTTTACTCTTCTGCAAAAAATTAGCAGTACAAAAAACAACAGTTTTTTTAACAAAACATTATAGAATAATTTGATGGGTAATGATGAGGTAAAACCAGATAGATCCCAACAACACTTGGCAAATCAAAGAACGTTTCTTGCCTGGTTGAGAACATCTGTGGTGTTAATTGGACTGGGATTTATCATGGTAAAGTTTGACGTATTTTTGAAAGAACTGGGATTTGTAAGTACTTCGTTGCAAGATTCTGCTGATCACACATCATTGTTACTTGGAATTGGAATCATTATGTTTAGTGTCATATTGCTTGTATATGCATTGAAAAATTATCTTGTTGGATATAGGGAGATAACTGCAGGATTTCATACTCCTAGAAATTCAATCATTTATGTTTCTACAATAGGCGTTGTAGTATTTTCTGGCATGATGATTATTTATTTAATCTTGAGAACCATCTGAAGTTTCCACAGGCGAATTTACTATTGTTAACGGCAAATATGTCAAAGAACAACATTTTCAATCTTGTTACAATAGTTGGTGCAACAGGCATAGCAATAACAAGCGGTATCGTTGTATTGGTAAAACGTAGAAGAAATATTAATTGAGTTATAGGATTTGTTGTTTGAAGTAAAAGAAAGAATCTGCATATGCCTTAAGAGCAAAAAGTTTGTACTTGAATTAATTTATGAAAAAAAAGATTAAAAATGAAAACTATTGGGCGTTCAACAAAGTCTAAATTATATCAAAAAGAGTAAAAATATTGAATTTGTAATCATCCGAAATTAAATTATGAATTTAATTGGAAATGAATTCAAGTGGAATCACCATCATTGCCTTTTAGCAAATCCCCAATACCGTATTCCTCAATAATCTTTTTACGTTCAGCATCAAGATTACCAATTTCATCAGCCTCTTTTTTTTCATCTCCTTGGTAGATGGTTCTAATTGGCCAAGGAACTCTAATGTCATATTTTTTAAATTCCTCATAAATCATCATTCTCATATCAGTTTTCATTTTAAATTGAGACCCATAATCTCTAACATACACCCATAATGCAAAATCAAGTGAGGAGTCATTGAATTTGTTGAATCTAACAGTTGGCTGCTCTATATCTAAGATAAATGACTTGTCGCACCCACAGCTGGGTTTGTTGTCATCAAGATTTGGGCATTTTGATTGAATCGCAAGATGTTTTTCTTTTTTATCTTTAACCTCTTTTAATGCGCGTGTGCCTACTTTCATCAAGATAGCCGCTACTTGCTTTGGGTCATTTAGATAAGAAACACCTACTTCAACAATTGCAGGAACAATTGCAAATTCTTTTGTATAATTTATGATCTCACTTGTAACAAGTTGTCTGGTAGGAACAATTGCAATTGATTCATTCAATGGATGTCTGATGTAAGTTACACGAGAAGTGATTTTGTAAACTATACCGTTGTAACCGCTTGTTAAAGCAATCCTTTCCCCTTCTACAAAGATCTTGTCTTTTCTTATCATAAGATAGGCAAAATAATTCTCAAATGTTTCTTTTAATGCAAACCCAACACCAAGTGCAATACCTCCACTAGCTGTAGCAAGTACAAAGAGATCAACTCCCCACCAAGCGATTATCCCTAAAACTGCACCCAGAAAAACTCCAAGCGGGATAAAATGTCTAAACGGTTTTGGAATTCCTTCTCTTTTCTTTTGTGCATATCCAGGAGGCTTTGAGCCAGCAACAATGGGTTCATAATTATTACTTCTCTTTTCTTCCCCCCAAACATCAATCTCATAAATCTCATCAGGGGTTCTTCCAGGAAGTAATGGTCTTCCTAGTTCATTGTTGCCAGTAATGCAGTCATTGTAATATTGCTCATATTTTTTTTGCTCTGATTTTTTCCATTCTGAAAAAAGATCTTTTACAAGTTTCTCATAGCTACCGATTCTTGCACCTCCAGAAGTAGTAAATTTTTCAAGATAGATTCTACCTTCTTTTGTTTTTAAGAGATCTTGGAATTTATCTTCACTTATGTCCTCAGGTGGATGTTTAGGCGGAATCCATCTGCAACATCGATGATACAAATCATTTTCATCGTCTACAAAACCATTCAAATCCATCCAAGCTTTAAAGTCTTCTTTTTCTAACTTTAGTTTTTCTCGTTTCTCAAGTAGAATGGCTATAATGTGACCTGCAGTAAATGCCATCACAAGAATGTTCATAGAATTAAGAATCTTTGCAAAGGTTTCTCCAGCCGTAAGCTCAGGATTGATCTGTTCTTGTAGAATTTCAGTTGGATCTACAAACAATTCAAAAGTTTGGATGTAAAAATTAATTGAAGAGATCAGAAATAATGCGAGTATTGGCAGAACAGCTCTTCGAACTATTTCAGCCAACATGGGATTACTATAACTGAATTTTTTTGTTCTTGTCCAATGTTTAAATTTTTGATAAATGATACCGATAGATATCAGACCAACTATTAAAATTACAAATGACATCTGAAGTGTAAACGAGGAGGATAGCAACTCAATCAAAGTTCCAAACTGTCCAGATGATGCTCCTGCTAATTGTTCTTCTCCTGCCATTACTTTTCACTATTTCCTTCTAAATACAAAGATTTCATAGAGATATCATTGATATTATCATTTTTTATAAATCATTCAATCTAATTTTCTTAGAATCAAAAGGATTTACAGATGTTAACACTTAACAATGATAAAAACCAAGAATACACATGCAGAATCAAGAATCTCAGTGGGAAATTGATGAATCGCCACGCATAATGAGTTACACTTTAGCAAATTTTCGACAGTTACCACAAATTCAAAAATTAGGAGAAGCAAAACAGTTTGAAATGGAAGTTGTCGGGAATGTACTTCCATTTAAGACAAATAACTATGTAGTAGAACAGCTAATTGACTGGAATAACATTCCAAATGATCCAATGTTTGTTTTAACTTTCCCACAAAAAGGAATGTTGATTCCTGAGCATTATTCAAAAATGGAAGCATCATTAAGAAAAGGAGACAAGAAAGAAATCCAAAACACGGCAAATGAAATCAGATTACAATTAAATCCGCATCCAGCAGGTCAAATGGAGTTAAATGTGCCTATATTAAAAGACGGAACCAAACTATATGGAATGCAACACAAATACAAAGAAACTTGTCTGTTCTTTCCCAGTCAGAGTCAGACATGCCATGCATATTGTAGTTTTTGTTTTAGATGGCCACAGTTTGTCGGAATGGATGAGCTCAAGTTTGCAACGAGAGAAGGCGAACAGTTAGTACAGTATCTACGAGAGCACCAGGAAATCTCAGATGTTTTGTTTACTGGAGGAGACCCAATGATCATGAAGGCAAAAATATTTTCAACATACATTAATCCACTGCTTGAAGCTAATCTTCCAAATCTAAGAACTATACGAATAGGGACTAAGGCACTGTCATACTGGCCATACAAATTCCTAACAGATGATGATGCAGAAGAAATGTTAGACATCTTCAAGCGAGTCACAGACAAAGGAATTCATCTAGCTCTTATGGGACATTTCAATCACCCAGTAGAATTAAAAACAGACATAGTAAAAAAAGCAATAAAAAAAATACGATCTACAGGTGCTCAAATTAGAACACAGTCTCCGATACTTTGCCACATCAATGATGATTCAGAAATATGGGCGGAAATGTGGAAGATTCAGGTTCAACTTGGGTGTATTCCTTACTACATGTTTGTTGCAAGAGATACAGGTGCTCAGCATTACTTTGGAATACCCCTGATAGAGGCTCAAAAAATATTCCGCGATGCTTACAAAAAAGTAACAGGGCTTGCAAGGACAGTAAGAGGTCCAAGTATGTCTGCAACACCAGGAAAAGTGCAGATTCTTGGAATTGCAGAATATGCTGGAGAAAAACTCATGGTGTTGAGATTCTTACAGGGAAGAAATCCAGATTGGGTACAAATTCCATTTCTAGCAAAATATGATGAAAAAGCTATTTGGCTTGATGACCTAGTACCTGCAACGGGGGACAAATTCTTCTTTGAAGATGAGTTAAATGAAAAAATGAAAGTGATAAAAAATGAGGACTATCCAGAATCTTAAATATGAATTTACAAACTAGCTTAAACAATATCACAAAATCACATTAGTAATGCAAGAAAGTAAAAAAATAAAATAATGAGTTCAAAACAAGTTCTAGAAAAAATCCAAGACGAAAACATTTCATTTGTAGATTTTTGGTTTGTAGATATTTTTGGAGAACTGCATTGTATGGGAATGCCAAGTTATTCTCTTTCAGAAAGCGATTTTGATGACGGACTTGAAAAACTTGACGCAAGTTCTATTCTTGGTTTCAAGTCAGTAAATAAATCAGACATGATACTAAAACCAGATCCTTCAACTTTTCGTATTTTACCACCAGATTATGATCCTAATAGAAAAAATGCAAGAATATTTTGTGACCTTTATGAAGGAGATAAAACAGAAGAGACTCGATTCAACAGAGATTCTCGTGGAATAGCATCCAAAGCTAAAGGAAAACTAGAGGAATTTGGACTAACGCATTCTATGTGGGGGCCAGAGATTGAATTTTTTGTCTTTGATGCAATCAACATCTATCCTTCACCTTATGGTGCAACTCACTCATACGGCGGTTCTGGATATTCTATTGAATCAAAAGAGTCCCCATGGGCAAAAGGAAATGCAAGCACTGCAATAGATCTCAAAGAAGGATACTACCCATCACAGCCAAAAGACACGCTTGGTAGCCTCAGAAAAGACATTTGTGATGATTTGTATCGTTATTTTGGCATCGAGGTAGAGGCGGAACATCACGAAGTTGCAACATCAGGACAAAGTGAAATTAATTTCAAATATGGCGAAATGACTGAAATTGCAGATGCAGTAGTTACAATAAAAAATGTTGTCAAGGTAAAAGCAAAAAAAAGAAACAAGGTTGCAACTTTTATGTCAAAACCAATTTTTGGCGATAATGCATCTGCAATGCATACACATCAGAGTATATGGAATAATGATACAAATAGAATGTATGATCCAAATGACAGTGTTGCACAGCTTTCGCAAGAAGGACGCTATTACATAGGTGGGCTTTTAGATCATGCATCTGCATTATGTGCAATAACTAATCCTACAACAAATTCATACAAAAGACTGGTACCTAATTTTGAGGCGCCTGTCAATGTTTGTTGGGGGTTGGGTAATCGATCTGCTGCAATTCGCGTACCAATGTATCTAAAGAATAAAGAAAAAAGTAAAAGAATAGAGTATAGAGTACCAGATCCTACAGCAAACATCTACTTACTTGAAGCTGCATTGTTACTTGCAGGACTAGACGGAATCAAAAATAAAAAAGATCCAGGAGATCATGTAGAAGAAAATGTCTACAAGCTTAGCGCTGAAAAGAAGAGAGAACTCAATATAGGTTCGCTACCTGCATCACTTAAGGAAGCATTAGATGCATTTCAAAGTGACGCAAAGTTTCTTGAAGATGTATTTACAAAGGACTTTCTTGACGCATATACAGAATTAAAGTACAAAGAGCATCATGCATTTGCACAAACTCCAACTGCGTGGGAAGTTTCAATGTATACAGATGCCTAATGACATAATTACAATATTTAGACATGATGCATATTTTTTAAGGTTAAACCGGTCTAGAATCAATAAAAAAATATGTTGTAAAGTGGAGAAAAATACACTACAGGATAGGCCTTGTAGAAACCATATCAAAATAACAAATTCTAGCTTGATTATTCTATAGACATTGTATGCAATTAATCTCAACAGTATCTCATTGTCCTGAGTTGTATAATTTCTTGATGTTATCTCGTCAGACATCAGCTGTTTTGTTACAAAATAGATTGTCTCGGATTTGTTTCTCTGATGGTACAAATTAATAGGAAAGTTTCTCTTCATCTCCTTTCTGTGAATCCCTCCAGTTCTCCATATTGGAACATCGG
>Ga0210044_10007507_pt1 | contig 13883 bp, 6 predicted proteins | sample CryGey13umfilter_2_FD_183959 | JGI IMG/M metagenome (GOLD analysis project Ga0210044, IMG submission 183959) | Groundwater microbial communities from aquifer in Utah, USA - Crystal Geyser 4/9/14 3 um filter (SPAdes) (version 2) | ecosystem: Environmental > Aquatic > Deep subsurface > Groundwater... | reverse complement strand
AATTCTTTCAAATTATTATACCCCTATTGTATTATGGGTAACTTTATTTCAATTCAAAATAATTAATCTTTTGTACATCATCAAATGTAATTGTGGTCAGATCTTCATCACTTAAATCTACAAGTGTTAATATCCTTTGTTCTTGATTACTTATTGCTTTGTATAAAATATTTCTAACAGTACGAGCGTTTCCAAAATTCTTGTCTCTTTCGTTATATAGTCTTGTGAATGTATCTAAAAATAACTGCCAAGCACCTTCATCTAATTGATAGCCGTTCTTACTGCTTATAACAAGAGCTATCTCAAGCATTTGCCTTGGTGTGTAATCTTCAAAAGTTAAATAATTTGTAAACCTTGATTGAAGTCCCGGATTTGTTTCAACAAATTCTTGCATTTCATTTGTGTAGCCTGCAACAATTACAACAAATTTTCCTTTATAATCTTCCATTCTTTTAAGTAGCGTATCAATAGCTTCCTGTCCAAAATCACTTCCGCCGCCTCTAGCAAGTGAATAAGCTTCATCTATAAATAATGTTCCTCCCAAAGCTTCTTCAATTATTGCTTCAGTTTTTGCTGCAGTTTGGCCAACATAACCTGCAACCAGTCCAGTTCTGTCTACTTCAACCAAATGACCTTTTTCAAGAATTCCCATCTCTTTATAAATTTTACTTAACAGTCTGGCAATTGTTGTTTTACCTGTTCCTGGATTTCCCATAAAAACAGAATGAAGATTTCTTGGTATTACGTGCAGTCCTCTTTCGTTTCTTAGTTTTGCAACTTTAAGACTGCTGACTAATTTTTCAACTGATTTTTTTACATTCTCAAGTCCTGTCAATTCAGAAAGTTCATTTAAATATTGGTCAAGCAGATCTTCATTACCTTCAATAACAACTTCTGATTTTTTGCTTCTTGTTGATAATATTTTTTCAATATCTTCTTTTGTAATATTTTCTATTATTTCGTCATTTCTTTCAGTTGATGGAATATCTGCAATTCTTAAAAGATGTGCTCTTAAAATTTCTTCACTTAAATTCCTAATCAGTCTGGCATTACCAAAACTTTTATCTCTTGTTCTGTATATTTCATTGAAATATTTTAATAATGGATGGATTGTATCTTTATGTAATTTGTGGTCTTTTAATTCAATGTAATTGTTCATAATATTAAGAAGCTCATCCGGAGAGAAATCATCAAAAACAAGTTCTTTAGTAAAACGTGATTTTAAACCTGGATTACTTTTTAAAAAGCCTTTCATTTCTTCAGTATAACCGGCTGCAATTACAATAAATTTTCCTTTATCATCTTCCATTCTTTTTAGAAGTGTATCAATTGCTTCCTGTCCAAAGTCTGTACCGCCGTTATCTGATTTAACCAAACTGTATGCTTCATCAATTAATAAAGTTCCGCCAATTGCTTTGTCAATTGTTTCTTTTGTTTTTTGGGCAGTTTGACCTATATAGCCAGCAACCAACCCTTGTCTGTCAGTTTCAACGAGATGACCTTTTGGCAGAATTCCCAAAGCGGAATATATCTCACTGAATATTCTTGCAACTGTAGTTTTACCCGTACCGGGGCTTCCTAAAAAAACAAAATGTGAGTTGAACAATTCTTGTAAATTATCACCTCTTTCAGTGTAAAGTCTTGCAAGTTTTATAAGTTCATGAATTTCTTGTTTTACAGTCTCAAGTCCACAGAGATTATTTAGTTTATTTAATGCTTTATTAAGATTATCTTCATCAATACCAATATTTACAATGCCTTTTGTATTTATTTTTAAAGAAGCTTCAATATCTGTTGTACAAATTGTTGACATTACTTCTTTTGTTCTTTTTTCTGCCGGTATGTTTAAATATCTTTTGCTTAATTTTATTTTTGATTCATTAAATATTTGTCTAACTAATCTTGCATTACCAAAAGACTCATCTCTATTTCTGTAAAGTTTAGTTAATTCTTTCTTAAGAATAATTTCAGCGTCTTTAACTATTTTATAATCTTCTTTCTCAGCTATCTGTTCAAATATTTTCTGAAGTTCATCCGGAGTGTAATCATCAAAATTAAATACATGTGTAAATCTGGATTTTAATCCCGGATTTGAATTTATGAATGAATTCATTTTATCGGGATAACCTGCAGCAATTACAACAAATTCACCTTTTTTATCTTCCATTCTTTTTAAAAGAATATCAATTGCTTCTTGACCAAAATCTTGAGGGTTATCAGGTTTAATTAATGTGTAAGCTTCATCAATAAAAAGCAAACCTCCAATTGCTTCGTTAATAACTTTTTCTGTCATTTGAGCAGTGGCACCAATGTATTGTCCTACAAGGCTTGTTCTGTCAACTTCAATTACGTGCCCATTCTTAAGTAATCCCATTGCCTTAAATATCTTTCCCATAAGTCTGGCTATTGTAGTTTTACCGGTACCGGGATTACCAAGAAAAATTGAGTTCACAGAAATATCTTCATCAGTTTTTAATCCCGATTTTTCTCTATCACGAATAAATTCCAGATAGGAAATGAAATCCCGCATAGATTGTTTAACGCTTTCAAGGCCAACATATTTATCTAAGTTGGCTAATAGATCCGGGAGTGCTTCTGTTTTAATTGGTTCCTTTTCAACACGAATTTTTTCTTCAGTAAGTTGTGCCTCTGGTAACTGAAGTTTTGTTGAATCTTCTTCCAGATACTTAATTTCTTCAAAATTTACTACATCCGAATTTCCTATTCCAAACCATCTTGTACAGACATTTTGGTTGTCTAAAAATATTTCAACGCTTCCTTGCCCTCTGCACCAAAATCCAGCAGTTTCAGTTCCCCAACTTTGAACGAACTCTACAATTTTCCATTCTTTTTCTAATGTTAATAAGAACTGGTTTGTTCCTACTTCAACTCCGTTCAATTTCCAAACTGCTAAACCATCCAACTCTACAGTTTTATTTAAATAAAATGGATTTTCTATAACTAATTCTACACCAACATATTTTGTAGTATCTTCATTGAATTCCAATAAATAAGTTCTTTTATCGGTTCTTAAATTTTCAGTTAAGTTATAAGTTTTGGCAGATAAAATTTTATAAAGTTTACTGTCGTTAATTTCATAATCAGTTTTGTAATTTTCTTTTTGAATTCCGATTGCAGGTGTAGTGTCTGTTTCATCTTTAGGATATGCTTTTAAAATTCGTTGATAAATATTATCAAAATACTTATCACCCTCCAAATTTAGTTTTATGTCTTCAGCAATTGACCGAGCTTGTCTAAATTGAAAGAGTCCGTATAATGATTCCAATTGCATTATATAAGCTTCAGTAAATTCAACTTTTAATGAAGGAGTATCCAAGATCTTTTTTGCGCACCACAATGAAAACCAATATTCTTTTTGTTTAAGGGCAAGCAGACCTTCTTTTAAATAAGCTCTTTTTTTACTGAATATACCTTTTAAAAAACCATCGCCGTAACCCAGAGTTATTTGCAACCATTTTTTAATTTGAATTAATTGGTTGTTTTCCTTGTCATCAATTTTAATAGCTTTGTCAATTTCTTCCAGCGCCTCAAAATATCTACCTAAACCGGCTAAAGCTCTGGCTTTGTTTAAATGGGCCCAAGAAAGTAAATTCGGTTTTTTTGAAATAGCCCAATCCAGATCTGCAAGTGCTCCTTCAAAAACACTCATTCGCATAAGTAAATATCCACGGTAAAGTCGTGCATTTACGTCTTCACCGCCTATTTCAACTGAATAGTTTGCCAATTCCAAAGCTTCAGCAGGAGCACCGTTTTCTAAATATGCCCAAGCAAGGCAAGTAGCAGAGTTAAAATCTTCAGGGTTTTCTTCGTGTATTTTTCTTGCTGAGGTAAGAGCCATTCGGTATCTGCCCTGGCGCAAATGTTCGTAAGCTTCTTGTAAAAGTGTATTATAATCGTCTGTAATTGTATCCATATAATGAATATCTAGGATAAATAAAAATTGAAAAAAACTTATAAAAAATAAATATAATATTAAATATAAGTTAAATAAAGGTTGTAATTATTTATCTTATTATAATAAAATTAAAAATTTATTAAAAATGTAGAATAATTATTATTTATAAACAAAATGAAAAATTTTTCTGATTATATAGGCTTATTTACAGACCATTACGAATTTACAATGGCTCAGGGCTATTTTCTTGATGGAAGAAAAGATACCAAAGCTTGTTTTGATTATTTCTTCAGAAAAAATCCTTTTAAATCCGGCTATGTTATTTTTGCCGGTTTACAAGACTTTTTAGAAATGTTATCCGAATTTAAATTTAATGATGAATCAATTGCACATCTTAAAAGAGTAGGATTCAATAATGATTTTTTAGATTATCTATCGGAATTTAAATTTAATGGAACAATTCATTCTGTAAAGGAAGGTGAAGTTGTTTTTAATAACGAACCTGTAATTATTGTTGAAGGTAATATTATTGAGACTCAGCTAATTGAAAGTCTTTTGCTCAATATGATCAATTTCCAATCTCTTATTGCAACTAAAGCATCAAGAATTAGATATACTGCTGGTGAAAGATTAGTTATGGATTTTGGGCTGAGAAGGGCACAAGCACTTTCAGCAATACACGCAAGTAGAGCTGCTATTATTGGTGGACTGGACAGCACATCCAATGTTTACAGCGCATACAGATATGACCTTTTATCATCCGGCACGTTGGCGCACTCGTGGATTCAAAGTTATGGTGACGAACTAACAGCATTCAGAAAATATGCTGCAGCATTCCCCCAAAATTGTGTACTGCTTGTAGATACCTATAATACACTAAAAAGCGGATTGCCAAATGCTGTAAAAGTTGCAAAAGAAATGGAGAGAAAAGGTGAGAGACTTAGAGCGATTCGATTAGATAGTGGTGATCTTGCATATTTGAGTAAAGAAGCCAGAAAAATTTTAGATCAAGCTAATCTTAGATATGTTAAAATTGTTGCATCCAATCAACTTAATGAACATCTAATTAAAAGTTTAATTGATCAAAAAGCACCAATTGATGCTTTTGGTGTGGGTACTAATCTTATAACTGGTCAAAATGATGCTGCACTGGACGGTGTATATAAATTAGCAACTATTGATGAAAGACCAACTTTAAAAATTTCAGAGAATATTGAAAAAATTACACTGCCTGGAACAAAAAGGTTATATAGATTTTATAATGGAGAGAATAAGTTTTATGCTGATGGTATTTTACTTGAAGATGAAAATGAAATTGATGAAATTTATCACGCAATTGATCAATATAAATTTGCTAATATTAAAGGATTAAAGAAGGAAGATCTTTTAGTTGAAGTTTTTGAAAAGGGAGAAATAAAAAAGAAAAAAGAAAGTGTTTATGAGATCAGTCAATATGCAAAACAAAGATTGGAGTTATTGCCTGAAGAACACAAAAGATTTGAAAATCCACATATTTATAAGGTTGGAATAAGTAAAAAATTATTTAATTTAAAAGCTGAAATAATAAAAGATTTGAAAAAATAAGAAATATGAATAAAGCACTTTTAATAGTTGATGTTCAGAATGACTTTTGTCCCGGTGGTAAATTACCAGCCCCACAGGGAGATAAAGTTATTCCTGTGATTAATAAAATAATGGATAATTTTCATTTTGTTTTTGCATCGCGCGATTGGCATCCAAAAGTATCTGTTCATTTTAATAAATGGCCTGAACATTGTCTGCAAAAATCTACTGGTGCAGAATTTCCATCAAAATTAAATTCTGATAAATTTGATCTAGTTTTAAATAAAGGTACCAGAAATATTGACGACGGTTACTCAGCATTTGAAGCAACAAATATTGAACTAATAGAATTATTGAAAAGTAATAATATTACAGAACTATATGTTTGTGGTTTAACTGCTGAATATTGTGTATTAACAACTGTTTTAGATTCAATTAAAAATGGATTTGAAACTTATGTAATTAAAGATGCTGTCGAAGGTATAAGGCAAAACAAAGGTGATTTTGAAGATGCTTTTACCGAAATGGAAAAAGCAGGAGCAAACATAATTACAAGTGATGATCTAAAACCTGTCGGTGGAATTATAAAAGGTATTTTTCATAATTAAGAAAATAAATTAGTTACTTTCCTAAATTAATCTTTCTTCATATTATTCTTTCCTTTACAGCTTATGTAATTTATTTCGAATATTTATCTAAATAAAGCTATTATTATGGTAGGGAAATATGAAATTATTTCATTTATTTTTTTTTAGTATTATCTCTTTGATAATATCTATTTACCAATTTATTAATAATACAAAATTTGGAGCAATCTTAAGTTTGATCTACTCATCTGTGTTTCTTATTGGTGGAATAGCTAATAAACGAAATTTGAAATAGGAATTAATAACATGAAAAGGAAATATTTCAATTATTTTATGCAACTATTTGCTTTCTTAGTCCCAATCTATTTTGTTTTTATTCAATCATAACTGTATTAATTATTTATAAATAAAAATATTATGAAAAAAATATTTACTCTTTTACTTTTTTGTTTTAATATATCAACATTTGCTCAAGTAGAAATAAAAGTTCAACCATTTCTACCTGAATTATTCAGTCAATATCCCAGCGTTCGTGATCTTACTATTTCGCCAAATGAAGATGAAGCATATTTTAGTGCACAAAGTATTTTAGGTGAAGTTTCAGTAATTGTAAGAATAAAAAAAGAAAATAGGAAATGGACAAAACCGGAGATCGCTCCATTCTCAGGTAAATTTAATGATCTTGAACCATTTCTATCACATGATGGTTTACGTCTTTATTTTGCATCAGACAGACCTATTGGAGATTTAAGTGATAAAAAAGATTATGATATATGGTATGTTGAAAGAACATTAAATGGTCCTTGGTCAAATCCAATTAATATGGGAGATGTAATTAACACCAAACAAAATGAGTTCTATCCATCAGTTGCTAAAAATGGCAATATTTATTTTACCACTGAAAGAAAAGATACAAAAGGGAAAGATGATATCTATTTTAGTCAGTGGAAAGATGATCATTACACCAATCCTATATCTTTAAGTGAATCTATCAATACTAACGCTTATGAATTTAACGCTTATGTTTCTTCTGATGAATCATATATAATATTTACAGGTTATAGATGGAAAGATGGACTTGGTAGCGGAGATCTATATATAAGTTATAATAAAAATGGAATTTGGACTAAAGCTAAAAATTTAGGTAGAAAAATTAATTCAGATCAAATGGATTATTGTCCGTTTGTAAATGCAAAAACAAAGACAATGTACTTTACAAGCAGAAGGAGCGTGTTAAATAAAACAACGTTTAACAGTCATAATGAATTATTGTACGAAATCACAAGATACTCAAACGGATCAAGTAGAATTTATAAAGTAACTTTGACAAATAAGATAGATTAAAATTAGTATTATCAAAACTTCCTACCTAATACTTACCTATATTTACCAGTCATTTTATAAATAATTAGGGATAGGATGTTGACATTTGAAGAGATAGGGATTGAGAAAGAATTATTAACTGCTGTTAAAGAACTTGGATTTGTAAATCCAATGCCTGTCCAGGAAAAAGTAATACCACAATTAATTGGTAACGATAATAGAGATATTATAGGACTTGCCCAAACCGGAACAGGTAAAACTGCTGCATTTGGTTTACCATTAATTCAAAACACAAATACATCAACTAAAAAAACTCAATATCTTATACTTGCACCAACCAGAGAACTTTGCATACAAATTGCAGATGATCTGATAAGTTTTGCAAAATATAGGGAAGATGTAAAAATAACCCCGGTGTTTGGTGGAACAAGTATTGATAGGCAGATAACACTTCTAAAAAAAGGAACTCATATTATTACTGCTACACCTGGCAGATTAATAGATTTAATAAATAGAAGAAAAGTTGACATTTCTAAAATTAAAACTATTGTGTTGGATGAAGCTGATGAAATGTTAAATATGGGTTTCAGGCAAGACATTGAAACAATATTAAAAGAAACACCGAAAGATAAAAATACATTATTATTTTCTGCAACAATGTCTAAAGAAGTTAGAAAGATTGCAAGCAAATACATGAAAGATCCGTTAGAAATTTCTATTGGTAAACAAAATGTAGGTGCTGAAAATGTTGAACACATTTGTTATATGGTCAATGCAAAAGAAAGATATCTTGCCTTAAAAAGAGTTGTAGATTTTCACCCGGATATTTACGGGATAGTGTTTTGCAGAACAAGAAGAGAAACTCAAGATGTAGCTGAAAAATTATTAAAAGACGGATACAATGCTGATTCACTTCACGGAGATCTATCACAGTTACAGCGTGATGCTGTTATGAAAAAATTTAGAATGAAAAACATAAGTCTTTTAGTTGCTACTGATGTTGCCGCAAGAGGTTTAGATGTGGATGACCTTACTCACATAATAAATTTTAATTTGCCCGATGAAACAGAATTATACACACACCGAAGTGGAAGAACAGCTCGTGCAGGTAAAAAAGGTGAATCAATTGTAATTGCAAATTTAAAAGAAAAATTTAAGATCAAACAAATTGAAAAACAGATTGATAAAAAATTTACTTATATGCCTGTTCCATTAGGAAAAGATATTTGTGAAAAACAGTTATTTCATCTAATTGATAGAATGGAAAAAGTAGCTGTTGATGATTCTAAAATTGATTCTTTTTTGCCTCAGATATTTAAAAAATTGGAATGGCTTGATAGAGAAGAGTTAATAAAAAAATTCGTATCAGTTGAATTTAATAGATTTTTAAATTATTATAAGAATGCGCCTGATCTAAATATACCTTTTGATAGTAAGGATAGTAATCAATCTCGTTTTACTTCATCTAATTATTCAAGATTATTTATTAATCTGGGCAGAACTGATGAACTAGAACCAACTACATTAATCGGATTGATAAATGATCTTACTAAGAGTAAAGATATAAAAGTTGGTGAAATTGAAATATTAAAGAATTTTTCTTTCTTTGAAGTGGATAAAGAATATACCAAGGTATTACTTGATTCATTTAAGGACAAAGAATTTAAAAAAAGAAAAATTATTCTTGAAATAGCTTCCAAAAAAGAAAATAAAGGAAGAAGCAGAGAAAGTTTTAGAGCTGATAGAAATAGAAAAAGACCGGATAGAGATAGAAAAAGGAGAGATAACTTTAAAAGAGGAAGAAAATCTGAAAGAACATTTAGAAAAAGAAGGGAAACAACATAATTATTATATATTACCTTGTAAATAACCGCACAGCCTAAATATGTTGGTAAATTAATTATTATTAGTTAACTTTACTATTATTTGATATATGAATAACAAACACTCATTTCACATACCTGTAATGGGAATTGGTTTTACAATCGATACTCCCTTAAAAGTTTCTCAATACGGAATTAATTCAGTTATTTCTTTAGTTGATGATATTCTTCTTGAAAAATTAAGAAAAATGTATTGCGGTAAACATAAAATCCCCTATGACGAAATATCTGAAAAAGTAGAGGATTTTAGAGCAAAAAGAATTACTTCATATCTAAATCTAATTAAGAGATTAGCAGAAAAGAATTTTGAAGAATTGAAAAATTCTATACATAAAAAAGAAGATAAAATAAAAGAATTTTTTCATATGCTTCCTGACAGTTCAGAGATTAAAAGAGAATTTAAAAATTTAGCTTCTAAATACTTACACATATCTGAAATTGAAAATTGGATAAAAGAAAATTTATCAATGGGAAGTATTGATGTAAATATTATGACTAAGCTGGATAAGGAAAATTATAATAAAAATGAAAAATTATCAGCTGAATATAATGATGCACATGCCGCACTTAGAGGATTTGCTAATAGTGATCTAGTTTCATCAATTGTTTTTTCTGCAGGTATTAATCCAAAGCTTTACAGTTACATTACACAATTTGAAGATTTCTATCCGGATGAAAACGGATTTATTAAAAAGAAAATTATTTTAAAAGTAAGCGACTACAGATCTGCACAAATACAAGGAAATTTTTTAGCTAAAAAAGGTTTATGGGTTTCTGAGTATAGAATTGAATCAGGATTAAATTGCGGAGGTCATGCTTTTGCTACAGATGGTTATTTAATGGGTCCGATATTAGCAGAATTTAGAGATAGAAGAAAGGAATTAAATCAAACTTTACATTCAGTACTTGTAAATTCTCTTTCAGAAAAAAACCGTTCAATTCCTCCAAATGAATTACCTATAAAAATTACTGCACAAGGTGGTGTTGGTACTGCTGAAGAACATCAATTTTTATTAGACCATTATAAGGTTGATTCTGTTGGTTGGGGGACACCGTTTCTTTTAGTTCCCGAAGTAACAAATGTAGATGATAATACAAGAAATAAATTAACAAAAGCAAAAGAAGAGGATTTGTATTTAAGCAGTATCTCTCCTTTAGGTGTTCCGTTCAACACTCTTAAAGGGAATACTAAAGATGATGAAAGATTAGAAAATATTGCTAAAGGAAGACCGGGTAGTTCATGCCCCAAAAAATATTTGGTATCGAATAAAGAATTTACTGAAAGATCTATTTGTTCTGCTTCACGCCAATACCAGAATCTAAAATTAAAAGAATTAGAAGATAAAAATTTATCTACCACTGAATATCAAGAACAATATGAAAAAATTGTTGATAAATCTTGTATTTGTGTTGGATTAGGAACATCTTCACTATTAACAAACAATTTAGAAACAAAGGTTGAGGGAAGCGGTGTTTCAATTTGTCCGGGACCTAATATGGCGTATTTTTCTAAAATAATGAGCTTAAAAGAAATTACTGATCATATTTATGGAAGATTGAATGTTATAACAAGAACAGACCGTCCAAATATGTTCATAAAAGAATTAAAAATTTATTTAGAATTTCTGAAAAATAAATTAGATGAATTCAAAGAAAATATGAATGATAAACACGAAAAATATTTGCTAAATTTTGCCGATAATCTTAAAGAAGGAATAAACTATTATGATGATTTATTCAGTCAATTAAAAGATAAATTTGAAGACACCAAAGCAAATATTATTAAAGATCTTGAAATATGTAAATCCTATCTTCATCATATAAAATTAGAAATAGAAAATCTGTCATTAGTTCAAATTTCTTAACTTACCATTAAATATCACATTTTTGGCGGCAGTTTATTTTGTGCTTTATACCAACCTGTTAATAATCTATTATATTGTTCTTTATAATCTGAAAACAAATCTTTTTGACCTTGTGATGGAGCATTATCAGCACTCTGGACTTTACTCATCAAACCAGCCAATACATTTGCAACTCTCGACATATCATTCTTTAACTTTTTGATTTCACTTATTTTCTTTTCAGCTTTTTGATCTTTCAAATAATTATCAATTTCTTCAACATTAGAAACTATAGTCTCCATAACCTGTTGAATTTTACTTGAAAGTTGAAGTTGTTCTTCCAAATCTTTCATTGGTACAGAAATTCTCGGATCAAGTTTTATATTTATATATTGTATGTAATCTTTGTCATTAGCAGAGAGAACTACTTTATATTTTCCAGGCAAAACAATAGGTCCTTCAGGTAAAACAGGAGTTCCCTGATCCCAAACAGCAGCAATTGTAAAACTATATCTCAATGACCTTGGTCTTTTGTATCTTAGATCCCAAATAAATCTATGCATTCCCGAGCTTGAATATAAATCTTTGTGTTCACCAACCCATCTTTCATCAAAGTAACGGTATGGATTTAATTTCTCGGGTTTATCATCATTTGAAAAACTTCTAACCAAATTATTATTAGCATCATAGATAGAAAGTTTAATTGGGGACTTGATTTCATCTTTTAACCAATAATCGATAATTGCACCTTTAGGTGGATTTTCTCCAAGAGGTGTTTCAGGCGGTGGGGGAGTGTCTCTGTTTTCATTACCTCTCAATCTGTATGTATCAGAAGGGGAAAAAAGATGAACATCTTTTGATAAAACATCGGAATCAATTTGTCTTAAATGACTAATGTCATCTAATATCCAAATTCCTCTTCCTTGTGTACCGGCAATTAAATCTCTTTTGTGGATTAGTATATCTCTAACTTGAGTTGTCGGTAAATTTAAAGTAAGAGGTTGCCAGTTTTCGCCATCATTAAAAGATACATAAACACTTCTGTTAGTAGATGCAAACAATAATCCATCTTTAACCGGATCGCATCTAACTGAATTAATATATTCATTATCTGGCAAACCATTAATTATTGTCTTCCAGGTTTTACCTGCATCTTTTGTTTTTAAAATAATTGGATTTAATTGATCAAGTCTGTGAGTGTTAACACCAACATAGGCTGTATTCTCTGAAAACATAGAAGGAGAAATTGCGTCAACTCTTCCCCATAGAGGAATTTGTGGGGGAGTGATATTATTCCAGGTTTTGCCTCCATCTTTTGTAAGTTGAATTAATCCATCATCGGTTCCAATCCAAATCATATCTTCTTTTATTGGAGATGGAGCAATTGTATAAATAACACCATAACCACAGTCACGAGCTTTTTGCAATTCTTGATTACAATCTTTTGCATCTTTTTTCTTTCCGCTTAAATCCGGGCTAATTATTTCCCAATGGTCACCGTCATTATCAGATTTAAATAGAACCTGTGCTCCAAAGTACATTGTATGTTTTCCGATTGGAGAAAATGCAAGTGGAGTAATCCACGTGTATCTATATTTAACTGTAGTCTGAAGTGCACCGTAACTTGAAACCGGCCAAGGAGAAATTTCAGCTGATTGTCTGGTTAAATTGTTAAATCTTGTAATATGTCCACCAAGTCCTGTACCAAAAACAATATTTGGATTACCAGGTTTCGGTACTTGGTAATCTCTTTCATCTCCACCAACCGGATGCCAATCTCTTTCTTCAATTACTCCATAAGGACCTCTGCTTAAGATAGAAACTGTACCGTTATCTTGCTGTCCACTGTAAATTCTATATGGAAATTGATCATCGGCTGCAATGTGATAAAACTGCCCTGTTGGCTGATTGTACCAGCTCGACCAGCTTTTACCTCCGTTTACTGTAACAACTGTTCCTTGGTCAGAACCGGTTATCATATATTTTGAATCTTTTGGATTTATCCAAATGTGATGATAGTCATCACCACCGGGTGAACCTTTAAATATAGTATAAGTTTTTCCACCGTCAATTGATTTTCTAATAGACTGACCTGTAAAATAAACTATTTCAGAATTTTGAGGATCTACAGTAAGTTTGCTAAAGTAATTTGCGGAAAGAACACCATCGTTATTAACATGTGTCCAGTTTATACCTCCGTCATTTGATCTGTAAAGTCCTTGCTTATCATTTTCTGCATCAATAGTTGCGTAAATTATTTTACCTTTATTACCTTGTGCAACAGCAAGTCCGATTCTTCCAAGTTTTCCCGAAGGAAGACTTTCGTTTTCTAATTTAGTCCAGGTTTCTCCACCATCAATACTTTTATAAATCCCACTTCCATCAGCACTTCTTTGTGGTAAATAATAATCCAGCCAAGGATGCATCCTTAATTTCCAGAACGCTGCATAAATAGTTGAAGGATTTGAAGGATCACTGGCAAGATCAATTGCACCTGTATTTTCATTTACAAATAATACATGTTTCCAATTTTTTCCGCCGTCTTTTGATAAAAATAATCCGCGTTCTTTATTTGGTCCAAATACATGTCCCAAAGCTGCAACTAAAACATTATTTTCATCATTTGGATTTACAATTATTGCCCCGATATGACGTGAATCTTTTAAGCCAATATTTTTCCAAGTAATGCCGCCATCAATAGTTTTATAAACACCATCACCGGCTAAATTATCATAACGATATGTAACTTGCCCTGTACCGGCATAAA
>Ga0210044_10007504_pt1 | contig 13888 bp, 12 predicted proteins | sample CryGey13umfilter_2_FD_183959 | JGI IMG/M metagenome (GOLD analysis project Ga0210044, IMG submission 183959) | Groundwater microbial communities from aquifer in Utah, USA - Crystal Geyser 4/9/14 3 um filter (SPAdes) (version 2) | ecosystem: Environmental > Aquatic > Deep subsurface >... | reverse complement strand
TCGAAGCTCGACAACATCCTGCTGGACGACATTACGAGCCTCGACCAGGCGGCGCTCAAAGCCCTGACCGAGAACATTACCGCCGGCTGCGGCGTCGTGATTTACCAGGTTACGGCTCGCAACCTCGTCTACTTCGATCGCATCGTCACGGACTTCATGCTCGACAACGCCCAGGCCGGTTTCCATGACCTGCGCATCGCCTTCGAGACTCCGGAGCACCCGTTCTTCGAATCCTGCCGTGAGGTTATCGAGGCGAACCTGCCCGGCAACCCCGACCTTTCAGGGTGCTCGGAAGCGCTGAGTTTACTGTTGCTGGAACTTGCGGCCGCGATCCAAGAAATGACCGGTCCGACCGTCTTTACTCCGCAGCGGCGGGCCCGTATCCACGAACTCAAGCGCGGCATCCTGCTCTCGATGAGCGGCGATTTCGGCGACCGCACTCCCGACGCTCTCGCCATCCTTGTCGACCACGTCATCGACTGCCTCCACATCCCGGACATCGAGAAATCGGCGGAGCTGGCAAGGCTGATGCTGCAGATTCAGGTGGAGTGCTTCGCCGTGGTAATCGAGCGCGTCGCGCCGGCGTTGGCCGAGTTCTACCTTGCGCTCACGTTGCCGGATTTGATCGTGCTCCGCGGGCAGCTGAATACCTGGATTCAGGAGCTGCGCCAAGCGGCCGTGGACGCCCTCGCGGCTTACTCTGAGCTAGCCGATTTCATCCGTACGCAGATCGTCGAGGTGCTCGATGCCATCAATTCCGCTGTGGACGAGCTGCGCGCGGATCTGGAGATGCACATCCAGAGCGTTTGGGCGGTGCAGGCGAAGGCGGCGGTTCGCACGCGAGTCGAGGAGATCGTGACCAAAAACATCAGCGATCCGACAATGCAGGCCGCGGCGATTTCCGCCTTCGCGACAGCTGAGTGGTTCGTAATTAATCCGATCCTGGATGCCGCGTCGGCTACGTTGTCCACAAAGGTCTTGCCGCTCATGGCGACACTCGACGGCTTCATCGACGGGACCACCGATGCTGCCGAGGAACTCGTTACTTGGCAGGCTGAAATAGAGGCGCAGTTGTTGACCGACCTGCAGAATATGGTCGTCCTCCCGGCGGCTGAGACCGCCACTTTGATCCTTGACACGATCTTCCCGCCATACGTTCTTACGATGATCGAGAATTATCTCGACAGCCGCGCCGAGCAGCGACTACTCGAGCAGCAGGAGGCCGATGAACGCGCAGCCCTCGCGCTTCTCGCAGCGGAGCGGGACGCGACGCAGGTGCGCCACGCAGGTCATGCGCACCGCGCCGGTCTTGACCTGAGTATCGCAATCCCCAGCATGGACCCAACCCGCGTTTATTCCGCCTCGGTGCGACTCTCGGTCTTCGCGACGGGACTGACCAACGAGATCCTGGCAGAGCCGCGGTCGCGGCGCATCCAGTTCCGGCTCAACGGGAAGCCGCTGTCACAGGCGCACGCCAGCTGGCAGGAACTGCCGGACGGCGGTCGCCTCTGGACGTGGCAGTCTCCCGGATGGCAAAGAGCTTGCGGACGGCCTCAACATCTTCGAGACCACCTGGATCCGGGGAACGGACTCGACGATGGTCAAGCGGAGGACAGTGCAGTTTGTCGTGAACTCGAGCGCGTTCTACCCCGACCAGGACTTTCAGTTAAGTATCGACGCCAATCCCGAGGGTCGCGACGTCCACCAGGAGAACGTGCTGATCGAATGGAACGGCGACACGCCGCTAAAGCTCGACGGCTGGATGCTCCGCGACCTCGCCAATCACCGCTACGCCTTCCCTGATGGTGTTGTCCTCGTCTCGGGGCAACGCCTTCGTATCTTCAGCGGCGGCGATCCGACTCAGGATTCCATCGCGCCCTCGAACGCCGAGAAGGTTCTGCACATGGGTCGGCGCGCCGCGATTTGGAATAACACCGGAGACCTCCTCGATCTGATCGACGCAAAAGGCGTGATCGTGATGAGCAAAGGGTACGGCAACTACTACTTCAGACAGGGGGCCTGACATGGATTTCGGACTCAACGCAATACCCGCCATCGATCTGTTGCGTGAGCAACTCCACAAACTGCTGAAACTCGCGCGGCGGCAGGGCCGACCTGACCCAGACCAAGATTCCGTTCAGCGTGTTCCTCCCTGATTTCGGGATTAACCAAGCCGCACTGACGGATGGTCACTTCAACACGCTCGCGGAACTGGCCGAGACGCTGCTGACCGACCCGGCGCTTGAGATCGACATTCTCGTCGGACGTGCCAGCCAAACGGGAAACGAGAGCAACAATCTGAGCCTGAGCGAAGCCCGGGCGCGGGCTGTCCTGGAAGAGCTTGATGCGCTCGTGATCTATCCGCCGCCGCCGATTGTCGGACTCGGCTCCTCGCAGCCGATTGCGGAGAAGCCAAATAAGGAATCCGAGCTCAATCGCAGCGTAGAAATTCGCTTGTGGTATGGCCTCGCGCACCACTTCTCCGGTGTGAAGGGGCCAGCTCCGGAAAGCGCGCACCCTGTCTAGATCAAGACATACGAGCGTGCTTGGGACAAAGGTTTCCAGAATCTGACTGACCAGGAACTGGAGGAGACCTAGACTCAGATACACGATGACAACCTCAACGATTTTGAGAACTCGCGCTTCCACGGCTACTTTGTCGGGACGATCGTGAATGTGGCTCTCGAGCGCGGTCGTCGCGAACGCACCGGCGGCACCCTTAGAGAGAAAGTCTACAAGGCCTGGAACGACGTCCAGATCCGGCTCCGAGAGGATCAGAACAAGGCGGATCGAACCAACACGATCTACCGCGATGTCGAGCGAATCGCCGAAGTTGCACAAGACACGCTCGGCAGCACCGCCAGTGGCATGGACATGGTGTTAGGGCAGGTCGTTTTCTATGACCCCGGAAAGCTCGCAGCCTAGTTTGTTTACGACTCCGTGGGTAATGACTGGCTACTCCGTAAGGCCGCCACGACCGACGACTATCCCACGCGTGCAGGCGGCTTCGAGTGGACGCTGGTGGGCTTTAACTACGCCGTGCTCTATAAGGATTTCTCCGATCCGCCGATGCTTCCGCTACAGACCGGTAGCCGGGAGCTAGTGCAGCAGGAGCTGATTGGGCCGTAAGTGTTTGTTCTCGATAGGTTGACTCTGTCCTGCATTGTCAACCCTCTAAGTGCAGGCATCCTCCCTGCACGAAGTGGGGTGGGCCGCCAAATTCAAACTGCGTATTCAACTGAAAATCGACAGCCACGGTAAAACAGATTCAAATCGGCTTACGCAAGGCTTATTTGGAAATATCTATAATGCCTTCAACGAATCCTAGTCCCGATTTGATGTTAGATAGTCCGGCTGCGGTTCCCGATCCGCTTACTTCCGTGAAGCGACCTGTTCCTCCGGTTATTGTGATTTTAAAGTCACTAAACTCATAGAGGTTAGGATCATCGTTTGGATTAATGGTTGGACTAAAGGAACATGAATAATGAGCTGTAATGGTATCGCTCTTACCAGCAGAAAGTGTCAAATTCCCTTCTGCCGTAAAATGAGTATAAGTAAGGTCCGGAGTAATGCAATCATCGGCTGTCATAGAAAGCAGACGTAAACTTTCGCTTTTTCCTTTCTCAGTAATCGAGCCAGTCCCTATCCCAGTGATAGTGCCACCCATGTTAGTAAAAGGAATACAGCTCGATTTTTGATAATCTACAACTTCGTGCGTACCCAAAGCAAATTCTATCGTTGCCTGTTTAGAATTAGAACCAGCAAGTGCGCTCAGAGGAAAAATAATGGCAGCAAATATTAGTGTACATACTTGTAATTTTAAAAAATTATGGGTAATCATGTAGATTCCTTTATCTGATGGTTGATTAGTGGGTTATCGAGTAGCTTGAGATGAATTCTGTGTTTCCATCTATGAAGCACTGATTAAAGATTGGGTTTTCATAAGTTGGATTTATCTCATATGGTTGTGCTCCTTAATTGTAGGTAGCGGTTTAGTAGGGGTTCGTAGGTATGGCGTGCTGAGTCAACACCATATTTTAAATGATTATCTTTCTTACTAAAAGTGGCGTCTGTGCGGTAGCGAGCTTATAAGGAAGGTTGAGCATCAACATGCTATTACCTTCCACGCTTGCAATTTTGCATTAAATGAAATTGCAGCATTTGCAGGGCTGGTTGAAGGCAGGCGAATATATTCGATATTTAAGGAGATGCGAAGAAGTGGTAGTACATGTTTCATATACAGGCTTTCTGCTTTGGCTCCGTTAAAACACACTCTATGAATGTGCGAATGGTTGTTGAGAAAGCTCGCTATATCATTAAGGATGATCGTGTCGTTTTTAATATTAGAATCGAGGCTGCCCTCTCGCGTACATGACTTCAAAACGTCCCAGAGTGCAATCCTTGCCGCGACAATTAATGATGTTCTAGCTTCGTAAGTACTTACAGTGTTGACGCCAAGAATTTCGCTTATGATCTTCCAGAATGCGTTTCGCGGATGTGCGTAATATTGCTGTGCTTGCAAGGAAGCCTTGCTTGGCATCGTGCCGAGGATAAGGATGCTTGAATTGTCACTTTCGATTGGCGGGAAACTATGAATGTGCACTACTGGAGTACCTTCAATATTCATTCGGTCACTTAAAGCTTTTAGTTCTTATCAAGAATAACATTGGGATGCCAATTTGCATAACATGCTTAATTCAAGACGTGCAGAGCAAACCCCCGCATTTTGCCGCTATCGATCAAGTCTGCTGATTCATTGCTGCCCACCATGTTTTCTTCCACAACTATATATGCACGATTTGTGAGATCGGTGGATTTAATGAAAAAATCGTATCAGGATGGTCTGTGTGGTGCATTATAGGTATTCAGCTACGTTCAGTATTTTTGCACGGTTCAGCATTTAAAGAAATACACCAGATTGAGCAAATTCATTGATTGTATAAATTTTTATCTTTGGTCCATTACTAGCCTTAAATTGATTTGTGTCATCCTATACGTATGTTTAATTATCAATCACAAGGTTTAAACCACCGGTTTAGCCGGTCAGCTTTAGCTGCGACAATATGCCACACGAATGGAGGTGTGGTATGGAATACAGATATGGCAGTCATACGGTGTTTCAAATTGAGTACCACTTTGTCTGGGTAACGAAGTATCGCTACAAGGTGCTGAATGGAGAGGTGGCGGAGCGAATCCGAGACTTGGTGAGAGAGACATGCGAAGCCTTTGAAATTAGAATCGTCAAAGGTGTTGTGAGTAAAGATCATGTGCATATCCTCGTGAGTTGTCCGCCTAACATGGCACCCCGTGAGATTATGAGGCGAATAAAAGGCCGCACATCGAGCAAGCTGTTTGAAGAGTTTCCGCACCTGAAAAAGAAGTACTGGGGCAGGCATTTTTGGGCGAGAGGGTACTTTTGTGCCACGGTAGGCCAGATGACGGAAGCAATGATAGAGCAATATTTGGAGCATCATTTTGAGCCTAAGCCGAACGATGATTTTAAAATGGAACCCGATTAGGACGCGTCGTTTAGGCGACGCGTATCCGGACTTTCAGTCCGTAATTCAAACCATCCGGCTTTAGCCGGTGGTTGTTTAGTAAATTAAATTTTCTATGCCTCGTTCGCCTGTTTCTTCCCACGCAAAAGTAAATGTAAGTAATTCAGGCTCGACTACCTCACGAAATTCGCCACCGTGCCATAACAAATCTCCGGTTTCAACAGAACGCAAACAATTGCGCCAGCGACCACCAGAACGCGCATCCCACATCACATTGATTGCGGGATGGTGGCTTGGTCCCCACTAATTCAACGCGTGCTTGGGATCAGTCCAAGCCTTCCACACTAACGCTCTTGGCGCATCGAATGTTCGAGTGATGATGAGTTCGTTGGATTTCTCGGGAGTCACGGCAGACATGGTCAGATGCCTTTCTTGACCATGGCGACCAATTGGTCGAGCGCTGCACCCCAGCCGCTTTCAAATCCCATCGCAGCGTGTTGCTTGCTACCTGCTTCATCTGCGTGGAGCACCGTGGCGGTGTAGCGTGTGCCGCCGAGATGGTCTGCCAGCTCGATCATGGCGGTAAACTTGAAATCTATCTGTTCGTCTCCGCAAGTTGGGCTGGGTGTGCTGGGTCGAAAGCCTGGTAACAAGGCATTCGTCCAGACTAGTTTTTTGTTGGAGATAACTTCCAGATAGCAGCCGATATTGAGGAAGTCCTTACCTTCTGGCGACTGCATGATGGTGCGGAACATGCCGCCGGGTCGCAGATCAATCTCAGCGTCTATTGTTTTCCAGGGCAGGGGACAAAACCACGGTTTGAGCAGCGCTGGCTCAGTCCAAGCGCGCCAAACAAGTTCTTTGGGAACATCAATAATGCGCTCAAAAGTGAGGTCAAGTTTGGGGTTAAATTGGCGATATGCTCCATTGGTCTTCACTTTAACTCTCCTTTGGTGGGGTTGATATCGGAGTCAGGGTTTTGTTGCAGGGTGAGTAAATAAGTATCCAAACGATCCAGCCGCTCTTCCCAGAACTGTTTGTATTGACCAATCCAGTCCATCGCCACTTTCAGCTGTTCACCGTCAATACGGCAAGGGCGCCATTGCGCGTCACGCCCTTTAGTGACCAGCCCGGCTTTTTCCAGCACTTTGATGTGCTTTGATGCGGCAGGTAAACTCATTGCAAATGGCGCAGCAAGCTCGTTAACCGATGCTTCACCCGCAGCCAAACGCGACAACATCGCCCGTCGTGTGGGATCTGCTAACGCTGAAAAGGTTGCGCTGAGATGGTCTATGGTGACATTTGTGGACATATGTATCTATCTAATTTGATAATTAACTTATTGGTTAATTATTAGGCTGAATTTGAAGGCTATCAATCGTATGAGAATTCTCAGTTAATGCGGAGCGTGATTTGAGACACTGTGCCAATAGTCGGCTGAACTACTGGAGAAATCTTGAAATTGAACGTTGCTGGAGTAATTATCGTGACTTACATAAATATTTCCGCTGGATTTTTGGCTTAGTTAACACCATTTCTATCATCCTCAATTACTTTCAAAAAATCATCTCCATAACGATCTAATTTGGCTAACCCAACCCCGCTAACTTTTCCTAAATCGGTGAGATTGCTTGGGCGAAATTTGAGAATTTCCAGCAATGTGCTGTCGTGAAAAATCACATAAGGCGGTACGCCTTGTTCACGGGCAAGCTCCATGCGCTTGGCTTTAAGCGCCAGCCACAGAGGGTCTTCATTTGCACCGGCAAATGCTTCACGCATTCTTGCGCCGCGTTCAATTTTGCTGATTTTGTTTTTTGCCGGTTCAGCATCGCGCCGCAGCCACAGTTCGGATTCACCGCGTAGCACCGGACGCGCTAGTTCGGTAAGACGTAATCCGCCGTAAGCTTCCATATCCACATTGAGCAAGCCAGCAGCAACCAACTGGCGATAGACACTGCTCCATTGAGACTGCGAGAGCGACTGGCCGATCCCAAAGGTGCTAAGTTGCTGGTGACGAAATTTTTCGACTTGTGCAGTGACCTTGCCCAGTAGCACGTCAATCAAATAACCAACACCGAAGCGCTGCCCAGTGCGGTAAACACATGACAATGCCATCCGTGCTGCTTGAGTTGCGTCCCAAGTATCCATCGGCTCCAGGCAATTGTCGCACTGAGCGCAATTGCCAGGATGCTCCTCTCCAAAATAACGCACGATAAGTTGGTGGCGGCAGGCAGTGGATTCGCAAAACCCCAGTAGCGAGTCAAGTTTATGCAGCTCTAACCGTTTGCGCTCCTCGGGCGCCTCGCCGGATGCCAGCATCTGACGCATGGAAACCACATCGCCCAAACCGTAAGTCATCCACGCATCTGCGGGCAGGCCGTCGCGCCCGGCACGACCAGTTTCCTGATAATAGCCTTCCATGCTCTTGGGCAGATCAAGGTGAGCGACAAAGCGCACGTTGGGCTTGTCGATGCCCATGCCGAAAGCGACAGTGGCGACTATGATGACGCCTTCCTTGCGCAGGAAGGAACGTTGATTCTCGCTACGCACGGCCGCATCCAGCCCAGCGTGGTAAGGCAATGCATTCCAGCCGCGCTCCTGAAGCCACATAGCAGTTTCATCCACTTTTTTGCGCGACAGACAATATACGATGCCAGCATCATTTGCGTGCTCTGTTTCCAGAAAGGTCAGCAATTGCTGCCGGGCATTAGCTTTCAGTGTTATCCGGTAACGGATGTTGGGACGATCGAAGCTGGAAACAAATTGGCGCGCATTCTCCAGCGCCAGCCGCTCGACAATTTCGCCGCGCGTTGGCGCATCCGCCGTGGCCGTCAGCGCGATGCGTGGCACATCCGGAAAGCGTTCATGCAATACAGTCAGACCGCGATACTCTGGCCGGAAATCATGACCCCATTGCGATACACAATGCGCCTCGTCAATGGCAAACAGTGCCATGCCATGCTCGGCTTGCACCTGATCCAGCATGGACAAGAATCCAGACATCAGCAACCGCTCTGGAGCCACATACAAGAGATCTAAATCACCCCGCAACAAACGGCTCGACACGGCACGCGCCGTGTTCGCATCCAGACTGGAGTTAAGAAAAGCGGCGCGCACACCAAGCTGGCTGAGTGCGTCCACCTGATCCTGCATCAAAGCAATCAACGGTGACACCACGATGCCCACCCCACTCCGCAACAATGCCGGAAGCTGATAGCACAATGATTTGCCGCCGCCGGTTGGCATTAATACCAGCGCATCACCTCCAGCAACTACATATTCAACTATAGATTGCTGTTCACCACGAAAGGATGAATAGCCGAAAACATCGTGGAGAATTTGTTGGGCGGTAGGGGTAGTCATAAAAAGAAAGGTATCACACTCGAAGTTATTCTGCCCTTGCGCATAATCTTTCATTCATTCATCCCAATCGGGCTGCTGCCCGCTCTTCGGGGAAGGTCAGAGGAATGGGGATTTCCACTGGGTCACATCAGAGCACCCAGCAATTTTCAGTTGTGACCCGTGTATGCGGGTAGTTGTAAAACCACCGGCAAAGAGTCACCTCTTGGGGGATGACTCTCCGATAGACGAAAATTGTGGTGTCAAGACTTGGCTCCTTTGTTCTTTGGTTCAGATATGTTGTTGGAATCGCAGAACAGGGATAAGCAGGATGAGCAAAAAGACTGCCTGGGAGAAAGCTGCTGAGGCACAGGGTACGACCGATTCGGAACGTGCCCTGGCGCGACTCGCCCGTAAGGCGTTCTTGAGTCTATGGATCTACCCGAATGTTTACAGCGACGAAGGGAAGTCAGCCGGTAAGGGTGATGGCAAGGAGTTAGTAGATCTACTGGTGGTCTTTGGCACCGACGTGCTGCTGTTTTCCGATAAGCACTGCACGTTTCAGTCAGACGTGGACATCAAAGTTGCCTGGCCGCGTTGGTACAAGCGGGCTATCGAGAAGTCCGCAAAGCAGCTTGCAGGGGCCGAAAGTTTCCTACGTAGGTTTCCGGACCGTGTGTTTGTCGACAAGTCATGTCAGATCAAGTTGCCCGTAGCACTCCCGGAACCAAGCTTAGCCCGCTATTTCCTGATTGACGTCACGCGAGGTGGCCATGAAGCAGCAGTTCGGCACTTCGGCGGCGGAAGCAGCGGCAGCTTGATGCTCAACAATATGCTTAAGGGGGATACCCACTACGAACATCCGTTCGAAGTCGGCTTCCCGCTGAAAGGCCACCGCTTCGTCCACGTCCTAGATGATGTGACAGTCGATGCTCTCTTGGAGGAATTGGACACCGTCCCGGACCTTGTCGACTACCTAGCCTGCAAGGAGCGCTATTTCGGCGAGCACGGCGTCTTCATGCACTTTGCTGGTGAAGAAGAGCTGCTGGCGCAGTACATGTGCACGATGGAGAACGGCCGGCACGCCTTGCCCAAAGTGCCGTCTGGTGCTGTCGTCCTCCCGGAGGGAGATTGGCTGTTCTATCGCTCAAGCCCTCAACGAGCGGCAAAGCGCGAGGCCGACCAGGGCAGCTACATGTGGGATGATCTCATTGAGTACCAAGCGTCCTTTGTTCGCGCAGGGACAGCGATTGGGCTCCCCGAGACGCTACCGGAGACCATCGACCACGAGCGAATCCTGCGTGCCCTAGCAGCAGAGCCCCGACTGGCAAGGCGCGAGCTCGCCAGCGACTTCCGCTTCGTGCTCTCAAAGAGCGAGCCCGGCAAGAAGTTCGCACGCATGACTTTGAGCGGTAACAACATGTCTCGTGCGTACGTTTTCCTGACGGCTCCAAAACCGCCGGATGTTGACTACCAGGCTTACCGGGAGATGCGCTCGGCCGCACTGCTTGCGTACTGCCACGGCATCAAAGTGCGCTTTTCCCGCGTGACCGAAGCGATTGGCATCGCATCTGAGCCCTTCTCTGAGGAGGTTGCCTCCCAAGACTTCCTGTACGTCGACCTCACTGAAGAGATAAGCCCAGAGGAATCTGCCCTTTGGAAAGATACAATGGAGGAGCTCGATGTACTCCAAGTACCGGCTAAGGATGTTCAGTACTTTGGGAAAAAAGATCACGAGTTTCCGATACCTTTCAACTTCGGCGGAACGAAGTTTTACGAGTACAAGTCTGGCGCCCCAATGAACCGAGCCGAGCGACGCCGAAAGGCGCGAGAAGCTCAGAAAGCATCAAAGAAGGTAGACAAGCGGAAGCGCTAGACACCGAGGCTTAGGCGATGCATTAGTTAATGGGTCAAGTTATTTGATTAATAATAAATTTATTGGCGTCGCTTAATTTAGAGTATGTAGGAATGCTTCAACGTATTCAGGAGAACGGAATATGTTTATGCGACCTCGGTCTCTATCATGATTAATTACGTGATAATAGGCATTTTCATATTCGATTCGTTCGGGAGAGGGCATTGAAGTGCAACAATATATCAATTCGTATTGATCAAGCGACTTGCCCCGTTACTCATTGAAAGCCAGCGGAAATGATACATAATTGCCAAGATAAGTAATGTGTCCCCTTAATTTCATGCCTGCCAATTTCCGTCTAAAAATAGTACAAATAAAAACGGCTCCCGAAAGAGCCGTCTAAATCCATCACTAAGTAAATTAACTTCTATTCTTTAGTAATTTTATCAACCACAATATCCTTTTTGTGAGTAATTTTGTCAGCCCAAAGATCCGTTAGTTTTTTTGCAGCATCTCTGCCACCTAAACCAAAAGCCAGTGCCGCTGCAACAGCAACTCCACCAATTGTAAAACCAAAAGCCATCGTAACAATGTTGTCTGCCAGCCCCATTGCGTTGAGTCCCATTGCCAATACCAAACCCAAAATCGCAAAGCGTGCAATATTAGCTAAAACGGTATTACTATTTTTGGATAATGCTTGATAAGCCAGTGAACTAAGGAAATTACCAACAACCAGAATTATCGCGCCAACCAACAAGCCACCACCAAACGCTAGCACTTGAGCAAAGATAGCTGAAAGCTCCTCAATACCTAAAGTATTTAATGCCGCGGTAGATGCTGCAAGCATAGAGAAAAACATAATTGCCCCACCAATTAATTTGATTGGTGTGAATTTCTCAGTAAATAAACCGGTTATGCCCAGTTTGGCGGGTAAATTATTAATATGCATACCATCTAATAAACCCGTTAACATATAGACAACAAATTTAGTTACAACGTATGTCACAAATAATATGATGCCGGCACCAACGATGTTAGGCACGGCAGACATTAGTTGATTTAACATATCTGATGCAGGCACAGAAATCGCAGGAATGTCTAATACACCTAAGGCAGTTACAATAATTGGCAATAAAATACCAACAAATACAAAGGCGCTGCCAAATTTAGAAATAACAACCTCGTCACTTCCTGTTTTTTCTGCAAGTTGTTGATCAACTTTTTTCAATGCAACACCAACTAGTTCTGAGACAATTTTAGCGATAATCCAACCAGCATAAGCCACAACACCTGCACCAATAATACGTGGCACTGCAGATAGTATTTGGTCAATCATGTTCTTTAATGGCGCCAGTACATCTGTTAAACCAAAATGCTGCAACACTGCCATTAAAACAAAAATAGTTAGAATCGCTTTGATTAATGAACAGCTAGGATTCAATAACTTATACTTTGTTAAAAACTCAAGCTTACCCAACAGTTTGCAGGCAAGATTACTCAGCAACTTCACAATCATTAGGCCAACAACCAGAATTACTAAGCCAATTAGGGCATTTCCCAAAGCATTAGTAGTCGCTGGCCCTAATATGCCTTGCATAGATTCAGTTAAATTATCCATCTCAGTCCCCTCATTAAATTTAGAGAAACAACAGTGTAACTCAAACCATCTAGCATTCAAATTGTCAAGCTGTATCGTAGTTATTTTTTGATTATTGGCAATCATTTTAATGGTGTAGGATTTCTCGGTAATTGTAGTAAAATTTAACAGTATGATTTGATAGGTTTATGTTGGTTTTTAAATGAAATTAAACAGCTAATTGCGACATGGCCAATTGAATTAATGGATCAAGCTACTTGATTAATAATAAATGTTGCAGACATCTCCTACTTCATTCGTCAATTTGATATCCTTGCTTAATTAGAGTATTAGGAATGCCTCAACATATTCAGGAGAACGGAATATTCTTATGCGACCTCAGTCTCTACCGCGATTCATTAGGTGAAAAGATGCATTCTCATATTAGATTCGTTCGGGGCGGGACATTGAAGTACGGCAACATATGTATTATGTATTGATCAAGCAACTTGACCCGTTACTGTTGCCTGTATTGAAATAACTAAGCGTAGAGCTACCCACTTTGGGCAAGGCATAGATTAGAGAGTATATGGGCAGCCCGCAAACGCAGAAAAATCTATCCGCACTGATGTTGGGCGCAATTGGTGTTGTGTATGGCGACATTGGCACCAGTCCCCTTTATGCCTTGAAGGAAACCTTCGCGGGGCATCATCCTCTGCCAGTCATTGAGGCTAACATTCTTGGCGTTCTCTCGATAATGTTCTGGACCATCATGTTGTTGGTGTCACTGAAATACGTGACCATTATTATGCGAGCCGACAATCATGGTGAGGGGGGGTCGCTGGCTTTGCTAGCCTTGGCTAGCGAATTATATTCCGACAAACCCAAATCCAAGTGGTTGTTTACTATGCTGGGTGTATTTGCTGCTGCATTATTTTTTGGCGACAGCATGATTACCCCTGCCATTTCAGTGCTATCAGCCGTCGAAGGTCTGGATATTATCGCACCCCAACTCAATAGATTTGTGCTGCCGATCACCATCATGGTGCTTACCGCATTGTTCTTTGTTCAGAAACGCGGTACTGGCGCGATGGGAATGGCATTCGGCCCCATTATGATCCTTTGGTTCTCAATCTTGGGCGTTCTAGGTATCTTATCGATAGCACAAAGTCCACACGTACTTTTGGCACTCAATCCTGTTTATGCCTACCAATTTCTTGTGCTTGACCCTTGGCTTTCATTTCTGACCCTCGGCTCAGTCGTGCTTGCCGTTACGGGTGGCGAAGCTTTGTATACCGACATGGGACACTTTGGACGGTTTCCAATTAGGCTAACCTGGTTCTCCTTTGTAATGCCTGCGCTGGTATTCAATTATTTCGGGCAAGGTGCACTGTTGTTAAACAACCCACAAGCTATCAAAAGTCCATTTTTTCTTCTGGCTCCTGAGTGGGCAATAATTCCAATGGTGTTACTTGCAACTGCGGCAACGGTGATTGCATCGCAGGCAGTGATCTCAGGCGCATTTTCAGTTGCAAGTCAATCAGTGCAGATGGGGTTTTTGCCTCGAATGGAAATACGCCAAACTTCTAGTAAATCGCATGGTCAGATTTACGTCCCCTT
>Ga0210044_10007503_pt1 | contig 13889 bp, 8 predicted proteins | sample CryGey13umfilter_2_FD_183959 | JGI IMG/M metagenome (GOLD analysis project Ga0210044, IMG submission 183959) | Groundwater microbial communities from aquifer in Utah, USA - Crystal Geyser 4/9/14 3 um filter (SPAdes) (version 2) | ecosystem: Environmental > Aquatic > Deep subsurface > Groundwater... | reverse complement strand
CGATCTCCGCCGCCGCCACGCGCGCCGCCGCCACCGCGTCCCGCGCGTCGCGCTCCGCGGCGAGGACCGCCGCGATGCCCTGAGCCGCCGCTACCTCCCCTGCGGGTCGTTCCACCATCGCCTCTCCACCGGCCCTTGCAGGCGCTCCGCCTTCTCTTCCAACGCGGCGATCCGCCCGGCGACCCGCCCCTCGACCCGCTCTCGCGCCCGGGTGAGCCGCTGCTCGCCGCGCTCCAAGATTGTGCGCGCCCGCGCCCGGCCCGCGGCGACGATCTCCGCCGCCGCCACGCGCGCCGCCGCCACCGCGTCCCGCGCGTCGCGCTCCGCGGCGAGGACCGCCGCGATGCCCTGAGCCGCCGCTACCTCCCCTGCGGGTCGTTCCACCATCGCCTCTCCTCCCGAGCCGCGCCCTCTCCGCTCGCCGCCCGCTCGCCAGTGTAGCGTCGATTCGTGCGCCGGCGTCGCCAGCCGCATCGCCAACCACCGTGGGGCCTGGAAAGACGGGCTCGCGCAGAGGCGCAGAGGCGCGGAGGGGAAGGTAACCAACAGGGGGGAGGGGGGGGTGAAGGACGGAAGCCAGGGGGGATGGACACAACGCAACGCAAAGGAAGGTAGTAGGAGGTAGGAAGGGGCGGCGCTTCACCCCCCGGTGCGGTGGCGCCGCGCGAGCGCACCTTCCCGGCCCGCACCTCGCCCGATTGCTTCGCTTGCGACACCCACCTCTTTCTATCTACCTCCTCCCGCGTGTTCCTCGCCTCCTTCCCTCCCCGATTCGCGCCCATTCGCAGTGGTTCGGGGCCCGCTCTACAAGCCATCTTCCCTTTCCCGCGCCTCCCGATCGCGGCGTCCGCGCCCCCCCTCACCTCTGCCCTCCCCCTTTCTACCTCCACCCCGGCCCCGCCCCTACGGCGCGATGAGCCACGCCTGCGCGGCGTCGAGCCAGCGCGCGGGGTCGCCGCCGGGGGCGGCCTCCGCGTAGAGGCGCACCAAAGGCTCGGTGCCGGACGGGCGGGCGAGGAGCCAGGTGGTGTCGTCGAGGGTGAGGCGCAGGCCGTCGATCCGATCGACCTCGACCACCGCACGGCCGCCCAAGGTCGCCGGGACCTCGCCGGCGAGCCGCTCGTTCGCCCGCGCCCGCTCGCTTGCGGTCAGGGTGAGGTCACGCCGCTCGTACGGGCCAACCCCAAACTCCGCGCGCAACTCATCCACCATCCGGCCGAGGAGCTGGCGCCGCTCCCACATCGCCTCCGCCACCAACAGCGCTAGGTAGATCGCGTCGCGCTCCTTGAGATAGCCCTGGATGCCGATCCCCCCCGCCTCCTCGCCGCCGATGAGAACGTCGCCGCTGACCATCGCCGCGGCCACGTGTTTGAACCCCACCGGGACGCGCCGCTCGGGAAGGCCGTAGTGGCGCGCCATCGCCGGGATGGCGCGCGACAGGTTGACCGCGTGCAGCACCGCGCCGCGCTGCCCGCGCACCTCCACCAGGTGGCGAAGGAGGATGAGGAAGAGGTCGTGGGCGGTGAGCACCCGGTCGCGCTCGTCGATCAACGCCAGGCGGTCGCCGTCGCCGTCGGTGACGAAGACCACGTCGCGATCCCAGAGGATGCGCAGCTTGCGCTCCAACGCGAGGTTGGCCGCCACCGGCTCCGGCTTGCGGCCGCCGAAGGTGACGTCGCGCTCGTTCTCGATCTCGCTGATGTTCAACCCCCGGTCGGCGAATGCCTGGGGCAAGAGCCCTTGGGTGGCGCCGCGCATGGAGCTGGCGAGCAGGGAGAAGCTGCACCGTCGCTCGGGCACCGGGCCGAGGCAACGGAGCATGTGGGCGAGGTAGGCGCGCCGCTCATCCACCACGGAAATCTGCTTCGCCCGCTTGAGGCCGTCGAAGGTGGTGGTGAGCGGCGGCAGGTCGGCCCCAACCAGCGTGCTGGCCCGCGCCGCGATCCTGGCCGCGGCAGCGTCGTCGATGGAGCCGCCGTGGGACGCCTTCACCTTCACCCCGATGTAGTTCGGTGCGTTGTGGCTGGCGGTGATCATCAGCCCCGCGGCGCAGGTCTCGGCGGTGACCATGTAGGAGAGACACGGAGTCGGGATGAAGGTCTTGGCGAGGCGCACCGCAACGCCGCGGCCAGCCAGGACCCGCGCCGCCTCCTCCGCCAGCACCGAAGCCAGCAGGCGGGTGTCGTAGCCGATCGCCACCGGCCGGCCGTGCCACCCCTCCTCGGCGAGCCAGTCGGCCACCGCCGCGGCGATCCTGCCGACCTGCAGGAAGGTGGGGCCGCAGCCGAGCGGCGCCCGCCAGCCGTCGGTGCCGAAATGGATGGCGGGGATCGCGGCGGTCTCAGGGCTCATGGTTTCTCGCTCTCTTCTACCTATCTGCCCGCCAACCCCCGGGCGCCGGCCAGCCCGGTGGGCTGGCGCTCGCCCAACGGCCCGGCGGTGAACCCAACGCGGTCGCGGCCGGTCGCCGCGCCCGCAAACCGCCATTGTCCCCAATCCCGCCACCGGTGTCAGCCACCCGCCAGCGCCCGCTCCAGCTCCTCCCAGCGGCGCATCGGCGGGGTGCAGGTAGTGTGGCGACACAGGTAGCAAGTGACCCCGCCGCCCTGGGCCTCTTTGCCGGCGGCGATGGCGCCGGCCACCGGCGGGTCGCACGGCAGGTGGCAGACCCCACGGTGCGGGAGGTGGAGCTGGGCAAGGCGGCGGACCCAGGCGCGGCGCGCGCTTGGGTCGCCCACCAGGGTGATCTCCACGGGCGGATCGAGGACGGGTTCGACGCACGCCAACAGACCGGCGTAGGCGACCGGCTGGGCGGCCATGGCGCCGGCGTGGTGCGCGAGGGTCTGCTCTGCCGCCTCTTGCAGCCGCGCGTTGTCGGTGAACACCGCCAGGCGCAGGAGCAGGGCGCACGCCGCCGCCGCCCCTGACGGGATCGACTGGTCATGGCGCGCGCGCGGCCGGTGGATGAGGCGGTCGTCATCCTCGGCGGTGAGGTAGAAGCCGCTTCCGTCGCCGGCGAAGAAGCGGTCGACGATCGCCTCGCCGAGGGTGGCCCCGCGCGCCAGGAAGCGCCCCTCACCGGTCGCCTCGTAGAGGTCGAGGAGGGCGGCGCCAAGGTAGGCGTAGTCGTCGAGGACGCCATCGTGGCGCGCCGCGCCGTCGGTCCAGGTGCGGTGGAGGCGGCCGGCGCGCCAACTCGCCTCCCACAGGAAGTCGGCGCTCGCGGTGGCCATCGCCAGTGCCCAGTCGAGATCGAGGCAGAGGGCGGCGCGGGCGCAGGCGGAGATCGCCATGCCGTTCCAACTCATGATCACCTTGGTGTCGGTGGACGGGGCAGGGCGCTGTTCGCGGGCGGCGAGGCAGCGCGCGCGGCCGCGGGCCAAAAGCTCGTCCAATGCTGGAGGCGCTACCCCCGTCTCCGCCGCCAGCGCGGCGGTCGAACGGGCCAAATGGAGGATGTTCTGCCCCTCCCAGTTGCCCGCCTGGCTCACCCCGTAGGCGCGGCAAAACAGCTCGGCTTCACTGCCGAGAAGGGCGTCGATCTGAGCGCGGCTCCAGACGTAGTACCGCCCCTCCACCCCCTCGCTGTCCGCGTCCTGGCTGGCGTAGAAGCCGCCGCCGTCGCGGTAGAGGTTGCGCTGGAGATAGCGGAGGGTCTCCTCCACCACCCGCGCGTAGGCGCGCTTGCCGGTCACCTGGTACGCCTCCAGGTAGAGGGCGGCGAGTAGGCCGTTGTCGTAGAGCATCTTCTCGAAGTGCGGGACGAGCCACAGCTCGTCGGTCGAGTAGCGGGCGAAGCCACCACCCACGTGGTCGTAGATGCCGCCCGCGGCCATCGCGTCGAGGGTGAGCAGCGCCAGCGCGCGCGCCCGGCCGCCGGCGCGCAACAGCAGGGTGAGGCAGGCGGTCTGGGGAAACTTGGGGGCGCCGCCGACGCCGCCGTGGACCGGGTCGACCTGGGCGGCGATCTCCTCCACCGCGCCGGCCACGAGGGGCGCGCCGACTCTCCCGGGCGGGCTCGCCGCCTCCATCTCCGCCAGCGCCGCCACCACCCGGCCGCCGTCCGCCGCCGCCTCTCCCCGCTGCTCCCGGTAGTGGCGCGCCACCCCGGCGAGGACCCGGCGGAAGGCGGGGAGGCCATGGCGGTCGGCGGGCGGAAAATAGGTGCCGCCGAAAAACGGCGCGCCAGCGGGGGTGAGGAAGAGGGTCAGGGGCCAGCCACCGGCGCGCCCGGTGAGGAGCTGCAACGCGGTCTGGTAGAGCTGGTCGAGGTCGGGCCGCTCCTCGCGATCGACCTTGATGCAGATGAAGTGGTCGTTCATGAAGCGGGCGGTCTCCGCGTCCGCGAACGACTCGTGGGCCATCACGTGGCACCAGTGGCAAGCGGCGTAGCCGATGGATAGCAGGATCGGCCGATCGAGCTGGAGCGCCGCCGCCAACGCCGCCTCCCCCCACGGCCGCCACGCCACCGGTTGGTGGGCGTGCTGCAAGAGATATGGGCTGGTCTCGTGGATCAGGTCGTTGGTGAAGGGGGGGACCATCGCTGCTCCGCGCCGGCGCCGTGGTAGCCCCACCGTGGCAAACCCCACCCCACTGGGCACGGCCGCGCCCGCCACGGCGCTGGCAACCCACGCTCGCACTCGAAAAGTCCCCGACCCGCGGCGCCCCTTCGCGCCGGCGCGCACCGTTCTCCGGTTGCTTCACCGCCGGCGCCACCCCCTCCGCGCGCGTCTCCGTCTCTGTGCGCGAGACTGCCTTCCCGGCGACAACCCATGCCCGGCCGTTCGCCCGCGCCCCCCCTCGCCTCCCTCCTTCCCCCTCCTACTTCCTACCTTTTACTGCGTCTGCCCCCTCCCCCTTCGCGCCCCTTCGCAGGGGTCAGCGGATTGGGGTGACGTGGCGCATCAGAGTCCGGTGTTGGACCAGGGGTATAAAGTAAAGACCTGACCCCAAGCTACTTTACCTGCTGCCGTGTGGTGCTGCCGTGTGGTGGGCTCCACGGGTAGACTGGCGCCATGGCAGGCAACGAGCGGCCCGGCGGGCAGGGCGAGACACGGACTCGCGAGCGGTCGCAGGTGGTGCGGCCGCCCATGTACAAGGTGCTGCTGCACAATGACGACTACACCACCATGGAGTTCGTGGTGGAGCTCCTCACCCGTTTTTTTCACCTCGACGAGGCGAGCGCCTACGAAATCATGATGAACGTCCACCGCAACGGGGTCGGGGTTGCCGGCGTCTTCACCCGCGAGGTGGCGGAAACCAAGGTGGCGCAGGTGACCGCCTATGCCCGCCGCCAGGAACACCCGTTGAAGTGCACCATGGAGCCCGCCTGATGGATGCCTCGGAGCTGGAACGGATCTACCAGCGGGCGGCGGAGACGGCGCAGGGCGCCCGCCACGAGTTCGTCACCCTGGAGCACCTGCTTCTTACCCTCCTCGACGACGCGACGGTGGCGGCGGCAGTGCGGGTGTGCGGTGGCAACCCGGAGGCGCTGCGCCGCCAGGTGGCGAGCTTCCTAAAGGAGGAGGTGAGACCGCTGCCCGAGGCGGCGGAGACGAACCCCATCCCCACCCTCGCCACCCAGCGGGTGGTCCACCGCGCCGCCTTGCACGTGGAGGCGGCGGGCAAGGCGCGGGTGCGGGCGGTGGACCTCCTCGTCGCCCTGTATAGCGAGGAGGAGTCGCACGCGGTCTTCTTCCTCCAGCAGCAGGGGATCGAGCGGCTGGAGGTGGTGAGCTACCTCTCCCACGGCCTTCCCGGCGAGGGCGAGGCGGCAGAGGAGGAGCTCACCGAGGAGGAGGGTGGCCGTACCGACCCCCTGGCGCAGTTCACCACCAACCTGGTGGAACGGGCCGCGGCGGGCGAGCTCGACCCGCTCATCGGCCGCGGCGTCGAGCTCGATCGGACCGTGCGCACCCTCTGCCGGCGGCGGAAGAACAACCCGCTGTTTGTCGGCGACCCGGGGGTGGGCAAGACCGCCCTGGCCGAGGGGCTCGCCCTGCGCATCCACGCCGGCACGGTGCCGGCGCAGCTCCAGACCGCCTCGATCTACACCCTCGACATGGGGGCGCTGCTCGCCGGCACCCGCTACCGCGGGGATTTCGAGGAGCGGTTGAAGTCGGTCATCCAGGCCCTTGAGAAGATGGACAACGCGATTCTGTTCATCGACGAGATCCACACCATCGTGGGGGCCGGCGCCACCACCGGCGGGTCGATGGACGCGGCCAATCTGCTGAAGCCGCTGCTCGCCGCGGGCAAGGTGCGCTGCATGGGCTCGACCACCCACGAGGAGTACCGCAACCACTTCGAGCGCGACCGCGCCCTCGCCCGCCGTTTCCAGAAGATCGACGTGGGGGAGCCGAGCGCAGCGGAGGCGGTGAAGATCCTCGAGGGGCTGCGGGGGGCGTACGAGGCGCACCACGGGGTGCGCTACACGGCGCCTGCCCTGCGCGCCGCGGTGGAGCTCTCCGCCCGCTACCTGCAGGAGCGACGCCTGCCCGACAAGGCGATCGACGTGATCGACGAGGCGGGCGCGGCGGTTGCCCTGCGCCCGACCGGGCGGCGCAAGCAGAGCGTGGGACGGGGCGACATCGAGGAGGTTGTGGCGGCCGCCGCCCACCTGCCGCCGCGCGCCCTGTCGACCGCAATGCGTGACCGCCTGGCGCACCTCGCCGGTGCGCTCAAGGCGGTGGTCTTCGGCCAGGACAAGGCGATCGACGCCCTGGTCACCGCCATCAAGCTCTCCTCCGCCGGCCTCGGGCCACCGGAACGGCCCACCGGCTCTTTCCTCTTTACCGGCCCCACCGGCGTCGGCAAGACAGAGGTGGCCCGCCAGCTCGCCTCCTGCCTCGGCATCCACTTCCTGCGCTTCGACATGAGCGAGTACATGGAGCGCCACGCAGTCTCAAGGCTGATCGGCGCGCCGCCCGGGTATGTGGGCTTCGACCAGGGGGGCCAGCTCACCGAGGAGGTGCGGCGCAACCCCTACGCGGTCCTCCTTCTCGACGAGATCGAGAAGGCCCACCCGGACATCTTCAACGTCCTGTTGCAGGTGATGGACCACGCCACCCTCACGGACAACACCGGCCGCCACGCCGACTTCCGCCACGTCACCCTGATCATGACCAGCAACGTCGGGGCGCGTGAGCTTGCCGCCGCGCCCCTCGGCTTCAACCCGGCGGGTCACCAAGGCGACGAGAGGAAGGCGCTGCGCGATACCTTCTCCCCGGAGTTCCGCAACCGCCTCGACGCGGTGGTCTCCTTCGCCTCCCTGGCCCTACCGGTGGTGGAGCAGGTGGTGGAGAAGTTCATCGGCGAGCTCGAGCAGCAGCTTGCCGACCGTTCCGTGCGCTTCGTCCTCACCCCGGCGGCGCGCCGCTGGCTGGCGGAGCGCGGCTACGACCCAACCCTTGGGGCGCGCCCCCTGGCGCGCCTGATCGGCCAGGAGGTGAAGCGACCCTTGGCGGACGAGATCCTCTTTGGCCGCCTGCTGCACGGCGGCACGGTCCACATCGGGGTGCGCGGCGCCCTCCTTACCTTCCGCATCGCGGCGCGTACTAGCCGCCGCTAGCCGCCCGAGCCCGGCCCCTGTAGCGATTGGGGCGGGGGCGGAAAAAAAGTTCGCAACCATTCTTAAGCAGGGGGCTCTCGTATGCCTATTGCGAGGCAGACTTCGGGTTGCGCAGTCGCCCGGGGGGAAGATCTCCCATCTTGATCTCGGTAGAGTGCATTGTCAGACTCGATCCATTCCTCGCCGCCTAACCGTCATCTCATAATTTTCGCGGTCACCAGTATCCCGCGGCGTGTTCCCTGGACACGCCGCCCAGCTCCGGGAGGGGCCCATGCGCTTCTGGCTCAAGTTTTTCCTTCTCCTCGTTTTCCCCTGCTACCTGATGATCGGGTGGGATCAGGGCAACCTACCGATCATTGGTCCTGACAAGGTCGAGGCGGGAGAGACGCCCGACGCCGCCATGACGGTGACCGACGTGAAGGTGGGCACGGTGCAGCAGTCCGCGCCCTCACGCACGGTGACCGTGATGGGTACCGTCGAGTCGCACGAGGTGGCGCAGGTAGCGCCGCAGATCATGGCCAAGATCAAGGAGATCAAGGTCCGGGAGGGCGACGACGTGAGCCACCACCAGGTCTTGTGCGTCCTCGACGATGGCGAGGTGAGCGCCAAGGTTGCCCAGGCCAACGCCGGGGTACACGCGGCCTCCAAGGGAATCGAGGTGGCCCGGGCGGCGAAGCGGGCGGCCGAGGCGCAGCTCATCGCGGCTACCGCCCACCACGAGCGGTTCAACCAGCTCTACGGCGAGGGTTCCTTTGCGAAGAAGGAGCTCGACGATGTGAACGCTGCCTATGCCGGCGCCCAGGCGATGGTTGCCCAGGCGGAGGCGCAGATCGCGGCCCTCGAAGCGCAGAAGAGCCAGGCGGAGGCGGGGCTCAAGTCCGCTGAGATCTACCAGGACTACACGGTGGTCAAGGCCCCCTTCGACGGCCGGGTCACCCAGAAGATGGCGGACGTGGGTGACCTCGCCGCCCCCGGCCACCCGCTGTTCACCATTGAGGCGCGCACCTATCGCCTGACGGTGCCGGTGGACGAGGGGGCGCAGGTGGTCCAGGGACAGGCGGTGAACGTCGAGATCGAGTCTGCCGGCCTGGCAAGCCAACTGGCGGTGAGCGAGGTTATCCCGTCGGTGGATCCCATGAGCCGCACCTACATGGTGCGGGTCAACCTCCCCGAGACCACGGTGGTGAAGGCGGGCATGTTTGGTCGCGCCACCTTCGCGGTGGGCCAAGGGGCGGAGTCGATCTACATCCCAAGCGACGCGGTGAAGCGGTGGTACCAGTTCACCAGCGTCTTCGTGGTGGGGGCTGACAACAAGGCGCACCTCCGCTTCGTCCGCCTCGGCCGCAGTAGCGACTCGCAGGTCGAGATCATCGCCGGCCTCAAGGCAGGGGAACGCATCGTCCTCAACAAGCTGAACGAGGTGGAAGACGGCAGCCCGATCATGGAGGCGATGTAGGTCATGGCCCACTACACGACCGACGAGACCTTCCTCGGCAAGCTGGTCGGCTATTTCACGACCAGCAAGCTGACGCCGCTATTCATCGGCACCGCCCTGATCCTCGGCCTCTTCGCGGTCCTCGTGACCCCGAGCGAGGAGGATCCGCAGATTGTGGTGCCGATGGTGGACATCATCGTCGCGGTACCAGGTGCCTCCGCCGAGGAGGTGGAGTCCCAGGTCGTCAAGCCGCTCGAACGGCTGATTTGGGGAATCGACGACTTCCCGGTGGAGTACGTCTATTCCATGAGCCACGCCAACTATGGTGTGGTTACCGCGCGCTTCTACGTCAACTCCGACCAGCAGCGCTCCCTCGTTCAGCTCTACGACAAGATCTTCAACAACATCGACAAGGCGCCGGGCGGCGGAGTCAGCTTCGCCCCGGGCAGCCCGATGGTGCAGGTGATGATCAAGCTGCGGGACATCAACGACGTCCCACAGGTCGCGGTCACCCTGTACAGCGAAAACTACGGCGACTACGACCTGCGGCGCATGGCCCAGCCGATCGCCGACCAGCTCGCCCAGATCCCCGACGCCGCGGAGGTCGACATCATCGGCGGCCGGCCGCGCACCCTCCGCGTCATCCTCGATTCCCAGAAGATGGCGGCCCACATGACCTCGCCGCCGCAGATCGCGCAGGTGGTTCAGGCGGCGAACTGGTCGATGCCGGCGGGCAAGTTCCAGGTGAACGACCAGGAGTTGCTGGTGGACGCGGGTACCTTCCTGCAGAACGCCCGCGAGGTGGGCAACCTGGTGGTGGGGACCTTCCAGGGCAGGCCGGTCTATCTGCGCGACGTGGCCGAGATTGAGGACGGTCCAGGGGAGGTCGACAACTACGTCCTGTTCGGCGTCGGTCCCCAATACCAGGCCGAGGAAGAGGCCCTGGGCAAGACGATCGAATGGCCCGCGGATGCACACGGCCACACCATCCCCGGGGTGACGATCACGGTCGCCAAGAAGAAGGGGACGAATTCGGTGAACGCCGCCGCGGCGGTGGAGCAGAAGCTGGCACAGATCCGCTCCCAGCTCATCCCCGAGGACGTCCACTACACCTTCACCCGAAACTACGGCTTCACCGCTGGCCACAAGGCGGATGAGCTCCTCTTCCACCTCGGGATCGCCACCGTCTCGGTCATCCTCCTGGTGGGCGTCTTTCTGAGCTGGCGCGACGCGCTGGTGGTGCTCATCGCAGTGCCGGTGGTGCTGTCGATCACCCTCTTCTGGAGCTGGTCCATCGGCTACACCCTGAACCGGGTGACCCTGTTCGCCCTGATCATGTCGATCGGCATCTTGGTAGATGACCCGATCGTCGACGTGGAGAACATCCACCGCCACTTCTCTATGCGCAGGCTGCCGCCGATCCAGGCGATCATCTACGCGGTGAACGAGGTGCGGCCGCCGGTGATCCTTGCCACCTTCACGGTCATCGTCACCCTCATGCCGATGGCGGTGGTGGGCGGCCTCATGGGGCCCTACATGCGCCCCATGCCGGTGAACGCCTCCGCCGCCATGCTCATGTCCCTGGCAGTTGCCCTGATGGTGACGCCGTGGTGCGCCAACAAGTTCCTCAAACACTACGAGCCCGAACCGATCACCACCCGGCGGCGCACCGATGTAGAGGAGTCGCACGCCGACTACGCCAAGCAGACCGCCTACTACCACTTCTACCAGCGGACCATGGGGGCGATCCTCGACCACCGCGGCTTACAGTGGATCTGCTATCTCACGGTGATGGTGATGATGATGGCGGCAATGGGGTTGGTGGGGACCAAGATGGTGCTCGTCAAGCTGTTGCCGTATGACAACAAGAGCGAGTTCAGCGTCGTCATCGACACCCCCGAGGGGACCACCCTCGAAGACACCACGCGGGTCGCCATGGAGCTCGGCGACTACCTGCGCACGGTAAACGAGGTCTCCGACTACCAGATCTATGCCGGCACCGCCTCGCCCTTCAACTTCAACGGCCTGGTACGCCACTATTTCATGCGCGAGGGGTCCAACGTCGCCGAAATCCAGGTGAACATCGTCGACAAGCGGTTCCGCACCGAGCAGAACCACGACATCGCCACCCGTGTCCGGCCAGCCCTGCACGCGATCGCCGACAAGTATGGGGCGCGGATCAAGGTGCTCGAGCCGCCCCCCGGCCCGCCCAACCTCTCCACCCTCGTCTGCCAAATCTACGGCGGCGACCGTGAGTCCCAGGTGGCGGTGGCCAAGCAGGTCCACGAGGTCTTCGACCACACCCAGGACGTGGTGGACGTGGACTGGTACTACGAGGACGACCAGGCAAAAGACACGCTCGTCGTTGACGACGAGAAGGTGAACCAGGTGGGGCTCTCCAAAGAGATGGTGGTGAAGACCCTGCGCATGGCGATGGCGGGGATGGACATCTCCCACCTGCGCCTCAGCGGCGAGCTCGCCCCGGTCCCCATCCACCTGCGCTTCCCGGTGGCGCGGCGCAACTCCGTGGAGGCCCTGAAGGAGATCCGCCTGCCGACGCCGTCGGGTCGGGTGATCTCCCTCGCCGAGCTGGTCAAGGTGGAGCGCTCCGTGGAGGAGAAGTCGATCTACCACGAGAACCTCCAACGGGTGATCTACGTCACCGGCGACGTCGCCGGCCGCAACGCCTCGCCGGTCTACGCCCTCATCAACATGTGGGGTCCGATTCAGGAGATCACCACCCCAGCGGGGCGGCCGATCAAGCAGCACCTCTTCCTCCAGCCGAAGACGGAGAAGGATGTGGTGGTGAAGTGGGACGGCGAGTGGCACACCACCGTCGAGACCTTCCGCGACATGGGTGGCGCCTTCGGCATTGCCCTACTCGTCATGTGGGTCCTGCTGGTGGGCTGGTTCCGCTCCTTCTCCGTGCCCGGCGTCATCATGTCGCCGATCGCCTTCACCCTGGTGGGGATCATGCCCGGCCACTGGCTCACCGGAACCTGGTTCACCGCCACCTCGATGATGGGGATGATCGCCCTGGCCGGGATCATCGTCCGCAACTCGATTTTGGTGGTGCAGTTCGCCATGGAGCGCCGTGAGGAGGGGATGTCGATGCGCGACGCCTGCATCGAGGCCGGCGCCCTGCGGACCATGCCGATCTTCCTCACCGCCGCGGCGGTCTTCGTCGGCGCCTTCGTCATCCTCCTCGACCCGATCTTCAACGGCCTCGCCACCTCCCTGATCTGGGGGACCGGCGCCTCCACTTTGCTCTCCCTGGTGATGGTCCCGATCTACCTCTTCAACCACCTCCAGCACCAGGAGGTACGGGAGAAGAAGCGGACCTTCAAGGAGGCGAAGCAGAAGGCGCGGCTGCGACGCGAACAGCAGGCCGCCGCACCGCCGCCCGAGACCCCGCCCGAAGAGGGGCCGGTGAGCGCCTAAGGCGCAACTCACCCACCCAAGCCGTAGCACCCGGGGCCCGGGGGTCGATCGACCCCCGGGCCCTTTGCTTTCGGCCGCGGCCCACAAGGCAGGGCTCGCGCAAAGGAAAGTAGGAAGTAGAAAGGGGGAGGGAAGATGGCTTGTCGAGCGGGCCGCGATTCACTGCGAATCGGCGCGAATCGGAAAGGGGGGCAGACGACTCAACGCAGGAGAAATTGAAGGTAGAAAGGGGTGGGCGTCGCGGGCGCAGCAATCGGGCGAGGCGCGGGGCTGGAAGGCGGGTCTCGCGCACAGACGCCGAGGTCACGACCGGTCGCTCTCCTTGGCGTCCCCGGGCGTGGGCGACCACGCCGCTTTGACGGACGGCCTGGACCACGGGAAAGTAGCGCCATGGCCGCGGATCGCGTCAGAGACCCCATTCCCCGGCGGTGGCGTTTTCCGCTTCTGGGCGTCGCCATCGCGTTCATCGCGCCGCTTGGCTGGTTCATCCTCCAGATTCCCCACCAGGGGCTGTGGTCGTGGCCGGAGGTGAAGGTCGAGCTCGCCAACCACGCCCTCCTCTATGGCTACATGACCCTCGGCTCGGGGCTCTGCTTCGCCATCGCCGGCTATCTCCTCGGTCGCGCCTTCGACGCGATCGTCCGCGAGCAGCGGGAGGCGGCGGCGCAGGCGACCCTGATGGAGGGGCTCAACCTCCGCCTGGAGGCGATCTCGGTCACCGACGAGCTCACCGGCATGTACAACCGGCGCTATTTCTTCGAGCGGTTGGCGGAGTACCTGCGCGCCGCCCGCCGCCACCGCCTGCCCCTGTCGCTGATGATGATCGACATCGACCACTTCAAGCGGGTGAACGACACCTACGGCCACCCGGCCGGCGACCGGGTGCTACGGACCATCGCCGAGTTGATCCGCTCGGGGCTGCGGGCGAGTGATATCTCCGCCCGTTACGGCGGCGAGGAGTTCGTCATCCTCCTCCCCTACACCGACGAGACCGAGGCGCTCCGCCTCGCCCACCGGCTGCTGACCACCGTCTCCAGCCACCCCTTCGCCCTCCCGCCGGAGGCCGGGCCGATCACCATCAGCATTGGCCTCTCCCGCCTCGACGTGGAACACCCGGTGAGCGGCGAGGCCCTCATCGCGCGCGCCGACGGCGCCCTCTATCAGGCCAAGCACGGTGGCCGCAACCGCGTCGCCCTGGCCGACGCGGCGGCGGAGACCGAAGCTGCCCACCTCACCGGGGAGTGAACGCGCCGCGCGCCACGACCGCGGGGTAGCCGGCAAAAGAGGTTGGCGTGAGCGGTGGAGCCCGCCGGATCGCCCCACCCGCCCCACCCCATCCCCGCTGCCTGCGCCCCCAAACGATCCGAAGCCCACCGGACCGACCTTTTCCCCACCTCTTCCTCCACCCTTCGCCCCATCCCCGCTGCCCGCCCTTCCCCCCCC
>Ga0210044_10007502_pt1 | contig 13889 bp, 17 predicted proteins | sample CryGey13umfilter_2_FD_183959 | JGI IMG/M metagenome (GOLD analysis project Ga0210044, IMG submission 183959) | Groundwater microbial communities from aquifer in Utah, USA - Crystal Geyser 4/9/14 3 um filter (SPAdes) (version 2) | ecosystem: Environmental > Aquatic > Deep subsurface >... | reverse complement strand
GAAAATGAGGGGTTTTGCAAACAAACTCCACATCCAAATCCACATGAAAAAACTATGACTGTCCTAAAGCCATACGGCGTGTGGGGGATTATTGCACCGTTTAACTTTCCTTCTGCGATTGCGATAGGAATGGCAACAGGGGCGCTACTTACAGGAAACACTGCAGTACTAAAGCCGGCAAGCGCAACTCCGCTATCATCATACTTTTTTGTGCATAGCATCATCAACAAGGTTCCAGATGGCGCCATCAACTTTGTGACAGGAGAAGGAAACATAGTTGGAAGAACGATTATTGAGAGCAGTGATGTAGACGGCATTGCATTTACAGGCTCTCAGACAGTAGGAATGAGTAGCTTTAAAAAATTCACAGAAAACACAGCAAAGCCATTCATTGCAGAGATGGGCGGAAAGAATCCCGTAATTGTTACAAAAAATGCAAACTTGGATAAGGCATCGGAAGGAGTGATGCGGGCAGCATTTGGATTTGGCGGACAAAAATGCAGTGCATGTTCCAGGGTATATGTTCAAAAAGATATTGCAGAAGAGTTTATCAAAAAACTAGTTGAAAAGAGCAAATCCATCAAAGTAGATATGCCATGGTCTGCAGACACATTTTTGGGTCCAGTGATTAACAAAGAGGCTGTATCTAAATTTGAGAGTGCAGTAAATCTTGCAAGAAAAGACGGAAAAATAATTTTGGGGGGAAACAAGATCAAAGAGTATGAACATGGTTACTTCGTGCAACCAACAATTGTAACTAGTCTTCCAAAAGATCATAAGTTAATAACTGAAGAATTGTTTTTGCCATTTTTGTGCATAGATACGTATGATGATTTTGATGAAGCAATCAAGCTTGCAAACAAATCAGAGTACGGATTGACTGCAGGAATTTTCTCAGAAGACAAAAAACAACTTGAAGAGTTTTTTGAAAAGATTCAGGCAGGAACAGTGTATGCAAACAGAGAGTCTAGTGCAACAACTGCAGCTCTGGTTCAGAGTCAGCCTTTTGTTGGATGGAAAGGCTCCGGCATCACCGGAAAAGGTGCAGGTGGAGAGTACTATTTACAACAGTTCTTGAGATCACAGACTCAGACTTTGTGTGATTGAATAAACGAGCTTCCCAAAAGAAGTATGTTTCTCTTTCTTTCACGCAGTCTTCTAATTGAGTATGGCAACCAATTTGTCCCATATGGGATATAGTCTGATACTATGAATCCCTGTTTGACCAGGTCTGGTTTTAACTCGTCTCGAATTCCTTTTAGTAATTGAAACTCAAATTTTTTCGGATATTTTTTTGACAATGCAACAGCGTGAGAGATTAATTTTGAATCATGGGTTGCAATTCCAAACTCATTTGCATCTTTGAATAAGGATTTCATCATATTTAGAAAATTCTCATCAACTTCTTTTCTTGTCTTAAATGCAATTTTGGCATTTTCCCTATATGCACCCTTGATTATTCTTATCTTGGCTCCCTGCCTGACCAAGTCTTTGATGTCCTCATGACTACGTTTGAGATTAGCCTGAATTGCGATACCTAGTCTTTCATATCTTGAAAACAAGTCATAGTACAACTCTATTGTATCATCAGTATGCTCAGAGGACTCCATGTCAATCCATACAAACACGTGAGATTTTGATGCAGAATCAATCAGTCTCTCAAAACTTGCAAGACATGTCTTTTGGCTAATGGACATTCCAACTTGAGTGGGCTTTACAGATATTGCTCCCCTTACATTCCATTTCCTAAATGATGTAATGATTTGCTCATAATCCAAGATTGTTTTTTCAATGGTACTTTGGGTTTTGTTGTATTCCCCTAGCTTGTTAATTATTGCATGTCGTCCGTTTTTGTATGCATCTTTTGCAGATTTGAGAGCATCTTCTATTGTGTCTCCAGCAATCCATTGTTTTGCAAATCGAAAGAGAATCTTCTCCATCATTTTTGTGGCATCTGGCATGATATATTACCAAACAGGTACGAAATAACTAATTAGCTAATTGCAAGCATTCTCTCTATTGCTATTCTTGCCTTGTCTGCAATCTCTTTTGGTACAATGACTTGGTTTTTTTCTTGAACTAAAGCATCGTATACTTTTTTCAACGTGATCATCTTCATGTATTGGCATTCAGCTTTTTCTGAAGCTGGGATGAATGTCTTGCCTGGATTTTGTTGCCTCATTTTGTATAAAATTCCAGTTTCAGTTGCAACAACAAAGTTCTTGGCTTTGGAATTTTGTACATGGTTAAGCATTCCTTCAGTGGATAGAATGGAGACTTTGTTGCCATCAAAACTTCCAGATGCTGCATCGTACATCATTGGAGTGGTACAGCTGCATTCAGGATGAATTACAAATTCTGCATCTTTGAGTGAATTTAGTTTTTGTGTGATGTCTTCTGGTTTTATACCGGCGTGTACATGGCATTCTCCTGCCCATATGAACATGTTCTTTCGTCCAGTTACTTTGGCAACATAAGATCCCAAAAACATGTCAGGTAAGAATAGAATTTCTTTGTCAGCAGGAATTGCATTGACTACATTTACGGCGTTTGCAGAAGTGCAGCAGTAATCTAGCTCAGATTTTATCTCTGCAGTTGTATTTACATAACCTACTGTGACGGCATTTGGATGTTGTTTTTTCCAGTTTCTTAATTCATGTACAGTAATAGAGTCAGACAAGGAGCATCCAGCTTCCAGGTCAGGAATCAAGACTCTTTTTTCAGGACAGATTATTGCTGCAGTCTCTGCCATAAAGTGTACGCCACAAAACAGAATTGTTTTTTGTGGAACTTTGGCTGCTTGTCTTGATAATCCTAAAGAGTCTCCGGTAAAATCTGCAATATCTTGGACGTCTGGAATTTGATAGTTATGAGCCAAGATAACAACGTCTTTTTCTTTTTTTAGACGAATGATTTCCTCTTTGAGACTCGATGATTGTTGGACTAACATTTACCAAGGTCAGTGGATGCAGTAGTCATTTAAAGAATAAGATCAGGTCTGGTTTACTCTAAAAAACAGGCAGTCATGGCAATTCTTGCCATATTATGTACCAATAGATATTCCGCTGGAGCAGTATTTTCGCAGAGTCTCAATTGCTGATAAAATTGCCAGTTTGCTTGTCTTTGGGTTTGTCTCATCTGGAACATTTTCAATGTTAAATGACATCTTGCCAAATTTTCCTTGTGCAACAATATCATGAGTGTTCTTGCTAGTGTTTGGGTCTGCAACAATTTTTACCATTGTCTTTTCACTTCCCAATCCGACTAGACTAAGTAAAGCTGCAACGTTGATGTTTGCGGGAAATAGAGACACTGCTTCTTTGGCGGTTCCATTAAAGATGATAGTTGGTGTAGTGATTTCATCTAAATCAATATTTGAGGTCTCAAAGAATTTTGCGCCCTTTAGGGATCTTGGATGTTTGGTGGTAGTTAGTGTTACAGATTCCAACAAATCAGAGACAGATTTGATTGCATCTAGGCCACCAATTGCACCGGATGGCAAGTAGATTGTTTTATGAAAATGCTCACATGCTTCAGACAAAATTTCATAAATTGATTCATCAAGCAATGCGCCAACACTCATGATCATCAGGTCCCTTTTGTTTTGCAAGACACTATGAGCTACATTTCTTACTGCTTCTTGAGATGCGGCTTCCACTACAATATCAACTGGGTATGAGGATAAGAGATGTGGATTTTCAACAATTTCAGGTTTATTTTTTAATTTACTTACTAGACTAGATGATGCATCTTTTGAGGCATCATACACATGGGTTAGTGTGCCGGGAATTTTACCGGAATCAATTGCTAAAGCTATTTGAGTGCCAATAGCACCGCAGCCTAAGAGTCCAATTCTTTTCAAGTTATTTTACTTGGGATAATCACTTAATTATTGTGTGGGTTTTATGGATTAACCATTTGGACCAAGATCAACATGGCTCTGTTTCATTAGATAGAACAGTCTATGCAACAGAAAATTATTCAATCCAAGTACATGAATGAGTTTTGGTCTTAAATCCCTTCAAATTGATATTTTACAGGCGGATTATTCATAGTAGATATGATTCCTGAAATTTGTGACTTTAACCCAAAAACATGGCTAAAACCGTTCCAAAAAACCGGAGTTTTCTATCTTCTCAAGATGGGGTTGTTCTATCATGGATTGGGGTTGATTTTGATGTATGTGGGCTCTATCTTTGTAACCAGTATTATCCCAGACTATGAAATTCCACAGATTCCGGTGTCCATATCACTCACACTGAGTTCAGGATTGTTAGAAGAATCGATATTTTTTGGAATGCCGTACTATATGACTGGACATCCAATGATACTTCTTGGCTCTGGAATTATTTGGTCTGCTGTACACTTGTTTAATCCCGAAGTATTTTCAATTGAGGCATTAGCCTATGGAGGATTTTTGTTTACAATTCCGCATATGTTTTTTAGCATAAGGACATGGATTAGCAAAAAGGGATGGTTTGCAATCATATTTCATTCCCTGTGGAATTTTTCTGTTTTAATTTCATTTTGTGCATTAGGATTACGTCAATGCAGTATTCTCAATGACATGTTTGATGTTCTAAACATAGTCCTAGCAGTTTCTGCAGGGGCAATTGTGTATCTTGCATATCAAAACAAGAAAAGACACATCAATCAATTCTTGTATCTTTTTCCGTCTTTGATTATTGCTTTTGCACTTGTTATTTGGTTTTCAAAGGCTGTCTTTTAATTTCTTAAATTCTTTGTATGATTTTATCATAGTTTCCATGTATTCCTCAAGACTTTTTTGCATTCCTGGAATCTCATCGTATAGTTCTGTCAAGAGTTTTTGATAGTGCGGATTTGACGACAGTATCTGTGAGCTTAGCATTATTAGTATGTCATGAGATATCATATCTTCTCCCTTTCTAATTTTTTCTATCTGCTCTTCTATTGCACCAAAGTAATCCAGATATTTTCTAAACAGATGCTTTGATTGTTTTAATCTCTTGGATGATACATCAAATCCCTCTTTTGCAAGATCATTTTGAAACTCTTTATGTTCAATCCATATTAGAAAATAATTTTCAATTTTTTTTGCAAATTCCTTGTCTTGCTTGTAAAAAGATACAATTCCATATATTGTAGGGCCGTATTCAATTTTTTTCCTACCATTGCTTTTTGACTCATAAACCCGAATTTTTCCTGCGCCACTTAACTGCTTGAAATGCCTGTGAATTGTGCCTATGGGCACTTTGGTCTTGACGTTTGCCAAATAGAGTGTTAGAGGGCCGTTATCCATTATTGCTCTGAATATATCCACAGGAGTTCGTGCTGTTGTGGATATATCCGCCATACCCTATGTAATTGATAATAATGGATATATCTATTTCTGTGGACATATTAGTATGAAATATGTTATTTTATTGTTGCTGACAGTATTGATCTTTGTGCCATATGCACATGCAGCGCAGCTTGATGCCAAAATACCGACAGGAGAAAACACTATCGAGCCATCATTTCAATTTTTAAGAGTAGTTTACATTGAATATCCAAACGGTGGAGAGATTGCAAAATTACTGCAAGGAAAAACACAGACAGTATCATTTAGCGCGGATTCTAAAACTGCTGGCATGGCGGCTTTGATAGATAAGATAAACCAAAATCTCAAATCAGTTCCAAGTGATGCATTTGTTACTGATGCTAAAGTGAATTATCAGGCAATACTGAGCGGAAATGAAAATTCTGCAGTAATTGAATACAAAATAGAATTGATTCCTACAATTACAAATCATGTCATACAAAGACAATCTGAAAAAAGTACGATAGATGCAAACTGGCGAGGAATTAAATTGGATCAACCCATAATTATTGATACCAAGTACGGTTCATTTGACATCAACAATCCCAAATCTGCATTAGATGTACTAGTACCTGATGTGATGACAAAAATAAAAGACAGGAACATCAAGATACTGGAACTGCCGATACTTGATGCAAGTGGAATACTAAACCTCCCATTGTACAAATGGCAGTCTTTGTTTGACAACACTGCAATTATTCCAGGATCTGTAGAGTACAAGTTTTCTGGAAAATATGTCATAACGCACTACACCATGGGAGAATGTAGTGTGGAAGTTGGCATATGCAGTGACAGAAAATGGAGTCAGGATTTTGAGATTGACAAAAAATATTCCGTCAAAATAATAGAGTCCCAAGATGACGCATCAATTGCAATTGAAGGATATGCAGATTCGTCAAACTTTGAAGGAATCCAAGTATTTGAGACAAGTCTGAAAAAGACAGTCAATGATATCCCTGAGACAGGATTTCCTGCAGGCATAATCTATAGCATGGCAGGTATGGCAGCTATTGGCGGAATAGCCATGTTTGTAATCAGTAACAGAAAGCTAAAGCATGACAAAGACCAAGGCCAGACAGGCATAGATCCGTCATATTTGAAGTCATATGAGACTAGTGACTCTGCAGGAGGATACAAGACAAACAGGGGAGAATCACATATCATACCATTTGAGACAAAGATGCCAATTTTCAGACAAACAAGAGATTAGGATAATTTCTAAAATGAATCTTGTATTGATGGATTTTTTTGGAAAGATCGAATGACCTTGTTAAAAATTGCAAATGATATGGCAGCACCAATAACTGCAAGTACAATCATGGTAATGGTATAATCAGCACCTGTGAAATCCAATATGTTGGAGTATGGATCAAGATAAGGTGTGCCTGAACCTGCTCCGGGATTTGAAACTACAGAATCCACCTTTGTTTTTGCCATGTATAATGACTCATCTATTGAGTCAACAAGGCCAGTTCCAGAGATTTTTATGGGCAAGCTAAAGTCTGAATACCAACTCTTGAAGGGGTTGAGCAGACTGCTTTCAGCAGACACTATTGCTAGCGATAATGCAGTTATTGCAGAAACTATTCCCATTCCAAAGAATTTGGATATGGAGTGAAAGGAACGCACCAGTGATTTGCTTTGCTTGGTTTTTTCAGTAATCTTTGACGGAGTGATTACAATTGCTATCTTTGATGCTTTGTAATAGTTCATGTTTCGTGCCTTGGAGTTTTTTTCAGTTTTTGAAACATGTATCAGTTCAATCTGTTGCATTTTACCCAAGTAATGTTTTACAAGTTGCAATGACATGTTTGTCTTCTGAGCAATCTCGTTTGCAGTCATCTCGCTGTAAAATAATAAATTCAAAATTTCTATGCTTGACTTGTTTGAGATAACCTTTGCCAAAATTTTCATCTTTACATCATCTAAAGAAAAAACATTTACAGAATTGTCTGTCTTGAAATTTACATCACTCATAGGTGTTACCTATATGGCATCATAGTATGTAAGTATTAGTAAAACAATAATTTCATCAAACGTTATAATCAAAATTGACGTATGTTACTACATGAATAAAAAAACATCCGTAATAATCGCAGGAGCAATAACTGCAGTTTTGTTAATTCCTGCAATGAGCATGGTATATGCTGAAGCTGTGCCATACTTGGGAAATGTCGGTCCAGAAGGTCAGACAGGGTCCTATACTCTTGAGGAAGCACTCAAGCTGTCTCAGGCAAGGGTTGCAAAAGCTGCTGAAAATAAGGGGTTAGGTTCAGGTACTCCTTACTTTGCAGTTGACGGGATATTTGGAGCATTAGGAATATCCACAGGCGTGTTTGGCAGCATTGCTTTTGCATTATTTGCAAAAGGAAGAAAGGGAAAATATGCTGCACAAGGACGTGGATAGTCCATTGCTCCATTTTTTTCTTTACCAGTAAAAAAATCTAGAAACAATTTATGATATGTCTTGCAAAAATATCTGAGTAGTTTTGATTAGAAGAACTTATGAACTTCTCAAATTTAGTTTCTATGTTGGAAGTGTATTTTATCAAAGAAATGCAGGCTTTTGAGTATGTAACCTTTACAGAATTAAAAATAGACAAACAATCTGATTTTTGCTGTGAGAAATTAAAAAAATATGTCTTAATTGTAAAGTCTTGGAGCAGCAAGATAGGAAAATTCTGTGTTGTGGAAAAAGACATTCTTGTAGAAATTGACTACTGTCCGTTTTGCGGTGAAAAAATAGAATACATTTCGGTTACATAAGAAAATGAAAACCATACTCTTGATAATCATTCCAATAATCATCATACTGGCAATACTTGCAGTTATTGCATATGATTCGATATCTCTTGACAAGATATGTGCAGATGACGGCGGAAAAAGAATTGGCGACACTTGCCGCATTCCAATAATTACAAATTCCACAAAAGACAATTCTCAAACTTTGGATATCTCTCAAATCAAGACAATGAAACCAAACAGCATGGAATTTTTCTACTATCCAAATACCAAGAATTCCGAGAAGGCTGATCCATACCAGACATTCATGTTAATTCGACTGCCAGAGTGGATGGGCGGTGCTGTAAACGATTCATCTGCATTTAGGGCATACAGTGCAAAATCCCTTGATGATTCGTGCTTTGTAAAATATTGGCCTCAAGATGGGAGACAGCGAATAGAGAATCCGTGCCAAGGTTCCATGTATCGAGTAGTAGACGGAGTCTTGACTATTGGGGCAACTCATAGGTCAACTGCAATGACTGCTTTACCGCACTTGGATTTGTCTAGTGACGAAAACGGATTCTTGTATGTCGAGCCGCCAAAATGGGAAAAGACTGAAAACGGCGTGGTCGGATATGGCAGGGAAATGACACTTGATGAGATTCGTAACGGGTCTGCATTTTTAATAGATTCATTTGTAAAATCCCATCCAGATTATCCTGTAATCCCAATAGAGTTTGCAGGATACACGTTGTCTGAGATTTCACCTGATAACTATGGTGTCATGGTATCGTACTTGGATTTTCCAAGCAAGTCCGGCTCCATATCCATGACTATTAGTAAAACATCTCTTGGCTTTGTCACCACAAATCTGGCACAATCAAATTCAGAGTTTTGGCAGATTGGAAATGATATCATCAAGATTGGAGGTTTTGCACTTGACAAAAATAGTGACAGACCTGAGTACTTTAGACATTATACAATAGAGTTTAACAATGGAATTAATTTTAGAATCGAGGGGAAAAATCTGGAATTTATCAAACAGGAAATTGTGAAAAACTATTTTCCAGAGTACTCGTATGATGACATGTTTCTGATTTCCAGTACTGTGAAGTAGATGAGATTAATTGTTGCAATAATTGCATCAGTGGTAATATTTATCGGACTACAGACAGTTATCCCATTTCCATATGGATTAATCTTAGGGGTTTTGTTTGCCGGAATCACACTGTGGTATACAAAGAAGCATCTCTTGCAGCCAAAAGACTCTGTGCTAAACTACCCACGTGTTGATCCAATCAATGAAAAAGAAAGACTGCAAAATGACGAGGCATTGAGAATTTTGGAAAAAAAGTACATCGAAGAAAAAATTTCCAAGGAAGAATACAAGAAAAGAAAAAAAGAGTTTGAAGAAATTGAATACAGTCCACGAAAATGCAAGGTTTGCGGCTCGGAAGAATTTGAGTTTGTCTCAGATGTAGAAGCATCAGACAAAACTTCAGATGCAGGATACTACAAATGTAAAAAATGTGGTACAAAATGAAAACCAGAATGTCTTTGTTGCTTATTGCATTAACAAATTTGTAATTAGGGAAATTCAATGTATTTTTTATAATCTTGCAGTCTATTACGAATAGTCACGGTGGTTATTCCAGAAATCCGCATAATATCTTGTTGGGTTATATCCACATTAGTTTTGATACCGGCCATGTACAATACAGCGGCAGCAACGGCATGTGGGTTTTTTCCTGCAGTTACTTCTTTTTCTTTTAGGGTATCAAAAATTTTTATGGCTTCTCGTTTAGTGTTTTCAGGTATTTGTAAATTATTAGCAAATTTTATGATACAATTAGTCGGATCTGTCACAGGAACAGTGAGCGGTAGATTTTGAAACAGCATCCTGTAGGATTTTGCAATTAATTTTCGTTTTTCTTGAAGATGATTTGAAATGTCTATGATGGTTCTGGTGGTTCCCATGTCTCTACATGCAGCATACAGACATGCTCCGATTATTGATTTTACTGTCCTGCCACGTATTAGTTGCGCCTTTGCAGCTTTTCTGTAAAGATATGCCGCTCTGTCAATCACAGCATCAGAAAGACCTAACTTTTCTTTGAGTTTGATCATTTCATATAACGCAATTCTTAGATTTCGTCCAGAAGTGGTCGTTGCCTTACTCCTAGAATCCCATAACCGCATTCTTCTCATGGATTGTTTCATTTCATGATCTAAGGGTCTTCCCACAAAGTCACGATTGTATTTTCCAATGATTGTAGATAGTCCCATATCGTGCATTGTTATTGATGTTGGTGCATGCTCACTTTGTGTGAATGTATTACTTTCTTTTCTTATGTCTGCAACGTTTTCTTGTAAAATCCTTCCACAGTTCTGACAGATCATTTCACCTGTTTCAAAATCCGTAATTATCACACTTTCAGTGCATGAGAGAATATCTCCTTTGTCAGTTATCTGTTTTTGAACCATAGGTGCCCCAGATGTATAAAAATTAGATAATCATCCAAATCCAAGCAGTTATCCTTTGACTAGTGCCCATCGCTACTCTTTTTCGCGATGTTTTTCTTGGCTGATTACAGTACATAGTTGTCCTTCACCAAATAAAAATCACATACACATAATCATGAATGTTTGTTTGCTATTTTTATCGATATTAAACAACTTGAAAGACACATAAAAAATGAAATATTTTTTTAGAATTTAAGATTTGTTTAATTTAAAAAATAAAACCAAATAAATTTTCTACTTTGTAACAGTCATGTTTATTGACAATTTCGTATTACTAAAAATATGGCAGAAGCTGGCATGGCCGCATACGGTACAGTAATTGGGATAGGAATAACATTGGCAATAGTGCTTTTTTCATTGCGTGGAAAAGGACATCCAGAATCACTAGAATGAAGTTGACAAATGATGGAATTCTACGAGTGCACTTGCGAATGCGGTTGCAAAAAAATATCTGATGACTATGTTTGTGATGTATGTAAAGCAGGGTTATGCAAGATAATTATTCAAGATTATAAATTAATTTCAAAAATTTAAAATCATTCAAATGCTGACTATACTTTTGAATCCGCCATATGTCCTGATGATCCCTATGAATGATTTGTACGTTAGTGTTTTAAACAAATTTTGTTATACTATGTCATGTCAAACAATGAAACACCTGCATATGAGCAACTCTACGGACTGTCTTGGACGATACTTGATGAAGAATAATCTCAGATAACATAGCTTAGAAGTACTTATGAACATGTGAGTTTTGAAATTACGTGTGAACCAGTGCAAGAACATCTGCAAGAATCATCCACAGGGAAACAAGAGCAGAATATACCACGAGGGCGGAAGTTTTTGCAGAAACTGTGACTATTATTTTGCAGACGGGTTTCTCAGATGCCCGTGCTGCAAGGCAATGGTAAGGCATTCGACTCGAAACAGAAAAGACCAGGACCTGGTGCTGAGGATATGATGAAATATTTTATCTTGGTTTTGGAAATATTGCAGATTCAACAGGCAAATTAATTCTAGTCCAAAGTGGATAAGTAATTGACAGAAGGTTTTCAGACAATTCAATAAACTCTGTTTTATCAAATCACAATCAGAGATAATTTGCAATAATCCTTCAAGTTAGATTTTTTTGGAATGGATTTTGCTTATTGGAATTTGTTTTTTAGATGTAATCAGGAATTGTGAGTTTTTAGATACCTTTTCATGAACCATTGCAGGAATGGTAAATAGTCATCTTTTCTTTGAGATTTTTCCAGTGCCGTATAGTATGAACGTCTATCAGTATAATCAACATCCATCAAAGGATAATCAAATGCGTTTAAGACATAATTCATCATGAGTTTCTGGTACCCATAATCCATAGACACCGTTAACAGATGTAATTGCAACCAGTCCAATCAGAATCAAGATTATAAAATATTTCATACTGTATGAATTCAATTATTCATCATTGAAAAGTGCTTCGAATCTTTTATGAATACGAATTTTGCATGATTGATTTTAGATTCGTCTGATTGATTATAGTTTAACTGCTTTTTTCCAGCTTTTGATTGCTTTAGGACTGGCATGAATCCATGTTATTGATCCGTCTGAATTCAATAAAATCTTATTTGATTTTTCTAAATATTTTAAAATCAAATTTAGTACTGGGGGTCTCATACCTACATCCATTTTTTTAACAAGTTGTTTTTTTGTATCAAATTCCTTGTATTTTGCCATAATTTGTTCTATTTTTAAAATATTTTTCAAAGTTGGATTGTATTTTTCTGATGTGATCTGCATAATCTCTTTGATGGATTTGGCATATTCCTCACTGTCTATCTGTTTTGGATGAACCGATTTTTGATTACTCATGGTCTTACTATGTACATATATGTATATATGCATATCTGTACCTTATTGATTAGTCTTATTTTTTCTTGAAGCTGAATCTAATGTTATAATCAACATGGTCAAATACCTCCATAGCAATGCACGTTTTTCTTCATTAATGGAAAGAATGCCGTAAATCAGGCGCCAATTCTCTGGTAAAACTACCTTATAGTATGCATTACAATCATGTTTCTTAATGTAGTGTTTTGGAACCTTGTCTCTCTGAAGATGAGTTCCTACAATTTTGTCTTTCTTTAATTCTTTAATTGCTTTGTCTATGTCTTTGAAAATCTGTCCTTTTTTATCTAGACTGGAAAATACGGGCATAAAATCATCTGGGTCTCCAGCAACTTCCATTACTCTCAAACTGGAATAAATAATCTGGCGTATTAATGTGAAATTAAGATATTTTATTTAACAATATCTAACTGATTTTGTATCTTAAAACCACTAATTGGGTCGAAGAATTCGACATATGTTATTTCAGAGTTTGGCTTTTTATACAATTATTTTATGAGATAACCCGTGTTCTACTTTTGTATTCAGTAATTCAAGTCAATGACTGGTTTTGTACCATGAGCATGTGTGCAATAAAGACGTAACTGATTATTATCAAAGAAGACAAAATTATGCTTTTGTTTAATTGTAATTTAATTAATTCTAGTATTAAAAAAACGAGAGTTTCTGGCAAGGTAAACTATGCCGACAAGAGTGATTCCTAAAATCATAATTGGAAACACGCCAAATTCAGGAACAACATAAGAGCCGATAACTTCAATATTTTTTGTATCCTTTGGAATCATCATTCCCAATGCATAGTTATCAGGATATTTGATTAGGTCATATTGCGTATCTACGCCGTCAATTACCAGTCGGTATTGTGCATTTTCAGCAGATATCACATCAAAGGGCAAGCGCAGCCAGAAAATACTAGTTGAAGGGACACTCTCCATAGTAATTTGAATGGACTTTCTTTCAGGAATTATTTCCATAAAAGATAACTTTGGATATTCTTCTATTTTTTCCAGATTAACTTCAAAACTACCATGATATCCATAGTGAATGTTGTATGTTTTATCATCAATTGTCAGGACATATTTTTCAGATGAGATCTGGGCAATATCCAGATACTGGGCAAAGGCATCCATGTCATCAATAATGTGACTGCCAAAAGCAAAACTAGGGGCTAACATCAGTAGAAACACAGTAGAGGCAAAAGCAAATTTCAAGTTAATGAAAAATTAATTTTATCAGATATAATTAATGGTCAGATTATCAGGGTCGATAATTTGTATCCAGTATGATTTATCATCAATCTATTTATGGTAAAAAATGAATAATAAAATTATGAATTTTGGTGCAAGCAATGTATCATTTGGAATTGCCTTGTTTTTGATTTTGTCTTTGGCATTGGTAAATACAGCAGAGG
>Ga0210044_10007500_pt1 | contig 13893 bp, 13 predicted proteins | sample CryGey13umfilter_2_FD_183959 | JGI IMG/M metagenome (GOLD analysis project Ga0210044, IMG submission 183959) | Groundwater microbial communities from aquifer in Utah, USA - Crystal Geyser 4/9/14 3 um filter (SPAdes) (version 2) | ecosystem: Environmental > Aquatic > Deep subsurface >... | reverse complement strand
CGCTAGAAGTAGCTAATAAAATATCTTTGGTAGTTTTAGATAAGACGGGCACACTCACGCAAGGGGAACCATCCGTTACATATGTATCGTCTACGGAAACAGCACAAATCGCATACTCTCTTGAACAAAAATCCGAACACCCACTTGCGTACGCCATCGTTCGAGAAGCAAAAGAAAAGAAAATTCAAGCGTCTGAGGTAATAGACTTTACCGCTATCATCGGAAGAGGTGTCCAAGGGAATATTTCCGGAGAACAATATTTTCTAGGCAGTCACGAATTTATTAAGGAACAAGGAGTGAAAATATCAAATGATCAAATAAAAGAAATTGAAGAATACGAATCAAAAGGGGAGACCGTATTACAGCTCGCGAGAAAAAACCAATTTATTGGCGTCATTTCAATCGCCGACGAGGTGAAATCAGAGGCGAGGCAAGCAATAAAAAAACTTTCTGCACTGGGAGTAACATCTGTCATGTTGACAGGTGATAATCCAAAAACTGCTGAATCAATTGCAAACACGGTTGGTATTGTAGAGTGGAAGGCACGAGTGAGACCTGAAGGAAAAGCGGAATATATTAAAGAGGCACAACGTAATCATAAAATTGTGGGGATGATAGGTGATGGTATTAATGACGCGCCCGCGCTTGCTCAAGCAAATGTTGGTATCGCGATGGGTAGCGGTACAGATATCGCGATGGAATCAGCAGGAATTACGCTTCTTCATGGAGACGTTTCGCTTGTCCCACAGGCAATCAAACTCGCAAAAAAAACAATGCATAATATTATACAAAACCTTATTTGGGCTTTTGGATATAATATAATTTTGATTCCAGTTGCAATGGGGGCTTTGTACCCGGTGTTTGGAATTCAGATGAACCCGATGCTTGCCAGCGCGGCTATGGCACTTTCGAGCGTATCAGTAGTTACAAACGCACTGAGATTAAAAAAAATATCATTAATATGATTTGTTTATGAATTTTTGGGTAATATTTATAACCGGACTTACAACTGGCGGTTTAGCTTGTCTTGCGATGCAGGGTGGTCTACTTGCATCCACTATTGCCAATCAAAAACGTGATGATATAAAGAAAAACTCCAACGCAAAGGAATTAGATCCAAAATCGTTTGATAAAGGTGACTGGCTTCCAGTGGTAATGTTTTTGGGGGCAAAACTTGTATCGCATACGGTATTAGGATTTCTCTTAGGTGCTCTCGGGTCGGTTTTAACTCTAGGTTTTGGGTTGCGTATCGCCTTCCAAGTTATAGCAGCACTTTTTATGCTTGCAACTGCTTTGAATTTATTGAACGTCCATCCAATTTTTCGTTTTGTAAGTTTTCAGCCTCCAAAATTTATGCAACGTTGGGTTCGAAAATCGAGCAAAGCTGATTCATTTTTTGCGCCCGCAGTATTAGGCTTTTTTACAATTTTCATTCCTTGTGGCGTCACGCAAGCGATGGAAGTGCTCGCGATTAATTCTGGGAATGCGTTGACCGGAGCATTAATAATGTTCTTTTTTGTGCTTGGAACCGCGCCGATTTTTGGGCTAGTTGGGGTTGCAACCGCAAAGCTCTCCGAAGCTTTACGCACAAAATTTTTAAAGTTTGCCGCCGTACTTTTATTATTTATGTTTCTTCTGGGGGCAAACGGAGTTCTTCAAGCAGTTGACGCACCAATTTCGTGGCAAAGAATTCAACTAGCTTTATTTGATTCGTCAGACAAAGCCGTTAATGCGACAATCGATTTAGAAAATTCTCAAATGAGCGTGGATAATATTCAACGAATAACGATTAACGTGGAGGACAATGGATATAGACCAAACAGGATTAAGGTTAAAGTCGGCGTACCTGTCGTTATGACTGTAACGACTGAGAATGTCTATACCTGCGCCGCCGCTTTTTCATTTAAGGAATTTGGCATATATGCCGTGCTTAAGCCAACCGACAGTAAAACATTCCACTTTATCCCACAAGCAAAAGGGAAATTTGTATTTTCCTGTTCGATGGGCATGTACACGGGTGTTTTAGAAGTAATATAGTTATATGTTTTTTAAAAAATCAAAAGTTCAAAGCGGGGAAGTTGCCATGTTTCAAATCGGTGGAATGCATTGTGTGAGCTGTGCAATGAATATTGATGGCGAGCTCGAAGACACTGACGGGGTAATTGAGAGTGCGACAAATTATGCGAAACAGACGACAGAGGTTACATATAACCCGAGTAAGGTGGGAGTAAAAGACATAGAAGCTCTGATTCGCAAGCTTTCCTACACCGCAAAACAAATAAAATAAATATTTTAGTAACCTATAAAAGGTATATATTTTTATGGTATACTTGCTTTAGCTACACTATAACGTATTTAGTATGAGTTTACATATATTTATTCTAACTCTTCACGTTCTTGGCGCAGGGCTCGTGTTAGGAGTTTCTTTTTTTTGTGTAATGTTGATGTATAGAAAAGAATGGTCAACCGAGCAACTTGCACGATTCGTGTATATCGGAAAATTTGGAAAGTGGTTTTCTGGATTGCAGTTTTTAACAGGTATTATCTTAGTAATAAACGAATGGGATGAATTTAAAGAAAGTAAGATTTTTTGGATTAAAATGGGGCTTTATCTTTTTGAAGGAATACTTGCAGGGTTTCTCATTGAAAAAAAGGCAAAGTCGTTGCAAACCGGAGCGTCACAAAAAAGTTATACAATTGGTTTAGCCTCTCAGTTTCTTCTAATTCTTATTATTATGTCGTTAGGTGTTTTTCTTGTAGAAGGCTAAATCAAATAAACCTCGATGATAGTTATATTGTTGATTTATTGGTATACTTGTGATTATACGAAACACGAAAAATATGGAAGAGAAAATGCAAGACTGGCTTACCCAAGCCCATAAAAATGGATTAACTCATATTGAAATTGAAGGTCAACTTCGTTCGCAAGGCTGGAAAGAAATTGATATTGTTAAAATCATGTCAGAAAAAATAAATTTAACCCTCTCTGACAAAACTGAGAAGCAACAAAGCGATCGTCATACTTTAAAGGTTATTCTTTCCGCAATCGCAGGGATGATATTCGCGGCTCTTGTAGCATTTGGCCTTTATGTTTTTCACGTCTATCCCGGCACATTACTTGGTTCGGAAGAAACGAGATATAAAAATGCTATTGTTGAATGGATGTGCATGACAAGCACAACAAACCCTGATCGTGAAAAGATTTTAGCTAGACTAGCAAAAGACATTGGTATTCCTCGTGATCAACTTTTTTCTAGTCCTGACGAGACAGTTAATCAGCAGATAGGTGAGTGGTGGAATAGCGAAATAGCACGAGTGGCGAAAAAATACGGATTTGAATCTGCGGATGAACTTTATGGATTTTCCTCAGTGACAGCCAGTCAATCTGAGCTTAACACCCAAGTTTCTGCACTAGCCGAAAAACGTTGCAAATGAAAGAAGTTCTGGCTTACAAGAAGCGGGGCTGATATTTGCATAAACTTAACTTGTACGCTACACTCCGTTAATGGAAATTCGCAATATCGCCATTATTGCCCATGTTGACCATGGGAAAACAACTTTAACTGACGCAATTATGCGTCAGACAGGTATGGTGACTGATGAAAATATAACCATGGATTCGAATACGCTCGAAAAAGAGCGTGGTATTACTATTTATTCAAAAAATGCTTCTGTTTTTTATAAGGGAACAAAAATAAATATTGTTGATACACCTGGGCATGCAGATTTCGGTTCGGAAGTTGAACGAGTCCTTCGATCAATTGATAGTGTTTTGCTTATAGTCGACGCACAAGAAGGTCCTATGCCGCAAACAAGATTTGTTTTGAAGAAATCTCTTGAGCTTGGCCTTCAGCCAATTGTGGTTTTGAATAAAATTGATAAACCAGCAGCAGACGTCCATCGCGCGTATGATCAGGTATTTGAGTTATTCATGGAGCTTGGAGCGACTGATGAACAGCTGAATTTTACGACAGTGTATGCTATAGGTAGAGACGGGGTAGCGAAGAAAAATATGATGGACAATATGCGCGATCTTACGCCACTTTTAGATACAATTTTAGAAAAAGTAACTCCAGCGCAAGCTGACTCAAGCTTGCCGCTACGTTTCCAGCCCTTTAATTTGGCGTATGATAATTTTTTGGGACGACTTGCGATTGGTCGTATCTATGAGGGAAGCATTCATGCAAACTCAAAACTCGTATTAAAAAAAATAGATGGCGATGTGCAAACAGGGAAAATTACAAAATTGTTTACATTTGAAGGTTTAAGGAGAAAAGAAATTGAGACTGCGGAAGCTGGTGACATCGTTATGATTTCAGGTTTTCCTGATATTGATATCGGCGAAACACTCTGTAATAATGAACAACAGGAATCATTGCCTGCGATCCACGTAGATGAGCCAACAATTTCTTTGCATATTCTAGTGAACAATTCGCCGTTTGCTGGACGCGAGGGTCAGTTTGTGACAAGTAGACAAATTCGCGAACGACTTGAAAAAGAACTCGAGGTAAATGTTGGTCTGCGGATAGAATTTTTTCATGACTCCTTTAAGATATATGGCAGAGGAGAACTACATATCGCAATCTTAATTGAAAACATGCGTCGCGAAGGATTTGAACTCCAAGTATCACAACCACAAGTAATTTTTAAAGAAATTAACGGGAAAAAATGTGAACCGTTTGAAGAAGCAATCGTTGATGTCCCTGAAGTCCGCTCAGGAGTTGTAATTGAAAAGTTTGGCAAACGAAAAGGAATAATGGTTGATATGCAGCATCACGCCAATCAAGTTCGAATGGTTTTTGAGATACCAACGCGCGGTCTGCTTGGATATCGCAATGAGTTTTTAATTGACACGCGTGGCGAAGGTATTTTGTGTTCTCGTTTGATTGGGTATCGTCCGGCCGTTGAAGAAATTACGAAACGTTTTACAGGATCAATGGTTTCAATGGCGACCGGGAAAGCCCTTGGGTTTTCATTGTTCAATCTTCAGGAACGGGGCAATTTGTACATTAGCCCTACCACTGAAGTTTATGAAGGAATGGTGGTCGGCGACGCATCAAAAGGAGATGATATCGCGGTTAACCCGATAAAGGGTAAACGGTTGACAAACATGCGCGCTGCTGGTTCTGATGACGCGATTTTACTCACCCCACCCTTAATTTTGAATATTGAGCGTGGTCTAGAAATTATGAACGAAGATGAGTATCTTGAAATAACACCAAAAAGTGTTCGTTTAAGAAAACAATACTTAACTGAAGTAGATAGAAGGCGAGCTCAAAAAACAAAAAAAGAACTAATACCAGCTTAACTATTTATGACGTTGTTCGTCGCTTGAACAACAAAGTTAACAATTGTTCAGGCTAGTATCACAACGTCAATCCTATTATTGCGCTTATGAGCGCTTTTTTTGACGCAGCCTCACGATTTGAATCGCTTGTTGTCGCGCCAATCACGACGTTTGCAATAATCATGATCACCGCTATTAATCCAAGAAGCCCCAGAATCCAGTTCACAACACCCGCAATCGTTTGTTGGAGTGTTTTTGTGGTGTTTGAAATCCCAAAAGTTGTTGGTAAATTTGGAGAAATTGTAAATTGAGCTTACGCCACAAGTGGGATCGAGCAAAAAAATAGTGTCGTAAACAACGAAAGAATTTTTTTCAAATACATATTGAAACATATAAAGTATAGCAAAATTGATTGTAAAAGAGATGTGTATAAATCTTACTTTTCTCTTATGCGGTTTGTTTGTACACCAATACCATGTGGAAGCAGTTTTTAAATCCCCCCAAGCGGGAATATGTATTTATCGGATTATTGCTCATTGCATTAGGTTTTGATGTTTTTGTATTTCAATCCAAAGCTGTCCTTTTTGTTGTTGCTATAATTTCTGCACTTCCGACGATATGGGCCGGGTCTATTTCTTTAAAACAAAAACGAATTAGCATCGATACATTTAATGCTTTTGCTCTTATAATAACCTTTGTGACATGGGAAATCCGCTCAGCAGCTTTTATTGGACTTATGCTGGCGTTTGCACGACTTTTGGATTGGTATGCCGAATCACGAACCCATCATGCTGTTGAAGAATTATTAAAACTGAAACCCTCAAAAGCGATGAAAGAAGTAGAGGGTAAGATTATTGAAATTGAAACCGATACAGTACATACAGGTGATATTCTTGTAGTCAAAACAGGGGCCCGTATTCCAGTTGATGGGGTTGTGGTTTATGGGAAAGCACTAATTAATGAAGCATCGGTAACAGGCGAGTCAGCATTAGCATCAAAGGGTGTTGGAGATGAAGTTTTTAGTTCAACATTGAATGAGTCGGGCGCACTAAAAATACAAGCAACCTATGTTGGAAAGGATTCAATTATTGAACGCATGGCCGCGCTTATTACTGAAGCATCGAAGCATAAATCCAAGACACAAAAAATTGCCGATCGTTTTGCTCAGATTTTTTTGCCTATTGTTGGTATGACCGGTGTAGTGACATACTTGTTGACCCATAATATTGATATGACAGTCGCTCTCTTTCTTGTTGCATGTGCTGATGATATAGCGGTTTCAATACCGCTTTCGATGACAGCATCGTTGGGTAGAGCCGCGAAACGAGGAGTGATTGTAAAAGGTGGCCAGTGGTTAGATACGTTAGGAAAAATTAAAATATTAGTTTTAGATAAAACAGGGACTATAACCTATGGGAAACTTTTTGTAACTGGCGTAGAACACGACGAGTCAATTTCCGATGCGCAATTTTGGAAATTATTAGCATCTGCTGAAAAATATTCTGAACATTCAATGGGGAAAGCAATCATGCGTGAGGCTGCTCAGCACCTGACTGGCATACAAGAACCCGATGATTTTAAAGTTTATAAATCAAATGGAGTTTGGGCGCGTGTAGGAAAAGATGATGTCGCAATTGGCGACGAAGGATTATTTGAAGATTTAGATATAGCGTTTACAACTGAGATACAAAAAAAGTATGACCAAATAAAAAATATACATCAAGAAACCACGCTTGTGGTTATTGTTAATTCCCGATGTATTGGTTTTGTCCGTGTTGGCGATAAAGCGCGACCAGAAGCAGCAGCCGCAATCCTTGCGCTCCAGCGACTTGGTCTCGAACGAATAATAATGCTTACTGGTGATAATGAGTTTGTTGCAAAACGAGTTGCAGATTCTGTTGGCATTAAAGAGTATCGTGCGTCCATGACGCCACAAGGAAAGTATGCAGAGTTAGAACGTATTTATTCAAAAAAGGTAATTGCGATGATAGGAGACGGCATAAACGACGCTCCAGCGCTTGCGAGAGCTGACGTTGGTATCGCGATGGGTGGTGGTGGAACCGCGGTTGCCGTGGAAACCGCGGACGTGGTTATTTTAACAGATAATCTATCTCGCTTGCCTGAAATGATTGAGTTAGGACGTCGCACCACCTCAGTAATTTATGGTGATATTATAACTTGGTTTATAACGAACGCCGTTGGCTTTACTCTTGTGTTCACCGGATTTTTAGGGCCAGCATTAGCTGCATTTTATAATTTTATTACCGACTTTTTACCAATTATAAATTCGGCGCGACTTTTTGGTTGGAAAGCGAAGGGGCAACGTCAGCGGGCTTTAGAAAAAAGAAGAAAAGAGGTAGAATAACTCTATGGTCGAAAAAGTAAAACCACAACGTCTGCGTTATTTCTATAGGTTAAATAAAAAACCGGGGACAGCACCGGGGACGATTATCGCACCTTATGGCAATGAAGGTGAGGCAACGCGGATTCGACTTTTCCAATACGACAAAGGATCTGTCCAAGATCAAAAAAATATTTCAGCTAGTGCTGTATTGCTCCCCAAGGGCACATCTCGCTTGTGGTTAGATGTTATCGGTCTGCGTAACATAAAAGAGATTGAAGTAATAGGGGAGACATTTCGTCTGCACCCCTTGCTTTTAGAAGATATTACGCATACTGATCAGCGTCCAAAATTTGATGCATATGACGGTGTGTTGTACATCGCGGCGCGCATGTTTTTGCTCAATGAGGAAAAAGGTATCCGTTCCGAACAGGTGAGTATTATTATTGGAAAGAATTTTTTAATTTCATTTCAAGAGAAAATCGGTGATGTTTTTGATCCAGTTCGGGAACGCTTGTTAATGAACAAAAAAGCAATTCATTCAAATGGGCCTGCGTATTTGGCGTATTCGTTGCTTGATACAATTGTAGATAATTATTTTGTGATTCTTGAAGATATTGGTGAGCGGATTGAGACACTTGAGGATGAGCTCATTAAAGATCCGACTCCAAAAACATTACATGCGATAAATAAACAAAAACAAGAAGCGCTTGTGCTTCGCCGATCTGTATGGCCGCTTCGCGATGTTGTAAATCGATTCGAACGCGAAGATTCAACATTATTAAACAAAGAGACTAAAGTGTATATTCGAGATCTGTATGATCATACTGTGCAAATTATTGAAGCTATCGAAACGTATCGTGATGTGCTCTCGGGTATGATCGACCTCTATCTTTCTAGTGTCAGTAATAAAATGAATGCGATAATGAAAGTGCTGACCATTATCGCGACGATTTTTATACCGCTGACATTTATAGCTGGTGTGTATGGAATGAATTTTACGTATATGCCTGAACTTGATTGGAAATTTGGTTACCCATCAGTTTTAATTTTTATGACGCTCGTTGTTTTGGGCATGCTCTATTATTTTAAAAAAAAAGGTTGGTTTGAATAAATTGTTTCTGGATTGAACCGCTGCGCACAATTAGCTGGTTATTAACAACTGATATCTTTCTTATTGACATTGTAAAGAAAAATGCCGTTAACAAACTTTTGAAAACGGCATTTTAAAGTGCGTCATACCGATGAACGGTTCGTTGCGTTGAGTGAGGGATCGACATATGTTCCTCCGTGAACAGGTTTTTGAGCTAAGCTCTCTTGCAGTACTAGTTTGCCTTTCTCAATAACGAAAACCTTGTTTTGCCAGCGAGGAATTGTTTGGAAATGGAATTCGCTTAGTTCGTTTAGATTAAGAACGAATTCTTGTGCACCATGATCAGTATGCAGAGTAAGCAACAACTCTGTATTCGTCAGCTCAATCGTAGAAACAAGTCCTGCATGCCATCCATTTTTTGAAAAAGGCTCCTGTGAAGATATAAACCTTACAAAAAATAATCCATGGTGGTACGAGGCAGCAAACACCTTCAGTCGCGTATCTCCGTCACGGCCTAAGTCAGCCAGTATACCTTTACCGAAATGCCGATTTGGAGCTGGATTTCTCATAAACGCTTCGACAGACAATAAAAACAACTTCAGTGCTATCATTTTGATCTCACCTCCTTTCAAAGAGCGCTTTTTTTGTTGTTTTATACCCAATGAACAATAAATCTGTTCACAAAACTTGTCAAGTCGGAGTAGGAGTTATATATTGTAAGAGGAAAGTCGTCACAGGATGAGATATCTAGAGTAATTAGACGGATTTGGTATACTATAATTATAAATAATTGATAAACACAGTATGGAATCGTTAGAAAATCAAGCCAATATCGATCAACAACCTTTTAGCCGATTACGCAGGTTTAATCTTATTATGGCTTTCCTACACGCACTGCAGGGTATAACTATGATCGTATTGAGTTCAGATTTTTCCTTACCTGTTACGACATCGTTTGTCGAATTTAGCCAAACAACACAAAAACTTTTTACGCAGCTTCAGACTGTTTTTGAGCTTCGAGTAGGGCTACTTGTAGCTGGATTTTTATTTTTGTCAGCACTTGCACATTTACTCGTGTCACTCCCTGGGATTTATGAATGGTATGTAGCAAATTTAAAAAAAGGAGCCAATTACGCGCGCTGGATCGAATATGCTTTTAGTTCGTCTCTAATGATTGTCATTATTGGCATGCTCGTTGGTGTGTATGACGTGCTGACATTGGTACTTTTGTTTGGGTTAAATGCCATGATGATACTTTTTGGTTGGATGATGGAGCTTCATAATCAAACAACTGAAAAAACAAATTGGACATCTTTTTTGTTTGGTTCAATTGCAGGGTTTATCCCTTGGGTTGTTGTTGCGCTTTATTTGTTCAATGCAGGCGAGGGTGATTTTAAAGCACCGACGTTTGTATATTGGATTTACTTTTCCATTTTCTTGTTCTTCAATTCGTTTGCCATAAACATGGTTTTGCAATACAAAAAAGCTGGTAAATGGCGTAACTATCTGTATGGCGAGCGGGCATATATCATTTTAAGTCTTATTGCTAAATCTTTGCTCGCTTGGCAGGTGTGGGCTGGAACGCTGCGACCGGTCTAATTCCATCAAATTTCATGGCATATCCGCTGTCTCGGAATATTCTGGGACCATTATTAAAACGTAGACTTGTTGTGATAGAAGGATTAGAATATATTCCCGATTCAGGATCTTTTTTAATTGTTGCAAATCATGTGGGTTATCAAGACCCTATTTTGATGGTCACAGCAATCGCGTTGCATACACACAGAAAAATCCATGCGATAGCAAAGTGGAAGACGCTTCGAATCCCAATTTTAAAAAGATGGATAGGTACTATTCCGCTTTCACGAGACCGTTCAAAAACAATTGATGCTGCGCTTCGGCAACTTGACCTGGGGGAGATTGTTCTTATTTATCCCGAAGGCACGGTTAATTTTTCTGATAAAATAATTGACACGAAAACCGGAGCAGCGCGACTCGCCATCTTAAGCGGTTGCACCGTGATTCCCGTGGGCATTCGGCGTGTTTCATCTGCACCCGCAACTTCATTTAAAAAATATTCAGAGATTCTTACCGGACGAATGCAGCTATACTTTGGCAAACCCATGTATTTTGTGAAGCAACAGACGGCAGAGCTAGGGAAAAACTATATTCACAACGTGCATAATCAAATAATGCGAGAAGTTGCTCGACTAGCGAAAAAAGAATTTATTCCATGCCAGTTATAAAAATAAAAAAATGCAGATTAAAACCATTCTTTTTATAATCGTATTTTTTGCTTTAGCGCTTATCTTGCTTATTGGTGGGCATTACCTGCTTTATTATTTTTTTATAGACTCGTATGATTTATATGCCTCGCAATTTCGAGTAATTTTAGCAGTTGTCTTTGGAATTTTTTCAATCGGTTACATTTTAGCTTCTGTGATTGCGCGTTGGTCAGATAACCTCGTAACTCGAATATTTTATGCCGCAACCGCAATGTGGCTTGGACTTATTTTATATGTTGCCATGGCGGCAGCTGTAACATTACTTGTGTTTGGGTTAATTGAATATTTTAGTGGCTATGTTTCACACAGCATCTTAGCAACAATTTTTCTTGTCGTAGCAATTGCGTACACAGCTCATGGGTTATGGAGCGCGTATACGTTACGCGTAGAGTTTATAGAAATAGGAATACGAAATTTACCACACACATGGGAAGGGAAACGAATTGTCCAAATTTCTGATGTGCATTTAGGACATATTCATGGGGAACGTTTTTTTCATAAACTTATTTCATTTATTGAAATGCAAAACCCCGCGGCAGTTTTTATCACGGGCGATTTGTTTGATGGCATGGGAGGAGATTTTAGGTATATTGTTGACGATATTAACAGCATTAAAGCACCGCTCGGTATTTTTTATATTAAGGGCAACCATGAAACATACATGGATTTTTCCAAAGTCGAACCGTTAATTCACAAAACAAAAGCAACATTGCTTCGTAATGAAGTTCTTTTGGTTAATGGTTTACAGATCGCCGGAGCCGACTATCCTGAATTCGGGAAAAAACGTGTTATTGGAGATTTTGTGTCCCGTATTAATCCAGCGTTGCCGAGTATTTTGCTTTGGCATGAACCCATTGATATTGAAGCGGCAAAGCAAGCTAACGTTTCGTTGGTTTTGAGTGGTCATACGCACAGGGGCCAGTTATTCCCTTTCGAATGGGTCGCCCGAGGGATATACAAACAATATGAATATGGACTTGTGACTGATGGAGATTTTCATCATTATACGTCGAGTGGTGTAGGTACTTGGGGGCCTCCGATTCGAACCGGCAATCGACCTGAGATTGTTTCTGTGACATTACATAAGGTTTAAAGGTGTTATAATCACAAATACACCATACCCCATGCGCTGTTTGACAGTATTTTTAAAGCAGCTCACAATATTGTTGTACCGCTTTCATAGGGTACAATGTTCATTAAGTCGGGAGAGTTAACATCTTGCCTAAAGGGTTTCGTAAGTACTTTTTCGCGATAGTGCGCAATTCCATAAACCCTTGCGACGTTCGATATCATCTTCTTTTGCGTTATAGGTTGTTACATGTCTTTTGTCCCCAGAAGTCGGTCGACCACTCTCCCGGCTTCTTTTTTTGCTATACTACATCCATGACAGCAGTGAAAGTAAAAAACGAAATTAAAACTTTTGGCAGTAAAAAACGAGCGCAGCACTCGCTTTATTTTTTTAAAACTGGAAAAGGGGAGTACGGGGAAGGCGATAAATTCCTCGGACTGACGATATCAGAACAACGCAGCATCGCAAAAAAATATCAAGATCTTTCTTTGCGTGAAATTCAGAAGCTTCTAGATAGTTCATACCATGAGCAGAGAATGGTAGGCTTAATAATTTTAACATTACAATTTTCGAAAGCGGCTACAGCGCAAAAAAATGACATTTATAGCTTATATATAAAAAATACTCATAATATTAATAATTGGGATCTTGTTGATGTTACGGCTCATATAATCATAGGACAGTTTTTGCTCGAACGTCCACGTAAGCAATTATATGTTTTTGCGCAAAGTAACAATCTATGGGAAAAACGTATAGCCATCATTTCAACCTACGCGTTTATTCGTCAGGGACAATTTTCTGATACACTAAAAATTGCAAAGATCCTGTTGCGCGACGAACATGACTTGATTCACAAGGCAGTTGGCTGGATGCTTCGTGAAGTCGGAAATAGAGATAAAAAGGCAGAAAAAGTATTTCTTGATGCGTATGCTTACGTTATGCCTCGGACCATGCTTCGGTACGCGATAGAAAAGTTCCCAGAAAAAGAACGACAAAAATACCTTTCACAGCGTAGATTGCATTTCATACAATTATTTGGTATGATTAAAGCAATAGTTTTATAATTAGATGATATCAATATGATTATTTTTCTGCCCATACTGCTCATTTTCGGCTTTTTCCTCATACTTTCAGGATTGCGCACAATTGATCAATATGAACGTGGCGTTGTTTTAACCTTAGGAAAATACACGACCACAAGGACCCCTGGGCTTACATGGGTGTTTCCAGTTGTCCAGCGGATAATTAAAGTCGATCTGCGTATTGCGACAGTCGACATCCCGCAACAAGAGGTGATTACAAAAGATAATGTTACGGTCGGAATAAATGCAGTTGTGTATTTTCGAGTAAATAGCGCAGAGCGTGCTGTTCTAGAAATTCAGAATTTTAAACACGCTGTAGCATTGTATGCACAGGCCACACTGCGAGATGTCATTGGAGGCGTAGAACTAGATACACTGCTTTCAGAGCGAGACAAAATTGCTGAAGATATTAAGCAAATAGTAGACGTTGCAACAGATCCATGGGGGATTGAAGTCGGGACAATAAAAATTCAGGATATTGAGCTTCCCGCTGACATGAAGCGTGTTATGGCAAAACAGGCAGAATCCGAACGAGAACGTCGAGCTGTCATTATTCGTGCTGAGGGTGAATATTCTGCCTCTGAAAAGCTAGCGAAAGCTGCTGGGGTCTTAAGTTCTGTCGCAGGAGGTATTTCAATTCGCACACTGCAAACAATTGAAAAAATTAACCCAGATCCTTCGAAGACGGTTATTTTCGCGCTACCACTTGAAGTAACTGAGGGGCTAAGAGGGCTAG
>Ga0210044_10007499_pt1 | contig 13894 bp, 8 predicted proteins | sample CryGey13umfilter_2_FD_183959 | JGI IMG/M metagenome (GOLD analysis project Ga0210044, IMG submission 183959) | Groundwater microbial communities from aquifer in Utah, USA - Crystal Geyser 4/9/14 3 um filter (SPAdes) (version 2) | ecosystem: Environmental > Aquatic > Deep subsurface > Groundwater... | reverse complement strand
CGCACTGCTGCGCGTAGCCCGGGTTGGTCTGCCAGCGGTTGTTGTAGAACTCGCGCTCGAACTCCCAGCGAAACGTGTCGTCGTCGCCGAACAGGAACATGATCCGCGATCGCCTGGCCACCATGGCGTCCAGGGAGTCGATGAACAGGCGGTTGAACCGCGTCCCCTCCTGGCTCGCCGGATCCACCGAGCTCGAGGATCGCGAGCCAGCCCCCAGCAGCGCGGCCTTGATCATGGTCCAGATCGTGTCCACCTCGCTCTGCCGCAGCAGCAGACGCTTCCACGCCGTGAGCGACAGCAACTTGCGGGCGTACATCGCCAGCAGGAACTTGCGGGCGTAGTGTCGCGGAATACGATCGATCTCGCTCTGCTGTCCGCTGTCGATGAGCACCGGGATGCTCAGCAGCACCAGCCCGTGGACTGTCCGTTGCACCCTGGGCGCGGCGATGAGCGCGGTGATCGCGCCGCCGCAGATGCCGAACAGCACCAGCTTCCGTGGGCTGGTGTGGCGGTACAGCTCCTCCACCCCGGCCAGGGTGTCGTCCGCGAACCGGCCGAGCTGGATCGAGCCGTAGAAGTCGTCCACCTTGCCGGTCTCGATCTCGCCGGTGGAATCCGCGACCCCCGCCGGATCGAAGCGCAGCGAGGGGTAGCCCAGCTCGGCGAAGTGCCGCGCGTAGGCCGGATACTGGAACGTGTTGCCCCGACGGCCGCGAGAGCCGGAGTGGACGAAGACGAACCCCATCTCCGGCCGCTCGTTTCCCTGTGGCAAGTTCAGGATGCCGCACAGCGTCTCCGTGCCCGACTGGAACTGGATCGGTCGCTCCATCTCAACCCTCCTCGATCCAGGCCAGCGTCCTGGCGTACATCTCGGGGCCACGGGTGGCGTAGATGTTGTCGTACTTCCAGAACGTGCAGGGCTCTGTGGCGGTGTCCAGGCGGCAGTTCCCCCCGGCCTGCTGCAGTCGCTCCGCCCACTGCACCATCCACTTCGGCGTGGGGCCTTCCTTCTTGCGGATGTTCAGCACCAGGGTGCGTGCCCGCAGTCCGTCCGGTACGGGGTCGAAGATGTTGAGCCCCTGCGCCTCCCGGATCATCCCCGCTCCCAGCGGAAACCCCTCGTCGATGATGTTCATGTCGTAGCCCTCCACCAGGGACGGCCTGCCGCCGAGGACGTTCTCCACGATCTGGTCCCGCGTGATCTTGATCGCGCGGAACAGCACGGTCTGCATCGTCACGGTCTGGCGCAGCTCGGCGAACAGGTAGTCCCAGGGCTTGAGCACCGGCTCCCACAAGATCAGCTGCTCCACGTCCTCGCGGCGGGCGGCCACCTCCACCGCCAGAGCCGCGCCGAACCGCACCCCCACCAGTCCGAACCGCTGGACCCCGGCCCGCTGGCCCAGCTGGGCCAGGGCCTGCTCGATGTCGGCGCACATGGTGCCGACGGTGGCCTGCTCGAACTGGCCCGTGCTGTCGCCGTACCCCCGGTAGTCGAAGCGCAGCACCGCGTGGCCCCGGGCGGCCAGCATGCGCGCGAACCCCACGAGGTGGCTCAGGCACAGGTTGTACTCCTTGCCAAACCCGCTGCACAGCACGTAGCCCCGGCCCGAGGGCTGCCCCTGAGGCGGGAAGTAGAGGCCGAAGAGCGGCTGTCCACGATGGTCGAAGTAGAACGGCTGTTGCATGGAACGATATTGTTGCTGGGGTTCGAGAACCCTGTCAAATCCCTGAACTAGGTCCTGTCGGGTCCGAGGTCTGATGCACCACGGGTGTCACAGGTCCGGGTCTGTGCTAACCTTTGTTGCACGCCATGAAATGTCCTTCCTCGATTCTCATCCTCGTGCTCTTCCCACTGGGCTGTGACGGGAACCTGTCGGGTGGCACCCCCACCGACGGTCCGACCCAGACAGGCGACCGCCATTTTGCGGAGGGCTTCATCCCCGGCGGCGACGGCCCCGGTCTGTTGGACGGCGTCCCCGGCGTCGACTCGAAGACTCCCCCGGCTCCGGCCCAACTCCCGACCTTCGTCCAGCTGGACTGGGCGGCCTTCCCCAAGGACCCCGGACCGGCCTACGCGGTGACCGGCAAGACCTGGGTCGTGAAGACCACCGGCAGCGACAGCAACCCGGGCACCGACGCCAGCCCGTTGCGCCACATCACGGCGGCCCTGAGCAAGGCCAGCGGCGGCGACAAGATCGTGGTCCATGGTGGCTCATACAGCGAGTCGACCACCGACGACTTCCGCGCGCTGGTGATCAAGAAGGCCCTGGTCCTCACCGCGGCCGCCGGCGCCACCGTCACGGTCACCTCCAGCGAGACCTACGGCATCGCCATCGAGTCGAGCAACGTGGTGGTCAACGGGATCAACCTCAGCGGGTTCACCTACGGCATCCAGATCGGCTCCAGCTCCGGGCAGAAGAACGTCGTGATCAGCAACCTGACCATCACCGGGCAGGGGGACGCCGAGGGCATCGTGGCCTACGACTCCGGCGGCTCCGCCGTGAGCGACGGGTTACTGATCAAGAACGTCAAGGTCAAGAACGCCTGGCTCGGGATCAGCTGCAACAGCGGCCCCTGCCGCTCCTGGCGGCTGGAGAACGTGCTGGTGGACGGCGGCGGTGGCAGCGGCTCGGGCGCCGACGCCATCGCCGTGGAGAACGGGGACAACTTCCTGTTCTACGGCGTGGAGACCACGGGGGTCGCGGCGGACGGCATCGACACCAAGGCCACACGGGTGGTGGTGTGGAGCTGCCACGTGCACAACGTCGAACGCAACGGGGTCAAGCTGTGGCACGGGGGGGACGTGGTGAACACCCTGATCCACCACACCGGCGCCGACGCCTCGGTGGTCACCGAGACGGGCCCCAAGACCCGCCTGCTGCACTCGGTGGTGGCGTACCACGAGAAGGGCGGCGGCTCGGGCTACGGCATGACCTTCGGCTACGACTCCCAGGCCAACCAGGCCGTGGAGCTGATCAACACCATCGTCTACAACAACAATGGCGGGATCTACATCAACGGCGCCAGCACGGTGAAGCTGGAGAACTCGCTGTTCTTCGGCATCGACAACGGGATGGTGGTCCAGACCTCCGCCGGGGATGTCTACCTGTCCCAGGGCGTCGCCGCGCTGGCCAAGTTCGGTGCGGGCAACATCATCGCCGATCCCAAGGTCTCCAGCTCGTTCCACCTGCAGTCGGGCAGCCCCGGGATCAACAAGGCCAAGACGCTCTCGACCCAGTACCCCACGAGCGACATGGCGGGCAACGCCCGCGTCAAGGGCGCGGCCCCCGATCTCGGACCCTACGAGGACTTCTGATCCCCCAACAGATCCCCCAACGAGAGGGTTGACCATGCATAGCCGTGTTGCCCCGTGCCTGCTTCTTCTGTCGGCCGTGCTGGCGAGTTGCAGCGATGACGGGAGCTCCGTGCCGCCCGACGGCCAGATCTTCGGAGAGCTCGGACCGCTGCCGGACTACGGCGTCCTGCCCTCCGGTCCGCTGCCCACCATCGTGAACCTGGACTGGAACGCCTTCCCCAAGGACCCCGGGCCGGACTACCCCGTCTCGGGACGCACGTGGGTCGTCAAGACCGGCGGGAACGACAGCGCCGCCGGAACCGACGCCGCCCCGCTGCGCACCATCGTCAAGGCGCTGCAGCGCGCGGCCGGTGGAGACAAGGTGCTGGTCCACGGGGGGAGCTACAACGAGCGCTGGCCCGAGGACTTCCGCGCGCTGATCATCTCCAAGCCGCTGGTGCTCACCGCGGCCGCCGGGGCCCCGGTCACCGTGACCTCCAGCGAGAGCTACGGCATCTCCATCGAGTCCAGCAACGTGGTGGTCAACGGCATCAACCTCACGGGGTTCACGTACGCGATCCAGATCGGATCCTCCACTCCGCAGAAGAACGTGGTGATCAGCAACCTGCGCATCACGGCCACGGGCACCGAGGACGAGGGGATCGTGGCCTACGACCCCGGAACCCCCGCCACCAGCGACGGGCTGCTGATCAAGAACGTGACCATCACGGGAGTGCAGATGGGGGTCAGCTGCAACGTCGGGCCCTGCCGCTCGTGGCGCCTGGAGAACGTGCGCGTGGTGGGCGCCGGCGGCAGCGGGTCGGGGGCCGACGCCATCGCCGTGGAGAAAGGCGACAACTTCCTGTTCTACGGCGTCGACGTGTCCAACGTCGCGGCGGACGGCATCGACACCAAGGCCACCCGGGTCGTGGTGTGGAACTGCCACGTTCACGACCTGCAGCGCAACGGGGTCAAGCTGTGGCGGGGCGGCGACGTGGTCAACACCCGGATCCACCACACGGGGGCCGACGCCGCGGTGGTGGGGGAGTACCAGGGGACCTATCGTCTGCTGCACACCCTGGTCGCGTACCACAACAAGGGCGGTGACTCGAGCTACAACGCCACCTTCGGCTACGACTCCCAGGAGGCGCTGGAGATCCAGATCGTCAACAGCATCTTCTACAACCACGCCAGCTGCACCTACTTCAACGACGCCAGCACCGTGCTCATCGACAACAGCATCTTCTTCGGCATGGACGACGGCCAGGTGGTGCAGAAGGGGTCGAAGGTCGTGACGCTGAGCGACGGACCGGCCGCCCTGAACATGGGCAGCGACAACCAGTTCGTGGACCCCATGCTCACCGCCGACTTCCACCTGCAGGCCGGCAGCCCGGCGGGGAACAAGGCCAAGACGCTCGGCGCGAGCTACCCCACCACGGATTGCCTGGGCCGCCCGCGGATCAAGGGCGACAAGCCGGACATCGGGCCGTTCGAGGACCTGTAGCGGCTCAGCTGCGTCGGACGGATCTCCAGCGATCAGTGCTGAAGGTTCTGCGGGCGCTGGACGTACCCGCGCCAATCCTCAGCCTGATCACCGTCGAGCTGCGCTTCGAGCGGTCACGACTAGCAGCTACCCGCCCCGGACCCTGCGCACGATCTTCCCCACCAGCTCGCGGGCGTCGCGATCCAGCGCCACCAGCAGCGCGCCGTAGATCACCGCGCCCCCGGCCAGCCGCAGCACCAGCCGCAGCACGCCCGGGCCCGGGTCGATGAAGTGGATCGTGACCGCCATGGCGCCGGCGCACGCCGCGTGCAAGAGCAGCGCCCAGAGGTCCAGCCGGACCCGCACCAGCCGGGATCCCATGACCCAGAACGACACGCTCATGATGAACTGGCTGATGAGCGACGCGATGGCGGCGCCCTGGATCGCGAAGAACGGGATGAAGATCGCGTTCAGCCCCAGGTTGAGCCCCACGCCGGCGAGGTTGAGCCACGCCATGTGCCACGGCCGCTTCTTGATGAACATCCCCGCGCCGAGCAAGGTGCGCACGCCGTACAGCAAGAACGCCGCCAGCAGCACGGGCACCAGCGCGGCCCCGGGCCTGAACTTCTCCGAGGCCAGCAGCACCAGCAGGTCCTCGCGGATCACCACCAGCCCGGCCACCGCGGGGAAGGCGAACAGGAAGAAGAACTTGGATGCCTTCTGCAGGAAGTCGCTGGTGGCCTCCTCCCCCTCGTCCTCGTACAGGTTGGAGTAGCGCGGCACCGCCGCCCGATCCACCGACTCGGTGAACAGCGTGTTGACGTACCACCCCAGGTTGTAGGCCACGGTGTAGTAGCCCAGGGCGGCCTCGTCCAGCAGCCACAGGATGACGAAGCGATCGGCCATGTAGAACAGGATGCCGATCATCTCGAACAGCCCCATGGGCAGACCGAAGGCCACGACCTCCCGCACCAGCTCGCGGGAGAAGTTGGCCCGTCGAAACCGCGTCCAGCGCAGCACGATCACCGAGACCAGCAGCATCACCAGCCCCTCGCCGATGGCCAGCCCGATGTAGTACCCGGTCAGCCCGCCGATGACGGTGGTGGCCCCCAGCACCGCGAGGCCCATGGCGAGGTAGGTGTTGAGCACCTCGAATCCGGCCACGGTCTTGGACATCTCGCGCGAGCGCAGCACGCTGAGGTTGAACGAGGAGATGGTACGGACGACGATCAGCGGGCTGGAGATGGAGATGAAGAAGACCCAGGTCCAGCCCACCACCGGCTTGAGCAGCCAGGTGGCGCCGACGTACAGGCCGGTGACGCTCACGGTCACCGTGGCCATGAGCACGAACACGGTGTAGATGAAGGTCTCCACCCCGGCCGGCCGCTTGGACCACTCGGGCCAGAAGCGGACGATGCTGAACTGCAGCCCCATCTTCGAGATCCCGATGAAGATGTTGAGCAGGGTCACCACCGCCCCCATCACGCCGTACTCCTCCACGGCCAGCACGCGGGTCAGGATGGGGTACGAGATCAGCCCCGCCACCATCACCGCCAGACTGCTGAGTGAGTAGTGGCCGATCTGCTTGACGAAGCTGCCGACGCTGGCCATGGGTCTCCGTGGGGCTGTTGGGTTGGAGGATTATAGACGGGCCCCCCCACGGCTCACAACCGCTGTGTTGAGCCGGCGCGGGCCCAAACACCACCCACAAACCAGGAGTTATTTGAACCCCAATCGGCGGAGGGTTTGCCAGGCGGCGATGTTGAGCCGGGCCAGATCTCCATGGTAATCTGCCCTGGCCTCCCGAGGCGCCTCCCGCTAACCTTGGGACCAAGGAGCAACTGATGGCAGAGGACAGCCTCGAACAACTCGCGAACCAGATCCGCAAGTACATGGAGTTCGCCCGCCGGGTGATGCGGCGGTGGTGGGTCATCGGGCTGCTCACCACCATGGGGGCCGGGGCGTCCGTGGCCGCCGCGCTGATGATGACGCGCTACTACGAGTCCCGCACGCTCATCGCCTACAAGGAGGCGGTGGACAAGGACCGTGTATTCTCCGGCGAGGAGCACCGCCGGGCCGAGAACTGGCTGCGCACGCGCCTGGAGGAGACCTTCTCCAGCCACACGCTGCGCATGGAGATCATCAAGGACCTGGACCTGTTCCCCTCGATGCGCGACTCCACCGCCCCGGAGGTGCTGCTGGAGGAGTTCAGCCGCAAGTTGAAGTTCGACATGGTGGGCTCGGATTCGTTCTGGATCTCCTACGAGTACAACGACCCGCACAAGGCGCAGCGGGCCGCGGCCCGGCTGGCCGAGGAGTTCATCCGACTCTCCATCGAGGCCAAGCTGTTCGCCGCCCAGTCCACGCTCACCTTCATGGAGCGCGAGGTCAAGAAGTCCAAGGCCGACATGGAGAAGATCGAGAACGAGATGGCGGTCTTCACCTCGGAGCACCCGGAGTACCAGATCGACCCCACCACCGGGATGCCGCGCTCCCCTTCCCTGGGCACCGCGCCGTCCGAGAACTTCGCCAACATCAGCAACCCGGAGCTGCGCAAGGCCCTGACCAAGAAGGGCAAGCTCGAGGCCCAGCTGCAGCTGCTGCTCAACCCGCAGGGCAACGCCAAGGTGAACCAGGCACGGCAGGAGGTCGATCGAGCCAAGAAGCGGCTGATCACCCTGCGCCAGCAGTACACCGACCGGCACCCGGACGTCCAGCGGGCGCTGATCTACGCCCGTCAGGTGCAGACGCAGTACAACACCATCATCCAGGCGCAGCAGGGCAACTCCGCCGGCTCCATCGCCCGCCTGCGCGACGAGATCGCGTCCATGGATCAGTCCATCGCCCGGCTCTCCGCCCGCAAGCGGCCCAGGAACGAGACCAAGACCGCGGCGCCGGCCACGCCGCAGGTGAGCCGCAAGGCCCAGCTCGAGATGCGGTTCTACCAGCTGACCCGGGACCGTGAGGTGGCCAAGGCCAAGTACGACCAGCTCTACACCCAGCTGACCAAATCCAAGGTGTCGGCCAGCCTCGAGCGCAAGCAGGCCGAGACCCAGTTCACCATCGTCGACAAGGCCAACCTGCCGCGCAAGCCCTCCCGTCCCAGCCGCACCAAGCTGGCGCTGGGCGGCACGGCGCTGGGCCTGATGCTCGGCCTGGGGCTGGCAGTGCTGCTGGTGATCTTCGACCCCCGGATCTACAGCGAGGACGACCTCAAGAAGGCCTGTGACCTGCCCGTGCTGGCCCAGATCCCCAGGGAAGCATGAGCGCCGCGTGAGGCCCACGGTGCACATCGCCCGGCCGGCGCTGCTGGTCGCGCTCGTCACGCTGGCCCCGGCGACAGCCGCGGCCCAGTTTCGCTACATGGGTGTGGTGGACGTACGTGAGGTGTACAACAGCGACGTCCTGGACCTGGAAGCCAGCGCCGACACCGACACGACGAATCCAGACCTGATCACCGAGGTCGAGCCGGGGCTCCGGTTCTACCTCGGCGGGCCGCGCAGCCTGCTCTCGGTGAGGTATGGCTTCCGGGGCCAGATCTACACCTGGACCGCGGACCCGGACCGCGGCGGTCCACTGCTGGGCTACGGCAACGATCTGTCGCTGATGCTGGGCTACCTGCTCAGTGAGCGCACCGAGTTCGGGATCTCGAGCCAGACCAGCCAGGGCACGGAGAACATCACCCAGCAGGCCGCGGCACAGGGCAGCGGCGCGGTCCAGCCCGTGGCGCCCCGGCTGGCCGTGGGTTCACGCTACGTCACCGAGACGCTGTCCATCGGCGTGATGCACCTGCTGACCGAGGAGTGGAGCATCCGCCCGCTGCTCACCGGGTTTCTGTACTGGCCCTACGGCCAGCCCCCCTCGGAGCTCAGGCCGGACGAGGCAGGGACCACGCCGAACCCGGTCTACGGCGGCACCTTCGCCAACCAGGTGGTCTGGAACTACGCCACGGGCAGCCTGCTCCTGGGGTTCGAGACCAGCCTGACCTCCGATCGGCTGGACGACGCTCACAAGCTCAACCTCGGCATCCAGAAGAAGGAGTGGCTCCACCTGTTTCACGATGACTGGCTGACCCTCATCGTGTCCACCACGGTGGGCTGGCGCTGGCAGATCACCCCGTTCCTCGACACCCTGCTCGGCGCCGGGTTCGCCTACAACCGGATGGATCGCTACGACTCCGAGGAACGGGTGGTGAACCCGTCCAACACGCCGGCCCCGTTGGGGGAGGCCGTGATCCGATTCCGGCGCGGCCGCAACCTGGTGGCCAGCCTGAACTACGCCCATGGCTGGACCCGTCAGCCCGAGCTGGGGCAGGCCTCCACCGCCGAGACCGACACGGTGGGGCTGTACGGGTTCTACGGGCTGCAGAACTGGACGTTCGAGACCATCGCCTCGTTCCTCTACCTGCGCCTGGCGAGCCACACGGACCAGCCGACTGGAATCGACGCCTCCAAGGGATTCACCGGCGAGGCCGTGGCCTCGTACCTGATCTACCCCGGCTTCTCCGCGTCGGCCAGCTACCGCTACGATACGCTCTTCGGCGCCATCACCGCCACCGGTGAACCCCCACCGGCGGACGTCGACCGGCACCTGATCACCATCGGCATCTCCGTCGCCTGGCCCCCGCCGCCGCCCCAGGACGTGCGCCTCACCCGGCGCGAGTCCGAGCACGAGCCGATGTTCCTGCTGGGCCAGAACGCCGTGGGTGGGGGCGATCCGCGACAGCAGCAGCGGGGGCTCAGCTTCCGCCCCGAGCAGCAGAACCGGGCGGTCCCCCCCTGGCAGCAGGGCACGGTGCGACCGGAGCGACGCCCGGAGGGGACGAGCCTCTTGCCGCCGGAGCCCGACGAGGAGCCACCCACCGCGGGACAGCGACGCGAGGAGGAGGACGACTCGGCGTACTACAGCTGGCCACGCTAGTCGATCCCGCTCATGCGCGCCGCTCACCGCCGTCTCGGGGCCGCTCTCGCCGCGCTGCTCGCGCTCTGCCTCCTCGCGCTGCTGTTCCCGTCGGGACGCCGCGTGGCCAAGGTCTGCTGGCTGCGTGCGGGCGACCTGCTGAGCTCACGACCATCCGACGGCGCCATCGAGGTGCCACCCAACGGGGGACCGCAGGAGGTCTGCACCCGCCGCGTTCCGCGCGACTGGTCGGGCAAGCCGGTGCTGCGGCTGGATCTCGAGCCGTCGGGCGGCGTGGAGCGAGGCACGGAGCGGGCGCCGCTGGAGCTGACGCTGCGGCTGCGGAGCCGGGTGGCGTGGGGTGAGACGCGCTGGTTCCTGCACCATGTGTTCCTCCCGGCCGGTGCCCGGACCCACGTCGTGCGGCTGGAACCGGCCCGGCAGCGGATCGATCTGTCCGACGTGCGGCAGCTGTGCATCGCCCTCGCGACCACCGGGCGCGTCGGACGCCTGACGTTGCATGCGACGCTGGGAACGCCGGCCCCCCTGTTCCGCGCCTCCGACGGGCCGCTGACGCTGCACGCGCTGGGAGACTCCACCAAGCTGCGCGGCGATGACGAGGCTCCAAAAGGCGGCAGCGCCACGCGCCTGCACGCGGCCCGCGACGAGGTGGTCGCCAGCCAGATCCTGATCCGCCATGGCGGCCGCCTCACCGTGCGGTGGGATCCGCTGGCCGGCCCCGACGGGCGCACGCTGCCGCTCGTGGTGTACGAGGCGCGGTGGCTCCCCGTCCGCGAGCCCTCCAGCGCGATGTACGGCCCGGGGAGCCCGGGGCCCGGTCTGTACCCCGACCCGCTGGTCCCGATCCGCAGCGACGCCGTGCTTGCCCCGGCCCCCCAGCCCAACCGGCTGCTGTGGCTCGATGTCGTGGTCGGCCGGAACACCCCGCCGGGCGACTATCGCACGCAGCTGCGCCTGGAGGGTAACGGGGGCGCGGTGGAGCACACGGTCCAGGTCACGGTGCATCCGGCGACCCTGCCCCGCGATGGCCACCAGCTGGTGATGATCTACTACGCGCCCCACCTGCTGCGCCGCCTGTATCACCTCGAGGGCCCGGCCTTCGAGGATCTGGAACGACAGTACCACCGGCTGGTGCACGCCCACGGCGGCTACCTCGTCACCGATCCGCCCCTGGAGGCGATGACACGCTTCATCCCCATGCTCACCGGTGCGCTCTACGGGGAGCCCTCCCCCGCCCCCTACTGGCCGGTGGACCTGAACCCCATGGCCAACGACCGCGCGCGCCTGCAGGCCGGGGCCCGGGACGCGGTGCGCTGGTTCCGCCGCCACGCTCCGGGGACCCGACCGTTCTACTACCTCGCCGACGAGCCCGGCACCCGGCAGGACTACGAGCGCATCCGTCGGCTGGCCGCCTGGATCCACTCGGCTCCCGCGCCGGGGAACGCGCTGCCCGTGATGGTCACGGAGCAGGTACGTCCACAGCAGGCCGACTGGCCCGGCCTGGTGGGCGCGGTGGACTACTGGGTCTCCCCCGACAACTTCCCCGAGCCGGCCACGCGCCGTCGCCGCGCGACACGCGAGCGGTTCTTCCCCTACAACGGCACGGAGCCGGGTGCCGGGGCCCACGTCATCGATGCCCCTGGCACGAGCCTGCGCACCTGGGGCTGGATCGCCTACCTGTTCCAGATCGACATGTGGTTCTACTGGCAGGGGGCGTACTACGCCGACGAGCACAACGGGGAGCAGACACGATCGCTTCCCAGCCTGTACCAGGAGCCCGTGACCTTCGACCAGCGTCGGGACGGCAAGGACGCCGACTTCGGCAACGGGGATGGCGTCCTGGTCTACCCCCCGGCCCGGTCCGGCGGGCCCCTGGTCCCATCCATGCGGCTGAAGATGATCCGGCGCGGCGTCCAGGATCGGCAGTATCTGCTGGCGGTCCAGCGATGCGGCCAGGGCAAGCAGGCTCTGTCCATTGCTCGACAGCTGATCCCCCGGGCCCTGGGTGAGGCCCGTGGCTGCGCCACCGCCTGGCCGCGAGCCGAGGAGCCGTGGGACCAGGCGCGGCTGCGCCTGCTGACCCTGCTGGAGCGCTGTGGGGAGAACCCGCCTTGATGTTGTGGGCTACTTGGGCTTCGAGTCCGGCTTGGCCTTCTCCGCCTTCGTCTCCGGCTCGGCCTTCGTCTCCGACTCCGCCTTCGTCTCCGGCTCGGCCTTCGTCTCCGGCTCGGGCTTCGTCTCCGGCTCGACGGGCTGGGTTGATTCCTTCGGCTGGACCCGCGGTGGACGCGTGGCGGGCTCCTTGACCGCGGACAGTCGTTTCTGCTCGGCCTCCGCCCAGCGCGCTCGTGCGCCGGCCGCGTTGAGCCGGTCCAGCAGGGCGTCGAAGGGCGCGCTGAGGAACATCGCCATCGCCATCAGCTTGGCCGATCCCTCCACGATCGCCATCACCTGCCGGGACAGCCCGAGGCCGTCGAACAGCATGTTGACCACCAGCACCAGTAGCAGGAACCAGAAGCCGGCGACAAAGGCCATCACCATGCGGAAGTTGGCCAGGACGATGGCCCGAAAGTAGATCACGGCGATCACCGCCAGCACCGCCGCGACGACCTTCAGCATGGCGTAGGTCCCGGTGGGCATCGCACCTCCGGGCGATCCGGCCAGTACCATCGTCAGCTGCTCACGCAACCGGAACAGCTGGTCCAGCGCCAGCACGAAGAACCCGGCGGCAAACACCAGCCAGCCGTAGGTGTCGCGCTTGCGGATCTCCTCCATGGGGATGATGTTGCCGGCGAAGAAGCACGCCACGAACATCAGCGACGCACCGAACATCTGCGCCGCGAAGAGCCAGCTGATGAACGACCCCTCGCGGAAATAGTGGTCACGGTCGCCGGGATCACTCTCGATGATCGCGTAGGCGATAGCGAGCAGGTTCAGCAGCACCAGCGCAACGGTGATCACCCTGTGATAGGACCTGGGAGCCGGATCGTCGCTCATCGCCCATGACTCTATCCCAGGGTGCCGTGGGGAATCAATGGAAAGGGAGGATCGTCCCGATGGAGGGGAAACAGCGGGCTGGCCGGAGCCCAGACTAGCCGCCGGCGGACTTCAGCACGAAGGGGTAGGAGACGATGACGATACCGCCGCCCTTGGGCTTCGGGAACAGCCAGCGCCGAACTGCCTGAGCGATGCAGGACTCGACCTTGGGGTTGTTCAGCGTCGAGGTCTGAACTCTCGACACCACGACCTGACCCGTGGCGGCGATGGTGAACTGCACCACCACGCGGCCGTAGAGGTTCGGGTTGCCCTGGAGCTCCACCTGGTAGCAGTACTTCACCTCGTTGATGTGACGCCGGATGATGCGTCGGATGATCTCCTTGTCCAGAGAACCCCGCACCTCCGCGCGGCCGGCGATGACGCTCGGTGCGCGCGCCCGACGACCACTGAGCCGACCCACACCACGGCCATAGCCCGCGCCGTTTCCGCCGCCGCCGCCCTTGCCGATGGTGCCCAGCGTACCGAGGCCGATGGTGCCCTCGCCGGTGCCGCCGCCGCCACGACCCGTCCCCACCAGACCGAGACCACCCACACCATAGGCCTCACCGATCTGGTTGCCGATCAGACCACCCAGGGCATCCTCGGCGTCCGTACCCAGCGCCGTGTCGCGCCCGAAGATCGATGCGATGTGGCTGCCCGAGGCGGACTTCAGCAGGCCCAGCACGCCGGCGTCCTTCGCCGCGTCCTCGGCCAGGCGCTTCGCCAGATGCGGATCCGGGTTGTCCTTGGGCCCCTTGAGACCGTACAGCCCGGTCTTCTTCTTGGACTTCTTGGACCCCATCTTGCCTTCTTCACCCTTGTGCTTCTGCCCCTTGCCGCCTTGCTCGTCAGGTCCCTTCTTCTTCAGCCACTCCGGGATCTCGTCCTGCTTCTGCTCCGGCGGCTTGATCAGAATCTTGACGAACTTGTTGTCGGTGTTGAACAGGTCCAGCGAGAGCGACTTGGCATCCGGCGGAACCGAGAACACCAGGAACAGGACCAACGCGTGAACGGCGAACGACATGCCGTTGAACACCTGCGACGACCAGTCCACACGCGCCAGGAACGGGCTGATCACGCGACGCGCCGGCGCCACCGAGTTGATCAGAAACGTGCTGTTGTCCACGTCCAGCTTGAGTCGTGCGTTCTGCGGCAGCGGA
>Ga0210044_10007495_pt1 | contig 13901 bp, 14 predicted proteins | sample CryGey13umfilter_2_FD_183959 | JGI IMG/M metagenome (GOLD analysis project Ga0210044, IMG submission 183959) | Groundwater microbial communities from aquifer in Utah, USA - Crystal Geyser 4/9/14 3 um filter (SPAdes) (version 2) | ecosystem: Environmental > Aquatic > Deep subsurface >... | reverse complement strand
TGTCCAAGGGTTACCAGCAGCGCGTCGGCATCGCGCAGGCGATCATCCACCAGCCTCCGGTCGTGATTCTGGACGAGCCGACGGTCGGACTCGATCCGGCACAGATGCGTGAGATACGCGACCTCATCCGCGCCTTGGGTGATGCTGGCAGCGTGATCCTGTCCACCCACCTGCTGCATGAAGTGGAGCAGGTGTGCGATCGCGCCGTGATCCTGCGCCAGGGCAAACTGATTTTCGACGGCAGCATCGACGATCTGCGCCAACACCGCGATATCGAATCCAGCTTCCTGCAACTCACCGCAGATCGGGCACAGGAGGGGGCAGCGAAATGATCCTGACCCTCGCCCGCAAGGAATTGCGCAGCCTGTTCGCCACACCGTCCACCTGGTGGATGCTGGCGCTGCTGCAAATCATCCTTGCCTGGTTCTGGCTGGCGCGGGTGGACGACTACCTGCAAGTGCAGGCACAACTGGCGCAGATGGAGAGTGCGCCCGGCGCCACCATCGCCATCGCTGCCCCCTTGGTAAATGTCCTGGCCGTCATGCTGATGATGCTGATCCCGCTGTTCGCCATGCGTTTGATCGCTGAAGAACGCCGCAACCAGACCTGGCTGCTCCTCGCTGCGGCGCCGATCTCCCCTGCCCACATCGTGCTGGGGAAATTTATCGGCTTGCTGGCCATGCTCTCGCTCATCATCGCCGCCAGCGGCCTGATGATGTTGACGCTGTTGCTGGGCACGCCCGCGGACCTCGGCCTGATTGCGAGCAACCTGTTGGGCGTGTGGCTGCTGGCCGCCAGCTACGCGGCACTGGGCTTGTATTTCTCGGCCATCACCCGCCAACCCGTGGTCGCCGCCTTCAGTGCGCTCGCTGTCTCATTCGGCCTGTGGATGCTGGAACTGGGCAGCGGCGCGCTGCGTGCGCTGTCGCCCAATCTGCATTTCCAGAACCTGAACGTCGGTCTCGTCAGCAGCGTCGATCTCTGTTATTTCGCGCTGTTCATCGCCTTATTCCTGCTGCTGGCCATCCGCCATCTGCGGCGCGAACAGGAAGGCAGATGATGCATCGCCGAGCGTTGCTATCTTCATTTTCCCTGCTTGTGCTGCTGGCGACGGTCATCGGCCTTTACCTCCTTGCCGCGCGTTTCCCGGCGCAGTGGGATGTAACCCGGAATGCACTGAACAGCCTGTCCTCCGCCAGCGTAAAGGTGCTGGCACAATTAAAGGGGCCGCTGACCATCACCGTGTACGCCACCGATCTGGACGCACAACAGGGCGATGTGCGCAAACTGGTCAGCGAATTCATCGCGCTGTACCAACGCTACAAATCCGACATCCGCCTCGCCTTCGTCAATCCGGTCAAGCAACCCGAAGCAACGCGCCAATCCGGCATTCGTGGCAATGGCGAGATGGTGGTGGAATTCGGCGGCCGACGCGAACACCTCACCACCCTCAACGAGCAGACCTTGACCAGCGCCCTGCTGCGGCTGGCGCGCGGCAAAGAACAGATGCTGATGTACCTCAGCGGTCACGGCGAGCGCAAGCTCGACGGCGCGGCCAATCACGATCTGGGCGAATTTGGCAAACGTTTGGAACAGAACGGCTACCGTATCGCGCCGATTAATCTGGCCATCGCGCAGGAAGTGCCGGACAACATCGGCGTGCTGGTCATCACCCATCCGCAAACCAAACTGTTTGCGGGCGAAGTCGCCAAGTTGTTGCGCCATGTCGAACGCGGCGGCAACCTGCTGTGGCTGCTGGATGCGGAGCCACTGCGCGGGCTCGAAGCGCTGGCCGAGGCTCTGGGGCTGGTGCTGACACCCGGCATCGTGATCGACCCGGCCGCACAGGAAATGAACGCCCCCCGCGACTGGGCGCTGGGCGTCGGTTACCCGCCGCATCCCGTCACCCGCGATTTCGATCTGATCACCGTGTTCCCCTATGCGCGCGCGCTGGATATGGAACTCGATTCCCATTGGGAGCGGCACATCCTGGTCGAAGGCGCGCTCAAGGGCTGGATCAGCCCTCGACGCACCGAGCGCTTCGACCCGAATCGCGACATCGCCGGCCCGGTCACGCTGGCACTCGCCCTGCAGCAACAAGTGGGTGAACGCGAGCAACGCATCGTGGTGGTCGGCAGCGGCTCATTCCTCGCCAACGCCTATTCCGGCAACGGCGGCAACCTCGATCTCGGCATCAACATGCTGAACTGGCTGGCCGGCGAGGAACGACTGATCAGTCTCGTTCCGCCGCAAACGCAGGATGCCAAACTCATCTTGAGCCGGCACCAACTCACGGCGCTGAGCCTGATTCTGCTGGTGGTATTACCCTTGTTGCTGATCGCCATTGGCACGGGATTATGGTGGCGCAGAAGATGATGAAGAAAAATGCGTTTTCACGCGGAGACGCAGAGAACGCGGAGTGGCTTCAAGATTTGAACGAAATTATGTCTGGATGTGAACTTCTCCGCATCTCCGCATCTCCGCATGACCTGAACGACTGACACGATATGCCCGAACTGCCCGAAGTCGAAACCACCCTGCGCGGCATCAGCCCGCACCTGCAAGATCAGTGCGTCAACAACGTCATCATCCGCAACGCCAGCCTGCGCTGGCCGATCCCGCACAACCTGCCCAAACTTTTGCGCGGGCAAACCGTACGCACCTTGCAGCGCCGCGCCAAATATCTGCTCATCGGTTTCGATCACGGCACGCTCATCCTGCATCTCGGCATGAGCGGCAGCTTGCGCATCCTGCCGCACGACACGCCCCCTGAAAAACACGACCACTTCGATCTAGTATTTAACAACGGGCAGCTGCTGCGACTGCGCGATCCGCGCCGCTTCGGCTCGGTGCTGTGGCACGAGAGTGATATGTCGGAACATCCGCTGCTGGCTAACCTGGGGCCGGAGCCGCTCGAACGGGAATTCGGTGCAGACTATCTATATCGGGCCACCCGCTCACGTAACGCGTCGATCAAACTGGCACTGATGGACAACCATATCGTGGTCGGCGTGGGTAACATCTACGCCAACGAATCCCTGTTCCGCGCCGGCATCAGACCGCAGCTGGCCGCCCATAAATTGACCCTTCCGCGCAGTGCGTTGCTGGTACGCACCGTGCGCCAGGTATTGCGCGAGGCGATCCGTCAGGGTGGTAGCAGCCTGCGCGATTTCGTCCACAGCGACGGTTCCAGCGGCTACTTTCAGCAGCATTATTTCGTCTATGGCCGCACCGGCGAACCCTGCCGCCGCTGCGGCACGCCGATCAAACGCATCATCCAGGGACAGCGCGCCAGCTTCTATTGCCCGCACTGCCAATCCTGATCTTTCTTGTTAAGATGCACGCCATGAAACTATCCAAACGTATCGTGCTCGGCATCACCGGCGGCATCGCCGCCTACAAGGCGGCGGAACTGGCGCGCCTGTTGCTGAAGCAAGACATCGAGGTGCAGGTGGCGATGACGGCAGCCGCCACCCACTTCATCACGCCCGCCACCCTGCAGGCACTGACCACTCATCCGGTGCTGCTCGACCAATGGCAGGATGCGCAAGGTATGGCCCACATCCAGTCCAGTCGTGCCGCCGATGCCATTGTGATCGCGCCGGCCACCGCCGACTTCATCGCCAAACTGGCAAACGGCCAAGCCGACGATCTGCTCTCCACGCTTTGTCTGGCACGCGACTGCCCGCTGCTGGTCGCCCCGGCGATGAATAAACAAATGTGGTCGAACGCTGCCACCCAACGCAATGTGCAACGGCTGGCAGCGGACGGCGTGATCCTGCTCGGCCCGGACAGCGGCTTACAGGCGTGCGGCGAGGAGGGAATGGGGCGGATGCGCGAAGCGGCAGACTTGGCGCAGGAAATTCAAGATTTCCTTGAAGACAGAAGTGTCGGACTGAAGTCCGACCTACAGTCCAACCTGCAGAACCTGCAGGGCGTAAAAATACTCATCACCGCCGGCCCCACCTACGAGGCGATCGACGCGGTGCGCGGCATCACCAACCGCAGCAGTGGCAAGATGGGTTATGCGGTGGCGCAGGCGGCACTGGAGATGGGCGCCGAAGTCACGCTGGTCTCCGGCCCGGTCGCACTGGCATCACCGCGTGGCGCGCAGGTGGTCAACGTAATCAGCGCCGGCGAGATGTTCGGGGCGGTCAAGCAGCGTGTGGCGCAGGCCGATATTTTCATCGGCGTGGCGGCGGTCGCCGATTACCGCGTGGCGCAAGCCAGCACGCAAAAGATCAAGAAGGACAATGCCGCGCTGACGCTGCAACTTGTCCCCAACCCGGATATTCTGGCTTACGTCGCCGCCCTGCCGCAGCCGCCGTTCTGTGTCGGCTTCGCCGCGGAGAGCGAAAAACTGCGCGAGCATGGCGCAGCCAAGCGCAGGAAAAAGAATATTCCGCTGCTGGCCGCCAATCTGGCGCAGGACGCCATTGGCAGCGACGAGAATGAATTGCTGCTGTTCGACGCTGCCGGCGAACACCGCCTGCCGCGTGCGGACAAACTCACCCTAGCGCGCGCGCTGCTGCGGCATGTCGTCACACTTTACCCTGGAAAAAGCAGTTAGCTATAGAGAACACAGAGAAAACCAATCAGTTATGGAAAGAAGTTCATTCATCTTTTGGGTGAAACCACAAAAGACGGATTTCCTTTTATCCTCTCTGTGAACTCTGTGGCTTGAATTGAGGTTTTTAGGTTTACCGGAAAGGAAGCTGAAAATGAAGAAAGTGGATGTCAAAGTACTCGATCCGCGGCTGCACGACCACCCGCCCGCCTATGCCACGCCCGGTTCGGCCGGAATCGATCTGCGCGCCTGTATCGATGGCTGCATGACCATCCGCCCCGGACAATGCGAACTGGTTCCCAGCGGCATCGCCTTGCATTTGAATGATCCGCATTACGCGGCGATGATCCTGCCGCGTTCCGGCCTCGGCCACAAACACGGCATCGTGCTGGGCAATCTGGTCGGCCTGATCGACTCCGACTATCAGGGACAGATATTCATTTCGGTGTGGAACCGTGGACAGCATCCGTTCGAACTGATGCCGCTGGAACGGATCGCGCAACTGGTGGTGGTTCCCGTGGCGCAGGTACAGTTCAACATCGTGGAAGATTTCCCGATGAGCCAGCGCGGCAGCGGCGGCTTCGGCAGCACCGGCAAGCATTGAATTCCATTTCCCAATAAAAAAGCCGCGCACTGCGCGGCATTTTTCCGTTCCCTAAACGTTACTTGCGCAACTTCATTTCCAGCTCGGTGCGGTCTTCGCTGCGCACCGACACTTTTTCCGCAATGGACTGATAGCCTTCCAGTTCAAGCCGAACCGGATAGACACCCGGCACAAGCTCAATGCGCAGCGGGGTCAGCCCGTAATACACGTCATCCACATAGACTTTGGCGCGCGCCGGAATGGAATTCAGCAACAGCGTCCCTTTCGCTACTGCAGCAACTGCCGGGAAAGGCAATGACGCGCCCGGTATAGCCGTGGAATTAACCGTCACCCCTGGCAGCGGTTTGACCGCCGCATCCAGACCGAACAAATCGGGGCGGGTCGCCATCAGCACCGAAAGCAGGGATTCACTGGTCTTGGTGGAAACCACCTGCAATCCGCGGCGCAAAAAATCGGCCACATCCTGCTTGCCGTTGCCGGAGCTGCCGGCATAACGATCTTTCTTTTCTGCTACCACGCCAGACCAGATCAACTTGCCACTGGCAACTTCAGTCAAGGTCGATTCGATGACAATGTTCAGATAATCGCGCCCCCTGAAATCGACGCTCAAAGTCTTGATCGATCCGGTCAGTTGAAACTGGGCATTTTTTGCATCGGGTGCCAGCACCTGCAAACCGGTATCACCCAGTTGCTTCTGCATAACCTCGCCCACCAGATTGGCAACTTCGCGATCCAGCATGATCTGCTTGCCGGTCAAACCTATGATGCGCGTCGTCGAGATGCCGATCTGGCGTGAATCGACCCCGCTGCGGCCATCGGTATAGGGTGCAACGCGCACGGTCACCGGATATTTCTGCTCCCTTGCACCAGGCGACGGTTTATCTTGCAGGCGGACATGCACCACATTGCCGGGATCCATAGGCGACCCTGTCAGGCCAGCACAGCCGGCAAGGGAAAATGCCAGCGCAGCGGCAATCAAACGGACTGATATCATATTCCCGCTACTCCAATTCATGAGCCGGTCGCGCGAGCGGCAACTCGGATTAAACCTGTGTTCAGCGCTGTGCAATCGCGGCTTCGATTTCGGCAAAGGTGCGTGCGATTTCGAAACTTTCTGCCTGTGCACCAAGCTGACGGGCGATCTGAGTGGCGGAAAATATTCCGCACACCAGCTGACACCCATCCGGCATGGAAGCAGCCACCAGCGCATGCTGGCGATGGGCTTTTTTCAAGGTCGCCACGATGGAGCCGATTTTTGCATTTTTCACATCTTCGATATTGATCACTTCAAGCTCTGACTGAGGCGTCATGATGTCGCGCACCAGAATGTCGGCATGGGTTCCACCCATCTGCTGCAAAAAGCGCATGGGTTTCTCGCCCAGAATATCGGTGGCGGTAATGATGCCGGCCACTTGCTCATCGTCATCCAGTACCAGCAACAGGCGCACGCCATATTTGATCATCTTGGCGTTGGCCTTGTTCATCGACGTGGCGGCACGCACGCTGACCACCGACACCTTGGTCAGATCAGTCATTGCATCTGTCGCGGGGCTGCTCAACTTGACACGCGACGGCAGGGACTGCGACGGCCGCAAGAAAGATGAGCATGTTTTCAGTGGTGAGGATGCCAGTGCGCTGTATTCGGTGATCATGTTTTCTCCTGATTGATATTCAACTGATATTCACTGCATGGATGATGAAGTTGCGCCTGCTGTCCGCGCAAAACGGGCAGGTAACGCACCAATTCATTCAAAGCCGCTCGATACACCTCGCGCTTGAATTCAATGACCGAGTCCAGTTCCACCCAGTAATCGTTCCAGCGCCAGGCATCGAATTCGGGATGTTCCGATGCGCGCAGGCAAACATCGCAATCGTGCCCGGTCAGACGCAACAGAAACCAGATCTGCTTTTGCCCCTTGAAATGTGAGCGCGACTCGCGCTTGCCCCAACTCTGCGGCACATCGTAACGCATCCATTCACGGGTGCGCCCCAGAATCTCGATGTGACAAGCACGCAAGCCGACTTCTTCGTGCAATTCGCGGTACATGGCCTGCTCCGGCGTTTCGCCGTGCTGGATTCCGCCCTGCGGAAACTGCCACGCGTCCTGCCTGATGCGCTTGCCCCAAAATACCTGATTCTTTGCATTGGTCAGAACGATGCCGACATTCGGGCGATAACCTTCACGGTCTATCATGATTCGCCCCATACATTATTTAACGGTGTGAATTGTTCCACATTTCGCCCCGACTGGAAAGACGGCAGTCTGGTCTTACAGTAGAATCGCGGCCTTCGAAGGCACAATGAGCAACGAAATATGCGCGTTTCGCAATTTTTTATCTCCACCCTCAAGGAAGCCCCGGCTGAAGCCGAACTGGTCAGCCACCGTCTGATGCTGCGCGCGGGCTATATCAAACGCCTGGCCAGCGGCCTCTACACCTGGATGCCGCTCGGCTTGCGCGTGCTGCGCAAGGTGGAGCGGGTAGTGCGCGAAGAAATGGACCGCAGCGGCGCACTCGAATTGCTGATGCCGGCGGTGCAGCCTGCCGAACTGTGGCAGGAAACCGGACGCTGGGACGTGTTCGGCCCGCAAATGCTGAAAATCAGGGATCGCCACGACAACCTGTTCTGCTTCGGTCCGACCCACGAAGAAGTCATCACCGACATCGCGCGGCGCGAGATCAAGAGCTATCGCCAGTTGCCGCTGAATTTCTACCAGATCCAGACCAAATTCCGCGATGAAGTACGGCCGCGTTTTGGCGTCATGCGCGCGCGCGAGTTCATGATGAAGGATGCCTATTCCTTCCATGCCGACTTCGACAGCCTGCAACAGACTTATCAGGTGATGTACGACACCTACAGCCGCATCTTCACCCGCCTCGGCTTGCAGTTCCGCGCGGTGGCGGCGGACACCGGCGCGATCGGCGGCAGCGGTTCGCACGAATTCCACGTGCTGGCCGATTCGGGCGAGGACGGCCTGGCGTTCTGTCCGGATTCGGATTACGCCGCCAACGTGGAATTGGCGGAGGCGGTCGCGCCTTCAACCACACGACAATCTGCTGTCGAATCCATGCGCGACGTGCCCACGCCCAGCCAGACCACCTGCGAGGAAGTCGCCGCGCTGCTCGGCATCCCATTGCAGCGCACGGTCAAGCTGCTCGCGCTGATCGCGGCGGAACAACTGGTCATCCTGCTGCTGCGCGGCGACCACAGCCTCAACGAAGTCAAAGTCAGCAAGCTCCCCGGTATGGCAGATTTCCGCTTTGCGGGCGAGGACGAGATCCGCGCCTTCTTCAATTGCCCGCCGGGCTTCCTCGGCCCGGTCGGGATCGAGCGCAGCAAGACGCGCGTGATCGCGGATCGCAGCGTGGCAGTGATGAGCGATTTCGTCGCCGGCAGCAATAAACCCAAGTTCCATACTGCCGGCATCAACTGGGGACGCGACTTGGCCGAGCCGGATCTGGTCGCCGACATCCGCAACGTGATCGCCGGCGATCCCTCACCTGACGGCCGTGGCACGCTCGAACTCTGTCGCGGCATCGAAGTGGGGCACATCTTCCAGTTGCGCACCAAATATTCAGAAGCGCTGCAAGCCTCTTTCCTGGACGAGAACGGCAAGGCGCAAATCATGGAGATGGGTTGTTACGGCATCGGCGTGTCGCGCATCGTGGCAGCCGCCATCGAGCAGAACAACGATGAGCGCGGCATCACCTTACCCGCAGCCCTGGCACCGTTCCAGGTCGCCATCGCGCCCATCGGCTACAAGAAAAACGAAACGGTACGCGCCGCCGCCGATGCGCTCTACAGCAAACTGACTGCCCTTGGTATTGAAGTGTTGCTGGATGACCGCGACGAGCGCCCCGGCGTCATGTTCGCCGATCTCGAACTGATCGGCATCCCGCATCGCATCACCATCGGCGAGCGCAGCCTGAAGGAAGGCAAGGCAGAATATCAGGGTCGCCGCGATATGGCCGCGCAGGCCGTCGCCTTGCAAGACATCGCAAAGCTCGTACAATCGGCCCTATGCGATTAAATCTTCACCTCCGTGCACTGCCTCTGTTGCTGTCACTGACGACAGGTGTCTGTCTGTCCGGCGCAGTGCAGGCCGGGGCGCAACGCGAGGAAACACTATCTGCCAGTGTGCGGGCAGTCTTGCAACGCAGCGTGGCCGATCAGGCTGCCCCCAAGCTGGCTTTCGCCGATCGCTACGAAGCTGACAAGTGGCTGAATGAAATGTCGCGGCGCCTGCAAACGCGCATGCCGAACAAGACCGCGCGCATCGAGTTCCTCAGCACCGTGCATTATGAAGCGACCCGCGCGGGGCTTGATCCGCACCTGGTGCTGGCGTTGATCGAGGTGGAAAGCGGTTTCCGTAAATATGCGGTATCGAAAGCAGGTGCGCGCGGCTATATGCAGGTGATGCCGTTCTGGACCCGATCCATCGGCACATCCGATCACAACCTGTTTCATTTGCGCATGAATCTGCGCTACGGCTGCACGATCCTGCGCTACTACCTGGATATTGAAAAAGGGGATACCCATCGGGCGCTCGGACGTTACAACGGCAGCCTGGGTAAAGCCAAATATCCCCAACGGGTGCATGCCGTGTGGCAAAAGAAGTGGAAACCGGTCAGCCGGGGTTGACTCTCAGGGTTTAGTGCGTTTGATGTATGACTCGACGCTGTCGCGCGTGACCATCCCTTGTTGGTAACTGACCAGTTCTCCCTGCGGGTTGTAGAGATAGGAAGTGGGCAGCATTTCCACCTCGCCGACCTGTGCCGCCAATGCATAGTCACCCAGCACGACCGGATAGTTTATCTTGAAGCGATCGACGAACTGGCGCACTGATTTCTCGCTCGAGTCGAGTACGACACCGATCACCACCAGATCTTTATTGCTGTGTGCACGATGCAGCTCGACCAGATCAGGGATCTCTTCCAGACAAGGTGGACACCAGGTCGCCCAGAAATTCACCAGCACCCACTTGCCGCGATAGTCGGCCAAGCGCTGCGTCTGGCCCTGCATATCCTTGAACACGAAGGACTGCGCATTCACCCCGGTTGCGACCAGCAACAGCAACAACGCCAGCCCCAGTCCACGCCAGCGCATCAATGCGCGTCCTTGTCGGCAGTTGCCGCCGCCGAATGCCCATCGGATGCATGCGTCAAATACAGCGCAAGTGAAATCAGCGCGATGGCTGCACCGAAATACACCAGGTCGATCGGCGCCTCGATGGCCATGCCCAATGCGTGCTCGAACAGGGTCACGATCATGATCATCATGATCACCTTGGCCAGGCGTTGCTTTAGATCGTCCAGATTGCTGATCACCAGGATCTTGCTGGAAGCCCGGCTGCCATGCGCCTGGTTGATGTCGCTGATGAACAGCTCATACAGCCCCAGCGAGAAAATCAGCATCACCGTCGCCAGCAAATAACCGTCCACCACTTCGACGATGTGCGACACCGTGCTGTCGTGCAAGGCCTTGCGCGCCCCTTCGGTCATCGAGGCATCGGCGTAATGCAGGGCATGCTGGAACAGGAAGACAACATCGACCGTCGCCATGTAGAAGATGGCAAAGCCGGCCAGCAAACTGCCGATCACTGCGGTCAGGATAATAAAGCGGCTGTTCCACAACGCGCCTTCAAATAATTTCTCCAGAAACTTCATGCTTTCTCCTCTTGCTATCAATCACTGCACCCGCGGCACGGGGCGCGCATTAAAGCCGAAAATGGGGTGAACAGGCAACCTCACCTGCGCCGCCAAACATCACGCAGCGTTTGCCCTTGCGTTGCTTCGACACATTTATCCAGCCCGGCAAACCATTGCTGCACATCTTCGTCCCCAGCCTGTTTGGGCAAAGTGCTCACATCCAGCAGGAATAAACGCGTCAGCTCGGAAACCTTGACTTGATCCAGTGCGCGCACCAAGCCCCAACCCGATTCGGACAGTTTGCCGACGATCCTGGCCTTGGTCAGTTGAGTCATGATGTTTTCCACTTCCTCGTAGCCAATACGCAACTGGCGGGAAAGAACAGGCAGACTCTGCACCTCGCCATTCTGCAATCCAGCATCCATCTCTTTCAGGATACGCAGCGCGAAATAGAGACGTGCCGCCTGGTCGATTTTCAGGGCATGGCGGCTGCGCCAGTGCGGAATGGCAGCGGCGATGAGTGCGCCGACCAGGAGCACCAACCAGGAAAGGTAAATCCACAACAGGAAGATCGGCAGACTGGCAAATGCGCCGTAAATCAGTTTATACGTCGGGAACTGGGTGATGTAGTAAGCGAAGCCCCGATTCATTATCTCGAACGCGATTGCCGCCAACACACCGCCGATCAGGGCATGCCGCATGGGCACGTAGCGATTCGGCACCACCCTGAACAGCAGGGTAAAGGCGGCACTGGTCAGCAATACGGAAAATAACTTGAACATACTGACATCGAGCGACGACATCTGCTTGCCATGCCCAAGCGACAGCCCCGCCATCCATGAAGTCAGCGACAGGCTGGCACCCACCAGCAGGGGGGCCAGCGTAATGACCGCCCAATACACCAGCACCCGCTGCATCAGCTTGCGCTGTCTGGATGCACGGAAAATGCGATGGAAAGCGTTGTCGATGGTCAGCATCATCCACATCGCCGTCACCCCGAGAAAAACGATGCCCACTGCCGTCAGGCGCGACGCGCTTTCGGCGAACTGTTCCATATAACCGGAAATCAGCCGGCCGCCCGTTTCCGGCATCAGGTTGGACAACACGAACGATTTGAGGCTGGCAGACAAATCGGCAAACACCGGAAACGCGGCAAACACCGTGAGCATGATGGTCAGCAAAGGCACCAGCGACAGCAGGGTGGTAAAGGTCAGGCTGGCCGCCATTTCCGCACATCGATCCTGACGCAGGCGCACCACCACAAAGCGCAGGAAATGCAGCACATCCACCACATCCTGAAATAAGCGTTTCATATCCATGAATGACTTCATACAATGCGCACATGATACCCGACAAAACACCCCGTCACGCCGATCCGCACAACGCGCGCCAACTGTTGCGTGCGCACCGTTACGGCGCACTGGGGACGCTGTCGAAGAAGTTCGACGGCCATCCCTTTACCTCGATCACCCCGTATCTGGTGGATCACGACGGCAGCCTGCTCATCCTGATCAGCGGCCTGGCAGAACACACCAAAAACATTCTGCACGATTCGCGCGTCAGCCTCGTCACCCACAACCAGGAAGATCCACGCATCCAGACCCAGGGGCGAGTCACTGTGGTCGGCCATGCCGTCTTTCAGCCCGATCGTGAGCTGTGCGGGAAACGCTACCTGCGCTATTTCCCCGAGGCGCAGACCTGGTTCGAAATGCCGGACTTCAACTTCTACCGCATCACCCCCTTGGCGCTGCGTTACATCGGTGGCTTCGGCGACATTCACTGGATCAGCAACGAGAAGTATCTCGTGCCGCGCTATCCATTGATGCAGGAAGAAGATGAATTGATCGCGGAACTGAACGGTAAAGCAGGCTGCACAAGCCTGACCGGCGTGGATTGTGACGGCTACGATTTAAAGGTAGATGGGCAAATCCGGCGCCATGCGTTTGCGGAACAGGTGCTGACCGCGGCAGCGGCACGCGAGGCCATCCTGAACCAACAGGGCTAGCCTCGCGCTTTCCCTCTCACAATTGCGGATGCGAGCGCTGCAACCCGGCCTGAATCTTGTTGAGCGCGTTCAGGTAAGCCTTGGCGGAAGCTGTCACAATGTCAGTATCTGCACCCTGCCCGTTGACCACCCGCCCGCCCTTGGCCAGGCGCACCGTCACTTCGCCTTGAGCATCAGTGCCGCTGGTGATGTTGTTGACCGAATACAACAACAACTCGGTGCCGCTGTGCGCGATCTGCTCGATGGCCTTGAAGGTCGCATCCACCGGCCCGCCGCCCTGCGCGTCAGCCTGCTGCTCCTTGCCTCCGACATTCAACACCACACGTGCCACCGGCAATTTCCCGGTTTCCGAGTGCGCGCCCATCGCCACCAGACGGAAATGCTCGCTGACCTGGGTCACCCCTTTGTCGCTCACCAGCGCCTGCAAATCCTCGTCGAATATCTCGTGCTTGCGGTCGGCCAGATCCTTGAAACGCACGAAGGCGGCATTCACTGCCTCTTCCCCGTCCAGCACGATACCCAGTTCCTGCAAACGCGCGCGGAAGGCAGCGCGACCCGAATGCTTGCCCATCACCATCTTGTTCGCGCCCCAGCCCACATCCTCGGCGCGCATGATCTCGTAGGTCTCGCGATGCTTGAGCACGCCGTCCTGATGGATGCCGGATTCGTGCGCGAACGCGTTGGCGCCGACGATGGCCTTGTTCGGCTGCACCGGATAGCCGGTGATGCTGGATACCAGCTTCGAGGTCGGGACGATCTGCGTGGTGTCGATGGTGGTGTCACAACTGAAGATGTCACGCCGCGTCTTCACCGCCATCACCACCTCTTCCAGTGACGCATTGCCCGCACGCTCGCCCAGGCCGTTGATGGTGCATTCGACCTGGCGCGCGCCGTTCATCACGGCCGCCAGCGAGTTGGCCGACGCCATGCCCAAGTCATTGTGGCAATGGGTGGACCAGATGACCTTGTTGCTGTTCGGCACGCGCGCGATCAATTGCTTGAAGCGCTCGCCCCACAACACGGGAATGCTGTAACCCACCGTGTCCGGCACGTTCAGGGTCGTTGCGCCGGCCTTGA
>Ga0210044_10007494_pt1 | contig 13901 bp, 6 predicted proteins | sample CryGey13umfilter_2_FD_183959 | JGI IMG/M metagenome (GOLD analysis project Ga0210044, IMG submission 183959) | Groundwater microbial communities from aquifer in Utah, USA - Crystal Geyser 4/9/14 3 um filter (SPAdes) (version 2) | ecosystem: Environmental > Aquatic > Deep subsurface > Groundwater... | reverse complement strand
CGTCGACGTTCGATCGTGTTCGGGGTCGCGCAAGCGCTGACCCCCCACGGCCAGAACTGCACTTCGCCTGCGTCAACGTGTGCATCGTGTTCGGGGTCGCGCAAGCGCTGACCCCCCACGGCCAGAACTGCACTTCGCCTGCGTCGACGTTCGATCGTGTTCGGGGTCGCGCAAGCGCTGACCCCCCACGGCCAGAACTGCACTTCGCCTGCGTCGACGTTCGATCGTGTTCGGGGTCGCGCAAGCGCTGACCCCCCACGGCCAGAACTGCACTTCGCCTGCGTCAACGTGTGCATCGTGTTCGGGGTCGCGCAAGCGCTGACCCCCCACGGCCAGAAGTGCACTTCGCCTGCGTCGACGTTCGATCGTGGGGTGCAGGACTTGTCCTGCACCGGACACTTCGCCTGCGTCGACGTTCGATCGTGTTCACGCCTGATCCAGGACCTCCCGGACCTTGCGCGTCAGATCGTGCCCGGAGAAGGGCTTCGCGAGGAAGGGTGTCTCCGCTTCCATCACGCCGTGATGCAGGATGGCGTCGTCCGTGTAGCCCGACATGAAGAGGACCTTGATCCCAGGCCGCTCCTTCACCAGCGCTTCAGCCAGCAAGCGTCCGCCCATGCGCGGCATGACCACGTCGGTGAGGAGCAGGTGGATCTCACCCGCGTACTCGGCGGCTGTCACCAGCGCCTCGTCCCCGGCCGCGGCGGTCAGCACGGTGTAGCCAACCGCCTCCAGGCTTCTTCGCACGACCGCGCGGATGGCGTCCTCGTCCTCGACCACCATGACGGTTTCGGTGCCGTTGACTCGCGGGCGAACTCCCGGCGCCTGATCCGACCGCAGCTCCGACGACGTGTGGCGCGGCAGGCACACCTCGAATCGTGTCCCGCGCCCCAGCTCACTGTGGACGGCGATGTGGCCTCCACTCTGCTGCACGATGCCGTAGACCGTGGACAACCCGAGCCCCGTTCCCTTGCCCTGCACCTTCGTGGTGAAGAATGGCTCGAAGAGCCGAGACTTCGTCGTTTCGTCGATCCCGTGCCCCGTGTCCGCCACGGCAATCTGAACGTAGGGACCCGGCGTGACCGCCACGTGCTCCGAGGCATGCTCCTCGTTCAGCTCCCGGTTGCAGGTCTCGATGGTCAGCGTGCCGCCCTCGGGCATGGCGTCCCGAGCGTTGACCACCAGATTCATCAACACCTGCTCGATCTGCCCCGGATCGGCGTGCACCAGCGAGAGGTTCGGCGCCAGCTTCTGCACGAACTCGATGTCCTCACCTACGATCCGGCGCAGCATCTTCTCGATGCCCCGGGCCGTGGAATTCAGGTCGAGGGGCACGGGTTGCAGCATCTGCTTGCGGCTGAAGGCGAGGAGCTGATGCGTGAGGGCGGCGCCACGTTCGGCGGCGCCCTGCACCTCGAGCAGGTCCGCCCGCATGGGATCGCCTTGACGGAGATCTTCGAGCGCGAAGCCGGTGAAGCTGAGGATCACGGACAACAGGTTGTTGAAGTCGTGCGCCACGCCGCCGGCGAGCATGCCGATGGCCTCCATCTTCTGCGCCACGAGCAGCTGCTCCTCGAGCTTCTCTCGCACCGCCTCCGCCTGCTTGCGCGCGGTGACGTCCATCACCAGCACCGCGAAATGGCCCGGCTGGGGCGAATAGGCGGCCACCTCGTAGTGACGGCCGATGGCTGCGGCGAACTGTTCGAAGCGATCGGCCTTCCCCGTCAACGCCACGTGGCCGTAGCGCTCGATCCAGATGGGCTCGGTCTGTGGCAGCACCTCCAGCACGGTGCGACCGATGAGGTCGGCTGCGACCAGGCCGGTCATCTCCTCGAACGCCCGATTCACCTTCAGGAAGCGGTAGTCGCGGGGCTCGCCCTGCTCGTCACAGATGATCTCGTGCAAGGCAGCGCCCACGATGTTCGCCTCGAAGAGATCGCGATAGCGCTTCTCGTTCTCGCGCCCCTCTGCCTCCGCTCGCTCCTGCTCTGTCACGTCCATGGCCATGCTGATGACCAGCCGCCGTCCGTCCCGCGCCCGGCCCAACGGTGCCGTGCTGAAATCCCACGTCCTTTGGCTACCGTCCTTGATCCGGATGACGTACGAGCCCTCGTGCCTCCCGGCGTCGCGGGCATAGAGAGTGTCGATGGGCTCGCGGACGACCGGCCTCTCCTCGCCGTAGGCGAGCTCGGTCCAGCGACCAACCGTCGACAGCTCATCCCGCGTGTAGCCCGTGAGCGCGCACCACGAGTTGCTGACCTGCAGCACCTCACCGTCCTCGGCGTGGATCATGATCGGGAAAGGCGAATCGACCACCGCGCGCCGGAAGCGCTCCTCGCTCTCCAACAGCGCGAACTCTCCCTCCTTGCGCTCGGTGATGTCCTGAATCGTCCCGATCAGCGAGAGCGCGGCGCCCGCGCCGGAGTACTCCATCTTCCCGAGCCCGAGCACCCAGCGCACCTGCCCGTCGGACGGGCGCACGATCCGGTATTCGTGATGGAAGTGATCTCCCTTCTCGAGGATCAAGGAGGTCAGGTACGCACTCATCGCGTCGCGATCCTGGGAATGCACGAGGTCCAGCCAGCCGGCGACGCTCCGGACGTGGCTGTCGTCGATGCCGAAGATCTGATCCAGGACCTCCGAGGACTCCCAGATGCCCGCCACGAGATCGGTCTTGTAGGATCCCGTCGACGCCGCACGCTGCGATTCTCGAAAGAAGAATTCACTCTCGCGCAGGGCCTCCTCCACGCGCTTGCGCTCGGTGATGTCCTGCACCGTGGCGAGCGCACCGACCACCTCGCCTCGGTCATCGCGCAGGGGAGAGGTCGTATCGAAACCCCAGACCGTTCCCCCGGCGTTGTCGAGCGAAAACGTCAGAGGCGCAGGCGACTCGCCGAGCAGAGCGCGTTCCAGCCGATCGATGACAGCGGGCACTTCCTTCCAGATGGGAAATACCTCGAGCGGGTGCTTTCCCAGGACCTCCGGCGCCGCCAGGCCCGTGAAGGACTCCATGAAGGGATTCCACACGCGGTATCGAAGGTCGGGCCCGAAGACGATGATCCCCTCCCGCACGCTGGCGATGATCGCGCGATTCAGGGCGCCGTCCGCGCGCTGCTCCGCCTCGACCTGCGCGCGGACGCCCGCGGCCTTGCGCTTGGCCATGGCCCGCACCAGGGCCACGAGCTCGAACTCGTCCATGGCCTGGCTCGCGAACGCTGCTGCCCCGACCGCCAACGCCTCGCGTCGATGCTCCGTGGGGGTCTGCGCTCCCGTCAGCGCGACCCATGGGATGGCCTCGGTGCGAGGGTCGGACGCGAGCCTGCGAGCGAGATCGAGGCCGTCCAGGTCAGGCGTCGACAGATCGAGGAAGAGGACGTCGGGATCCTCCGTCAGGGCCAGATCGAACGCCACCGGGCCACGATCGGCGGTGAGCACGCGCGCCTCCGGGAAGACCGCCGTCAGCTGCGCGATCATGGCGTCCAGGCGGTCCCCCTCGGCGTCGATCAACAGGACGCGAAGCTCACGCGGGGACATCATCCATACCTTCGCACACGTCGTGCACGCGGGCTTGATTTTCGATCGAGGCGGCAACCTCCTCGCTCGCGGCGCCCGAGGACAGCTCCCTTCTCACGTCCAAGTCATGTTCACCCAATCCACGCTGACAAGGCAGATCGGTGTGATCCGACGTCGTGACGCCTGCGAGGAGCTCGAGGGCCCCGCGAGGCCGACCCCCAACACGGTGACTTGGGTGATCGGGCGCCACTTCGCGCCTGAACACCGCACGCCGTGGAGGCCACCAAACGGCGGCCGATTTGAATTCACGGCCACGAACGACTATGCCGCCTGTCCTCCTGGGAGCCCCATGGACATCCACGCCAAGAAGCTCACGCACCTCCGCCAGCTCGAAGCCGAGAGCATCCACATCTTGCGGGAAGCCGCCGCCGAGTTCGACGACCCGGTGATGCTCTACTCCATCGGCAAGGACTCCTCCGTCATGCTGCGGCTGGCGGAGAAGGCCTTCGCGCCGGGCAAGCTTCCCTTCCCGCTGATGCACGTGGACACGACCTGGAAGTTCCGGGAGATGATCACGTTCCGCGACGAGCTGATGAAGAAGCTGGGCTTCGACCTGATCGTCTACACGAATCAGGAGGGCACGGCCGCCAACATCAACCCCTTCGATCACGGCTCGGCCAAGTACACCGACGTGATGAAGACGCAGGGGTTGAAGCAGGCGATGACGAAGTACGCCTTCGACTGCGCCTTCGGCGGCGCGCGCCGTGACGAGGAGCGCAGCCGCGCCAAGGAGCGCATCTACTCCTTCCGCGACAAGCACCAGCAGTGGGATCCGAAGAACCAGCGGCCCGAGCTGTGGAACCTCTTCAACGCCAACATCACCAAGGGTGAGAGCGTGCGCGTGTTCCCGCTCTCCAACTGGACCGAGCTCGACGTCTGGCTCTACGTCTGGCTGGAGAAGATCCCCGTGGTGCCGCTCTACTTCGCGCAGGAGCGCCCGGTGGTGAGGCGCAACGGCACCTGGATCATGGTGGACGACGAGCGCATGCGCCTGTTGCCAGGTGAAGAGCCCCAGATGGTGAAGGTCCGCTTCCGCACCCTCGGCTGCTACCCGCTCTCGGGCGCGGTGGAGTCCGAGGCCGACACGGTGCCGAAGGTGATCCGCGAGATGCTGATGACGCGCTTCTCGGAGCGCCAAGGTCGACTGATCGACTTCGACTCCGACGGCTCCATGGAGCTGAAGAAGCGCGAGGGGTACTTCTGATGAGTGACGAGAAGAACCTCCGCAGCGACGGCGACCTCAGCACGGCCGAGGAAGACGCGCTGATCGACCAGGACATCGACTCCTACCTCGCGCGCTATCAAGACAAGGAGCTCTTGCGCTTCGTGGCCGTGGGATCGGTCGACGACGGAAAGTCCACGCTCATCGGTCGCCTGCTGCACGACACCGGCATGGTCTATCAGGATCAACTGGACGCGGCGCAGCGCGCGTCGAAGCTCGAGGGCGGCAAGCTCGACTTCTCGCTCCTGACCGACGGCCTCAAGGCCGAGCGCGAGCAGGGCATCACCATCGACGTCGCCTACCGCTACTTCGCCACGTCGAAGCGCAAGTTCATCATCGCGGACACGCCTGGGCACCTGCAGTACACGCGCAACATGGTCACGGGTGCGTCCACGGCGAACGTGGCGCTGATCCTGATCGACGCGCGCCTCGGTGTGCTGCGCCAGTCGCGACGACACGCCTACATCGCCAAGCTCTTGAGCATCCCGCACCTCGCGGTGTGCGTGAACAAGATGGATCTGGTCGGCTACGACCGACAGATCTTCGACCGCATCTCCGAGGAGTTCGGCGCCTTCGGGCGCGAGCTCGGCATCCGCGACGTGAGCTTCTTCCCGGTCAGCGCCCTGGAAGGCGACAACATCGTCAGCGCCTCGCCCAAGACGCCCTGGTACGAGGGCCCCCACGTGCTCGAGTACCTGGAGAGCGTGCCCGTGGCCGCCGAGCGCGACCACGAGCACCTGCGCTTCCCCGTGCAGTACGTGATCCGCCCCGACCTGAACTACCGCGGCTTCGCCGGCGAGGTGGCGTCGGGTGTGGTGAAGAAGGGCGACGAGATCCTGGCTCTGCCCTCGGGCAAGCGCTCGAAGGTGCGCAGCATCGACACCTACGACGGACCGCTGGCCGAGGCCTACGCGCCGCAGGCCGCGGTGATTCGCCTGGAGGACGAGATCGACGTCAGCCGCGGCGACATGCTCGTGCACCCGAACGATCTCCCGCGCGTGACGCGCTCCTTCGACGCCCACCTGGTGTGGATGAGCGAAGATCCGGCGGACCTCGAGAAGACCTATCTGCTGAAGCACACGTCGCGAACGGTGCGGGCGCAGCTCGATCACATCGAGTGGAAGAAGGACATGGACACGCTCGAGGAGGTGCCGGCGACGGGCCTCGCGCTGAACGACATCGCGCGCGTCCACGTCAACTGCCAGCGCGCGCTCTACTGCGACGGCTACGAGCAGAACCGCAGCACGGGCGCCTTCATCGTGATCGACTCGCTGACCAACGACACGGTCGCGGCGGGCATGATCATCGAGGAGAGCGAGCACTCGCAGGATCTCGAGCACGTGCTCGGCGAGCTGCGCGCGGGCTCGGCGCTCACGCCCAAGACCCAGGTCAGCGGACGCGAGCGAGCGCACCGCATGGGGCAGCGCGGCGCCACCATCTGGCTCACGGGTCTGCCCGGCTCCGGCCGTTGGACGCTGGCCTACATGCTCGAGCGTCGCCTCTTCGACCAGGGTCGCGCGGCCACGGTCGTGGATCCGACGGGCGAGGATCTGCGCTCGATGATCTCGGCGGCGAAGGCCTGCACCGAAGCCGGACTGGTCACGATCTGCGCCTTCCCGAGCTACGGCAAGCAGGACCGTGCCAAGCTGCGTGAGCGCGTCGGCGGAGAGCGCGTGATGCAGGTCTACGTCAACACCGATCCCGCGCTCTGCCGCGAGCGTCGGCCCAACGCGGACTTCGAAGGCTTCGAGCCTCCGGATCGTCCTGAGCTCGTCGTCGCCCTGGACAAGGTGCGCGTGGAAGACGCCGCCAAGATGATCCTCGAAGCGCTGGACGATCGCGGCCAGTTCAAGGCCTGAAGCGGCTGCTGATCGAGGCGCCCGAGTCGGGCTCGCTCGACGTTCAGTCGGGCGGCCAGAGCTCCGGCGCCAAGGGCAGACCGAGCACCTCGAGTTGATGTCGCGCCAGGCCAGCCAGACGGGCTGCCAACTCGGATCTGTCGGCGGCGCGCGCCGCTCGCGTCGCCCGCACCAGTGGCCGCGCCAGGTCTTCGTCCACCAGGCCCCCGGCCGCGAGCGCCGACTCCAGCTCCGCGAGCAGCTCCTCGAGCTCGTCCCAGTCTCCGCACTCGGCCGCACACGCGACCAGACCCGCGTCGGCGAAGACCGCGTAGCCCGCTCGCCCACTCTGGCGCAGCGCCTGGGCGGCCACGCGAAAGACCTCCCGCGCCCGCTCCAGACGCCCGCGCTCGAACTCCACCAGGCCGAGGTTCACGCGAACGAGATCGGCGTCGGGTGATTGCATGGCGTGCAGCTCGCGCACGGCGTCGCGGTAGTGATGCGCGGCGTCCCGGAGACGCCCCGCCCGTCGCGCCGTGTCTCCGAGCGTGTTCCTGGCCACCACCACCGCGTGGGAGGAGCCCGCCGCCATGGCCAGATCCATGCCTTCGTGGATCAGGGCCTCGGCCTCCGCGAGCGCGCCGCGCCGACGCACACAATCTCCCAGGCCGAGGGTGGAGCGAGCCTGCCACGCCAGGTCGTCCGCCGCCGCGAAGTTCGCGATGGCCGCGCGATAACCGCTCTCCGCGTCCGCGAGCCGACCATCGAGCTTCGCGCATTCCGCGACGCCATGATGACAGCGCGCCAGGCGATGGGGATCGTTCGACGCGGACGCCAGCGCGAGCGCCTCCTGGAAATACGCGTGTCCCTCGCGCGTGCCCCCGCGCATCTGCGTCACCATGCCGCGGACGCGCATCAAGTCGCAGCGCAGAGTCGGCGCATAGGATCCGGCATCGGCTCCGTCCAAGGTGGAGAGTCGCCGCATGGCCGGCTCGAGCATGCCGAGCATGCCGAGCGCCTCCGCCGCCAGCACCGTACCCCTGGCGCGCATGGGACCATGCGCGGCTTCCCCCAGCTCTTCGAGCAAGCGATCGCGACGATCGAGGGCCGCGTGACCGGGCTCGAATCGACAGGCGCGGAAGTGTTCGTTGGCGGCGGCGTACAGCGCGACCGACGCCAGCTCCGTCTGTCCCGCGGCCTCCCGGTGATGGGCGATGCGCTCCGGGACCGAGTCGGCATCGGGGAGCGCGGAGAGCGCCGCGGCGATGGCGGCGTGGGCTTCGGGCGCGCGCCCCGCTGACTCCGCCGACTCGACGAGCACGTCACGCAGCAGCCGATGGGCGAACGCCCAGCCTTCGGGGCGAGCCCGAACCAGGCCGCGGCTGAGCATCCCGGTCGCCACGTCGCCGGGTGGACCGAGCCCCAGCTCGGCGAGGGCGGCACGCCAGTCCGCGTCGCGGAATTCGTCGCCCAGCAGGCCCGCCAACTCGGCCGTGCGACGTACGCGCACGCGCTCTTCCTCTGGATAGGCCGACCACAACCAACCGAGGCGCTCACGCCAACGCTCGATGGCGCTCTCCGGGAACTCGATCTGGCCTTCGCCCGCGAGCACGAAACCCGACGGACTCGGCGAGAGGCGACCCGACTCGCCCAGGGCGGCGACGAGCTGATGCGCGAACAACGGGTTGCCGGCGGATTGGCTGGCCAGACGCCGCGCGAGGGAATCCTCGAGGCCGAGGTGTCGCGCGAGCAGCGCCCGACAGGACACATCCGGCAGCGCCTCGAGGTGCACATGCTGTGCGCGCTCCGCGAGCGTGGCGACCAGCGCGGATTCGTCCGGACGGCCCGCGAGCGCGGCGTCGTCGAACGCGGCCACGATCAGCAGCGGCAGGTTCGATGCCTTGACGGAGCGCGAGAGGTGCTGAACCAGGCGCAGGGACTCGGCGCCGAATTCCACGTCGTCCAGGGCCAGGATCACGGGCCGCGTGCGCGCGAGACGGCTCAAGAGGCGCCCCCAGGTCGCGTAACGCTCCTCGGGTCGAAGGGGGCTCATCACGCCCGCGTCGACGTGCTCCCAGGGGCCCTCGAAGAGCGCACCGAAGTCGAGGGTGTCGTCCTCCGGGAGGCTAGCCGCGAGCAGCGAGAGCCGTGCGGCGGCGCGCGCGGGCGCTCCCGGATCGTCGCCGCCAGCGATCAGGCGTCTGAGAGCGTGGACCAGCCCCATGCCCGCCCCGGGCGTGGATCCGTGGTTCGCCCGTGACGTGTGCGCGAGCGCGTGCTCGCCCGCCAACTCCACGAGCCAGTGCAGAAGCCGACTCTTGCCGATGCCCGGGGATCCGTGGACGAAGACCAAGCGAGGCGTGCCGAGGCGAAGCACCTCACCCAGCCCATGCCAGAGGAGATCCTTCTCCGCCTCACGGCCCATGCAGGGTGGCTGGCGAATCGAGAGCAAGGAGAGCCCCGCGGCGCGCAGCTTGCGGGGAGCGGACGCGGGCTCGAGGTGCCGCCAATCGGGCGGCTCCGTCGGGCGCGCCAGAGCGCGTTCGACCGTGACACGACAGTGGGGCGCCTCGCGATCCTGGGCCAAGGGCGAGGCGTAGGCGTCGAGCGCACGCAGCGCCCCGGCGGCGTCGGAGAAGCGCAGCCCGGGTTGCTTGGCCATGCAGCCCTGGAGCCAGGGACGAAAGCCCTCCGGCAACGCAAACGCGCACTGGAGGGGCGGCGGACGATCGAGCAGATGGGCGCGGCAGACCTGAGCCGCGGTGCCGAGATGGGGCGCCTCTCCGGTGCTGATGGTGTAGGCCAAGCAGCCGAGGGCGTAGACGTCGGTGCAGGGCCCCTGCTCGCGAGTGATCTGGGCGATCTGCTCCGGCGCCATGTAGAGCGGTGTCCCACCCGACTCGACGGGACCCGCGGGCTCCCCCTCCGCGTCCAGGATGCGTGCGATGCCGAAATCCGCCAGCTTCACGCGCAGTGGATGCTGCCCGAAGACGAGCACGTTGCTCGGCTTCAGATCGCGATGCACGAGGCCGCGCGCGTGGGCGTGCGCCAGGGCCTGGAGGATCTGCGAGAGCAGCTCGTAGAGCTCCTCGAAGGACGTGACGGGAGGTCGGCGCGCGAGGCTGCCTTCGAATGCGCGCTCCATCACCAGATAGGGCGAACCCGCGGGCAGCAGCTGTCCCGACGCGGCCGCGTCTCCCTCGTCCACACGCCCGTAGTCGATGATCTCGACAATGCCGCGATGTCCGAGGCGAGCCATGGCCGCCGCCTCGTGCTCCACGAGCGCGAGCTCGAAGCCCGTGACCGCACCAAAGGTGTGGACCACCTTCACCGCGACGGGAGCGCCGGTCGCCAGATGCGTGCCGGAGAAGACCTCGCCGGTGGCCCCGGCGCCGATCCTGGGACCGAGCTCGAACTCCCCCAATCGCACAAGTGAAGGCCCCACCCAGCGATTCTACCAGCATGCACGCGGGGGCCGCCTCTACTCTTCCGCATCGAGCAGAAGCACCCTACTCTGGCGGCCATGAGTTCAGACGAATCGACCGAGGCCAAACTGCTGCTGCTCCAGGCGCGGCTCGCCATGATCGAGCAAGCGGATGCGACCTTGGAGGAAGCGCAGATCGCGCGCTCCCCGCTGAGCGTGACCCTCGAACGCATGTTGCCGATCCTGCTCGAGCGCCTGCCCGCGCGGGCCGTGCTGGTACGCACCTACGGCGAAGATCTCGAGCTGCGCGAGTTTGTCAGCGGTGAGCCCATGGGCACGAACGGCGAGCAGCTCGAAGCCGCTCTGGGCGATCGACGGCGCGCCGTGCTCGAGGCCGACGGCGCCGTGCGCATCGCACTCACGATCGACGTGGCCGGGCAGAGCTTCGGCGTGATCGCGGCCAAGCTCGCCGACGGCAGCTCCACGACTGACGCCACGCGGGCGCTCTCGCTGCTCCAGTGCTTCGCCGAGGTACTCGACAACTACCTCGCGTCCATCTCCGACGCGCGCAAGAAGGAGAAGATCACGCGGGCGATCGGCGCGGCCCTGCGCGAGCCCATCCTCGACGACGGCATCGCCAAAGCCCTCGAGGCCCTCAGGCGCGAGGTGCCCTACGACGATCTCCTCTTGGTGTTCCGGCACGAGGACGCGGACGGCGGCGAGAACCTCCACTATCGCATCGTGCAGAGCGGCAAGCTGACCCACGACTCGGACGCCGACGGGGACATGGAGATCGACGAGTTTATCCGCGAGCACGCCTCCGCGATGATCCGCGGCGAGTCGCGCGCGCTGCTCGGTCGCTTCGGCTTCGACCGCTTCCGTGAGGAGGTCTTGATTGACGGCGTGAAGGACGAGCGCGTCCTGGGGCGGCTGATCATCACCAGTCACGCCGGAGAGCTGAACACCTTCGACCGCGATCTCCTCGACCGCTTCGCGGATCTGCTGCGCCAGCGCATCGTCGATTGGAGCCGGGAGTTCCGCCACCTCTCCCTCTGCTTCTCCGAGACCCACACCAACCGACTTCTGCGCACATCCGACTATCGTGCGGGCTACCTCGAGCCGCGCCTCGAAGACGTGGCCATCCTGTTCAGCGACATCTCCGGCTTCACGCGGGTCAGCGAGCAGGTGCTGAAGGAGCCGGCGCTGATCGGCAAGCTTTTCAACACCTGGGGTGCGCGCGTGGTGCAGATCCTCTGGGAGGAGGGCGGCGTCTTCGACAAGATGGTGGGCGACTGCGTGATCGGCCTCTTCGGGCCTCCCTTCTACGAGATGGACGCGCAGGCGCGTTGTGCCGCTGCCCTGCGGGCCGCCGAGCGCATCCGCGACTACACGCGCACTCTGGGCGCCGCCGAGGGCCTGCCCCAGCTGGAGCACCTCGAGCCAGCCATCGGCGTGGCCACGGGGCTGAACTTCTGTCCGCTCTTCGTCGGATTCTTCGGTCCCAACGAGGACTTCACGGGCTTCTCCTCGGGCATGAACAACACGGCGCGCCTGCAGGGCGTGGCCCACTGCGACGAGATCCTGTGCATGGAAGAGTTCGTGCTGACCCTCGACGACGCGCAGGCGTTCGGGGAAATGCGCGAGGCGAAGGTGAAGAACGTGGCCGAGCCGCTGCGTTTTCGACCGAGTCTTAGGCTCACGAAAGAGCCCCTTCCCCCTCAATTCCTCCCCATTGGGAGATGACCTGGGATTTGCGGGCTTTGCCTGCTATGTTGCGTTTTCGCCTGGGACGGGCGAGGAGGCTTCGCATGTCGACCATGAGATTTCGTTTGCCGGTGGCCGTGTTGGCCGCCGCCTTGGCCTGGAGTGCGTTCGGCGCGAACGCCCGGGCGGTGCCACTCCTGAACAGCTTTGGTGGCCCGAACGGCTATGGCACCGACCACCTACCTCCGAACGACGACGGCTCCTCTTCGTCGATCGACATCACGTCGGCTTTCCCGGGCGGTCTGAACTTCTTCGGCACGGTGCAGACGCAGGCCTTCGTGAACACGAACGGCAACATCACCTTCAACCGAGGCGTCCCCACCTACACGCCCAACGCCTTCCCGGTGGCGAGCCAGCCGATGATCGCGCCCTATTGGGCCGACGTGGACATCCGCGGCGCGTCCTATCCGAGCAGCAACGAGGTGGCGTGGGTGCTGCGCCCCGGCCAGATGATCGTGACCTGGCACAACGTGGGCTACTACAGCTCGCACGACGACAAGACGATGGACTTCCAGCTCATCATCAGCAACGGCATGAGCTGCGGCGCGGGTGACTTCGAGGTGGAGTTCCGCTTCAACCACTGTGGCTGGGAGACGGGGGACGCCTCGGGCGGTTCGGGCGGCTTCGGCGGCACACCGGCCCAGTCCGGCTTCGACGCCGGCAACAGCGTGGACTACGTCGAGATCATGGGCTCGCGCATGGCGGGCATCGCGGCGCACCTGTGCGCGGAGTCGAACGTCAGCATGCCCGGCATCTGGCAGTTCAGCGTGCGCAGCGGCGCGGTCCTCTGTCCCGGCGCGGGCGAAGTCTGTGACACGGGCATGCCCGGCGTCTGTTCCGCGGGCATCACCCAATGCGGTGCTGCCGGCGCCATCAGCTGCGCCGCCGCCGGATCGCCCAGCACGGAGCTCTGTGACGGACTCGACAACGACTGCGACGGCAGCATCGACAACGGCGACCTGTGCACGGCTCCCGAGGTCTGTCAGGGCGGCGCCTGCGTCGCGCCTTGCTTCGAGGGTGGCTGCGCGCCGGGTGAGACCTGCACGACGGACGGCTTCTGCGTGGAGACGGCCTGCGTCGGCGTGACCTGCGGTCCCACGGAGCGCTGCGTCGCGGGCACCTGCCTGGACGCCTGTGGCGGCGTCGTCTGTCCCCACGGTCAGCAATGCCTCGGAGGCACCTGCCTCGCGGCCTGCGACGTCATCACCTGCGGCGACGGCTTCGTCTGCGTCGACGGCGAGTGCACGTGTCCTTGCCCGGGACGCAGCTGCGCGTCGGGCGAGATCTGCGGCTCCGATGGCCGCTGCATCAGCTCGGGCTGCGATCTGACGATCTGTGACGCGGGCTTCTACTGCATCGACGGCGCCTGCCTCGACGCTTGTGACGGAGCCACCTGCCCGCTTGGGCAGATCTGCGAGACCGGCGACTGCATCCCGGCGCCGCCTCCGCCTCCGCCTCCGCCTACGGACGCGGGACCGCCGCCTCCGCCCTATGACGCCGGCCCCGGGATCGACTCGGGTACGGGCAGCGACGGTGGCGGAACGGGTCTGGACGGCGGCAGCGGCCATGATGGCGGACGCGTCGTGCCGGGCAGCGGCGCGGGCTGCGCGTGCCACGTGGGTCAGACGAACGACGAGAGCGGCCGAGGCATGTTGTTCGGACTCGGCCTGGCCGCCATGCTCTTCTGGCGGCGCCGCCGCCGCTGAGAGCGACTCGATTCAGAGGACGGGCACTCGCTATCGCGGGTGCCCGTTTTCAATTGGTGCGCGGTGGACGTGCGCCGAGGTCCACTGCTCGCTGTGGGCCCTCAACGCTCGCGCGACCCCGACCGCGGTGCACACGGCGCGTCCGGTGCAGGACAAGTCCTGCACCCCACGGCCCAACGGCGATGGGCCCTGTGCAGGCTCAACGCTTACGCGACCCCGATGACCACTTCTCGCCGTGGGGGGTCAGCGCTTGCGCGACCCCGATGACCACTTCTCGCCGTGGGGGGTCAGCGCTTGCGCGACCCCGACCGCGATGCACACGGCGACGCCCAAGTCGTGTCCGGTGCAGGACAAGTCCTGCACCCCACGTACGA
>Ga0210044_10007486_pt1 | contig 13912 bp, 10 predicted proteins | sample CryGey13umfilter_2_FD_183959 | JGI IMG/M metagenome (GOLD analysis project Ga0210044, IMG submission 183959) | Groundwater microbial communities from aquifer in Utah, USA - Crystal Geyser 4/9/14 3 um filter (SPAdes) (version 2) | ecosystem: Environmental > Aquatic > Deep subsurface >... | reverse complement strand
CGGAGGGCGCGACGCCGCCATTTGGGACTCGTCCTTCGCGGACAGCTCGGTCAGCGACGCCTTCACCGCGCGTCTGGAGCTGACCACACCGCTCGGATCGTGCGACGCCGACGAGCAGGCGCGCTGCGGCTGCATCGACGGACTACGGCGCTGCGACACCTGCGCAGATCCGTGCCCGCACGGCTCCGCCTGCGACGAGAACGCTGGTGTGTGTAGACGGCGCGACCTGCCGACCCCGACCGACTACGACGGCAGCACCTGGGGCGACGCTTGTGACCTGACAATTCCCAATGGAGCGGACCTGGCCCCGGACGCCGAGGTTCCATTTCACTTCTACTACTGCCACACGGGGAAGGTGTGTGGCGCCGGGGCTCGTCAGGTGCTCGAGACAGCCTTCGATACCATGGGTGGTCTGTGCTACCCGGTGTCCTTCTGTCAGGCCGCGGCCGTGGCCGATCCGCCAGTGGACACTCTGCACTGCGTCTACTCCGATGGCAGCGCGGTGATCGACGGCCCGCCGGCCACAGGCGCCTGTCCCGTGGGCGATCCGCGCCAGCCCTACTGCGGCGGCGTGTGTGGCGACAACCTGCGCTGTCCGCGCTCGCCCTACACGCCCTTTTTCGGGGACCCGCGCGTGCCCGTGCCAGATCAGCCCGCCCAATGTGTTGCCTTCTCGGAGCAACGGGCCTTCGGTGTTTGTGCATATCCTCACGAGTGCGTCCGCGGTCTGGATTCGGCCAATGACGTGTGGCTCCGCATCTGCGCGATGGACTACGGCGAGCCCTGCGCTTGTCTGGTGACGCACGAGCCGCCCGACGCGTCGCCGCCGCTTCAGGGCTACTACGTGCTCGCCTCCGTGTGTCACGACTACCAGCTCCACTTCCCCGGCTCCACCGACTGCGTCGACGCCGCGTGGAACCCGCTGCCGCCGCCTTGATGCTACGCTGTCGAACATGTCCGACTCGAGGGGAGATGACGGCAGGCGAGGCACTGATCGCGCTCAGGTCCTGCGAGCGCTGACGCAAGCCTCCCCGACAATGAGCGTGCTCCGCCTGGTGCCGCCCGATGGGCAGTGCCGCCCGAGGCGCGCCGTGATAATCCTTCTGGGTGACACGTCGCCTTGCTTTTGCCCTTCTCCTGCTCTCCGCCTGCGGCGGCGGGGACCATGGCTATATCTTCGACGCGGATGTGCCGGACGGGACGATGGTTCCGCCCTATCGCACGCGCTGTGACGTCGATGGCGGCGGGAGCGGGCTCGGCGGAGCGCTCGACGGCGGGAGCTGCGACGACGCGATGACGCCACCGCCGCCGGTGGACGCGGGACCCCCGCCTCCGCCCTGCAACGAGCTGACCTTCACCCTCGCGGACTCGGGCTACACCAGCGTGTGGTTGAGCGGCTCCTTCAACGCCTGGGCGCCGACGCTGGCGGCCGGCGCGCTGCCGCTGATCCTGGCCGACGGAACCTGGAGCCTGACCACGCTGATCGACCCCACCGGCACGCATCAGTACAAGTTCATCATCGACGGCACGATGTGGATCCAGGATCCGGCCAACCCGAACTCGGTCTCGGACGGCGTCGGTGGCCAGAACAGCGTGATCGACGTGTGCACCACGAGCTGCGGCGACGGCACGGAGTTCGATTGGCGCGACTCCGTCATGTACTTCGCCATGACCGATCGCTTCAAAGACTCGGACGGCATGGCGAACCCAGTCTCGGGCGTGAGCGGCGGCGACGCGAGCAGCGGCCCGAGCGGTCAGTACGCGGGCGGCGATCTGCGCGGCGCGACCGAGGAGCTGCCCTACCTCGCGGATCTCGGCGTCACTTCCGTCTGGCTCTCGGCGCCCTACGAGAACCGAAACCTGGCCGGCGCCGCCATCGACCCCGCGTCCGATCCCCACACCTACTCGGCCTATCACGGCTACTGGCCCAGCCCGGCCAACATCGACTACAGCGATCCGGCGCATCCCACGCCGACGCCCGCGGTGGAGAGCCGCATCGGCAGCTCGGCCGATCTGCACGCCTTCGTCGACGGAGCGCACGCCACCGTGGGCGCCGACGGACACCCGATGAAGGTGCTCTTCGACTACGTGATGAACCACGTCGACTCGGCGAGCGGCCTGTACATGGCGCATCCTGATTGGTTCGCCACCGACATGGGCCGCACGCGCCTGTGCGGTCCGGAGAACCTCTGGGACCATCCCTACTGGAGCAAGCGCTGCGCCTTCACGGACTACCTGCCGCCCTTCGACTTCGACAATGCCGCCGTGCGCGCCTGGTCCGTGAACGACGCCCTGTGGTGGGCGCAGGAGTACGGCGTCGACGGCCTGCGCCTCGACGCGATCAAGCACGTGCCGGACTCGTGGCTGACGGATCTGCGGACGGCGCTCAACACGCGCATCACCTCGCCCGCGGGCGGGCGCTTCTACCTGGTGGGCGAGACCTTCAGTTACGACGACCAGGGCTTGATCCGGAATTACGTCGATCCTTCCACCAAGCTCGACGGTCAGTTCGACTTCCCGGAAAAAGCACGGCTGTGCGAGGCCGTGTTCACGCCCAGTGGTCGCCTCGACACGCTCTCGACCTTCCTCGACGGCAACGACGGCTTCTATGGCACCCACGCCATCATGACGACGTGGATCGGCAACCACGACATCCCGCGCGCCATCCACTTCGCCAGCCGTGAGATCGGCAACTGCCGTCAGGGCTCGGACCCGGGCAACGGCTGGAGCACGTCCTTCGCGCAGCCGACCACGCCCGAACCCTACGAGCGCCTGGGCATCGCCTTCGCCATCCTGATGACCAACCCCGGCATCCCGCTCATCTACTACGGCGACGAGATCGGCCTGGCGGGCGGCGGCGATCCGGACAACCGACGCTTGATGCCCTGGAACGACGCCAGCCTGAACACGCACCAGCTCGCGCTGCGCGACAAGGTGCGCGCCCTGGCCCACGCGCGCGGCACCCACCCCGTGCTCGGTCGCGGTCGACGCATGACCATGAGCGTGGATCAGGACACCTGGGTCTATCGCATGACTGGCTGCGGCGACGCGGCGGGCGACGTCATCGTGGCCATCAACCGCGGCGACTCGGCGCACAGTGTCACGCTGCCCGCGGGGAGCTACGACGATCTGATCGCAGGCGGCACGCACGTCGGCGGCGCCGCCAACCTCCCACCGCGCAGCTTCCTCGTCCTCGGCAGCCCCTGATGCCGCGCGCGCGGGCGCGACGACCTTGGATCCTGCTCGCGGCGCTCGCGTTCTCGGCCTGCGCCACGCCCGTCACGGGCCCGCCCCAGATCACCACCGAGGTCGACGACTGGCGTGACGAGGTGATCTACCAGGTGCTCACGGATCGCTTCGCCGACGGCGACACGAGCAACGACGAGGTCGACGGCGTGGGCGTGATGCCCGGCGACCTCTCGCGCTATCAGGGCGGTGACTTCGAGGGTCTGCGACAGCACCTCGGCTACATCCAGCGTCTGGGCGCGACGGCGCTGTGGATCTCGCCCGTGACCGCGCCCATCGGGCGCGAGGCCAACGCCGACGGCTACCACGGCTACTGGCCCGCCGACCTGACGCGCACCAACCCCCACTTCGGGGATCTGGAGGCGCTGCGTGCGTTGGTGCGTTCGGCCCACGGGCGCGACATGAAGGTGATCCTCGACATCGTCCCGAACCACATGGGGCGCGTGTTCGACTACGACCTCGATGGCAACGGCGCGGCCTCGGCCGACGAAGCGGAGCCGCCCTTCTCCCTCGACGGCCCCTACGACGCGCCTCTGCTCTGGCGCGTGCCGCTGCCGATGCTCTTCAGCGCCGAGGGCGTACGCGCGCTTCAGCCCGACGATTTTCATCGCCGTGGGCGCGCCGATCTGAGCGACCCGATGCAGAAGATCCTGGGCGACTTCCCCGACGGCCTGCGCGATCTCGCCACGGATAGGCCCGAGGTGCGCGAGGATCTCGTCACCACCTGCGCGCGCTGGGTCGAAGACACCAACGTCGACGGCTTCCGCATCGACGCCGTGCCCCACATCGAAGACGCCTTCTGGCCCGCCTTCTCGAGCGCGCTACGCGAGCGCCTGCATGCGCTGGGCAAGGATCACTTCCTGATCCTGGGCGAGGTCTTCGACGCCGACCCGAACGGCATCGCGCCCTTCACCCAAGGGGGTGGTCTCGACTCCTTCTTCGATTTTCCGATGAAGCACGCCTTGGTGGATGGCGTGTTGCTCGACGGAGACGCGCCCGAGTCCGCCCGCCACGCGCTCAGCGAGGCGCAGTCGCTCTTCCCCAGCGAGGGCGCCGCGCAGGGCATCGGCGTGGACCCATGGCACGCGCGCGTGGTGCTGGCCGACAACCACGACACCTGGCGCATCGCCGGCGAGCTCGGGGATCCGCGCGTCGCCAGCGTGGCCATGACTCTGCTCTTCACCCTCGATGGCATCCCCAGCGTCTACTACGGCACGGAGCAGGGCTTCCACGGACAGGGCGGACACGGCTCGCGCGAGGTGATGTGGACCTCGGGCTTCGACGAGGGCACGCGGCTCTTCGCGACCATCGCGCACCTGGCCGAGCTGAGGCGCGATTCCTTGGCGCTGCGACGCGGCTCGCTCACGGTGCGCTACCTGGCCGACACGGGCGGACGCGCGAGCGCACCCGACTCGGGGCTGATGGCCTACGAGCGCGTGGATGGCGCGGAGCACGTGCTCGTGGCCGTCAACACGCACGCGTTGCAGTCGTCGGGCGCCGTGATCCCCACGGGCTTTCCCACTGGCGCCACCGTGCTCGACGCGCTCGGGGGCGAGCGACGCTTCGTCGTGGGCGCGGGCGGCGACCTTCGGCTCACGCTCAGCCCGCGCACGGCCGCGGTCTTGATGCGACCTTAGCGTTCAGCCGGGGACTTGGGCGTCCAGCAGACCGCCGAAGATGTAGAGCAGCGCCGCGCCGACCGCGACCCAGGCGCCCGTGCGCCAGAGCTGCTCCGTGGTGGAACGAGGCTGACCCGCGTTCTGTCGTTTCACGGCGCCCGGCGCACCGAAGACGTCCACCAGCACGACCGTGGGCAGCAGCAGCATGGGCGTGCTCGAGTGGCCCATCATGGACAGGAGCCCACTGCCCACCTCGGCCAGCGCCAGCAGCGCCGCCGACGCCTTCTCGCGTGCGTAGAAGTGCCCGGCACCGAGCGTGAGGAAGAGGCCCACGCAGACGCCGACCACAGGCTTCAACGCCGTCGGCTCGGTGATCTCCCCACGGTGCCCGCGATAGGGCCCGTCGCCCGCCTGCGCGACCTCGGGATGCGTGGGCTTGGGCGCGCGCAGCTCCTCGGGCGCGTCGTCGTCCACGACTTCGCCACCCTCCTCGAGGGCCTCGAGCAGCTCCGTGGCGCGCAAGGCTGCGCTGCGCCGCACCTGCACCGAGATCTGAAGCAGCATGCTGCCCGCCGCGCCCAGCACCCCGCTGTGGCCGACGCCGGGCGCCGTGGCCACGATGCCCTCCTGACGCAGCACGTCCACCGCCATCTGCGCGAGGATCGGGTCCACGTAGCGCGCCACGGTCACGAAGTCGTCGGCCATGACAGGACTATACGCCAGGACGCGGCGATCGCCCCCGCGCGGACCCGACCTCAGTCTCGCCATGGAGGGCCAGCGCTCGCGCGGACCCGACCTCGATGACTTCGTCGATGTCCCCACCGCCATCGGTGCAGGGCAAGTCCTGCACCCCACGGTCCACTGGGGTCACCCGGAGCCGCCTGTTCCCCGTCCCGGGACTTGGCGTCCCCACGAATCCGGGCTACGAGCGCGCCATGAGCGAAGCAGAACGCGACGAGCCCGCCGACCCTTCCGAGACCTACCCGGGGGCCGAGCCGCCCACGGCGCTGTCCCTGCTGGCGACGCGTAGCGCCATCGGCGGCGTGTTGATGGGCCTGGCCAACCTCGTGCCCGGCATCAGCGGCGGCACCATGTTGCTCGCCTCGGGCGTCTACCCGCGCTTCATCCAGGCCATCGCCGAGGTGACGACCTTCAAGTTCAAGAAGCGCTCCTTGCTCGTGCTCGGCGTCGTGGTGCTGATGGCGGCCATGTCGATCCTGCTCTTCGCCGGCACCGTGAAGGCACTGGTCGTCGACCATCGCTGGGTCATGTACAGCCTGTTCATCGGCCTCACCCTCGGCGGCCTGCCCGTGGTCTGGAAGGAAGCCAAGCCGGCCAACGCCTCCACCTGGGTAGCCGCCGTGCTGGCCTTCGTCGGCATGGCCGCGCTGGGCCTGGCCCAGGGTCACGAGTCCGGTGGCGGCGTCGAGAACGACGGCGCGCTCTTCCTGTTCGTCGCCGGCATCATCGGCGCGAGCGCCATGATTCTGCCCGGCGTGAGCGGCGGCTACGTGCTGCTCCTGATGGGCGTCTACGTACCCATCCTCGGCGGCGTGGACGCCTTGAAGCAGGCGCTGAAGGCGGGTGACATGTCCGCCGCCATGGGCCCACTGACGCACATCGTGATCCCCGTGGGCATCGGGGTCGTGATCGGCGTGCTCGGCGTGAGCAACCTGCTCGGCTGGCTGTTGAAACGCTACGACAAGCCCACCCTCGGCGCGCTCCTCGGCCTGCTGGTCGGTGCCGTGATCGGGCTCTGGCCCTTTCAGCAGGGCGTCGCGCCCGCGCTCGGCAGCATGTTCAAGGGTCGCGTCATGACCGCCGACCTGTTGGCGAACCTCTCCGCCGACAAGTACCCGACCGAGTTCTTCCACCCCAGCGTCGCGCAGGTCGCCGCCGCCCTCGGCCTCGTGCTGCTCGGCTACGGGATCACCGCTCTGGTCGCCCGCTTCGGCGGCGACGAAGCCGAAGCGGACGCCAAGGACCCCGTGCCGCTCGGTCCCGACGAATAGTCGACCGCGTTCACGTGTCACGAAGGGGCGGGACGGCGGATGAGCGGAGAGACGAGGGACACGACGAGCGGCACGCTGGCGGTGGGGTTCGGCTCCGATGCCTAGCCGACAGCGCCGCGGCCACAAGCACAAGCGCGCTCGGTCGCGTGTCAGAGAAGGAGCAAGGGAGCCGACGAGCGGCAAGCTTGAACTAGGCTTCGGCTTCGGTGCCTATTCCAAGCTGGCCGTCGCGGGGTTGTTCGGGCTGTTCCCAGCGATCGCCATCATCGGGGCGGTCGCCGTGCTGTTGCGGCGCATGACCGGCGTGGAGGTCGAAAACACCCTTGCGCCGCTCGGCATCCTCGGTCCCTTCCTCATCCCCATTGTCATCCTGCACATGCGCCAGCCACGCGGCGCACGCCTCGTCTGGGACGACCTGGGCAGCGAAGAGCAGGACGGCCGCGCCGTGCGCATGCGGATCGCGTGGCAGGACGTCGTCGCAACCCACTTCCAATGGGACGTGAAAACGAGTTCCGCCAGCTACACCCGTGACGCGCTCCAGATCGTGGGGCGCGATGCGAGAGACGCCATCACCGTCTGGAGCGAGGCGCCAAAAGGAGCTCCGTCCATCCGCCGGAGCATGAGCGCGAGCACGCTCGAGCCTGTCCTGACGGCGCTGGACGAGCGCGCAGCGAACATCGTGGAGGGCCCGCTCGATGGGAGTCGGATCGACTGGGGGAGTCGCCCTCCTGACCGGGTCGTGTGGGCGTCTCGCTGGATCGGATATCTGCTGGTCACGATCGCGCTGGTCGCGGCTCTCGACGATCGTTTCTTCGCGCTGTTCCTGCTCGCCGTGGGCGCGCCCGTGCTCTCGCTGCGGGTGCTACCAACCTAGCGGGAGTGGCGCGCACTCTGGCAACGACGGCACGAGTCACCGGCTCCGAGGGGAGACCCGTATCGCGAAGCGGCGCGCCCGATCGACACCGCGCGGCGAGTCGCCGACGCGGATCCGCGAAGGTCGATTGGGGTCGAGCTCGCCTTTCGAGCGGGCTTCGTCGCCCTGTCCGTCGTCGTCTGCGCGCTGCTCGCGCTCAACGGGTGAACGCGCCGGCGAGCGTCCTGACTCAGTCCAGGCCCGCTCGCGCCCGCCCACGACTCGTGAACGAGCCGCGTTGCACCAAGCGGTCGATCCGTGAAGCACAGCGTGTCCCCCAATAGGGAGTCTTCCTGCCTGCCGCGGCTCCGGGCAAGATCGACGCATGCGTCGCGTCCTGCCGCTCGTCCTGGGACTCGTGACCTGGCTGAGTCCCGTGCTCACCTTCGCGCAAGCGCCGCCCGCCGACTCGCAGACCGCCGGTGATGCGGAGGCAAGGCCGAGCGACATGGAAGCGCGAAACCTGTTTCAGGCGGGGCAGCTCGCCTTCGAAGACGGGCGCTTCGCGGACGCTCTGGACGCCTTCCAGCGCGCGCACGAGTTGAGCCAGCGCCCGGCCCTGCTCTACAACATCGGCCTGGCGGCGGATCGCCTGCGCGAGGACGAGCTGGCTCTGGACGCCTTCCAGCGCTTCGTGGCGGCCATGCCCGACGCGCCCGAGCGCTCTCGCGTCGAGGCTCGCATCGCGGCGATCCGGCAGGCCATCGCGCGCCGCGAGGCCTTGTCTCCGCAGCAGGTGGCGCAAGCGTCCATGACCGCGCCGACGCAGGCTCCTCCGCCCGCCGACATCGAGGCTCGTCCCGTATGGAAGAGCTGGTGGCTGTGGACCGCGGTGGGCGTGGTCGCAGCGGGGACGGTGCTGTCCGTCGTGCTGGCGACGCGCGATCCGGGCGTCGAACCACCACTCGAAGGCGACGTGGGCTTCGTCATCCGCACATTGGTCCAACGATGAAGCGTCGATTCGGCTGGCTCGCGCTGCTCCTGGTCACGGCATGCGCCGACCCTCACGCGCGGACGCAGGTCATGCTCGAGCTCGACGCCGAGTGCGGGCTGTTGGCGGACGCCGATTCGATCGTGCTGCGCGTGCAGGGCCCCGACGGAGAGCCCTCCGTGATCACACTGGAGCCGTCGGCGGCGGGCCCGCTGCCACGTCGCGTTCCGCTGCTACCGGCTGGCGATGATGCGAATCGCACGTTCCTCGTCGAAGCCGATCTCCGGTCGGGAGCACTGACCTTGGCGACCGTGCGCGCGGCCTCGGGCTATCGCCGGGGTGAGACCCTCGGGCTGCGGCTGCTGTTCGACGACGCCTGCCGCGCTCACGTCTGCGGCGCCACGGAGACCTGTCGCGCGGGGACCTGCGAGTCGGCCGCTCGTCCTCCGAGCTCGCTCTCGACCTTCGCCCGCCCAGGGGCGCGCCCGCCTGCGGCGCGGTGGACGCGAGCGTCGACGGAGCCGTGGACGCGGGCCTGGACGCCTCGACGGACGCATCGACGGACGCCGGCCCTGCGCACGTGCTGGGCGTGGGTTGTGGGTCCTCGCACGCATGCGCGACCACGAGCGCAGGCGCGCCGCGCTGCTGGGGCATCAACGATTTCATGGAGCTGGGGGACGGCACCACGCTCAGGCGTGACCGACCGAGCGATCCGGTGATGGGCGCCGGGACCGCGGTCTCCGTGGCCGCCGGCAACTTCCACTCGTGCGCGTTGAAGGCCAGCGGAGGCGTGACCTGCTGGGGACTCAACGTCTACGGGCAGCTCGGCAACGGCACGATCGGCGGCTTCGCGGGCGAAGCGCCTTCCACGGTCACTACGATCGACGACGGCCTCGCCGTGGCGGTCGGGGCGGATCACACATGCGCCGTTCGAAGCGGAGGCTCGCTCTATTGCTGGGGCGCCAACGACTCGGGCGAGATCGGCAACGGCAACACCAGCGGGGCGGGCGTGCCCGCGCCAACGCGCGTCGGCCTCCCCGAGGCGGTCGTCGCCGTGGCGCTTGGGCAGGGCCACACCTGCGCCGCCGGCACCAGCGGCATGGTCTGGTGCTGGGGCTCCGACGTCCATCACGAGCTGGGCGGCGCCCCCCTCGAGCCGGGCTGCAGTGCGGCGGGCGTGCCCTGCGGCAGCACGCCACGACCCGTCCCGGGCCTGGCCGACGTTGTCGCGCTCAGCGCGGGCCCCGGGCTCGACGCCGCCTACCACACCTGCGCGCTCACCCGAGGGAGTGACGTCCTGTGCTGGGGCCGCAACGCCAGCGGGCAGCTCGGAGACGGCACCTCGGGCGGAGACTCGTCCGGGCCCGTGCCCGTCATGGGCGTGCATGACGCCACGGCCATCGCCGCCGGCGACAACTTCACCTGCGCCCTTCGCGGCGGCAGCGAGGTGTGGTGCTGGGGCTCGAACGGCTCGGGTCAGCTTGGCCAGCCCGACACCCTCGGCTCGAGCGCGACGCCCCTGCGCGTGGACGGGTTGGCGGGAGCGAGCGCGCTCGCCGCGGGGGGCCAGTTCGCCTGCGCCTTGCTGGACTCCGGCGTCCGGTGCTGGGGCGCAAACAACCAGGGTCAGCTGGGCCGCGGGGGCACCACCGCCTCACCCGTACCCATGCCCGTCCTGGACCTGCCGTAGCGCGGGGCGAGCCGTGCCCGGTCGCGACTGCCCACGACTTGCGCGCGCACCAGGTGGAGGCAACTCTGTTGGGCATGCGCGCCAAACGACTGCAGTCGACGAAGACGCGCCAGGCTGCTGTCTTTGCTGCTCATCGTCGCGTCGTGCTCGCTCGCCAGCGCCGGATGCGCGGCCAGCCAGATGACCGAACACATGGGCTGGTGCGTGGAGTCGTGGGCCTCGGCAGGACCGCCGATCCAGATCTTCGTTCGCACGGAGACGGGCTATCTCCTCGTTCGTATCCCCCCGCGGTCCACGGCGCTCGATGAGGTGCGTTGGTCCGAGGGCCTCGACGGGGGTCTGGATGACTACCGCTCGGCGCCGCCCCTCGACGGCGCCACGGCGAACCTCTGCCTCACCAGTGGCGTGCACGTCCGAGGTACGACGCGTCGATGCTCTGAACGAGCGCATCACCGAGCCCGGCTCGCGCAAGCGCTTCGCCCTACGTACGCAAGTTCGTACGTGGGGTGCAGGACTTGTCCTGCACCGACGACAGTCTGGCCATCGACGCTGTCCATCGACTCGCGGCGCCACGTCTTCGTTTGGTCTGGGTTAGGCTACGCGACCTACCCTCCATGCATCCGCCGCCCATGACCATGAACGAGACCCGAGGCCCACGCAGCGTCGGTGGCCGTGCGCTGTGTTCGCTGCTGGCCGCATGTGCACTCGTCGCCTGTGGTCCACAGGACGTGCCGGCCACTTCCGTCGACGCGGCCACGCCATCCGATGCGTCGATGGACTCGCGCACGGACGCCGACGCCGGCACCTCGCCTCGCCTCTTCCGCGTGCTCTTCGACACCAGCCACCGGAACTCGGTGTCCAACGCGGACTGGGTCGTCGACAACAGCGGCGTCGAGCCGACTCCGGCCGATCCGAGCTCCGAGCTCGATTGGTCGGGCGGCGTCTCGGCCTGGGGCTTCGGGCTCTATCAGTCGGGGCGCTACGTGATTCGACAGCTCGTGCCCGGCACGCGGTTGAGCTTTGGAGAGGGCGGCCCCACCGATCTCGCGACCTACGATGTCTTCATCTCGGTCGAACCGGAGGAGCCCTTCTCGCCCAACGAACGGAGCGCGCTCTCGAGCTTCGCCAACAACGGCGGGGGCATCTTCTTGGTGGCGGACCACGCGGGCGCGCAGCGCTGCACTTCGTGCACGGAGGCGTGGCGAGTGATCAACGTGGCGCTGAGCGCCTCCCCCCTGAATGACACGTTCGGCGTGCGCTGCGACGGCAACAGCATCGCGCGGTCGGGCACCAGAGGCAGTGACACCATGGCCACAGACCTCGGGATGGGACCCTTCGGCCACGCCTCGACCCTGGAGTTCCACGCGGGCACGACCGTGTCGCTGACCGGGACCAACGAAAACGCGGCCATCGCCGTGCGCGCGGGGCAGCAAGGCATGCTCGTCACCTCCTCTGTGCCTTCCGGAGGACGCCTCGTCCTCCTGGGCGATTCGAGTCCCGCGGATGACGGCACCTGCTCCGGTTGCGGCGCGACGCTCTTCGACGGCTGGAGCGAATCCGACGACGCAAGCTGGATCCTGAACGCGACCGCCTGGCTCGCGCGCGACGGCGGCTGATCCTCGGTTCGCGGCCGCGGCTGGGAAGCCTGTCGTACGGCGCGCTGCTCGGTCGCGGTTTTCAAGATAGGCTCCCCGGTCCCGATGCGTTTTTTGGCACTCTTTCTGCGCGCGCTCTCCATCGCCTGGGTCTTCGCCTGGGCGGGCGTGGTGTACGCGTGGCGGCGGATGAAGGCGGGCTTCATCCCGCGCGAGCAGAAGGAGCGACTGCGCGCGCAGGTGCTGGCGGAGACGCTCGAGAAGCTGGGCGCCACCTTCATCAAGTTCGGACAGATCCTGAGCACGCGGCCGGACCTGATCGGCCCCGCCTACGTGGAGGGCCTGCGCAGCCTGCAGGACGACGTGGCGCCCGAGTCCTTCTCGCATATCGAAGAGGTGCTCAAAGCGGAGCTCTCGCCCGAAGCGCGAGCGCTCATCCTCGACATCGACCGCGAGTGCATCGCCGCCGCCTCGGTAGCGCAGGTGCACGCGGCCACGCTCGCCGACGGCACCAAGCTCGCGATCAAGGTGCTGCGTCCCAAGGCGCGCTCGCAGATCGAACGCGACCTCTCGCTCATGCGCGCCGGCACCCGCATGCTCGAGTGGCTGCCCTCGATGCGCCTCTTCTCGCTGCGAGGCGCGGTGGATCGCTTCGGCGACGCGCTCGAGCTGCAGCTCGACTTCGAGCAAGAGGCCCGCAACAACCTGCGCTTCGCCGAGAGCTTCGCGCGCCTTCAGGGCGTAGCCGTGCCGACCCTGGTGCCCGAGCTGTGCAGCCCGCGCGTGCTCACCATGCACTTCGTGGACGGCGTGCGCGCGACGGATCCCGAACAGGTGGGCGGCGACCGTACGGCCCTGGCCAAGCGCGGCTTCGAGGCCATCGTGCACATGGTCTTCCGCGACGGCTTCGTGCACGCCGACATGCACCCGGGCAACATCCTCCTGTGCGCGGACGGCCGCCTCGTCTTCCTGGACCTCGGACTCGTCGCGGAGATCGAGGACGAGCTGAAGCGCCCGTGGATCGAGACCTTCCTCGCCGTCTCGCAGCAGGACGGTCGACGCGCCGCGGAGCTCTTCTACGGCTACGCGCCCGAGGTGGGCACGCTCGATTACGAGCGCTACGCGGACGACGTCGTGGCCTACTTCGCCAGCTTCGCCGGCAAGCCGCTGGGCGAGCTCGAGACCGGCCCCGTGGTGGCCGGCATGATGAACGTGCTGCGCCGCCACCGTGTGATGGTCGACCCCGTCTTCACCGTCGTACACCTCTCGCTCCTGGTCGCCGAAGGCCTCGGCAAGCAGCTCGACCCGAGCCTCGATCTGATCGCCCTCTCCGCGCCCTTCCTGGTCGAGGTGCTGACGACGGCGCCACCCGGACGCCCGCCGAATCGCGAGATCCCGAAGGCCGAGACCGCGCCGCGCGCGGCGTGATCGCGGCGCGCGCGAGAGGCCGACGACAGACGTCGGAGTGAGCGCATCGATGGTCGTTCCGTCGCCAGGCTGGCCGTCAGCGTTGTGCCCCCAGCAGACCACGGCGCCCGTGCTCCGGCGTGCGCGGGGGAGGTCGTCGCCGGCCGCAATCTCGACCTGGTCGCTGAGCCCGGAGACCGCGGGCGGCGTCAACCGGGCGGTGGTCGTGCCGTCCCCGATCGCCAGTCGAAGTGTCGACGCCGGCGTCCCCGGTAAAGCCCTCGAGCTCGGCGTCTGCGACGGAAGCGTCGCGGGGCATGGTGCGCCAACACGCCACCGTCGACGTCGGTCGGCACCACCGTGGGTTCCTCGGCGAAGTCGGCGGGCAGATCGGGCAGGTTGGGGACGCGGACGAGGTCGCCGCGCTGGTGGCCGCGCCGTGGGGCGTCGGGCGGAAGCTGTGCGCTGCAAGCGACCTCGCCGCTTTCGCGGATGACAC
>Ga0210044_10007483_pt1 | contig 13913 bp, 12 predicted proteins | sample CryGey13umfilter_2_FD_183959 | JGI IMG/M metagenome (GOLD analysis project Ga0210044, IMG submission 183959) | Groundwater microbial communities from aquifer in Utah, USA - Crystal Geyser 4/9/14 3 um filter (SPAdes) (version 2) | ecosystem: Environmental > Aquatic > Deep subsurface >... | reverse complement strand
TCATGGCGGCTGATCCTTTCGCGTTACGCATCACGGATTCGACACCCGCATGATAATGCGACGAGGCTCTCAGCCGCCTCTATCTATTTGAACAGAATGATTCTTCCCTTAAGTTAGTGACATTGGTTACAGAGCCGATTTGATAGATTGATTCTGCAATTTCCTTAAAGTAACCACAAACGACCCATCACTTATTGCGATGGGTCGTTCAACTTTATTCAACAGGAATCTGCATCCAAGCGTTCTGCTGTTCGCAATCTATAAAATTCAATGCGAACAAAGTTGTTTACCAAAAATCCCCCCAGACATCCGATTTTTATCAACGCAATATATTCATCTTCTTCTCGGAAACCGAATGTTCGAATTTCCATTTCAACAATATCAGGAGAACGTTTGATGAAAATTAGTATTAGAAGCAAGAAGTCATATTTAAGAGATTGCGAGGGAGGTTCCAGATGCTAGCCAAACTCAAAATCTTGAGCGTCGCATTCATTGAGGTATTTATCGTGTTGGCGGATCTGCCAGTTCTAATGGCTGAGTTACTTCCATCAGGTCAGCAAGTCTCATCAATTATTGGCGGAGGTTATTTTGTCTGAAAATGATCGGAATTTCGACCTGCCCAGGATGGACGGCGAAGATATTTTTGACTATTTAGACCGCTTTGCTGCGAAGCTCAAATTGGTGGATTATGGACCTGACAACCGGTTATTGCGAGATATGCTGGTGGCAATTACTACAGGAGACTACGCTGAATCAAACAGAATAAGCGAACTGTTAGAACGAAAGAAGGCTGCGCAAATAAAGGTCATAAAGTAATCAAATCAAAATTGTTTTACCGATGAGCCTATCTGTTAGATAGGCTCATCTTCTTATTCGTGGGCATGCATCACCTTCTGGTCTGTGTAAATTTGCAACACATTAACTGTGTTCGATTTATGACCGCACTTCAAACAACAGAAATTATCATTTGAACTCCTTGCTGGAGAAATTGATATGCATCTGCCGCACTACTAACTATCCCAATCAGTCCTGCGCATTGCATAAGCACGCTAAAACATTTCTTTTGAATCGACTTTTCGACGCCCCTATTATTTATTCTTTTGCTCATTAGAGCCTCCTTCTTTTACTTTCTTCTATTTACAAAAAGCTTTCGCTTTATCTGTCTTTCCGACAGATTTCGATTTCGTTCGTACTTGATCCATTCAACTATTGCTATCGCCAGCAGCAGAAATGTTGAACAGACCAGCAGTAATACCTCACCAATTGTCATCTTTTATGTGCTCCTGTTTAATGCTTCTCCAATGTGTCGGCCTAATCTTCCAGAACATATTTTTGTACTTCATTGCATCCTCTTTGCTGAGTTCAAGAACGATGCCCTTGTAACCATCATTCCGTTCAATGCCCTTGCCAGAACGCTCATTTCCATCCGCACAAAACACCTCGACCGTTTCATCAGATTTTGGGTGTTTATCTATCACTGAGATCCAAGGATGCTCAGGACACTCAGGTATAACTACTGCTGCTGTCTGATTGGATTGATACCAGTTACCCCATGCCAACCATCGATAACAAAGCTCCAACATGATTCCAGAGACAAAGTACTGCATTAACAGTGACGCTATATGTGCGGGTTCATCTCCCCATATGTCTCTCTCTGAAAACTCTGGGAACATGATTATCCATAGTATTGCCCATCCTATTGACCTTATGCCCAACGGAATATTTATTCTCATTCGCGACTCCAAAATATTATTTGCGATTATAAAAACCAGACCTAGCGGCCAAAGCCGCTGGGTCTAATTAATAACAACCTAGTTGTTAAAAAACTCGTCTGTGAACACCAATGATCTGACCTGGTGAGTGGGCCCCCGAAGCGGCTCGACGTTTGTTACTTCGCACAATGAGGCTTGAATGATTCGGGTAAATTCCCGAATGATTAAAGGTGATTGAGCTCGTTGTATTGCCTGATTGTGATTGTTAGCTTCGACGTGAACTGCGATTCCGTTCAGCCCGATAACTTTGAATATCTGCATGCTTTTCTCCTTGTTGTTTAAGACGTACCGACCCTGTTGAGTCGTCGCCTAGTGGAGAAAAGATGTCTTTGAGTGGTGCAGGGAGACTTGCTTTTCTTTGTTGCTGATTAACTTATTTCTATACGGTTCTCACAAAATTAAGAGTGAGAATTGTATAAAACATTATGTTATTTGTCAACTCAAAAATACGCTGTAAGCCCCGATACCATTGACTTTTATGGTCAGGATTCACTACGGATGTTGGAGTGATTATCGTCAAAACTTACATTCATTGGCGACCAGTTAAATCTGCCTCAAAATTTACAATCTAAAGCGTTGTGGCTATGCACCAGTCAAGATTTATTAAGATTTCAGTTCACCCATTTCTATCCATATATCTTGCTTGTGCAGCTTGAAGCTGACGCGCTCTAATTCATACTCTGTTAGGCACTCCATTTCTTCGGTTTTGTGCCAGGCCCCATTTGTATTCTTCCATTTAGGTATCCCGTTCTTTATGTACTCGCGGATGTACCTTACGTACAAATCCATTAATGCAGGTTCTTTAAAAACGACAATCGTTGTTGAGTCAAAAATCTTGCTCACAAATCTATCCATCTCGCCTCGCTTAATATGCTTCTGAGAAAGCTCGATTTCAACATTGATTGACATGCCATTGTTTAGATATAGTCCAATATCTGGGCGAGTAGTCTCTGAACACTTCTGTGGTTCGAAGTCGTAGCTTTCGATTGGGAATCCATAGTTCATCAGCCATATCAACTCTGCTTGCGCAGTTAGGTTGTGATCAACACGAAGCATGCTTGCTTTGTGAATATCGTATTTCTTGACCCCTGCAATTTGTGCAGCACTTGTTGATAAGCCGATTATTTTCAGGTTTCCTGGCATTGCTCGACTCACACAAATCCCGAGTTTCGTTAACTGTGTAGCAAATCCTCTTCGGTTTCTGCCCACGATGTCCTGCAAGTTTTGTGCGCTGCTAAACTTTGTTTTTGCCAGGAAATTGATGGCTTCTTGTACTTGTTCTTTGTGTCTCTGTAGTGTGTTCATGCGGTCTCCTCTTAATGAATAATGGATATGTCCGGCTTGAAGACATTGCATGTCTTGCTAACTAACCGGACATATCCATCAAGAGGAGGTGTTACACGACATGATAAAAAACCCTTTTGAAAATCATTTCTGTAATTCGCAATTCATACTTCGAAATTTGAATGTCTAAATTGAATGTGTAATGTCAAAATTCACATTCGAAAAGCAGGCGAAGTAAATTGAACATACATCGCACAGAGTAGTGAGATGTTTTTATGACTCAGTTGTGAGATGTAGTGTGCTCATGTCTAATCGAACGAATTGCCACCGACACCGCGCTGCGCGCCCCGTTGGACACGGGGTTCCGGTGCCTGGCAGCTGGGGCTGCCTGGCAATTGAATGCGCGCACCACCCCGGGCTTCGCCCCGCCTGCGGCGTCTCGCGAAGCGAGCGGGAAACCCCCTTCGGTGGTTCGGCTGGACGCCTCACCATCCTCACTCTGCAATGCTGCGCATCGCATCGATCGGCCCGTTCCTTCGTCACGGCTCGAAGGGGGTTTCCCGCTCCCTTGCGGTCGGGGTGGTGGGGCTGCGCCCCCACCAAGTACCGCCCTCTGGGGAGGGCTAAAAACGCTGGGGCGTTTTTTACTTGGCGGCGCCCCCAGCCCAAAATAGGGCCGCTTGGGCGGCCCTATTTTGGGGATTGCGGCAAGACGCGGGTTCCGTGGTTGCAAACAGTCCGCTTTGCCTGATCTATGATTAATTTTGATGCAGGAAGTCAGCCAAGACTTCTGGCGCTACGAGCGATTGGTAAGGTTATTTCAGTGCATGACTGAAATCAGTCGGCAGCTCGAGAACGCGACACCCATTATCACCGAATGGAGATAAGACGCGGTCTGGTTTGCCATTGTTCCATCCTACCCAATATGAGGAGTTACTGTTGCCGTAAACATAAGGGTCGCTGTATATAAATTTTGCAAGCCTTCCGCAGCCTTTTGAAAAGTCAGAGAACAATCTAGCTTGTGATACCACACAACTTTTTCCAACCTGTCGAATAACACCATAGTGAATGCCTCCTAGGAATCCCTGGTCCGGAGCATCCTCAATATCAGCCAACACCATAATCTCATCTCCAAGAGCTTTTTGATTGGCTCCGCTCCCCTGCGAAAAAATCACTCTGGTTTCAACGAAAGAGACCCCACTAGCATGCTGGAAGGCTTTTTTGATTTCAGCATCGCATCCGGTAAATTTCTTGGAATGAACGCTCGCCAAGATTTTGGCAATAGAGGCTTCATCTGCGAACGCTGACGATGAAACAATACCGAGTAGCAAGGACAGAAGAATTTTATTCATTAATCGCTCCATTTATATAAATGGCCCGCATCACGGGCCTAAGTTTGCAGATGCGCTAGTAAGTCCAGCGTCTAGGAAGACATTATTCCTTCTTATGGATTGCTAATAATCGCACAACACACAGTGATTATACAAGACATCGCACGTCGTTCCACATCCGGTGATGAGTGACCACTATTGAACCCTACAAAAGGGGTTCAAGATGACACCAAAGGAATCGAGACTTGCCAAGTCGATTGGTCTGGCAGTTGCAGCAAAGCGAAAGCAGAAGGGCTTTACCCAAGGACGACTTGGCGAGATCATTAAAGTAGAGCCGGAAACGATCAGCAGGATAGAGCGGGGCGTGTCACTTTCACCGATTTCAAGGCTTTCGGACATTGCGGACGCTCTGAACTGTCCGTTGGGCGACCTGCTGCGCGACGGCTCGCCCAGGGTGTCAGATCGGGCACTCAGCCTTGCAGCGCAGCTTCAAACCCTGACTGATGCCGATGCCAGACTGGTGGCCGAAGTGATTGAGAAATTGACTGGCAGACTCAAGAAAAAGGCTTGAAACGACCGTTCTCGGTCGCCTTTGGGCACCTTGGCGTCGAGTGAGCCAAGACAGATCATGAGGAATGATCGACCACTTCGAGTTCAAAGCCGTCTTCGAGGATGAACCTTTGCAACAGGCTGGCTGCTTTGATATTCACCTTAAAGGCCGGGAGCGATTGTCCTTCGTGTGCTTCGAAGTAGGCTTTGGCTTTCTGCTTGTCGATCATTGCTTTGAGATCATCGAAGCGTCCATATTCATTTAGATTGGCTTCTGTGACATGGGTATTCATGAGGGCAATGAGCTTTGCTTTATCCACCCCCAAAAGAGCCACAAGGGCGGCGATTTTCTGATTCTTTGCCTTGTCCTGATAGTCGGTGAGGTATTCACGGAAGGTGCGATGGGGATCGATCTGGACGTCCCCGCGCTGAATGTCGTGGAGAAATATCTCGGCGATTCTTTGCTCTTCTTGGGAGAGCGATGAAAAGGAACGATGCAGCTCGGCCAAGGTCGCTTCTTTGGCTTGCTCGTCGCCGCTTTGCAGGACTTTTAAATACTTTGCAAAGCGCGAGTTCATGTAGTCTGCGTCGATCTTGCCAGTATCGATTTCGGTGATGTGGCTGTCGATCTCGAAGGGAATGCTCTCGCCGCCACCGCCGCCACCCACACCAAGCTCTTTGTAACGCTGGAGGAGCGTCAGATATTGATGGTGACTAATGGCGAGCTGGATTTGCGTCTTGGGATCTTCGCCAAATTCATAAACCGATTTCTCCCACGTAAAGCCTTGGATCTTTGCAGCCTCTAGGATGGCGCTAAATTGATTGAACTGCTTGGCAAAGGCCGCGCGAGCCGTGAGGTCGTCCGGCAGCTTCATGAAATCAGGGATACCAGCTGTGCTGAAAATGGCAGAGATTTCGGCAAAGCTTGCATTCATCCGCGCCAAGTTCATCGGCAAGCGATCAGCAAAAAGGCCGATGGGTTTGTCGCCGGAATAGAGCTTCACGGCGGCAGCGACGTTCCGCTCCATCGTGTGGGGCCTGCGGTAGTAGCGGATGGTGCCAAAGGGCTTGTCCGGCCCAAACAGGCGGTTGGTGCGAGAGAACGCCTGAATGATGTTTTCATACTCCAACAGCTTGTCGAGGTAGAGCGTATTCACCCATTTCGAGTCAAAGCCGGTAAGCATCTGATTCACCACGATCAGCAGATCGAGTCGTTTCTCGGGCTCGGCTTCAACGCGGATGTAGGGCGCTTTGTGGGCGAGACGCGCGGCGAGGTCTTTTTTGAAGTTCGCGTGGCTGCCGAGGTCAAACTTCTGCCCGTAAGCTGCGTTGTAGTCTTCTAGTATTTCGACGAGGCCTTCCGTTTTGAATTCAGGATCAGTGCCACCATCTTCATCGCTGATATGCGGATCGAAAAGCGCGGTGATTTTTAACTCCGGGCACTGCGCCTTCATCAGGCGGTAGTAGATGATTGCTTCCGTGATGCTGCTCGTGGCTAGAATGGCGTGGAATTTACTGCCTTGGCTCAGAGTAACCCAGATAGCGGAGATGTCCTTGATCACCGCGTTCTGGTGTTCGTCGCGGGTGTATTGGGTGTCATGCAGATGGTCTTCGATACCAGTTTGATAGACGCCGGAGCTATCCCGGTGTCCCGCCATCGGCACGTCGTTCATGTAACGATTAAATACTTTCTTTTTCTTGGGGTCAGCAAAGGCTTCTTGCGGCGTTGCTGCTTTAGCTTTCTCCAGCGCGACGGCCTCACGTAGATCACGGTCGCGATAGGTGAGCACTTGATAGGGATCGAAGCCGAGCACGTTCTTGTCGCGGATGCCGTCGGCGATGCTGTAGCGGTGCAGCTCATCACCGAAGACATCGGTCGTGGTGTTGTCCTTGCGGACGTTTTCCTTGTGGATGGGCGTGCCGCTGAAGCCGAAGAAGACCGCACCGGAAAAGCTCTCTTTGATATCAATAAGCATGTCGCCGAAGGTGGAACGGTGGCATTCATCAACGATGAAGACAATGCGCTTGGCGCGCATGGTTTCCAGATCGTGCGCTTTCAGCCCGTCCTCCTCATCCTTGAGTCGGCTCATCTTCTGGATAGAAGTCACGATCATGGTATCGGCGGGATCGGTGCTCTTGAGTTTCTTCACTAGCACGCCCGTGTATTCCGTGGCCTGCACTTGGTTGCCGTCTCCAGCGAAGTTGCGGTAGTGATCAAGTGTCTGCGTGCCCAGTTCGATGCGGTCGAGCAGGAAAACCACCTTGTCCGCATCCTTGGAATTGGCGATGAGCTGGGCAGACTTGAAGCTCGTCATCGTCTTGCCCGAGCCGGTGGTGTGCCAGATGTAGCCGCCGAGACGATTCGGGTTTTTCCAATCAGTCTTCGCCACTTTGTCGGAAATGGCGTGTGCAGCGTAATACTGATAACTACGCATCACTTTGAGCACGCCGTCTGACTCATCCGCCACAGTGTAAAAGCCGATGAGCTGATGCGCCATTGGGATGGACAGCAGGCTGGAGGTGAAGCTCATCCAATCGTTGATCGGCTCGTTATTGAAGTCCGCCCAGTGAAAGGCGTAGTCCTTGTTGAACTTCCCATCCGGCCCGGGATTGGCGAAGTAAAGCGCCTCAGCTGGCTCCATCGCCACGAAGATTTGGACGAGCGAAAAGAGGCCGCTGAAAATGCCCTCACGCGAATACTTTTGGATTTGGTTGTAGGCCTGACTCACCGGCACACCGCTCTTCTTCAGCTCGATGTGGATCACCGGCATGCCATTAACGAGAAGCAGTAGGTCGCCGCGCCGATCATTGAGGAGCAGCGAGCCCCGGGCATAGCGCGGTTGTTGCACGATCTGGTAGCGGCTTTGCCCTGCGGCGATTTCGTGGCGGTCGTAAATTTTCAGGCTCACTTCCTTGCCGAAGTGCTGTGCATCCGCTGGATTGTCGCGGGTAATAGCGACGGTCTTGCCATTGATGAAACCGTTGAGCTTGAGCGGTGTGCGCAACACGGTGATTTGCTCCATGATCTGCTGCATCTCGCCGTCCGTGAGCGGCACTTCATTGAGCCGATCCTTGCCGCGATTGTTCTCAAACAGGATTTGCATCCAATTCGCCAGCAAATCCGCCTCTGTCGGATTTTTGATGACTTCCGCATCGCCCCAACCGCGTTGACACAGCTCGTGGATCACGGCGTTTTCAAATTCGGCTTCTTTGAAAAAGGTAGTCATGGGTAATGGGTAAAACAGTTAGACAAACATCTTTTCCAAGCAGGCGGATTTGATCTGCTTGAGTTTTTGGAGTTGGGACGCGTGTTTGGAAATCAGCTTGTCCAAAGTGCGGAAGTAGCTGCCGATTTTTTGTTGTTCGGATACTGATGGATATTTAACTCGAAATTTTTCCATTGAGGAAGAATACAAATGAAAAACAGTTGATCCCGAAACCATCTGAAGAACTTGACTTTCCATATACCTTATATAACGACTTAGAAAAGAACCTAGTAAAAGTTTTTTATCTCCGCGAATAACTAAAATATCTCCACCAATAATCACATCGCTTTCGTTGATTGCGCTAGCCTTAGCTAACCCACGAGGAGTGACATCTGATGTAGGCATCAACACATCATTTGCAATCGAACGAAAATAGCTATTGCCGCCTTTCGCTCTACTGATGACGTTTGATATTACCTCTGAATATTCTGTAAATAGTTGCCCATAGTGAATGCAGGGCTCTGTACCCGAAGGATCAATTTCACTTTTTGAAAGTCCTTTTCCCTTAAAAAAATTTACTAATTCCCCAAGTTCCTTTTCTTTCCACGCTTCAGAAAACCCTTTGAAGCGGATTTCGGGGGTGGTGGCGCCGGGTTGCGGGAACATCTTTTGGAGCATCGCTTTTTTCAGCGTCACCAGCTTGTCATGCTTGCGCTGATGTAGCTCAATCAACCGATCCAACTCTCGGAAATATTCGCCGATTTGGGTTTGTTCATCGACGGTCGGAAATGTTGCTTTAATTTTCAAAAAATCAGATTCGTGGATTCTCCATTGGCCGTAAACAACCCCTTGGCGCCACTTAACCATTTCGTTGATAAATGCCTTTTTACATAGCAAATGCCCTATGAAGCCCGAATCTCCCTCGAGAGTCGGAGAGAAGATGCTATATACAGGCGATATTGAAGCACTGCCGTAGTTATTTGTTCCAATAGAACCCGTTTCCAGATTGTTGGAACTGTAGATAAAATCCCCTAGCTCTGTTCGCTTGTATTTCTTGCTGAACTCATCTGATACCAAAAATTCCCGGTTGTATCGCTTGCCTTTTGGAGCAACACCTTGACCAGCGATAAAGGCCATCAACGGATACTGCTCACTTTTTGGAGCTTGAACGTTGCGCTCTGTTAAGAGCGACGATACGGATGCCGTTTTCCAAGTCTCAGAGTGACTTTTGAAGCGAATCTTCGGTGTTTTGCAGTCTGTCTGCTCGGTCATCTCAGTTCCCGGCAAGTAAAGTTTTCAACTCGGTGAGACCTTTGAGGTCGAACTCGTTGCCATCCAATTCCTCAATCATCCCCGCCAGCTCGGTTTCGGTTTGATGGATCTCGTGGGCGTTGTCGGCGTAGGTGATTTGGTACTTCTGCAGGAGGGCTTCGAGCCTGCTGATCAAGCCTTCGATCTGCAGTCCGGGCAGGCTGTCCAGCTCGTCACTGAGGGGCGTGATCCATTTTCGCTCAAGGAGTTCGTGGACTTGCGCGTCACTTAGGTTCTCAATCGTTTTCTTGGTCTTGAGGTGGAGGGCTGCGGCTTCTTGTTTGACCGCCGCTTTCAGGATTTTCTCCTCGGCGAGCCAAACGGCGGCCTGGATGATCTTGGCCTCATAGGATTCTGGCTCGAACTTGCCGGCCTTCTTCGCCTCGGCTTGCAGAGTCTTCGCTTCCTTTGCTACGGCGGCAGCGACGAACTTGTCGCCATCTTCGTTGACGGTGTCGTTGTTCTTTTCCTCCTCGCTGAAACTCTCCAGCGTTTCCTCAAGGGAGGCGGTGATTTCGCTGAGGCGGGTTTCCTTTTCGCGTAGCGCTTTCAGCTCCTGCGTGTGATGCGTCATCTGCACCAGCTCGAAGGGCATGATTCGACCTTTCCAGCCATCTTGCACCTCCACGTCTTTGCCATCCTTCTTTTTGGTGACGAAATTGGGATCAACGACGCGGGAAGCATCGAAGCCCTCGGTCTGGAGGATTTCGAGATCGATGGCGATGGGTTGCCAGTGATCGTCGAGAATTTGGTAGGCGTGGTATTTGTCAATGAGCGGCAGCGGAGCGAGGCGGGCAAACAGCTCTTCGCTGATGAGTGCCTCCTGCCGGGGAATCTGAAGGGTGAGCATCTGCTCCTGCAATGCGCGGCGCAGCCAGGGCGTAAAATCGGCAAAGGCGGCGGTGAATGTTTTGCCGTATTTCTTCACCTCGGAATGTTCGCGGGTGGCCTGGGCGAGGTCTTCCACCTGTGGCGCGACATAGGGCGTGCCGTTTTCGGAAAACAGCTCCGAGCGCAGGCTTGGGAAGGCCCGCCAAAAGTCAGCCAAATCATCCAACTCGCTTTGCGGTATGCCACCGAACATGGAAGCATAGAGATCCCAACTCTCGGTGGGGTCTGTCGAGTTTACGTAGCGAGGGATGTTGAGGTTGTAGTCATTCGCCTTGGCCTGGATCTCGGTCTTGGGGACGAGACGGCTGTAGCGCGGCACGGTGACGCGCCCAATCACGGTATCGGCGATTTTCTTGATGTCGGAGGCGCGGAGTTTGTTGCTTTTTCCCTCCTTGGCGAAGTCCTTGGAGGCATCCACGATAAGGACATCGCTGCTCTCGCGCTTCTGCCGGAGCACGAGGATGATGGTCGGGATACCAGTGCCGAAGAAGATATTCGGCGGCAGGCCGATGATGGTTTCGAGGTGGTTGTTTTCGATCAGATTCCTGCGGATCGCGCCCTCCTCGCCGCCTCGGAACAGGACCCCGTGCGGCAAGACGATGGCCATGATGCCGTCGGGCTTGAGATGGTAAAGGTCGTGCAGGAGAAAGGCGTAATCGGCCTTGGACTTGGGCGCGAGGCCGAAGCGCGAGTAGCGTGGATCACTATCCTTGTGCTGCGGGTCCCACTTTTGCGAATAAGGAGGATTCGAGACGACGGCGTCCAGGTAGAGAGGGTTGTAGGTATTGACCGGGTCTTGATCGTCGAAATACGGCCAATCGTCTTCCAGGGTGTCTGCGTTGCGGGTGACGATATTGCTGGGAAGAATGCCGCGCATGACGAGGTTCATGCGCGTGAGGTTGTAGGTGTTTTCCTTCAGCTCTTGGGCGAAGTATTTGATGTTGTCCTTATCCGCCATGTGCTTGGCGATGGACTGGCCGATATTGAGCAAGAGCGAGCCGGAGCCGCTGGTGGAGTCGTAAATCTGGATGGTTTCCCTGTCTTTCACATGGTGCGCGATGATCTCGGACATGAGCACGGAAACCTCGTGCGGCGTGTAGAACTCGCCCGCTTTTTTGCCCGCATTGGCGGCAAACATGCTGATGAGATATTCGTAGATGAAGCCGAGCACATCGTAGCCCTGCCTGCCATCCATGGGGATGTCTTTGATGAGCTGGAGCAGTTCGCTGATAGCCTTGGTCTGCTTGGGGGCTGTATCGCCGAGCTTGCTCAAGCCGGTTTCAAGCGTCTTGAAAATGCCCTCGAAAAGGCGCTTGTGGTTCGGGTGAATGAGGCGGCTAAAGGCAGAGAGGGCATCGCGCACATGGGAGACATCGAAGTCGCCCTTGTGCTCAATCCAGGTGGAAAACAGGTGCTGGTAGGCGATGAAGTAGCCGATATTGATCTTGATATGGTTGACGGTTTCGGTATCCTCTTCCGAGAGCGCCCGGAGATCCTCATCGCTGAAGTCTTCGCTTTTTGCGAAGCGCACCAATTTGTCGGAGAGGTATTTGTAGAAGATGAATCCGAGGATGTAGTCCTTGTATTCGTTGGCCTCGATTTTGGAACGCATCTGGTTGGCCGATTCCCAGATTTTGGCGGCGAGTTGTTGTTTGTTCATAGTGGAGACGAATTAAAGTTAGCTGCTAGGAGCATGTAGCGGCTGATCATTTGGTCGAGGATACACTTGACGAAGAAGCTGTCCGAGAAGTCGTCGAGGTGGGAATCTTCTTGTTGTTCAGACATTGAGTGCTCTTCCTAAACGCTATTTAATGCCTGATAGCCATGATGAACGTGGCGCATTTTAATGCCAATCTGTATTTATCACATTAACAGGTTCACTTCGGAGGATTCGCCGATGATGTGGGGCGGCAGCATAATTCTGAGCTGAAGTAAGCAGTTTAGACCGATTCTTTGCCATTGAGAGTCAGCAATGCACGACATGGATGGTTTGGCAGGCTGCCAACAGAGAACCCACCTGCACCAGTAACACATCAAGTAATGAACCCCGCCGAGGCGGGGTTCTTCTTTGCTACAACAACTACAACTACTTCTTCTTCGGTGCTGAAGGGGAGGGGCGCTTGATCGTCTCCACCACAGTAGTGGTGGGACGACGTTGGGCATCCTTCACCGTGATGAACTTACCTGAACCGGCATCACGACCGATTTTCATGGATTTAGCCATGGTGTTCTCCATACTTGCGCGCCCTAAGGTGTTATTGACGCTTCCGTCAAGATGTAGCACCATTCGGCCGCTGGTTTAACTAACGGTTGAATTGGCCCATCGGCTCGACTCTGGATCTATCCCCGCTAAGGTACTCCAGTTTCGGGCCGTTGTTTTTGCTCTCACAGGGGCGGGCAAGCCGGGCTGTAAGAGCTCAATCTCTTCTCATCATGCACTCCTTCATTGTTCTGAAAAAACACTATATCTAGTGGTCTGTCATTTGAATTGATGCTGATTCTAGTAGCTGAGCTAATTTATGCAAGCGGAAATTTAGCCTATATATTTTCACATCCGACCATCTCCCGCCGTTGCGCGGACGAGCGGCCAAGCAGGCTGAAATAATGTTGCCAATCGAACGTTGGGCTGGGGGCGGTCTTGTGACCGGGCGCGATATCGGCATATCAGAAGATAGGGGAAGTTAGTAACGCCTCCCCATAATCTCAACCCAGCTTCTTCAAAATATTCCTTGGCTCAAGGTGCGTGTACTTTCGCAGTTCGCTCAGCGTCTTGTGACCTGTTATCGATTGCACCTCGAATACGTTAAGTCCCTTTTCAAACAGCCTGGAGGTGCCTTCGTGACGTAGGTCGTGGAAGTGCAGGTCGGGAGCATCTATGTCTGCGCGAGCCTCTTCCCAGGCTCTTCTGAGCTGCGACTCGGTGATCGTCCAGACTTCACCTTTCGACTTCCAATCCAAATTCAAGTCTTGCAGTGCCTGCATGGCGATGGAGGAGAATAAGGTGGTGCGTGTCTCGCCGTTCTTCGTGTCACGCAAGACGGCTGAACAAGACTTCCTATTGATGTTTTCCCGGCGCAAATTGAAAATCTCGGATCTGCGCATGGCGGTCTCCACGGCGATGATTACGAACGCCTTGGCCTCACCAGTCAACGCCTTCATCAAGGCCTCGTATTCGCCCTTGTGGAGCCGTCTCTCGCGAGGCTTGCCATTGCTTGGCAAATCGATCTGGCCGCTGACAGGGTTTGTGACTGGCAATCGCCACTTGCGAATCGCAGTTCGGTAAAGGTGGCTGATGATTGAAGCGTACTTGCGCTTGTTGTTCTCGCTGCCGCCGATCTCTTCAAGGTAGGCCAGAACGTCATCTGGGGTGACGCCGTGCATGGGTTTTTTGGCAAGATTGGTTCGCTTGGCCTTGCCGATCCTGAACTCCTCTGTTGATGCGCCTTTCTTGGTCGGGGTGATCTCAAGAAGATAGCGATCCAGAGCATCGCTGACAGACAGGCTCTTGATAGATTGCTTCTTGATCCGCGATTCGATGATGGCGCTTTCATGAACGTCCAGGGACTGTG
>Ga0210044_10007482_pt1 | contig 13914 bp, 11 predicted proteins | sample CryGey13umfilter_2_FD_183959 | JGI IMG/M metagenome (GOLD analysis project Ga0210044, IMG submission 183959) | Groundwater microbial communities from aquifer in Utah, USA - Crystal Geyser 4/9/14 3 um filter (SPAdes) (version 2) | ecosystem: Environmental > Aquatic > Deep subsurface >... | reverse complement strand
CCCTGAAGCAAGTGCCCAAACGCATGCTGATTCTGGGCGGCGGCATCATCGGCCTGGAAATGGGCACGGTTTACAGCACCCTGGGCGCACGCCTGGACGTGGTCGAAATGCTCGACGGCCTGATGCAAGGCGCCGACCGCGATTTGGTCAAAATCTGGCAAAAGATGAACGCGCCACGCTTTGACAACATCATGTTGAAAACTAAAACGGTTGCTGCAGAAGCCACACCCGACGGCATCAAGGTCACGTTTGCGCCAGCAGAGGAGGGCGGTACCTGCCCCGAACCCCAGGTCTACGACCTGGTGCTGCAAGCGGTTGGGCGCTCACCCAACGGCAAAAAAATCGCCGCTGACAAGGCCGGCGTGGCCGTGACAGACCGAGGTTTCATCAACGTCGACATCCAGATGCGCACCAACGTGCCGCACATCTTTGCCATCGGCGACATCGTCGGCCAGCCCATGCTGGCGCACAAGGCGGTGCACGAGGCGCATGTGGCAGCCGAAGTGATTGCCGGTGAACTGCAAGGCAACAAGGAATTGGCCGCAGCCGCCTTTAACGCCCGTGTCATCCCCAGCGTGGCCTACACCGACCCCGAAGTGGCCTGGGTCGGCCTGACCGAAGACCAGGCCAAGGCGCAAGGCATCAAGGTCAAAAAAGGCTTGTTCCCGTGGAATGCGTCAGGGCGCGCCATTGCCAACGGCCGCGACGAAGGTGTCACCAAGCTGCTGTTTGATGACAGCCCCGAGGCGCACGGCCACGGCAAGATTCTGGGCGGTGGCATGGTCGGCACCCATGCGGGCGACATGATTGGTGAAGTGGCGCTGGCCATCGAGATGGGCGCGGATGCCATCGACATTGGCAAGACGATTCACCCGCACCCGACGTTGGGCGAGAGCATCGGCATGGCGGCAGAAATTGCCCACGGCAGTTGCACGGACGTGCCGCCGGCGCGCAAGTAAGCCAACCTGAGACTGAGCACAAACGGCCCGAACTGGCAACAGTTCGAGCCGTTTGCTGTCTGACGGATCGACAAAAATATTTGTGATTTCCGCATCCCTAAGTGCCTATGGCCATGGCTTATTTCAGTCTCAGTCAGGTTCACCTTTTGGGTGAGGGCGCTACGCACCCAATTGAGCCACTGGCAACGACTCCAGTTCCAACTGCAGGCCACCTTGCGCCGACGCATCCTGCGAGCCTTCGTCGGCCGCAGCCTGCTGGAGAGTTTTAAGGCCAAAGAGATGCTGGGCTACCGGCACAGCAGCTTCTCGGTTGACGCTGGTCTGTTCATTGAAGCAGACGACCGCGCTGCCCTGGAGCGGCTGCTGCGTTACTGCGCTCGCCCGCCGTTGAGGGGTCAATCAAAAATACCTTGAACCCAAACAATCTATTAACGTGAAACAACGCCCACAGCCGACAAGAATGGCGTGTCGTAGGGCCGACTTTAGTCGGCCATGGCGGGTTGAAACCCGCCCTACGCAGGGCACGCATGTTTCATGCTTTGGGGTGTCCTTGTTGAACATGTACGTTAGGCGGCACTTTGTGCCTGCATGGGGGGAAAGGGATGAGCCAGGTAGGCGCGATGTGAGGGAAGAACGTGCGCAGTGGGCTGGCCGAAGGGGTGGTGGCAGATACAAGATGCCTGGCCGCAGGCCACTGACGGCGAATTCTTCCAGGTGGCGCTCAATGCGTTGGCGATGGCTCGGACAAGCCAGGGCTCAGGCTAACTGCTTGGTCTGACGGCCACCGATAGAATGCAGGTTCGTTTTTGCTGCGACAGCAGCCACCATTTACCCCTGCAGTTGCAGTTTTTCTTGATGCCATTGACCCCCACCCAAAAAAGAGCTTTTTCCTGGCTGGCGCTGCTGCTGGGGCTGTGGGCTGTGCTGTGGTTGCTGGCACCGGTGCTGACACCGTTTGTGGTGGCGGCCATTCTGGCCTACGCGCTGACACCGGTGGTGGACAAGCTTGACGCGCTGGGTGCTGGGCGCATGCCGCGGGTGCTGGCCGTTGTGCTGGTGGAGCTGGTCTTTTTGGCACTGCTGCTGTCAATAGCCTTGTTGATTGTGCCGATTCTGCTCAAGCAGTTGCCGCTGCTGCGCGAGCAAGTACCGCCGCTGCTGAACCAGTTCAACGACTTTTTGTCGCCCAAGCTGGCCGCGCTGGGCTTGACCGTGTCGCTGGACGTGGCCAGCATCCGCGCTTTTTTGACCGAACACCTGAGCGCCAACCTGGAAAACAGTGTCGGTCAATTGCTGGCCTCAGCCCGGATGGGCGGCAGTGTGGCGCTATCACTTTTGGGTAACGCGGTGCTGATTCCTGTGGTGTTGTTTTACTTGCTGATGGACTGGCGGCATTTGGTGGAGCTGGTCTTGACGCTGGTGCCGCCACGCCTGCGCCCGGCGGTGGACAGCTTTACCGCCGAGGCCGACAAGGTGCTGGGCCAGTACCTGCATGGGCAACTGTTGGTGATGGGCGTGCTGGCGGTGTACTACAGCGTGGGCTTGGCGCTGTTTGGCCTGAACCTGGCGCTGCCGATTGGCATCTTCACTGGGCTGGCGGTGGCTATTCCTTATGTTGGCTTTGGTGTGGGCTTGATTCTGGCGTTGCTGGCGGGTTTCTTGGAGTTTTCTGCGCTGGCGGGTCACGTCAGCGCACTGGTCATGGTGGCGGTGGTTTACGGCTTGGGTCAAGTGGTGGAGAGCTATTACCTGACCCCGCGGCTGGTGGGTGAACGCATTGGCCTGCACCCGCTGGCGGTCATTTTTGCCCTGCTGGCGTTTGGCCATGTGCTGGGCTTTGTTGGCATTTTGATCGCCTTGCCACTTAGCGCAGTGCTGCTGGTGGCCATTCGGCGCCTGCGCAGCGCCTATCTGGCCAGCGCGCTGTACCGGGACGAATGAGCGGCATGATGCAACAGCTGGTGCTGGACATGGGTCTGCCCACCGGGCCTACGCTGGCCAATTTTTGCGCCGGGCCCAATGCCGCGGCGCTGGCGCACCTCAAGCTTTGGTTGGGCGAGGGCAGCCACGCGCTGCGTTCGCCCGTGCCTACCTACCTGTGGGGTGGCAGTGGTTGCGGCAAAACCCATTTGCTCAAGGCCTTGCGCGCCGCGCTGCAGCAGCAGGGCGATACAGTGGGTTGGCTCGATGCCAGCGTGCAGATGCCGCCCGAGTTTGACGAGCGCTGGGCCTGCGTGCTGTTGGACGACGTGCAGGCCTTTGATGCCGGCCAACAGCACGCCGCTTTCAACTGGTTTGTGAACGCCCAAACGCACCAAATGGCGGTGATCGCCGCAGGCAGCCTGCCCCCAGCAGACCTGAAACTGCGCGACGATTTGCGCACCCGCCTGGGCTGGGGCACGGTGTTTGCCCTGCAAGCCTTGAGCGAGCCAGAGCGCCGCGCTGTGCTGCGCCAAGCTGCCGATACACGTGGCATTGCCTTGAGCGACGAGGTGATGGACTTCATGCTGACCCGCTTTAGCCGCGACTTAGGCAGCCTGATGGAACTGCTGGACCTGATGGATGGCTACGCCCTGCAAACCCAGCGCGCCATCACCATTCCCCTGATCAAAACCATGATGGACAACACGTGACAATAAAACTTGCCTTGTTTGACCTGGATCACACCTTGATCCCGATGGACTCCGACTACGAATGGGGCGTGTACACCACCGCCCTGGGTTGGAACGACGCGGCTGACTTTGCCCGCCGCAACGACGCGTATTTTGCTCAGTACAGGGCCGGTACGCTCGACATTCATGACTACGTGCGCTTTGCCACCGCCGCCATCCGCTGCCAAGGTGCTACAAAATCTATAGCTGCTCACGCAGATTTCATGAGGGCTATCGTTCAAAAATCCATACACCCCCAGGCGCTGACCCTGGTGCAGCAACACCAGGCGGCAGGCGACGCGGTGGTGATCGTCACCGCCACCAACGAATTTGTCACCCAACCCATTGCCGCTGCTTTTGGTGTGCCAGAGCTGATTGCCATCAAGCTTGTGCGTGACCCGGTCAGCGGCTGGTTTACCGGCGAGATTGACGGCACACCCTCGTTTCGCGAGGGTAAAGTGGCGCGGGTAGAAGACTGGTTGGCGGCGCGCGGCCTGAACTGGGCCAGCGTGGAGGCCACCTTTTACAGTGATTCCATCAACGATTTGCCCTTGCTGGAGCAAGTGGCTCACCCGGTAGCCACCAACCCTGACGCGCCGCTGCGCACGCTGGCCACCCAACGCGGCTGGCGCATACTCGACCTTTTTTAAAAAAACATGATTAAAAAATTCATCAACAAACTGCTCGGCAAGGCCGACACCCAAGCTAAACCCCGCTTTGGCAAGCGCATGGAAATCGGCCCGGCCGAGCACGGCATCAACCCCAATCTGGTCGATGACCATGCCAAAAACGTGGTGCGCACCCTTAAAAATGCGGGTTTTGAGGCCTACATCGTTGGCGGCGCGGTGCGTGACCTGATGCTGGGCCTGGCTCCCAAAGACTTTGACGTGGCCACCAACGCCACGCCAGAGCAGGTCAAAGGGCTTTTCAGGCGCGCTTTCATCATCGGGCGGCGCTTTCGCATCGTGCACGTGGTGTACGGGCGTGGCCGTGAGCATGAGGTCATTGAAGTGTCCACCTTTCGCGCTTACCTGGACAACGTGGCTGCCGAACAAGTGGCGGGCAACGAGAAAACCAGCAAGAGCGAGCTGGCGGGCATGAAACACGCGGTCGATTCCACCGGCCGGGTGCTGCGCGACAACGTCTGGGGGCCACAAGAAGAAGATGCGGTGCGGCGCGACTTCACCATCAACGCCATGTACTACGACCCCGAGACGCAAATCGTGGTCGACTATCACCATGGCATCAAGGACTCCAAAAACCGCGTCATCCGCATGATTGGCGACCCGGCAGCGCGTTACCGCGAAGACCCGGTGCGCATCATCCGCGCCATTCGCTTTGCCGCCAAGCTGGGCGGTTTGGGCTTCAAGCTGGAGCCCAAAACTGCCACGCCGCTGGTCAAATCCAAAGCCTTGCTGCTGGAAGTGCCGCAAAGCCGCATGTTTGACGAAATGCTCAAGCTGCTGCAAACCGGCCACGCCCTGGCCTCCATTGACAAGCTCAAGGAACTCGGCATGGCGCGCGGCATTTACCCGCTGCTGGACGTGGTGGTGGAGCGTGCCGAATCGCCCTTTGTCAAATCCGCCTTGCAAGACACCGACCGCCGCGTCGGCGAAGGCAAGCCGGTGGCGCCGAGCTTTTTGCTGGCCTGCGTGTTGTGGGCGGACGTGCGCGACGGCTGGGCCCAGCGCAGCAAAAACCAGCATGCACATCCGGCGCTGATGGACGCGATTGAAGATGTGTTCAACGCCCGCATTGGCGATGTGTCTGGCCGCGGCAAACTGGCCGGCGACATGCGCGAGATTTGGATGATGCAACCACGCTTTGAAAAACGTGTGGGCAGTGCGCCGTTTGGTCTGGCCGAGCAGCCGCGTTTTCGGGCGGCATTTGACTTCATGCGCCTGCGCGCCGAAAACGGCGAGTTAGACCTGGTGCTGTCCGACTGGTGGGAAGAATTCAGCCTGGCCAACGACAACCTGCGCAATGACATGGTGGATGCCGTGCGCATGGAGCAGCAACAGCGCCCCAAACTCGCGCGCGCGCCACGGCCACCGCGTGCGCCAAGCCGTGACACCGCAGCGGGCACAGCCACCCACACCCCGGACGAGCGGTTTTTAGACCAGACCCAACCCCAAGCTGAGGGTGATCGGCCAGAGCAGGGTGAGGGCACGTCTGCCCCCAAAAAGCGGCGTCGCCGCCGTCGCCCCGCAGGTCAGCGCCCGGGTGAAGGGGCAGATCAAGGCGCAACGCAAGCGCCTTCTGATCCGCAGCCTTGAGTTTTTGAGCAGCCTGCAGATGCGCTCCAAGATGCGCTCTGAGACGCGTCCCGAGGTGCAGGCCTTTGTGGCCTTGGGTGGTAATTTGGGAGATGCCCAAGCCACGGTGCGCTGGGCCATGGATCAACTGGCCAATTTGCCGCACACCCGCTTGCTGGCTCGCTCCAGCCTGTACCGCAGTGCCCCGGTGGATGCCAGCGGGCCTGATTTCATCAATGCCGTGGTTGAGCTTGTAACCCGGCTCAGCGCGCCGGCCTTGCTGGCGGCTTTGCAGCAGCTGGAACACCTGGCCGGGCGTGAGCGGCCTTACCGCAACGCGCCGCGCACCCTTGATCTGGATCTGTTGCTGTTTGGCGCGGCCTGCATCAGCAGCCCGGCGTTGACCGTGCCGCACCCGCGCATGGCGCAGCGCGCTTTTGTGCTGCTGCCGCTGGCAGAAATTGCACCGCAGTCAGTGAGTCCTGCCCAATTGCAAGCTGTTTCAGGGCAAACCCTGAGTCGCATTCCGGCACAATGCATTTAACCGAGATTGTTCATTAGGCGGTGCTTCGCACCTGTTTGAGCGCTGGCGGCCGCTTTGCGGTCATTTTGTGCGTCTGTTCGGTGTCCATAGCCCTGCTATGAACGCCTCACAGCCACCCAAACTGCCTCGCAAACCTGCTCGTCATCATCTCAAACCCTAACGAACAGTCTCGGTTTAAACCGACTTTTCCCCTTGGGGCATGGTCGTTGGATATCACCATAAGGAAATTCTCATGCGTTTGGATCAACTTCGTCTTGCCACCCGTTTGTGGCTGGCCATGGGTGCCATGATCTTGTTTTTGGCGATCATTGTGGGCTCTGCCGCGACCGCATCGAACAAATCACGGGTGAGCTACGCCACCACCAGCGCCGCCATGCTTGAGCGCATCAAGGTGGCCAACCAGTGGGCTAATTTGGAAGATGTGAACGGCGTGCGTTCGCATGCCGTGGTGGTCTCCAATGACCCGGCTGTGGCGAGCACGTTCAAGGCTGAAATCGCCAGCAGCATTGGGCAAATCGACGCGCTCCAACAACAACTCGAAGGCATGGGGCTGTCTGACAATGACCGCACACAGATCAAAAAAATCATTGATTTGCGAAAAAAAGTGATGGAGATTGGTGGCCAGTCGGCCTTGCTCAAGGTCACAGGTCAACCGGGAGAGCTGGATGCACTGGTAGAAAAACAATACCGCCCCGCCGTGCAGGCGCTGCAACAAGCGCACCAGGAATTTGTCACGCTGCAGGATCAGGCTTACGAGAATGACCGCAAAGACTTTGATGCCCGCACCCGGGTGATCGTGTTGATGTCTGCCCTGGGGGTGGCAATCACCATTGTGGCGATCTTGATTGGCACCGGCTTCCTGATTCGTTCGATTCGCCAGCCACTGCTGCAAGCCAATGCGTTGGCCGCTGGCATCGCCAAAGGCGACTTGAGTCAAGCCATCGACACATCTCGCCAAGATGAGTTTGGTGACCTGATGAAATCTTTGGCAGCCATGAGCGAATCGCTGGGTCGCATGGTTCAGCAGGTGCGGCAAAACACCGACAGCATTGCCACCGCCAGTGCCGAAATCGCCACCGGCAACAACGACCTGGCGCAGCGCACCGAGCAAACCTCCAGCAACCTGCAGTCGACCGCGTCGAGCATGAGCGGCCTGACGCAAAACGTGCAGATTAGTGCCGACAACGCGCGCCAGGCCAGCACCCTGGCGGCCACGGCTTCTTCGGTCGCGCAGCGCGGGGGCGATGTGGTGCGCCAGGTGGTCAGCACCATGCAAGACATCAATGACAGCAGCCGCAAGATTGCCGACATCATTGGTGTGATTGACGGCATAGCGTTTCAGACCAACATTCTGGCGCTCAATGCCGCTGTGGAAGCGGCACGCGCCGGTGAACAGGGGCGGGGCTTTGCGGTGGTGGCCAGCGAGGTGCGTTCTTTGGCCGGGCGCAGCGCCGAGGCGGCCAAAGAGATCAAGACGCTGATCAACACTTCGGTCGAGAAAGTGGCCTCGGGCACGCAACTGGTGTCCGATGCCGGCATCACCATGAACGACATCGTGCAGTCGGTGCGCAAGGTGGCCGATGTAATCGGTGAAATCACCGCCGCCTCGGGTGAGCAAAGTGCCGGCATTTCGGAGATCAATGGCGCCATTGGCAACCTGGATCAGATGACGCAGCAAAACGCTGCCTTGGTGGAGCAAAGTGCTGCCGCTGCCGAGAGCCTGCGCGACCAGGCGGATCAGTTGGCACGCGCGGTGGCGGTGTTCAAAACCAGCAACCTGGCCACCACCCGGCAGCAGCGTCCGATGCGTGACATCACGCCCAGGCCGCAGCAAGTGGCTTACCAGCGGCCAGCTTTGTTGCCTTCTGCCAAAGCCAAACCTGCCCTGGCAGCGCGGCCAGCGGCCAGGCAATTGGGCTCATCATTGAAGTCTGCACCCTACAAAGCCGCTGCGCCTGTGGTGGGCCAACGGTCTGCATTGGCCAGGCCGGTCGCACCCAAACCAGCTGTGCCAAAAGCCCCAAAAGCCCCAAAAGCCCCAACAGCCCCGGCTGGTGATTCAGACTGGGAAACCTTTTAAGCGGCTTGCCCGGTTGCAGGCAAGCTCAGGCCACTTCGGCAATCAGCTCGATCTCGACACACGCGCCCAGTGGAATTTGCGCCACACCAAAGGCGCTGCGGGCGTGGGCTCCTTTTTTAGCGCCAAACACCTCGCCGATCAACTCGCTGGCTCCGTTGGTCACCAGGTGTTGCTCGGTGAAGTCGCCAGTGGAATTGACCAGTGACATCAGCTTGACGATGCGCGTCACCTTGTTCAGGTCGCCCACGGCAGCGTGCAGCGTGCCCAGCAGGTCAATGGCAATGGCGCGAGCGGCGGCCTTGCCTTCTTCGGTGCTCAGGTTTTTGCCGAACTGGCCCGCCCAGACCTTGCCGTCTTTTTTGGCAATGTGGCCGCTCAAAAATACCAGATTACCGGTTTTGACAAACGGCACGTAAGCCGCAGCGGGTGCGGCCACCGGGGGCAGGGTGATACCGAGTTGGGTCAGTTTGGCGTAAATGCTCATGGCATGTTCCTTGGGTTAAAGTTTTAAGTAAAAATGGCCTCTAGCCCTTTATATTGCTGGGCTAACAGCTATCAATTTAATAACAAAAAGCAATTTGATTTTAAAGCCTGTAAAAGCCTTTACATGAAACATCGACGACAGTCGTCAGAAATGGCTTGGCGTAGGGCTGACTTCAGTCGGCCATGGCGGGTTGAAACCCGCCCTACGCAGGCCAAACCTGTTTCCCGCTTCGGGGTGTCCTTGTTGAACATGGGCGTCAGATCGGTTCTACGGTTACACCTACTTTGAGCGTGTGGCTGGCGCCACCATGGATCACCCCGCGCAGCGGTGACACGTCAGAAAAATCTCGCCCCAGTGCCAGGGTCACATAATCTTCCCCAGGGCTGGGCCAACCGGCGCGGTCATTGGTCGGGTCCAGGTCAACCCAACGCTGCCCCACGGACAAGTCTGGCACATAGACCGAGGCCCACGCGTGCGAGGCATCGCTGCCGCGCAGTTTGATACAGCCCGGCGCAGGCAGGGTGAGCAAATAGCCACTGACATAGCGTGCGGCCAACCCCAGCGAGCGCAGGCAGGCGATCAGGATGTGGGCAAAGTCCTGGCACACACCTTTTCGCTGGGTCAGGGCTTGCAGCGCCGGGGTGTTGACCTCGGTGCTGTGGCTCTCGTAGGTGAAGTCGACGAACATGCGGTTCATCAAATCCACAGCGCAGGTTTGTAGGCCACCCCCGGGCGTGAAACTGGGTCGTGCGTAATCTGCAAATTCGCTTTGCCTGGGCACCATGGGCGAGGCAAACACAAATTCGCTGGCTGCATCAAAGGGGGCACCAGCCTGGTAGCGCAGGCGCTCACGCACGTCCTCCCAAGACACGGTGCTGGTTGGTAGGGTGCTGGGTTGGGTGGTGACTTCGCTGATGCTCAGCACTTGCAGCTGGCGGTGGGGTGTTTGCAAGTCTAAATAATGGCGAGCATTGCCGTACACATCTATGGTTTCATTCATTGTGCTGGGCTGGGGTAATACTTTGAGCTGGTGATGAAGCAGCTGCTGGCCGACCCTGTTCAAGGGTTGGAGGTAAGCCATGTGTTGCGCGGTTTCGACCACGGGTTGGTAGTCATATTGGGTCTCGTGGATGATGCGCAACTTCATGTGGTGCCCAGACTGCGGTTGAGCAGTCCGCTGTGGGTGAAATAAGTGGTGCTGATGTCGTCAGACACCTCAAAAGCAGCTTGAATGCATTGTTGCAACACGCTGTTGAGCAAACGGTAGTGACCTATGGGGGAGTCGTTGGCTTGCTCAGGAGCCAAGACGGGCGTGGCCAGGTCAAACTGTAAGTCGCACAACTGCGCCAACCCCCAGGCGTTGGGGTTGGGCACTCTGAGCGCCAGTTCGCTCAACTGGTTGGACTCGCAGCCGGCCAGCTTGGCCAGGCGGCCACGCAGGGTGTGTGCTACCCAGGCCACCGAGCGGGGGTTGTCGCGGTCAAGCACCAGCAGGTCTACCAGCGCGGTCATGTCATGACTTTGCTGAAACTGGGCGTGAAAGCAAAGGGCGCTGTCAAACAATTCCAGCATGGCATCAAAGCCGCTGTCGGTGTCGAGGCTGCCACAGGCCAGGGCGCGGCTCAACGCACCCGATAAAAAAGCCAGGCGCTCAATGTGCCGTCCAATGCTCAGCAGCCGCCAGCCGTCGTCTCGCGTCATGCGGTCGGTTTGTGCACCGGTGATGGCCGCCATGTGGTCGCTGGTGTCTTTTAGAATTTGCAGCGCTTGCAGGCTTGAGAAATCAGCCTTCTGGCGGGCTGCAGCGCAACGGGCAAACAGCTCTTCTTCGGCACGGGTGATGATGCGCCAGTGTTCTTGTGACAAGCGTTCACGCACCGTGGAGGCCGCTAACTTCAGAGAACGCAGGTAAAAGCCCACGCTGGTGGCACCGGCGCTGCTGCCCAGGCTGTCAATCAGCGAGCGCTCAAACACGCGTGAGGCTTGAGAGGGCGTGGGCACGTCGGGCAGCACCAGGGTGTTGACCAGAGCCATCTGGCCTAGCCAGGTCAGCAGCGGGGCACTGGAGGTTTCTTCGCCGTGCAGGCACTCCAGCGTCAGGCGCGCCAAGCGCAGGGCGTTTTCAGTGCGCTCGGTGTAGCGACCCAACCAAAACAGGTTTTCGGCAGCGCGGCTGGTTACCATGCGCTTGCGCTGCATCAGGCTCTCGGGAGACAGGTGCGGGGCCAGCAGGGTGGTGGCGTCCACTTCACCCTGGGCCAGCGCCCAGACATCGGCGCTGCTGCCACCGCGCTGCATGGAAGTGATCTCTTTGGCTCTGCCTGCCAAACGCGCTAAACCTCCTGGCAATACGCGCCAGCCCTGCGCACCGTCCGACACGGCAAACACCCGCAGCATGACCGAGCGTGCCAGCAACTGGCTGCCCGTTGCCCCGTCTGCTGCGCAGCTTTGCCAAGTGGGCATTTGTGACAGCGGGGTGTAAGTCTGCAGCGTGTGTTCTTCAGGTTGACGCATGATGCGCCCGGCCCATTCATCCAGCGCACGCTGGTCTTGAAGGCTGCCCAGCACCGCATCAAAACTGCCATGGCTGGGCGCGCCTGGATAGGTGGGCTTGATGGCACAGCCTTTGAGGTTTTGCACGGCTTCCTGCATGGCCGTGCGCTCACCACACCACCAGGTGGGCAAGGCGGGTAGGCTTAACTCTTCATTAAACAGGTGTCGTGACAGCGCCGGTAAAAAGCCAAGCAAGGCGGGTGACTCCAAAAACGCAGTGCCTGGCGCATTGGCCACCAGCACATTGCCGGCGCGGATGGCTTGCAACAGCCCGGGCACGCCCAGGGTGGAGTCGGCGCGCAGTTCCAGCGGGTCCAGGTACTCGTCGTCCACGCGTTTCAACAAACCGTGTACCGGTACCAGGCCTTTGAGGGTTTTTAAAAACAGGTGTTCATCGCGCACCAGCAGGTCGCCGCCTTCCACCAGCGTCAGACCCAGGTAACGCGCCAGGTAGGCGTGCTCAAAATAGGTTTCGTTGTAGGGGCCAGGGGTTAGCAAGGCCAGGTGCGCGTCTGGCCCCAATGGGTTCATGCTGCGCAGGCTGTCCATCAGGGCGCGGTAAGTGCCCGCCAGGCGCTGTACCCGCAGGTTTTGAAAGGCTTGCGGAAATTGTGCCGAAATGGCCAAACGGTTTTCCAGCAGATAGCCCAGCCCAGACGGAGCTTGGCAACGTTGGGCTTCTAGCCACCAGTTGCCGTCTGGGCCGCGTGCCAGATCAAAGGCGGCAATGTGCAGGTAGCGTCCGCCTACTGGATGAATGCCTTGCATGGCGCGCAGGTAGCCGGGGTGACCGTGCACCAGAGCAGGTGGCAAAAAGCCTTGGGTCAGCAGGGTTTGCGAGCCATACACATCAGCCAGCACCTGCTCCAGCAAGCGCATGCGCTGCAAGATACCGGCTTCGATACGTTGCCAGTTTGGGGCATCCACCAGCAGCGGAAATAGATCCAAAGACCAGGGGCGTTGGGGACCGTTCTCGTCGGCATAGACGTTGTAGGTGATGCCGTTGTCACGCACCTGGCGTGCCAGGTTAACGGCACGTTGATCCATGTCAGCAGCATTTTCGCTTGCAATGCTTGTAAGAAAATCGTCCCAAGCCCTTGTGAATCTGGTGTTTAGTGATTCTGAATTTGACAGTGATTGGCGCGCTTCATCAAAGTGGCCGGGGGCGGCGTGGCCATCGGCTGCCAAAGATGAGATGGTCTGTGGCCTAGCGCTTTGACTTTGGCTTTGGCTTTGGCTTTGGCTTTGGCTTTGGCTTTGAGACCTTTGGGCTTGGAACTGGTTCATTGGCAAGAGTATGCCAGCGATGTGCAGGGATGGTTGACAATCGCAGGTTGTTTTAACCTGCCATGCTTCACATGAACGACATCACCAAAGAATCCCCAGACGCAGTTACAGAAGTTGCTGCTTCAAATGCCAAACCCAAAGGTAAAGGCCGGTTTGCATCAGCACAACCGGTGCTTGAAAAACTGTTTGATCTGTACCCTAAGTTGTTTGGCGCGCGCTTTTTGCCACTGAAATTGGGTATTTTTCAGGAGCTGATGGCGGCTCACCCCGAGGTGTTCAAGCGCGACGAACTCAAAACTGCGTTGGGGGTTCACACCCGTTCCACCCGCTACTTGCAGTGTGTGGCAGCCGGGCTCAAACGCCATGATTTGCAGGGCAACCCGGTTGAAGATGTGGCTCCGGAGCATGTGTTTTTGTCAGTGGTGGAGCTGTTTGCCCGCCGCCAGGCGCGCACTGAAGAAGACTTGCTGCCCAAACTGCAAAACCAATTGGCCTCGGTTTATGAAAAATCGGGTTTGACTCGCGCAGACTACCTGGCGCGCATAGGTACGCCCTCCGAACCCGTCGCCGCTGTGCTCGACCAAGCTGTGGCGCAAGTGGATCTGCAACGGGCTCGGCGCACCGCACTGCTCAAAGCATTTGAAGCCAGTGGCAAAACAGTGGCTGAGTTTGCTGATTCTCTGGGTATGCCTGAGCGCGAGGTGCAAGCTGTGCTGACGCGTTAAGCTGCACTGTCAGCCTTGGGTTTGAGTGGCTGGCATGCCAGTTGTTCAAATTCGGACAAAGGCACCGGGCGACTGAACAAATAGCCCTGAATCAGATCGCAATGGTGTACGGTGTTCAAAAAAAACAGCTGTGCCTGGTTTTCAACGCCTTCTGCGACCACTTTCATGTTCAGGCTGTGCGCCAGGCCAATGGTGGCCGAACAAATGGCCGCGGCTTCGTCACTGGATTCGATGTCGCGTACAAAGCCTTGGTCAATCTTGAGCTGGTCAAGCGGCAAGCGACTCAAATAAGCCAGTGATGAGTATCCCGTGCCAAAGTCGTCGAGTGAAAAGCCGATGCCCAAGGTTTTAAGCGCGGTCATTTTGGCCACCACGT
>Ga0210044_10007481_pt1 | contig 13918 bp, 9 predicted proteins | sample CryGey13umfilter_2_FD_183959 | JGI IMG/M metagenome (GOLD analysis project Ga0210044, IMG submission 183959) | Groundwater microbial communities from aquifer in Utah, USA - Crystal Geyser 4/9/14 3 um filter (SPAdes) (version 2) | ecosystem: Environmental > Aquatic > Deep subsurface > Groundwater... | reverse complement strand
AAAGCCGTCGCCGGTGAGGTCCTTGCGCCCGAACTCGCCAGGGGTCTTCACCCGCGTGCTGTTGGCCGTCGAGGTGTGCAGCAGCGGCCGGAACTCCCGGACGCCGAAGCCACGGGCGAGCTCCTGGTAGACACCCTGTCGGTGCTCGCCACGGCTCTCGACGTCGATCGCGCGCAGATAGAGGCGCTCGTCCGGCGTCAGGCCCCGCCACACGTTGTCGAGCCCGCGGGGGATCAGGTAGTCGCAAGCGATCTCGATGCCGCGATCGATGACCTGCTCGAAGCGCGACTTGTCGGCGGCGCGGCCCCTGCCGGTGGCCGCCTGGGCGCGGAACAGCTCGTGCCCGATGTCCTGGCCATCCAGCGTCTGGAACTGGGTGAGCACCCGCAGGGCCGCCGCGTAGGCCGCGAGCTGGTAGTCGGTGTCGCCGAAGTTTGGCTCGCCGCCCTCGTCCAGCGCCCGCATGGAGTCGATCTGCCGGTGGACCTCGTCCTCGACCATCGGGTAGACCTCATCAAGGAACCCGTGCTCCTCGCCGAGGCGCTTGCGCAGGACGAGGAGGACGGTGCCCTGGACGTAGTTTCCCCTTCGAAGGCCGCCCGTCGGCGTTTCTGTCGCGATCGTCCATGCAGCAGAGACCCAGAGGCCAGCGGCCCACAGGATCATGCCCAGGTCGGCCCACACGGCCGGGTTCTGGTGGGTGAACATGACGACCTGGAGCCCGTTCTCCGGCATGTGGCGAGCGAGGTTGGAATAGACCTCCACCATGCTCCGCCGGAAGGCGTCATCGCTTCCCCGTACTGCAAGCACCTGCCGGGCATCGCTCGTCCACCCAGGAAACGACGCCGCCAACCGACGCTGATACCAGGCGAGGAAAAAGTCGCCGAGTTCATGGTAGTTCACTGCGTCTGCGTACGGAGGATCGGTGATCCAAAGGTCACACGTCCGATCGATGTCCCTCGCATCGGCAACATCAACCTCGAAGGGCCGTCCGTCCGATGGGATGGGCGCGTCGTTCCTTACCTCCATCTGCCAGGACGTCGTCAGCTTTGAAAGTGGCCGGGCCGAGTAGTTGTAGAGCGGATTTAAGGCCTGGTTGCAGAAGGTGTTGTTGCCCTTTTCATTACCCTTGTGCGGCATCCAGCCGCTGAGTCGGGAGTTCCAATCTGATACTTTGCCAGAGCTGAGGAGGGCCGCCACTTCCTCCGTCCGTTCCTTCGAGACGCTGGAGGCCGCAAGGAGCCCGTTCACCAGGAGCTGACGCGGCACGAACAGGTGATGCCAGTGGGTCCAGCCTCGCGTACGAATCGGCTCATCGGTCTTGTCGCCGCCATTGGGGATTCGCGCTTCCGGGATGAGTCCGGCCGTCTGCCACGGGACAAGTCGCTCCTTAAGCAGACGAAGAACCTCTTCTTCCCGCTCAAGGTCCTCCGGCGTGGGAGCGGCGTACACCCTGTCTCCGTCCGGCGTGACCCAGCGAATGCAATAGAGCCGTTCCTGGAACGCATCTCCGGGGCGAGGCACCAGATCGGAGGCTTCCCACATCCGTAGACCTCCCGGCCCTCGAATCTCCTCGAATGCCCAACTACGGTTGGGGTCGAGCGGGTCAACGATGCGGGAGTTGCTGATGGTGCCGTTCTTCGCCGCAGCCCAATCCCCGTCACGCGGGTTCGTCACGATCTCGATATCCAGGTTGTCGGCCGGCCCGCCCCTCTTGAGCTTGGCGATGACCAGAGAACGCTCTCCGATGATCCAGCTCGGCGCCAGTGGGATGGCGTACTCACATCCTGGGGGACGCACCTCGACGCAGTAGAGGAAGGCCTCGGCGCGCCATCCACGCTCATTGCGCTCGATTCCCCACGCCGCTATCTGTTCCTCGGCCCTGCGATAGGCTTCATCCTGCGCGCTACGGACTCGCGCCTGCATGTCGCGCCCCCCGCCGATGACGTTGAGGCCCGCCCAAGTGAGCAGGCCCGCCACAGGGTTGAGGTCGCTGGCGAACACGTCCGCCCCAATCCGGGCCGCCTCGAAAGGGATGCTGCCCCCACCGCAAAAGCAATCGCCGACCCGTGGGCGATGCCCGAAGCGTCGCACCCCGAGTTGCTCGACCAGCTCAGGCAGGCTGTTGGCGGTCGTGCCGAGGTGCGCGTTGATCTCTGTCCAGGCATCGGCGTCGGGCCCGTCTATCTCCTCGGGGCGCACGCACTCAGCGGCTCGCTCGTCGTAAGGGAGTGCGTCGAACTCCTCCCGCGTGTATTTGAAGCGGCGGCTCGCTTCGAGCGCGGCCCGATCCTCGTCGCTCAGACTGTCCCAGATCTCCTCGCGAAGCTCGTCGCGGCCGTCCTTGGGCGTCGACCGCCACACCTCCTTGAACGCCGGCGCGCACTTGAGCAGGTCCGTGTCGTTGAGCTTGCCTTTCCTGCGCCGCCACAGCCCATCCGGGTCCATGGTCATCAGCTTCCGGAATATCTCGCGATCCTTCTTGGGATCGTCGCTCGCGGGCATGAGGAGCCCGAGCACGCTGGCGCGGACCAACACGAGGGGCTTGCGGCCCCACCACTTGCCCAGGCGCGTGAGCGTCTGGCCCAAGTTGGCCTTTCGTTCCTTGTAGCTCTCGGCCGAAAGCGGCGCGATCGGGAACTGCGTTTCGATGAAGGATCGATCACTCATAGCAAACTCATCTGCCTGCCCTCGAGGAGCTGCTTGCGTGTGCGGGGCGGTAAACCTTCGCCCTTCACGATGGGATTCTCAGTGAGCGCGAAGCGGAGGGCCTTGCGCCAGCCAATGCCGCGCTGCTGGGCCTGGCCAGTCGCCGCCGCGGTCATCGTGTAGAGCCACCAGCGCTCTTCGGGCGCGAGGCCTTCCCAGTTGCGGATCGCCTCCAGGATCAGCTGCATGTCAGCATCCTCGATCGCCCAGCACAAGACGCACAACTCCTTGCCGAGGCTCGGGTGCATCGGAATCGGCCCGCGCTTCGGGAGCTTGGGCACGGCGAGGCCAGCCCGCCGGAGTCGTCGTGTTGCTTCCTCGAAGAAGGCCGTAGCGATCTCGTCCCAACGCGCGCGCTTGATGCGCACGCGAACATCGGGATCGATAAGGGTCACTGGCCGCGGTCGGATCTCGCCGTTCTCGAGGACGAAGTCCCGGTGCTCCGAAACGAACACGTCGGCGGTCGCGACACGCGCGGCAGGCAGGTGCAGGATGAACCCATGCTGAAGCTCTTCAGGCATGAATCCCAGCCCGAAGCTCTTCTTCGCCGTCGTGTCACTCGGTGCACCACGCTTGGCCATTCGACTACTCCTGTTCGACTTCAGCGGGGCTCAGCTTCTGGCCCGCCGCCTGAAGCCAATCAAGAAGGCTCTGGCCACGCTCAAAGTCTACGCGATGGACCTTGAGGCGCAGGCTGCTCTGATCGCCCGCCATCGCCTGAGCGCGGTCGCAGAGGCTTCGGAGGGCGTCGCCTGCGTAGCCCGACTCGCTCGCACCGTTGAACTCGACCGTCTGGTCGCCGGATTCGTTCTCCGCCGTGAGCGTCAGCGTGTGCGCAATACCGGCGTTCTTCTCGAGCTGCTCAACCCAGGCCCACACCGAGGCCGTGTCGTCGAGCTTATGCTGCCGCTTCCACCGGCAAGGCTTGTTCGGGTCGAGCTCGAAGGTCGGAACTCCGCCGCCGCCGCCGCCACCACCGGGTCCGGATCGACGCGGCGCGTGAATGGTCAGTCGCTCGGACTTGATCCCCTCGGACTCCGCGACCGCAAGGACAACACGACACGAATCCGGGAGCGTGAAGGGTCCTTCGTAGGTTGCGCCGTTCTCCGGGGCCGTGCCGTCGGTCGAGTAGCGAATCTGGCCCTTCGGCGTGGCGCGCAGCTCGAGCCGGTTGTCCTTCGGGGAGAGGCTGTAGCGGAGCTCGATGCGGCCTTCCCAGGGCACGACTGGCCCGGTCGGGTGCTCGCCGGTCGTGTCGATGCACAGGAACCGGTAGTGCAGGTGCTTCGCCTCGAAGCGCTGGAAGTCGGCTACCTTTGTTGAGGCCGTCGTCGGATCACTCGTGCCGATCTCGAAGTGCACCACATCGCCATGGAGCGGCTCGACCCGCAGCCAGGTCGTGCCGTCCTCAGCGCGCGACAGCTCCTTGGCCGAGATCGAGGTCTCGGGCTTGGGGAACGGCCCCTTCTCGACGTACTGGCCCTGCTCGCGCCACAAGCCCTTGCGAACGCACTCATTCTTGAGGTCGTCGAGCGCGCGTGGGCTGTGGAATTGCCAGGTAGTGGTCGTCGCAGCCTTCCTGCGCACTTCGCTCCACAAGGTCGACTTGGCGCCGAATAGACGCGTCTCGGCCTTCAGGCGGAAGCCGTCGGCGCCGACGTCGGCGGTGAACTTCTGCGCGGCTTCGAGCGTGCGCCGGACAATGTCTTCGCCGTGCCAGTTGTTTCCTCGAAACTCGAGCGTAATCGCCTGAGATCGAAGGGAGTCATTGATGCTCGGGAACACGAGCGTGTCGAACGCTTGTGTCAGCGCAGAGCTAAGCTGGTTCAGGAGACGGTCCTTGAGCGCGTCGAGAGCTCGCCACTGCGGGTCGGTGGTCGGCGTCGCCTCGGCGCGCAGCTCGTCTTCGATGCTCTGGAGGGCACGAACCTGGCGAGCGGAGTCGTTGACGTTCTGAATCACCATCCGCGAACCGGTCAGGAAGATGATTCGGTTCTTGAACGACTGGTGCGACCACCAACCCTGCCACTCCTGGCTGAGCGGGAGACCGCCGTGCCCTCCGCTCGGCTCAGCGAGGACGAGCACGACCTTGTCTTGCTCCAGGTGGACCTCATCGAGCGCCGGAAGAACAACAGCGGACTGGTAAGCGTCGCGGACGAGCGGCGTGAATCGGTCCTCGAGGAACTTGCGCAGCTCCTTGAGGACGGTCTCGTTGTTGAGGGACTGAGCGGTACTCCGGAGCTTCGCCGCGAGGTTCTGCTGGTTCTTGAAGAAGAGCCGCCCGTCCTGCGAGCGGTGAAGGTACCAGGCGCGCGTGTCGAGGATGTCGAGCACGGACGCCTTGAATGCGGAGAGGTCACGGCCCGGCCGTTGGAGGAAGTCGTAGAGTTCGTACTCGCGAAGTCCGTGAACCGCCCCCGGCGTCGTGGAGAGGCTCGATAGCAGGATGAGCTGGGTCGCGTCGGTCGCATCCGTGTTTTTGTTCTTGGCGTCGATCTCCTCCGCCTCAGCTTGCCCTCCATGCGCGATGTCATGGGCGACGGCCTCGGAGAGGTGCTGATTGATCGTCCGCACCTCCGAGCCGATCTCAGAGTCGTTGAGGTCGAGATCATAGGGGTGGAGGAGCTCCAGCGCGTCCGCCTTGCCCGAGGTCCAGAGGTTCGAGACAACCATCTGGAGCAGCCGGATGACGCCGCGGGTCTGCTGGAAGCCGTCGTTCTCCTTGAACCTGCCGATAAGGTCTCGCCACGCGGGGTGGAACGGGTACGAGTCCAGGACCTGCTGGTAGATGCCATCGGACTGCGTCGACGTCAGGCCCATCTTCACGGCTTCGCCGTGGGCCTTCCGGTAGCGGTCCGCGACGGTCTCGATGCTGCTGCGCCCTGGCAGGGTCTCGAAGAGGCGACAGCGGAGGATGTGGTACAGCTCGTCGCCTTGAGGGTTGACCGGCGTGATGGGGACCGCGCTGCGACGCGCCTCGTTCTTCAGGTTCGCGAGGGATTGCTGGATCATGTCGCCGCCGCTCTGCCAACTTGCCCCCGCGAGGTCAGAGATGACGACGACGACCGAGTCCATCTCCGAGACGGCGACGAGCAGGTTGGCGAGCGCCGCAGCGGTCACCACCGCCAGGTCGCTGTTGCCGATCTGCACGGAGCGGGCGTGCTCCATGTACGGGGGAAGCTCGTCGAGCAGCACGATCACGGGCTGGCCGTCGAGCAGCTCCTTCCATGCCTGCGGTCCCGGGGCGGAGAGCGGCTGGTAGTAGTTCTTGAAGTGGTCGCGACGGCCGAGCTGCTCGGCGAGGCTTCCCCAGACGCCGAGCGCCGGCTCAACGTTTCGGCCGTTGAAGCCGATGACCTTGACCTTGCCCAGCGAAGGGCTCGGGTCCTGGCTGCCGAGCACCTTCTTCCGGAGCGCAGGGTCGCGGGCCATCAGGCCGAGCGCGACCATGCTGTGCGTCTTGCCCCCGCCCATCGCCTGCGAGAGGAGGAAGACCGACGAGCCCGCCGTCGAACCGCCCAGGTGCCGGAAGCAGCGCTCGACGAGCGTGTTCATCCCGTTCGTGAAGTAGTTCTCACGGAAGAACGTCTCGCCCGGGATCCGGTCCGCCAGGAAGTTGTCGAGGTTGAGGACAGTCGCCCGGCGGTCCTTCGCGAAAACTGAGGGGCGGGGCTTGCAAAGGTCGCTGAGCATCATCGGGCACCTCGATCCGTCATGGGGCGGAGCGCCCGGGTGTTTGCGGCGGAGAAGTCGAACGCGACCATGAGCTGATCGGGTCGTTGGCAAGCTGATAGGTTCATGACGTGTACTTCTTCCTCGATTTCGCTGTTCCGTCGTCGACCACCGGTGTGGACTCCTCGTCGCCCAACGCGTCGGTCGCCGCGCCGCCCGACAGAATCCAAGCGTCGATCTCGCCGAGCTGGAACTTCCAGAGCCGCCCCAGCCGGTGCGCAGGGAGCCCACGGGACTCGATCCACTTGTAGACCGTGTCCTTGTTGACTCCGAGGTGGTCCGCCACCTCCTGCACCGACACCCAGCGCTCTGCCACCAGGACCTCCTCGGCTCGTCGCGGCCGGCCAAGGGTATCACGTCGAGCGGCCCGGCCCCATGAGGCGCGGCGAGGATCGATGCAGCCGGACGGAATCTGGCCCCTGCCGGTGGCGGACGCTTCGGCGCGTGGCCCCCAAAGTGCCCGGCCGCCCTCACGGACGGCCGGGCGGGGCCACCCCTGGGCCTCGACGATTGCGACAGCGTTGTCGGCTTCGGGGTAGACGTGGTCACGGGGCACCTCGCAGCGCGGCACGGGCGACGAAGGCGCGGGCGTGCTCCAGGCGCACGCACCGCTCGGCTTCGCGCTCGGCGGCATCGCGGGGGAGGCCCCCGTCGAACTCGATGATGGCGGCCCGCTCCTCCCGGTCCGCCGAGGCGTCCTCGGGCCAGCGAGCCAGGTCGGCGGGCAGCACGGCGCCGGCCTTGACCAGCACCAGCAGCGCACCCCGGCAGGCCGCCGCGCGGGCGCGCAGCTCCTCGCCGAAGGCACCCTCGGGCGCCCGGAACCGCAGCCGGCCGTCGTCGACCCAGAGGACGACACCGGCCTCGACCAGCGCGAGCAGCACGTCGGGGGCCATCACAGGTCGCCCTCCTCCCAGCCGTCGGCGGCCGGGAAGTCGGGTGACGGGTGACACGAGGGTGACGTGTCTCCGGGGTACTTCACGCGTGGGGCCGAACCCTCGCATGGTGCCTGGGCACCATGTGGCCCTTGATCCACATGGGTGGAGTACCCGGAAGTCGCGTCACCGATCCGACACCCGTCACCCGTCGCGGGGAGCGGCTCGCCGTCCCGGCGCAGGCGGATGCCACGCCAGCCGCGGGCGTTCTTGGTGCGGAACGCCTCGAAGCCCCGCTCGCGCAGGCCCACCGACAGCGACTTCTGCGACCGCGGCTTCTCGCCGTTGGCCTCGCACCACGCCTGGTAGGCGCCGTACAGGTCCTTCGCGGTGACCTCGGCGCGGGCCTCGGCGACGCAGCCGTCGTCGAGGAAGCCGCCGAACAGGTCCATCTCCTCGCGGTAGGACGCCGTGGCGGCGCGCACCTCGTCGGGCACGCCGAGCCCCTTCTCCCGCCAGGCGAGGCAGCCGCGCACAGCCCAGGCCAGGATGCCGGGCAGCTCCTCGGCGAGCTTCGCGGTCAGCCGGGGATCGCGCTCGGGCTCGGGGATCGTGACCGTGAAGGGCACGAGCCGGATGCGGCGCCAGATCCCGTGGTCGCTGCCATGGATGCCGGGCTTGTGGTTCGCGGCCAGCCAGATCTTGAACTGCGGCCGGAAGTCGAAGAACTCCTTGAACAGGAAGCGCGCGGTGATCGTGTCGCCGCCGGTGAGCTGCTTGACCAAGGCCTCGGCGAGCGGCTTGCCGGCCTCGGCCTCGACGGCAGAGACGAAGCGCGTGCCGACCAGCCGTGCGAGGTCGTTGCGGGCGCCCTCGCTGTCCCGCTTCAGGAAGGTCGTGAAGTCGGTGATCGCGCTGTAGTCGGCGAGCAGCGACCGCGCGGTCTCCAGGAAGGTGCTCTTGCCGTTCGCCCCGACGCCGTAGAGCAGCAGCAGCACCTGCTCGTTGACGTGGCCGGTCAGCGAGTAGCCGACGGCGCGCTGGATGAAGGCGATGAGCCGTTCGTTGCCGCCCATGACGCGGTGGAGGAAGGACTCCCACAGCGGGCAGACCGCGTCGGGCTCGAAGGGGACGGGGGCGAGCCGGGTGATCCAGTCGCGGCGGTCGTGGCGCCGCAGCTCGCCGGTGCGCAGGTCGAGGGTCCCGTTGGCGACGTTGAGTAGGTCGGGATCCCGATCGAGCGCCTCGGGCGCCACGGGCAGCATGGCCTGACCGAGCGTGAGCATCGCCGAGAGCCGCGACGAGGACTCGCTGTCCAGGGAGTGCTTGAGGAGCTCGCCGCGGTGATCCTCGTCGGGGACCTTCTCGGACTCGCCCGCCATCGCCCGCAGAGTCGCGAGGGCGGCGCGCACGGCCTCGCCGGAGCCGTCCCGCTGCCAGCGGACGCCGTCGTAGTGCATCCAGCTCCCCCAGGCGTGGACGAAGGCGAAGCGGTCGCCGACGTGGGCCTGGAAGCGCTCGGCATTGCCGGCGTCGGTGAGGTTCAGGAGCAGAAGCGGCGAGGCGGGGTCGTAGCGCAGCAGGCTGTCGGCCACTGCGACGACCTCTCCGTCGGACAGCGGCGGGTCGCAGCGGTTGACGTTGGCCGCGTGCAGGGCCGCGAGCAGCTCGTCGCGACCCGCCCCCTTGCGACGCAGGGAGCCGCCCAGGCGCATGAGCCCGCCGTTGCGCTCCCCCTCGGTCAGCGCGGCGTCGGCGCCCTTCCGCTTCTTGCGTTGGCCGGGCTTGAGCCCTGACGCCGCGATCGCGCGGTCCACGTCGAGCGGGCGGCCGTCGACCGGCCGAACCCAGGCGTGCTCCATCCGCTCCGGAGGGCAGGAGCCCACGAACCAGATCCGGCTGATGTCCCGCGCCGCGGCGTCGGCCAGGCGCCCGAGGGCGCCGTTGGTGGCCACCCAGACCGGCTCGTACTCGGCCGGGAGGATTGGCCGGGACACGAGGACCAGCACCCGGAAGCACTGGTCGTCGGGGCCGTCAGCAAGGTGGCTGAACGAGGTGCAGGCCACGTGCGCCCAGCCCGCCGCGCGGAGCTTTCGCAGAACGAGCTCGGACTGCTCGCCGGTGAGGTGGTCGAAGTCGAGGACCAGCGCGGTCGCGTGCCGCACGCCACGCTTGCCGCGGTGGGTGCCGCCCTCGTACTCGACGGCCGAGAACGCGGGCGTGCCCTTCTTCTCGACCCGCGCGACGTGCCGGGCGCCGACGAGCTCCAGCACCAGCCCCTCCCAGGGGACCGGGGTGCGGGCGCGCTCGTCCTTGAAGCGGACGGCGCGCAGGGTCGCCTGCTCGACGCGGACGACCTCCTGGGAGGGGATCGAGGACACGTGCGCTTCCTCCCGCCGCCTCAGGCGGCGTCCTGGGGCGGAGTGGCGCAGGCAGCGCGGAGGGCCTCGTCGATGAGGGCCTCGGCCAGGGCGTTGTAGAGGAAGGTGATGACGACCTTCTCGGCGTGCTTCGCCTTGTTCAGCACCCGCTTGCTGAACCGCTCGTCGTCGCGGAGCCCGAGGCCGCTGATCACGCGTCCGACCTTCTGCGGGGACACGCCCCAGCGCTTCGCGATCTCCGACGGGCTCACCCAGCGCTCGGTCTCGGGCTTGAGGCCCGACAGCTCGACGCCGAGGGCGATCTCGGCGGCGGTGACCTCGAGGACGGCGACGACGTCATCGGGCAGCGCCGGCGCCCGGTCGATGGCGCGATGGAGCGCGCCGACCTTGAGCCGCCGGTCGCACACGTCCACCCACCGCTCGCGGGTCGCGGCCTGGCGGGCGAGCCGGGCCTCGCGGCGGCCGGCGATGCCCTCGGCGGGCTGGTTGAACTCGATCTCGACGACGACGCCGGCGATCACCTCGCGCTCGGGGTCGAAGGCGCCGGTGCGCCCGATCTGCGGGAGCACCTGCTCGACCAGGAAGCGACGCAGCCGCTGGCCGACGGGGCGGCCCGTCTTCACGAGCACCATCCACAGCCCCGACTCGAACAGGATGAGCAGGCCGCTGTTGGCGTTGGGCGACACGACGCCGGAGGCGCCGGTCAGCTTCTTGAAGGCCGCGAGCTCCTCGCCGGCGAGGATGGCGTAGTCCTTGCCCTCGATGAAGTCGTCCTTCCACTCGCCGAGGATCTTGTTCGGGAGGCGCTTGCCGCCGTGGGAGTAGCCCAGGCGGGTGCCGATGTGGCGGGCGGGCCACGCGGGCCTCCCGTCGTAGTTGAGGGTGACGAGGGGGGAGCCCTCGAAGTCGTGGGTGAAGGCGGCCAGGGCGTTCATGCGGTCCTCCTGCGAGGGGCGGTCGGGTGAAGGGCCGCGACGCGGCGCTGGAAGCGACGCAGCGACCCGGGGTCGGGGAACTCGAGCTCGACGGCCACCCCGCCCTCTTCGATGAGCAGGCGGGGGGCGTCGTCGTCGGACCCGTCGCGCAGCCGCACGTCGGGGTCCTGGAATGTGGCGGTGGCCCGCAGCGTCCCGGTCTCCAGGGCGGGGGCGATGTCCAGGCCGGGCTTCACGACGCCTCCTCGAAGCGCGCCAGCGAGAGCACGTCCTTGGCCTCGTGAGCCGCGCGGCCGGCCTCGCGGTCGATGCGCGCCTCGTCGAGACCCAGCTCCGCGGCGACCGCGGCGCGAGCCTTGGCGATCAGCCGGTCGGCAAGGGCGTCGGCGAGGACGTCCAGGCAGGCGTCGAGGTCCCGCTGCGCGTCAGGCGTCGGGAACGGGACCACCTCGATTCGGAGCTTGGGCTTCACGGTGCGTCGGCCTCGGAGGGGCAGCCCGGGATGGGCTCGCCGACGGCAAAGGCAGGGTCCGTGCCAGGCCACGAAAAGCGGCCTCCGTGCTACGTTCAGGCCCCTTCCGGCCGCCGCCGAAGCCCTCGCCCCTACGCGATGGGGCGGCGAAGCTCCGCGATGGGCCGACTACCGGTGGCGTTGGGTCGAGCGCCACCCTCGATGGGACGAGCCCCCGCGCCGTTGGGACGAGCGCCTGACGCGATGGGTCGAGGTTGGCGCGTTTCCGGGGTTCAGGCTGGCGCGTTCCCCCGTCACCCCACTCGGTAGAAGCAGGTGAAGATGGGGGTTGACAGCGGCCCCAAGCTGGCATCTTTGTTGCACGGGTCGTGCTCGGGACCGAACCCACCCCGAATCGAACCCCCGCCGCGGAGCCCCTCATGGTCAACGTCGTCACCTACTGCCGCGTCTCCTCCGAGGAGCAGGCGCTGAAGGACATCTCCATCCCCGCCCAGCGCAAGGCCCTTCTCCGGTGGGTCGACGACCGCCCCGACCACCAGGTCCTGCACGAGTTCGTCGACGAGGGGGAGTCCGCCTACGCGCCCGCGGACAAGCGGCCCGGCTTCTGCCAGATGGTCGCCTACTGCCGGCGCCACGACGTCAGCCACATCCTCGTCCACAAGCTCGACCGGTTCAGCCGGAACCAGGAGGAGTCCATCCTCTTCAAGAGCCTGCTCCGCAAGCACGGCGTCACGGTGAAGTCCATCACCGAGGCCTTCGACCCCGAGACTCCCCAGGGCTTCCTCTACGAGGGGATGATCGAGGTCATCAACCAGTTCTACTCGATGAACCTCGCGACCGAGACGCTCAAGGGGATGCGCGAGAACGCCGAGCGGGGCTTCGTCAACGGCGGGCGGATCCCCTACGGATACCGCCTGGAGCGGGTCGCAGTCGGCGGCCGGGAGCACGGAAAGCTGGTGCCCGGTCCCGAGGACGAGGTCGCCGTGGTGCGCGAGATCTTCGATCTGGCCGGCACCCACGGCATGGGCAGCAAGCGCATCGCCAACGCGCTGAACACCAAGGGCTACACCGCCCCGCGGTCGCGCCACTGGAACGCCTCGACGGTCGACGCCGTGCTCAACAACCGCGTCTACGTAGGCGACCTGGTCTGGTTCAAGTCGAGGAAGGTGGGGCGGGACGGCCGCGAGCGGACCGCCGAGGACGACTGGCTCATCTCCGAGGACGCCCACGAGGCCCTGGTCGATCGCGAGCTGTTCGACGCGCGCAAGGCGCTCGCCGGGGGCCGCCGCTTCAATGCGCGCCGCTCGAAGGCCCAGCCGGTCACCTACCTGCTGTCCAGGCTCATCCGGTGCTGCTCCTGCGGGAACAACTTCGTGGGCCGCCAGCAGCGCCGGAAGGACGACACCGGCCGCGAGGTCGCGTACCACCGCTACTACTGCGGGGGCTACCTCGGGAAGGGGGCTTCGGTCTGCGCGTCCCTGCCCATCAGCCAGGACTGGATCGAGAGCTTCGTGCTCGACCTGCTCCGGCACAAGCTGTGCGAGCCCGGGATGCTCGACGACCTGGAGCGCCGCATCCGCGAGCGTGTCGACGCCCGCCGCAAGACCTACGGTCAGGACCCGGCCGCGGTCGAGGGCAAGCTCGCCGAGATCGACCGGCGCATCGCCAACTACTACCGCGCCGTCGGCGACGGCATGGACCCCACCGTCTGCCAGCAGCACATCGCCGAGCTCACCGCCCGGAAGGTGGAGCTGGAGGCCGAGGCGAGCGTGCTGCGGAAGGAGGACTACTACGACCGCGCCGTGGCGATGAACGTCGCCGAGCTACGCCGGTTCGGGCGTGCCTTCGGCGAGGAGTTCGAGACCCTGCCCTTCGCGGCCCGGCGGCGCGCGGTGCTCTACTTCGTGGAGCGCGTGGAGATCGTCGACCGGCAGGTGGTGCGGGTCCACTTCAAGGTGCCGTTCGACAACAACGGCATCAAGCTGCTGACGGACGAGGTCACGGGCGGCGGGGCGGCCGGGGGCGGAAAGGGCGAAGGTGTAGGTGGGAAGGGAGTTCTGGCGGAAGTTCACATGTGGCCCGCTACGGGGAGCCATTCACGCGGGGTCGCGGAAACGCGACCCCGCACTTTTTAACAGCGGCCTCGGAGAGCGATCTCCGGGGCCGTTGCGTTTCTCCCCCACGTTTCCGCGACCTTCGACGCTCCGCGAGCACGACGCGCGCGTGGACAGCGTTCGCGCAGAGAGCGCCGCGGGCGTGAAGGAGCGCGCGACGAGGGCGTTCTGGACGGCGTTCGCGCTCTCTCTTCTGGCCAGCGGGGAGAGAGGAGCCGAGAGCGTTTAACAGCGGAGCCCGTTTTCGCGGGACGGAGCCGCTGACGTTTAACTGGCCGCCGGGCGACTCGCCTCCGGCTGTCCCGCGGTCGAGCATCCGTCGCGGAGTTCGCGCGGTACTGGTAGGAGTGCCTCGTGCAGTGGGCTGAAGTCGTCCGAGTTCACGGAGGCCAGGCGGGCGTGAGCGTCCGGATCGGACGCGTCTCGTCGCTCCTGGTTGCCAAGGGGTCGGGGCACGAGAACCAAGTCATCGGCGACGAGCTGGTGTACGCCGTGCCCAACCGTTCGTCCTACCGGGCGGCCCTCGCCGCCTTGCACGAGTCGGCCGCCGCCGGCTCGTCGTTCCGCGTGTTCGTAACCCCCGTTCAGCCCCCAGCCCCGCCGCTCGTCGCCCGCAGCTATTCCACCCTCGAATTCACACCCGAGGTGTTGCATGGCGACGAAGACGAAGAGGTGGACGCGAGCAGAGGCGCGCGTCGTG